>Ga0316219_1004302_pt1 | contig 10856 bp, 5 predicted proteins | sample TBH18003PmetaG_FD_203635 | JGI IMG/M metagenome (GOLD analysis project Ga0316219, IMG submission 203635) | Freshwater microbial communities from Trout Bog Lake, Wisconsin, USA - TBH18003P | ecosystem: Environmental > Aquatic > Freshwater > Lake > Hypolimnion/Profundal zone | place: USA: Wisconsin... | reverse complement strand
ACTGAAACACCGTCACCGGCGAGAGCAGCAAATCGTGGTTCGCATCAAATTCGTAAAGGCCGGTGACGCCTTTGTACTTGATTTTCTCCAATCCCGGCAGGTACTTCTGCGGCTCGACCGAGTTGGCGATTTTCATGGCCTGGGCAATGAGCATCATTCCATCATAAAACGATGCAGCGTAGGTTTCCGCCGGACGTTTGAAGCGCTGCTGGTAATCTGCAGCGAATTTTTTGCCCGCCACCATTTTATCCAGCAGTGCACCGCCCTGCGTGCAATACACCTGGGCTGACATCGCATCACCGGCCAGGCGTCCCATTTCCGGTGCGCAGATCCCGTCGCCACCCAGCAGCAGACTGTTCAACCCAAGCTGCTTCATCTGGCGCAGCATCGGGCCGCCCTGTGCCGAGTAACCACCATAAAAAATCGCATCCGGTTTTTTACTTTTCACCGACGTCAGAATGGCATTGAAGTCAGACGCCTTTTCACTGGTGTAATCGTTGCCCAGAATTTTTATTCCGTTTTCTTTCGCGACTCGGGCAAACTCGAGCGCCAGACCCTGTCCATAGGCAGTGCGATCATCGATGATGGAAACGCTTTTTATTTTCAATTCTTTGGCCGCATACAGTGCCATCTTGCTGCCCTGCTGGCTGTCGCTGGCCGCCACCCGGAATACATAGGGAAAGCCCTGCAGCGTCACTTTGGGATTGGACGCCACCGTGGCCATGACGATACCGGCACCGTTATAGATACGCGAAGCCGGAATGGTCACGCCCGAATTGTAAGGGCCGATAACAGCTTTGACACCCTGATCAACCAGTTTTTGCGCCACGGTCACACCGACACGCGGATCTCCCTGATCGTCTTCCATCAAGGCTTCAAAGCGGATTTTTTTGCCGCCGATTTCCATCGCCTGCGTATTCAGAAGATCCAGCGCCATCTGCAATCCGCCCTGATTGTCAATCCCGGCCGAGGCATTCGGTCCGGTCAGCGGCGAGCTGAAACCGATTTTTACCGTGGTCACATTCTGCGCCAGCAGCAGTGACGGCGCGATCGCCAGCATCAGACATACGGATGTTTTCTTCATATTGGTTCCTGCTCCAGATTCAAATTATTTATGCGCCGTAAAAAAATCTTCCAGACTTTGCTGCAACCCCTGTTCAATGGCACGTTCCACTGTTTTAATCAGACGCGCATCAGCCTGCGCTTCAAACACAAACAGGCGATAAACCTGTGAAACCGGAATCGCGGCAGGGTTGGCCAGCAACACCCACCACTCGGATCCGGCTAACGGTACCAACTTTTTCGCGACGCCTGCATCCGCATGCAACCGGCCTACCCAGCCGACTTTGCACATCTGCGTGAGCAGTCGTTCAATTTCATCAAAGCCCAATCGGGTCTTTTCACGAATTTCCCAGCTCGACATGCCGGCCTTTACAGATCGGGTACGCGCATTGAATAACGTTTCCAGCAAGGCCATCGCATCCACAAAGCGACTGCCCGGTCTGGGCACATGCCACCAGCGTTCGTATTTGACTACCGGAAGCGATGCCGTAATCACCGCGCCAAACAGGGTGATGACCCAGCAGGTATAGATCCAGATCAGAAAGATCGGAAACAGTGCCACCGCACCATACACGATGGTATAGGTCGGAATGTGAATCACGAACGAAGCAAAAATGCGCTTGGCAATTTCGAACAACACCCCTGCTACCAGACCGCCCCAGGCTGCATCGCGCCAGTTGATCGGACGGTTCGGCACAACAATGTACAGCAGCGCAAACGCACAGGTACTGAGCATAATGGAGGTCAGCGTGTACAGGGTTTTACTGCCGGGAATAACGCCGACCAGATCCGACGTCGCATCGAACAGATAGGAGGTGACGGTGAGCGAAACACCCAGCAGCAGCGGCGCCAGTGTAATCAGGGCCCAGTACACCATCATGCGCTTGAGCAGCGGGCGACTGTGTTTGACACGCCAGATTTCATTGAAGACCTTGTCGATGGTCGCCAGCATGGCAATCGACGTCACCATCAATGCCACCGCGCCAAAAGCCGACAGCCGGGTCGCCTTGGTGGCGAACTGATTCAGATAACCGAGAATATTGGTCGAGATCGCCTTGGGCATGAGGCTTTGAATAAAATACGCTTCGAGCGAAGTGCGGAAGGTATTAAACAGCGGGAACGCGGTAAAAATGGCCAGGGCGATTGTGAGCATCGGCACCAGCGCCAGCACGGTCGTGAACGTCAGGGAGCCGGCCACCTGCGCGAGCTGGCCATCGGCCAGGCGCCGCAGCGCAAACAGAATCAGGCTGCGGATTTCGGTCAGGCGCCAGCCGAACAGGCGTACCCCTTTAAGGCGGGCCGTCAACTGTTCGGGCAGCAATAACGACAGCTTCATTACAGAAAACGGTCCAGAATTTTGCGTGCTGCCTTGGCCAGAGTGGCCGGTTTTCTGATCAGGTAATTGATACCGTGATTGTCGGTCACCAGCAGATCTTCACCGATGCGCCGTATATCTTCTTCCACCCGCAGCACAAAACTGGTTTCACCGCGGTCCGTTTTGACTGTCCAGGTGCATGGCGTGGAAAAGCTGGACACCGCGACAATGTCCGAGATGACCGGCACAAATTCACGGCCGGACAAATCGTTCAGAATGAGATCACGCACCGGCTGGGACAAATCACGCAGCCGGTTGATCCAGGCCACTTCCCGTCCATCAGTGCACACCATCGAAATATTATCCTCCGGTGTCTGGATCGGGAAAGCGCGCACCGGCACCACGCCTTCATGGACTTCGCCGTTGACGGTCAGTTTCAGTTTGCCGAAGGAATTGCGGCTCAGTTCAAATTCTGTTGTATCCATCATATGCTCTCATTCGATTCCAGCAGCACGGCTGCATTGCGCGCCTGCGCCTGATAAAGACGGAAATACGCGCCCTGCTGCGCCATCAGTACCTCATGCCTGCCTTCTTCCACCACCACGCCACGATCCATCACGACCAGCCGGTCAGCCTTGTTCAGTGTCGACAGACGATGGGCAATGGCGATCGTGGTGCGTCCCTTGACCAGATTGTCGAGCGCCTTCTGAATTTCTTTTTCGGTTTCCGAATCGACTGAGGAGGTGGCCTCATCCAGAATCAGAATGCGCGGATCGATCAGCAAGGCGCGTGCGATCGAAATGCGCTGTCGTTCACCACCGGACAGGCCCTGACCGCGTTCACCCACCATCGAATCATAACCCTGCGGCAGACGCAGAATGAATTCGTGTGCATGCGCCGCGCGCGCCGCGTCCATGACTTCATCACGAGTCGCACCCGGTTTGCCGTAAGCGATATTGTCGGCAATGGTACCGAAAAACAGGAACGGTTCCTGCAAGACCAGACCGATATTGCGTCGGTAATCAGCCACGGCGAACGAACGGATATCGATCCCATCAAGCAAAATTGCGCCTTCTGCGACATCGTAAAAACGGCAGATCAGATTCACCAGTGTACTTTTTCCGGAACCACTGTGACCAACCAGACCGATCATTTCGCCGGGTTGAATATTGAGGCTGATACCGCGATTCACGGCTCGGTTGCCGTAACGGAATCCGACTTCACGCAATTCGATATGCCCTTTGATCTGCGGCACCTTGACCGGATGAGCCGGTTCCGGCACGCTCGAGACATGATCCAGAATATCAAATACGCGCTTGGCTGCCGAAGCCGATTTCTGCGTGACCGAAACAATGCGGCTCATGGAATCAAGTCGGCCGTAAAAACGGCCCATCAGTGCCACAAACGACACCAGAATACCCACGGTGATTTCACCGCGCGAAATTTGCCAGATACCAAAGGCCCATACCACCAGCATGCCGATATCGGTCAACAGCGATACGGTCGGTGAAAACAGCGACCAGATCTTGTTGAGCTTGTCATTGACCATCAGATTGTGCCGGTTGGCTTCGTGAAAACGGTTGGCTTCACGCTGTTCCTGTGCGAACGCCTTGACCACACGAATACCGGGAATGGTATCGGCCAGCACGTTGGTCACTTCGCCCCAGACCCGGTCGATTTTTTCAAAGCCGTTGCGCAGGTTGTCGCGTACCACATGAATCATCCAGGCGATGAACGGCAAGGGCGCCAGCGTCACCAGGGCCAGCATGGCGTTTTCGCGCACCAGAAATGCCGCGATCATCATCAGCATGATCACGTCCGTGGCAAAATCAAGCAGATGCAAAGACAGGAACACACAGATCCGGTCGGTGCCGCTGCCGATACGCGACATCAGGTCGCCGGTGCGCTTGCCGCCAAAATACTCCAGAGACAGCCGCATCAGATGTTCATAGGTGGCAGTACGCAGGTCCGATCCGATACGCTCGGACACCAGTGCCAGAATATAGGTTCTGAGCCAGTTCAGCAGCCAGGCCAGCAGCGCCGAGCCGAGCAGTCCGCCGAGATACATGGCGACCATCGTGTTGTCGATATGTTTGGTTTCCTGATACGGAATCAGGATATTGTCCAGTATCGGACCCGTCAGATAAGGTGGCACCAGACCGGCGGCCGTACCCAGCAGGGTCAGGACGAATCCGATAAACAGGCGGCCCTGATACGGTTTGGCGAAGCGCCACAATCTGAACAGTGTTCGCGTGGAAGGCGGCGTGTGGATGACTTTGGCACAGATCGGACATTCATCCTGGTCCGGCTCCAGCGGCGCCTTGCAGCTCGGGCAGATCAGCTGATCGGCTTCTTCAACCGGTTCACCCGTGATCTGGCTGTTCTGATACAGATTGAATTGATCGACAAAACGGGTTGCCAGCAGATTCTGCGTTAACGTAAAGCGCCAGGCGCACAGCAATCCGGTTGCGTCGGTCAATTCCAGATGACCGATACCGGCGTGATCATAATGACTTAATACCAGACCCGAACGGTATTCCCAGCTTTTCCATTCGGTCTGCCCCGGAGCCAGCGACAGGATGCGCGACTCGGTGGCGATGATCATCCCCGTCTTAAAATTTAATCTGTCATCCAGGTCAACCTCAAAGGCGGTCAGTGCGTTCTCACCGGAGGTGAGCTGATTTGCTACGCGATTTGCTACGATATCTTTCCAGGAATCCTGCAGATTGGATAAAGTAAGATCTTCAGCGACTTGTTTCATTGTCATTGGTTTGAGTGCTCCAGATTGCTACCGCGGTGTGATGGTGCAATGTAAAAAGATGAAAAGATAATTGATTTCAGGCGCGCTGTTTGTCGAAGTTTGTTGAAGCCGTAGCGCGGATGGTTCAAGTTACGGTATTCTATTAGACTTATTTGCCAACGTAATTGCCAACAAAACTGTGCATCATTGCTCGAATTATTTTTTCGAGAGTATACAATACAGAAGCGATTACTGAACCGAATACTTAAATGTTATTGATGGCACGGATTTCGACGAATGCGCCGGCAGCTGAGCCGCATACCAAAATGATTAAGATGGAACTGGGTAATCCCGCCCCGATGTTGGTGAAAAAATAAATAAATGACAAACAAGAAAGAAATCAAATTTACACGCATTACGCATCTGCGTGGACCGAACATCTGGACTTATCGCCCGGTCATTGAAGTCTGGGTCGACATCGGCGAATTAGAACAATACCCTTCCAATGCCATTCCCGGATTCACCGAACGACTGACCGCCTGGCTGCCCAGCCTGATCGAACATCGCTGCGGCGTGGGTGAGCGCGGCGGTTTTATCGAACGTCTCAATGAAGGCACCTGGGCTGCACATATACTCGAACACGTGGTACTGGAATTGCAGAATCTGGCCGGCATGCGCACCGGATTCGGCAAAACCAGAAAGGCCGCCGAACCCAGTCTGTACAAGATGGCATTCCGCACCCGTCAGGAACAGGTTGGACGCGCTGCGCTCGAAGCCGGACGCGAACTGTTAATGGCCGCCATCAACGACACGCCTTTCGACCTGACTGCCAAAGTCACTGAACTGACCGATCTGGTTGATTCGCTCTGTCTGGGCCCTTCCACTGCACACATCGTCGATGCCGCCACGGCCCGCTCCATTCCCTGGATGCGCTTAAATGACGGCAATCTGGTCCAGCTTGGTTATGGCAACCGGCAGCGCCGTATCTGGACCGCTGAAACCGACCAGACCAGCGCCATTGCCGAAAGCATCTCGTCCGACAAGGACCTGACCAAATCGCTGCTCAAATCCTGCGGTGTGCCCATACCTGACGGCACGCTGGTGCACAGCGCCGAAGAAGCCTGGGAAGCAGCACAGGACATCGGACTGCCGGTGGTGCTCAAACCGTACGATGGCAATCATGGCCGTGGCGTATCACTGGATCTCAATACCGAAGTTGACGTGCATGCCGCCTTCAAACTGGCCGATCGCAAAGGCGGCGGCAGTGCCGTGATCGTTGAACAGTTCATACCTGGCAATGAACACCGGGTTCTGGTGGTGGGTAAAAAAGTGGTGGCGGTCGCTGCCGGTGAGGCCGCCTGGGTTACCGGCGATGGCAAATCCAACATCATTGAACTGGTTGAAGAACAGATCAATTCAGATCCGCGTCGCGGTCTGACCGAAGAATTTCCGCTCAACGCAATTGCGCCCCAAAACGGAGCTGAAATCATACTGGAACTGGAACGCCAGGGTTTTACGGCCTACGACATCCCGGCCAAAGATCAAAAGGTTTTAATCCAGCGTAACGGCAATGTCGCTTTTGACGTCACCGACGATATTCATCCCAGCATCGCCGCAGTGGCAACTCTGGCCGCACGGGTGGTCGGACTTGATGTGGCAGGCGTGGATCTGGTGGTGGAAGATATTTCCAAACCGCTCAGTTCGCAGCGCGGCGCCATCATTGAAGTCAATGCCGGACCCGGACTGCTGTCGCACCTGAAACCGGCCAACGGATTGCCGCGTCCGATCGGCGCGGCAATCATCGATCATCTATTTCCTGATGAAGCGTCCGGTCGGGTGCCGGTAGTGGGCGTGACCGAATCGAGCGGCTCGACCCTGATCTCTCGCCTGATTGCGCACCTGCTGTATGTCAGCGGCAAACATGTCGGTCTGGCCTGCAGCACCGGTCTGTATCTGGATCAGCGCCAGATCGATGGCAAGAATGCGATCAGCTGGGAAGCCGGTCAGCGTCTGCTGATCAACCGTTCAATCAGTGCCGCCGTGTTTGAAACCAGCAACCGGATGATACTGTCTGAAGGTCTGGTGTATGACAAATGCGCTGTCGGCGTGGTCAGTGAAATCGAACAGAATCTGAAGAATGCCCACCTCAAGGAATACTACATCACCGATGCCGACCGGATGTTCAACGTGGTGCGCACTCAGGTTGACGTAATTGTGCCTGACGGCTGTGCCGTGCTCAATGCCGACGATGAACGCATTGCCTCCATGGCCGAGCTGTGCGACGGCAAAGTGATTTTCTACAGTCTGGATCATCACCTCCCGGTTCTTGCCATGCATCGCGAGGCAGGCGAACGGGTGGTATTTGTGCGCAACAACAGCATCGTTCTGGCGCAGGGGGACAGCGATATTGCCGTCATCCCGCTGACCTCGTTGAAACCGAGCAAGGCAGCACAGCCTGCCAACGTGATGGCCGCAGTCGCGGCGGCCTGGGCGCTGCAGATTTCGCCGGAACTCATCGAGGCGGGTTTGAGAACGTTTGAATCCAACCCGAAGAAAAGCCATTATTAACTCAGATAAATAAGACAGGCTGATCCGGTTAAAACGCCGTCTACGCAATCAACAGACCTAGGACAAGAATTTTATGGAAGTTTCACGTATCCGAGCACTGCGCGGCCCCAATCTGTGGAGTCATCACACTGCCATTGAAGCGATAGTGACCTGCAATACCGACGAACTCAATATCATCAACCTGCCCGATTTCGAAACCCGGCTGCGCAGTCGCTTTCCCGAACTGAGCGCACTGCAACCCACCGGTTACCACGATGCCATACCGATTGCGCACGTGTTCGAACATGTGGCGCTCGGTCTGCAGGCCGCGGCCGGTTGCCCGATCACATTCAGCCGCACCACACCGACCGTCGAATCCGGCGTCTTTCAGGTTGTGGTCGAATATTCCGAAGAAGCAGTTGGACGGCTGGCCATTGAGCTGGCTGAACAGTTGATCAAAAGCGCGCTGGATGACAGCGAATTTGATCTTGAAAAAGCCCAGACCGATCTGCGCGAACTGGACGAAGAAGTCCGTCTGGGACCGTCTACCGGTTCCATCGTACAGGCCGCAGTCAAGCGCAACATTCCGTTTCGCCGCTTGACCGAAGGTAGTCTGGTGATGTTCGGCTGGGGCAGCAAACAGCGCCGCATTCAGGCCGCAGAAATGGATTGCACCAGTGCGATTGCCGAATCGATTGCGCAGGACAAGGAACTGACCAAAAAACTGCTCAACGCAGCCGGCGTGCCGGTACCGATGGGACGTGCAGTTGACGACGTCGACGACGGTTGGGCCGCAGCCGAAAATATCGGCTTGCCGGTCGTAGTCAAACCGCAGGACGGCAATCAGGGCAAAGGTGTCACGGTCAATATCACCAACCGTGAACAGTTCGAAGCAGCCTATGCCTCGGCCTGCGAATTTGGTGACCATATTCTGGTGGAACGTTATCTGCCCGGCGCCGATTTCCGGTTGCTGGTGATCGGCAACAAACTGGTCGCTGCAGCGCGGCGCGATCCGCCCCAGGTGGTCGGCGATGGCATCAAAACCGTCAGACAACTGGTGGATCAGGTCAACCTTGATCCGAAACGCGGTTCCGGTCACGCCACCTCACTGACCAAAATCCGCATCGACGATATCGCACTGGGCTCTCTGGCCTCACAGGGCTTCAATGCCGAGTCTGTCCCGCCCAAGGGCAAGCGTGTCAATCTGCGCAACAATGCCAACCTGTCGACGGGCGGCTCCGCCACGGATGTGACCGATGACGTTCATCCGGAAGTCGCCGCACGCGCAGTGGCTGCAGCACAGATGATCGGACTCGATATCTGCGGCGTCGATCTGGTCTGCGACGGCGTGTTGAAACCGATAGAAGATCAGCATGGCGGCATCGTCGAAGTCAATGCTGCGCCCGGACTGCGCATGCATATTTCGCCTTCGTTCGGCAAGGGACGCCAGGTCGGTGAAGCCATCATTTCCACCATGTTTGACGACGACAACGACGGCCGCATTCCGATTGTGGCAGTCACCGGCACCAACGGCAAAACCACCACGGTACGTCTGATTGCGCATTTGCTTACGGCTGGCGGACTGCGCACCGGCATGACCAATACCGATGGCGTCTACATCGAAGGTCAGCGCATCGATTCAGGCGACTGCAGCGGCCCGAAAAGTGCGCGCAACGTGTTGCTGCATCCGGATGTGGATGCCGCCGTCTTTGAAACGGCCCGCGGTGGCGTGCTGCGCGAAGGACTCGCGTTTGACCGTTGCAAGGTTGCCGTCATTACCAATATCGGCACCGGCGACCATCTGGGTCTGAATTACATCACCAGTCTGGAAGACCTGGCCGTATTGAAACGCGTCATCGTGCAAAACGTGGCGGACAATGGCTATGCGGTGCTCAACGCAGCTGACCCGGTTGTGGCTGGCATGGCACTGAACTGTCTGGGCAAAGTGATTTTCTTTGCCGCGGACCGGCACGAAGCAGTCATGGCCACGCATCGCGCCCAGGGCAACCGCGTGGTCTATGTTGATAGCGGCATGATTGTCGCTTCGGAAGGCAACTTCATCCATAAAATATCCCTGAGTCAGGTGCCGATCACGCATGGCGGCAAAATCGGATTTCAGGTCGAAAACGTCATGGCGTCGGTTGCGGCCGCCTGGGCCGTTGGTACCGCCTGGCCCGCCATCGAAGCCGGATTGCAGTCGTTTGCCAACGACACCGACAATGCGCCGGGTCGCTTCAACATGTTCACCTATAAAGGTGCCACGCTGATCGCCGATTACGGCCACAATCCGGATGCCATTTCGGCACTGGTCAGCGCAGTAGAAACCATGCCGGCCAAACGTCGCTCCGTGGTAATCAGCGGTGCCGGCGACCGGCGCGACCAGGATATCCGCCAGCAGACCGAAATTCTGGGTGCGGCCTTTGATGATGTGATTCTGTATCAGGATGCCTGCCAGCGCGGCCGGGTCGACGGTGAGGTGGTCGCCTTGTTGCGCTCCGGCCTGAAAAATGCCAAACGCACCAGGAACATCAGCGAAATCACCGGCGAATTCATCGCCATCGATCATGCGCTCAGTACGCTCAACGAAGGTGATCTGTGTCTGATTCTGGTTGATCAGGTGGAAGAATCACTGGAGCATATTGCCAAACGTATTCGCGAAGCGTAGTCAGTAATTTGACTGGGATGACAATGTAGGCTGGGATGCAATCCCAGCATTTCCAGCGGTGAAGCTGGGATTGCATCCCAGCCTATGAAGTCGTCCCAATCGGCAGATAATTCAAACCAACTACGGACTGTTCCATGAGTGGCCCAACCACAGCAATCTTAGTTGCAGACCCCGTTGCCGTATTGCTTTCTGCTGCCGGCATTCGCGCTGCCATGGCGGTACGGGAAGGGTATCAGCGCAGTGCCGGGCTCTCAGAGCGTCACCGTGCCGAACACACCAGCCGGCTGCAACAACAGCGCGATGCGGTCCAGAAGGGACAGATCGCGTTGCAGCAGCAGCTAAACGATGCTGAATCTGAATTCAACCGCCTGCTGCAGCTCGGCCAGCGGCTTGGTGCCACAGAGAAGATCCAGTCCGACCGCCCCGCCGCCACAAAAAACGATCCGGCCGGAACGCTGCTGGCCCTTCAGGTGTACAACGCTGAAATCAAAACCATCCTGATGACCCAGTTTGCCCGACAGCCGGAC
>Ga0316219_1004287_pt1 | contig 10877 bp, 10 predicted proteins | sample TBH18003PmetaG_FD_203635 | JGI IMG/M metagenome (GOLD analysis project Ga0316219, IMG submission 203635) | Freshwater microbial communities from Trout Bog Lake, Wisconsin, USA - TBH18003P | ecosystem: Environmental > Aquatic > Freshwater > Lake > Hypolimnion/Profundal zone | place: USA... | reverse complement strand
TGCCCGTCACCTCGCGGCCAAAACGGTTGAGGAGGTTCTGCGACGTGCGATAGGCCGTGTCCCGGGTGGCGCCCGCATGCTGGTCGCTGGACAGGATCTGGAGCCCCGGGAACTCCTTCGCGAGCGTGTCCAGAAACCCAGCCTCGCGCTGCTCGGTGCTGGTCGAGCCCCCCAGCACGCGCAGCAGGATGACCTTGCCCTTGCCGCCGAGCAGTTCGCCCAGCCGGCGTGCGCCGAGAACGCCACCCTTGTAGTTGTCGGTGGAAATCGTGCTGACGGGTGCGGTGGACTTCAGGCCCGAGTCGATGATCACGACGGGAATGCCGGCGTGCACCGCTTCCTCGGTCGGCGCCACCAGCGCCCGGGCGTCGAGCGGCGCGAGGACCATCCCGCTGACCCGCCGTCCCGTGAAATTCTCCACCACCTGCACCTGCTGCTCGCGATCGTCCTCCCGCAGCGGGCCTTTCCAGGTCACGTTCACCGTCACCCCCTCGGTCTTCAACTCCTCCGCCGCCGCCAGCGCGCCGGCGTGGATGGACTTCCAGAATTCATGCGTCGTGCCCTTGGGAATGACCGCCACCTCGTAAACCTGGGCGGACGCGAAGGCCACCAAGGCCAGTGAACAGAGCAGTGCGAATAGACGTTTCATGGGGTGAGGAAACGGGAAAGAAAGCGCCGGCGGCCTAGCTCTTCAGCTCGACCACGACCTGTACCTCGGTCGTCGAGCCCTTTGGCAGGCCGTTCACCGCCACGGCGGCGCGGGCATGCTTGCCGGCCTCGCCGAAGACTTTCAGGAATAGGTCGCTCGCGCCGTTGATCACGGCAGGGCTGTCCGCGAAACCATCCACGGCGTTCACGAATCCGCTCACGAAGACGACGCGCGCCACCTTGTCCAGCGAGCCGACCGCCGCCTTGATGTTCGCAAGCGTGTTGAGCGCACAGATCTCGGCGGACTTGTTGGCGGTTTGCACCGTCTGCTCCTTGCCCACCTGGCCGGTGTGCGTCATCTGTCCGCCGGCCATGCAGATGGTGCCGGCGCAGTAGAGGAGATTGCCCGTCCGCACGGTGGGGACATAGCTGCCCGCGGCGGCGGGCGGATTCGGGAGCGTGAGGCCGAGACTCGCGAGATTGGCTTCAGGATTCATGGGATCAGCTTTGGGATTATTTTCCGGGAGACAAAGTTTATCAGCGCGCCGTCACCGGCAGGAAGGCCCGCGTCGCCACGCTCGCCGCCGACACCGGGATCTCGAGGATCTTCATATCTGTCAGGGCGTCGATTTGCTGCTGGATGCGCTTCATCGAGAGCCGCCCGATGTGCTCGCCGTGCGCCAGGTCGCCCGTGACCAGCGCATGCTCGATCAGCGCGCGACGGGAGTAGTCGAGCTGCCCCGTGGACATCTGCTTGTTGCGCTTCAGGATCAGCGCGTGGGCCGGAGCCGGGTCGCCCTCGAGGTAGTCCTTCCAGCCGCGAATGGACGCAGCCACGAAAGCCTTCACCACCTCCGGGTTCTTGCGCACCATCTCCCGGCGCGTGATCACCGAATGATAGGGATCATAGCCCGAATCCGCCAACGGCAGCGTCCGCACTCTCACGCCATGCTGTTCGGCAAAATACGGTTCGCTCGTCATGATGCACTGCTGGATCGCCGCCGAGTCGGCGAGGAACGTCGTCAGCCCGTAATTCAGCGGACGCAGGTCAAAGGTGATGCCATATTTCGCCTTCACGTAGGGAATCCAGGTCATGCTTGGCGGTGCGATGACGCTGCGTCCGTTCAGGTCGGCCAGCGTTTTCACCGGGCTGTTGGCGTGCACCAGCAGCGCCTCCGGGTCATGCTGCAGCACCGCGGCCACCATCACGAGCGGCAGTCCACGGCTCGCCGCCACGATCACGTCGTCACTGCGATACATCCCGAAATCCGCCAGGCCTTTCGCCACACTCAACTTGATGGTTGCACCCGGGCCGCCGGGCAGAATTTCCACGTCGAGTCCAGCCTCGCGGTAAAACCCCTTCGCCAGCGCTTGGTAGAAGCCACCGTGTTCCGCCTGCGGAAACCAGTCGGTCTGCAGCACGACCTTGCGCAGGTTCGCCGCCGGGCCGACCGGCGCCGGCTCCTGCCGCGTGCAGCCAGGCATCAAGCCGGCCAGCACCAGGACCCCCGCAGCAATCCGACTAATTCTCATTTTCCCATTGGAAACCCCGGTGGGCCGAGTGCGAGCCCCAAGTGCATGGGGTTGCTTCCGACGTTCCCGAGGTAGAGGCTCGGTCCATGAATTTTCGCGACTGGCAGCAACTCAAGCCCGACGAGGCCGCGCGGGAGTTGCTGCATCGCGTCGCCACCCGACTCGCCCCCGGCCAGCAGCGCGCCGCGATCGCACATCTGCCCAGTGAGGCCGAGTTGCGGGTGGAGTTCTCCCGTGCGCCGCGCTCCGCCGCACTCACCGGCGTGCCCTATTTCCTGAAGGATCTCTTTCCCGTCGCGGGCCAGCCGATGTTCGCCGGCTCGACGTTTCTGCCCGAAGTCAGGCCGCCGGGAACGCAGGACGGCGCGGTGATTCGGTCCTTGCGCGCCGCGGGCGCCGTGCTCGCCGGACGGGCCCAGATGCACGAGTTCGCCTACGGCATCACGGGTGAGAACCCACACTATGGGGATTGTGCGCACCCGGCCTTTCCTGACCGCACGACCGGTGGCTCCAGCAGCGGTTCCGCTGCGCTCGTCGCCGCGGGCGTCGTGCCGCTCGCCATCGGCAGTGACACCGGCGGCTCCGTGCGCTTGCCGGCGGCGTTCTGCGGGCTGTTCGGCTTCCGGTTGCAACCGCGCAACAAACTTATCGCCGACGCGTTTCCCCTCGCCCCGAGTTACGACACGGCCGGATGGTTCACGGCCAACGCCGGGGACATGCGCACGGCAATCGATGCGCTCGTCGGCCTGCAGTCCGAAACGCGCTCCCCGAGAGGCTGCTATGTGGAATTGCCCGGACTCGATGCTGAGGTGGCCCGCGCCTGCGCGGCAGCAGCGGGCCGTCTCGCCGCTCCGGCCGATAGCGGCACGCGCGTCGCTCTGCTGGCGGCCTTTGTGCCCGCACTGGAAACCTACAGCACCGTGGTTGCGGATGAGGCATGGTCGGGGCATCGGGGCTGGGCGGAGCGTTTCCAGACGCGCTACGACCCGGCCGTTTGGCAACGGCTGATCCGTGCTCGCGGGCTCACCTCCGCCCAGCGCGACGCCGCCAAACAGGCGACGGCAACGATCAATGCCGAATGGTCGCGCTACTTTCAGACCTACGATTTCTTGCTCCTGCCCGCGTCCCCTTGCGCGGCTTTGACCAAGGCCGACTGCACCGCCGCCAACCGCAATCGCCTGCTCGCGCTAACGTCACCGGCCAGCATCGGCGGGCTGCCCGTCCTCACGCTGCCGGTTCCGCTACCCTCCGGTCTGACGACCGGGCTGCAGGTCGTCATCAGTGAGCCGCGGAGTCCCGTCGTGCCGTGGGTGCTCGACCAGTTCAGCCGGGAATGATCCGCGCCGCGTTGTCCCGGAGGATGGCCAGCAGTTGGTCCGCGTTGACCGCTCCGCGGTGCGCCTCGGCCACAAATCGGGTCATGTTCGCCTCCGCATCGATGCGCGGATACAAATTCAAGGGAAAGTCCGAGCCAAAGAGCACCCGCTCGGCCGGGACCGTGGCCAGGAAACGCGCCCAGACCTCGGCGCCGTAAAGCAACGGCGACGCGGCCGTGTCGTAGTAGACGTTGCCCAATTTATTCGCGGCCGAAATCCGCAAGGGCAGCAGCCCGCCCCAATGCGCGAGGATGAAAGTCGTCCGCGGATGGGCCCGCGCCAGCCGGACAAAATCCCGGAGCGGCGTCTCCACGCGGCCCGGATACGGCCCGCTGTCCGGGTCCGTCACATGCAGGTTCACCGGCAGCCGCAATTGCGCGGCGAGTCTCAGCACCGCGCCGAACACCTCATCGTCGACGTCGTAGCCCTGCGTGTGCGGCGACAACTCCCCCAGCCCACAAAGCCCTTCGCCCCGGGCGCGCCGCACTTCGTCGAGCGCTGCCCGCCGCCCGGCCTCGGGATGCACGGTGGCAAAAGCCGAAAGCCGGTCGGGATGCGCCCGCACCACGCGCGCATAAAAACGGTTTTGCTCGGCGCAGGTCGTCGGGCTTTCCCAATACCAGCCCAGCAGCACGGACCGCGCGACGCCCGCGGCGTCCATCGCCCGCAGCAAATCCGCGACGTTGGGAAACGACTGCACCGGCCGGCCATCGCGGCGCCGCCGGGTGCACAGCTCGGCCCAATGCAATTCGCCCCGCAGCGCAGCCCAGGCCAGCGGACGCCGGTTGGTCGCCGGCGGATAGAGGTGAACGTGGCTGTCGGTGATGATCATGCGCCGGCAGCGGGGCGGTCCGTCACAACTGGGCCAGCGGCGTTGGCGCGCACCACCAGGATCGGCACGGAGGTGTTGTGACGCACCTTGTCGATCGTGCTCCCGAGGAAGAAATCGCCCACGAGCTTGTGCCCGTGGGAGGTCATCGCGATGAGATCGCAGCCCTGCGCGGCTGCAGCCTTGAGAATTTCGGTGGGTGGATTCCCGAGGACGAGCTCCACTGCGACGGTCAGACCGCTGGCACGCAGCCGTGCCGCCACACTGTCGAGGTAGGCTTGATCCTCCTTCATCTCGGTCGATTCCACGAGCTTGAGCTGGTCATAGTGCCGCGCGGCCCAGCCATCGGCCACATGCACCAGCAGCAGTTCGGAGCCCAGCCGCCGGGCCAGCTCCGTGATGTGCGGGACAATGCTCGCGTCCGCACGGCTGTTCTCGAGGGCGACCAGGATTTTTCGGTACATCGGCGGAGGAAATTGGATCAGAGCAGGCCCGTCAGGCCGACCGCGCCCAGGAAAGCCTGGCTCCAGTGGTCGGGCAGAAAAGCGTCGAGGAGCAGCTTCACATTGAGGAGGATAATGACAAGGGTTACGCTCCAGCCAAGCACCTTGATCCACCAGGGATTCACGAACTCACCCATCTTGGCGCGGTCGCCGGTGAACCGCATGAGTGGCCAGCAGGCAAAGCCGAGCTGCATGCTGAGGCAAACCTGGCTCGCGACCAGCAGCTGCGTGCTCCGGGCCTCGCCGTAAATGCCGATGACCACCACGGCGGGCACGATGGCAATGCCGCGCGTGATGAGCCGCCGCACCCACGGCCGCAGCCGGATGTTGAGGAAGCCTTCCATCACAATCTGGCCCGCCAGCGTGCCCGTCAGGGTGGAATTCTGTCCCGACGCCAGCAGTGCGAGCGCAAACAGCGTGCTGGCAAAGGTCACGCCAAGCACGCCGTCGAGCAGGTGGTACGCCTCCTGGATTTCGCCCACCTGCCGGTGGCCGCTGCCGTGGAACGCCGCCGCCGCGAGGATCAGGATCGCGGCGTTGATGAAGAGCGCGAACATCAGCGCGAAGGTGGAATCAATCGTGCCGAACTTGATCGCCTCCGCCTTGCCCGCGGCGTTTTGGACGAACTTCCGTGTCTGGATGATCGACGAGTGCAGGTAGAGGTTGTGCGGCATCACCGTCGCCCCGAGGATGCCGATGGCCACGTAGAGCATCTCGGAGTTTTTCAAGATCTCGAGCCGGGGAATGAACCCAGTGAACACCCCGCCGAGATCGGGCTTCGCCACCCAGAGCTCCACCGCGAAGCACCCGCCAATCGTCAGGATGAGCGTGATCACCAGCGCCTCGATGTAGCGAAATCCCCGGTGTTGGAGCAGCAGGACGATCATCACGTCGAACGCCGTGATGACGCAGCCCCAGACGAGCGGAATGCCGAAGAGCAGCTGCAAGCCGATGGCCGAACCGACCACCTCCGCCAAATCGCAGGCCGCGATTGCCAGCTCGCAGAGCACCCAGAGAAAATACACCGTCGGCCGCGAATAGTGGTCCCGGCACGCCTGCGCGAGGTCCCGGCCCGTCGCCACGCCCAACTTGATGCACAGGTGCTGCAGCAGGATCGCCATCAGATTCGAGATCATGATGACGGACAGCAGCGTGTAGCCGAACTGGGCCCCACCGGCGAGGTCCGTCGCCCAGTTGCCCGGGTCCATGTAACCCACCGCCACGAGGAAACCCGGCCCGGAGAACGCGAGCACCTTGCGCCAGAACGACGCCCCCGTCGGCACCGCGATGGTGCGGTGCGACTCGGGCAGGCTGCGCGCCGTCGACGGCTGCACCCAGCCGGACTCGGCGGCGGGTTCCGGGGACGTGGGGGGAGTTTCGTGCATGGCCAACGCCGGGATTACGGCCGACTATTTTGATTAGTCAAAATATATTCTTGTTCCTTTCAAATACCGTGGTTCTCTGGGTGCGCATGCCAAGCTACACGGTGGAGAACTACCTGAAGCACATCCTCCTGCTCTCCGACGAGGCGGACGGGCTCGTGCCGATGGGCGCGCTCTCCGCGGCGCTGGCCGTGGTGCCCGGCACGGTGACGACCATGGTAAAAGCCCTCGCCCAGGACGGCCTGGTGGTTCATCGGCCCCGGCACGGCGTCCGGCTGACCGCAGCGGGCCGCCGCGTCGCGCTCGGCGTGCTGCGCCGGCATCGCCTGGTGGAAACCTTCCTCGTCCACGTCCTCAAGATGGATTGGGGCGCGGTCAACGTGGAGGCCGAGCAGCTGGAACACGCCATTTCCGACACCGTGCTCGACCGCCTCGACGCCCTGCTGGGTCACCCCGACACGGATCCGCACGGCGACCCCATCCCCAGCCGCGAGGGCAAGATCCGCTCCCAGGTCTACGCCACGCTCGCCACCTGCGTGCTGGACCGGCCGCTGCGGGTCGTGCGCGTGACCGAGCAGTCTGCCGAATTTCTTCAGTTTGCCGAACGCCATGGCCTGCGGCCCGGCGCGGTTGTCACGGTGGTTGACCGCAACCTCGCCGCCGGGCTGCTTTCACTGCGACGCCCGGGTGCCCGCCCGCTGGCGCTGAGCCTGTCCGCTGCCGGGCGCATCCTGGTGGAGCCGGCACGCTGACCTGCCCGGGCACTTCCGCCTTGCGGCGCGCGACGCGCCGTAACCACACTGCGGACGATGTCGAAATCGTTTGCGCGCGTCGTCTTCGTCCTCACCGCCGCCTTCTTTGCGGCGTTCTTTCTGTGGCCGATCGCGCAGATCCTGAAGGGCGGCTTTGTCGATGCGGACGGCAAGTTCACCCTCGCCTACCTGACGACGCTTCTGGCCGACCCGGTCTACCTCGCCGGCCTGCGCAACTCCTTCCTCATCGCCTGCGCCACGACTTTGCTCGCACTCGGGATCGCCCTGCCCCTCGCCTTCATCAGCGACCGCTTCATCTTCCCCGGCAAGGGCCTGCTCGGGTCGCTGGTGCTGATCCCGATGATTCTGCCGCCGTTCGTCGGCGCCATCGGCATTAAGCAGATTTTTGGGCAATACGGCGCGCTCAACGCCCTCATCATCTCGCTGGGACTTCGGCCGCACGGGTGGACGTTTGACTGGTTCGCCGCCAACCAGTTCTGGGGCGTCGTGCTGGTCGAGGCGCTTTCACTCTACCCCATCATCTATCTCAACGCCGTCGCGGCCCTGGCCAACGTCGACCCCGCGATGGAGGAGGCCGCCCAAAACCTCGGCTGCACCGGCTTCCGCCGCTTCTGGAAGATCACGCTGCCGCTCATCCATCCCGGCCTGTTCGCCGGCGGGACCATCGTCTTCATCTGGTCGTTCACCGAACTCGGCACGCCCTTGATCTTCGATTACGCGCGGGTCACGAGCGTGCAGATTTACTACGGCTTGAAGGACATCGGCGGTAATCCGTTCCCCTTCGCGCTCGTGGGCATCATGCTGGCCAGCTCGATTGCGATCTATGCGATCGGCCGCGGGCTCTTCGGTCGCGGCGGCCACGCCATGATGGCGAAATCCACCAGCACCGGCGGCCCGCGCCGCATCAGCCGTGGCGCCGCGCTCGCCTGCACCGCCGCGTTCGTCGGCGTGATCTTCTTCGCCATCCTGCCCCATCTCGGCGTCATCCTCGTCGCGTGCTCCCGCGAGTGGTATGCAACGGTCGTCCCGCACGCCTACACCTTGGACAATTTCCGACTCGCGCTCGGCCACGACCTCACCGTGCCCGCCATCGCGAACAGCCTGAAATTCTCCAGCATCTCCGCCATCATCGACCTCATCCTCGGCGTCGCGATCGCCTACGTGGTCGTTCGTTCACGCCTCGCGGGCCGGCAGGTCCTGGACTTTCTCTCGATGCTGCCTCTGGCCGTGCCGGGACTGGTGCTTGCGTTTGGTTATCTCGCGATGACGCAGGAGGGCCGGTTCTTCGCGTTCCTCAATCCCGTTCGTGACCCCACGATTCTGTTGATTGTGGCGTATTCCGTGCGCCGCGTGCCCTACGTCGTTCGCTCCGCTGCCGCGGGCTTCCAGCAGACGAGCGAGACGCTGGAGGAGGCCGCCCAGAGTCTCGGCAGCCCGCCACTCCGCGCCCTCTTCCGGATCACACTGCCGCTCATCATGGCCAACCTCATTGCAGGCGGACTCCTCGCCTTTGCCTTTGCCATGCTCGAGGTGAGCGACTCGCTCATCCTGGCGCAAAAGGCGCAGTTTTACCCGATTACCAAGGCCATAATGGAGCTCTTCCAGTTGCTCGGGGACGGCAAGTTCATCGCCAGTGCCCTCGGCGTCTGGGCCATGGCGTTCCTCGCCGTGACGATCGTCGGCCTCGGGCTGCTGCTGGGCAAGAAACTCGGCGCGCTCTTCCGTGTGTGATACACGCGCGCGATCCGAACCAGTCGGCAATTCGATCCTGTCGGCAACTTTGCCGAGGTTCTTAGCCTGCTGATAAACGGGCACCCGACGGCAGGCCGGCGCAGAGAGCCAGCACGCCCAACCCGAGTGCACCGGAGAACAGGAAATAGTTTCCCCCGGTGTGCAGGCCCAGCGCGGTAATGAGCACCGGCGAAAATCCGGCAAAAATCCGGCCGAGGTTGTAGGCGGCGCCCGACAGCATCGTGCGATAACTTCCGAACACCTCGTTGAAATAAGCTCCCATCAGCCCAAACGGAATCCCGTTCAACGCCGGCAGTGTCAGCGCGAACACGAGCTTGCGCTGCTCCCCCGCACCGCCCCAGGCGAACAGCGACAGCACCACCAAGGCGATCGCATAGGCGGCGAGCGCCCACCGCACGCCGCCGCGCCGCACGACCCACACCCCCAGCAACATGCCGGGCGCGAGATTGGCCCAGAAGAGGACGATGAAGATCGGGGTTTGCGGCAGCTCCTTCACGAAGAAGACATTTACCAGCCCGCTCGCGATCGTCAGGCTCGCCAGCGTAAAACACAGCAGGAAAGCCCGCGCATTCGCACGTAGCGCCGCGCCCAGTGACACCGGCTTCGCGACGCTCTCCCCCTCGCCCCTTGTCCAGGGCCCTTCGCCCCGCATCAGCATCCGGCCGCGGGCCAGCGACAATAATGCCACCGGCACAAGCGACGCCGCGAACAGCCAGCGCCAGCCCCAGGTCGGCAGGAGGTATTTGTTGGCCAGCGCGGCCAGCAGTCCGCCCAGGATCGCCAGCTGCAGCAGCGCCGCAAACCGGTAACTCCGTTGCGGACCCACCTGCTCGTTCACGAACGTGTGGCTGATGCCCCATTCCGCGCCGAGGGCGAGCGACGCGAGGATCCGGAAAGACAGCAGGCTGGGATAGTTCCACGCCAGGCTCAGCCCCGCGACCCCGACCAGGTACACGCCGAAAACGGCCAACATGATTCTCCCCCGGCCGAACCGGTCCGCGAGATAGCCAAAAAACAGCGCGCCAACTCCCACGCCCGCCAGGCCGGAAAACTGCAGCGCGTTGCTCTCACCCACTCCCAGCCCGAAATGCGCCGCCAGCACTTTCTCCAGGTAAATGAACAGGAACAGGTCGTAGTAATCGAAAAACAACCCGATGAACGCGGTCCAGTAGACGCGAGCGGGTGACTCGATGACTTTGCTCTCGGGGAACACGGGCGAGCATGGGTAAGCCGCACGGCGCGGCCCGCGTCAACAGGACAGTCCCGGCGCATCGGACCCCGTGCAGGGCGTTCGTGAAATAATTATTACAAGCAAAATGGATTATTTGCCGCGCGGACTGCGGCCTTGCCTCGGACAGTTCGCCGGGCAACGAACAACGCCCGTAATGGCCCGCTTTTCCCGCCGCATTTCCGCATGAACCCGTTTCCAGGCATCTTCACCGGACGCGTCAAGCACGCCGGCTGAAAATCATCTAGGCTGCGACTCTCATGGAAGTGGCCAAGTCGCGTCGCAGCGGCTCACTGCTGGTTTATGCCGCCTGGAACTGCGGCTGGCCATCGTCCAGCGACGGAGTGTGCGCCATCATCGTCACGCTGCTGGTGCTGGAGCTCAAGGTCCCCGGGTTGCGGAACTATCAACCAAATTGCCGGCGCCGGCTAAGTGTTCTTCGATGCTAGACAATTCCGGCATGATCCCCCGCGGCGGCGTTTTGCCATAATTGTTCCGCGTAGTCCTCGCGCTGAAGCGACGACGCCCTACCCGGGGCTGCTAACAGCAGCTGGTTTTTGAATTTTTGACACCACGGTGAAAGGCTTACTACCGTTACTGGAAGCAAATGCGCGTTCACGGCTGCGGACGATTCTATTTCTTTCCTTCCCAGAATATTTCTTCGACTATTGCTCGCGTGCGAACCCATCGCGTCAGTCTCAAACTTTCGTTGTTTGCTGCCTTGGCCGTATTCCAGATTTCGGCCCGCGCTCAAACCACGTTGGTCTGGAATAACGCCTCGGGCGGAGCTTGGACCACAAGCAGCAATTGGTCGCCCGCCACAGTTCCCAACACCAGTTCCGATATCGCTTCG
>Ga0316219_1004282_pt1 | contig 10887 bp, 10 predicted proteins | sample TBH18003PmetaG_FD_203635 | JGI IMG/M metagenome (GOLD analysis project Ga0316219, IMG submission 203635) | Freshwater microbial communities from Trout Bog Lake, Wisconsin, USA - TBH18003P | ecosystem: Environmental > Aquatic > Freshwater > Lake > Hypolimnion/Profundal zone | place: USA... | reverse complement strand
GGCTGGTATCTCGTGGTTGAATTTCCATTATAGTTTCCAATCTTTCTTTGCTTGTTGCCAGACTTGGCGTGGGTGAGTTACGGTCCATACAGGTATTATAACACAGGCCGCTAACAATAAAAACCATTTAGGAAAAGTTTTTATCACAGGAGGATGATTTGGGCAACGCCCTTGTTGAAAATCACATTCGGTCGTATACACCTGACGGCATATCTTACATGTTATTTCTTTAATATTTCTATGATCCGTTCCTGTTCCCATTTTTCTTCTCCTACAAAAGTTGGAAGACGATTATATTGATCTTCTAACCAACATTTTAACTGATAAAGTTCTTGTTTACAATAGGAACTGGTAAAACCGTCATTAGAGGAACTAGATATTTCTGCCAAACTTTGTCGAATGGAAGAATACGCATCTACAAGATCAGGTTTTTTAAAACCCATTTTAATACTGTTCTTTTTTATCTACGTGAACTGCGGTACTAATACCTTCGGCATCAGGACATTCTACTTCATCGGATACCATCATGATACAAGCAGGATCAATCTTACGTAATGTATTTTTTCCAGATTCATCCTCAATTTCTAAACCTCTAGTCCAACGACCATGTTCTACCATTACCCATTGCCCAACTTGTACATCTCGTTGTTTAGGTCCGACAGCGTATACACGGCCCCATCTTGGTCTAATTCCGTGACCTTTGCCATTATCATTTGGTATGTAAATACCACTTTTTGTAAAGCGGACATCAAATTCCATATCAGATACTATCACATTATCTTGAAGAGCTTTAAATTTCTTTTTATCTATTTTGTGGGGAGAAAATGCGGGCTTACTATTCATAATTTTTAAATCTTTCTTACACCTTGATCTCTCAATTTTTCTAACGGAGTTTTATCTAATTCTTGCTTAACTGTTTTGGCGCGAGCTATTGCAGCAGCCAACCCTCCGCCAGCGATATCATCAGAAGATAAATTTCTATTAGATGATGTATTATCAGTCCGGGCAAGATTATCAATATCATCTTTTGGTAAATCACTAAACGTATCTTCTGGCACATTTTGTGCCAACATTTGTGTATCTGGTTGAAGTGACTTGTTAGCTTCAAACATACTAGAGTGTACCGGCCCGTCTGAAACATTTGTTTGTTTTTGTATACGTCGTTGTAATTGCTGATTACGTGAATCAATTACAGCACCTTTACTGTCGATACGATCGCCTCGAGCATTTACACCCATGTTACCAACGGCTCGTACGTTTTCATTTTGTAAACGTAATGATCCTATGTCAACACTTTTACCGCGAGCAGTTTTATAGATTTTTTGTGTCATATTTTTCTCCTGGATTAAGATTATATTTAACGTAAAAATTCATGTATGTCTAAATTATAATAGATAGAATCAACCCTGTGAACATTCAATTTATAAAGTACATAACTTGATACACTAGATCCTCTGCCAACACCCCAAATAACACGATTTTCTTTCATTACATCTACTAAATATTTTAAATATTTTAATAAATTGAATAAATTACGTTCTTGAAATAATAATAATTCTTCTCCGCAACGTTGAAGTTCATTTTCGTTATTGCATAAATTTAAAATATGTTGTGCTATATCTAAATCTTGATATTCTTTGGGCATGTGCCAAGTGCTTTGTTGTATTAAATCCCAATCTGGTACAGATATTTGATCTATTGATTCAAATTTGTAATAAACTAACGTGTCAGGAAATTTATCAACAAAAGTTACTATTTCTTCGATATTGACTGATTCATCTACTAGCATTTTTTTTATTGAATTAATATCTCGACCCTGCATTAGCAGATCACAAATATCCGACTCGTTAAAAACCATTTCTCCAAATTTATTCTGTTTCATCTATTTTTTTAAAATCAGCAAAAAATACGGTATTTTCGTTTTGTTCACTTTTATCATCATTTGGCCAAACTAAATCTAAATCTCTCCAAATACTATTTTGATGTATTGCTAGAATTTTTTCTGAGTTAATTAAGTCATGATCGCAATGTATTAAGTCTGGGGTTTGCCACCATTCGGGTACATTTAAATCTGCTATATTTTCGCCTTCTGCGTGCATATAAATTAACCCATCACCTAAATTACTACTAATTTCAATTTCGGCTATGATTAATTTGCTCTCGGTGATAGCTGTAAGTTTATATTGTAACATAATACCTATCAACTGATCAACAGGATCGCCAGGTAAAGTAGTAATTTTTATGCCAGCGTTATTATAAAGTTCACATTGTTCTTTATAAATGCTGTTTATAAAAATTGAAGATTCAATTTCATTATAAATGAAATGTTTGATTCTATCAAATGCTATGTTACTAACATTACCATCAATACTATTGGTAATCATGTAAAGTTTTAACATATAACTATTCATTTGCAACTGGTTATCATAGAAAATACCAGCAGTAAATGTTAAGGGAAATTGTATTCTTACGTTCATGTGATGTCAATAATGCCGTCAAAGTTTTGCCCACTTTGATTTTTACGAAGTTTTTCTGAATATTTGTTTTGGTATGTCTCAATAGCCATGCGTAGTTGATTACATAAATGATTATTGCCTATCTTATACGCAATGCTAAGTTTTTTATTCAGCTCGGCAATTTTAGTTCTCAACTCTTCTTCGTTGAGGTTGTCGATGCTAGAAATTAAAGGATGTTCCATATACTATATTGTAATAGAACTAATAGTATTTGTCAACTAAATTGATTACCCAAATGTAGCACCGTTATTACCAATACAGAACCAATCGTAATCATTACCATTGTAAACTCCATATCGTAAAGTAACAGAAGTCCCTATTGATCCTAATGTTACAGTCCCGGTTCCCGAAGTTTTCCAACCAGCATTACTCACTGTGATTACCATGGATCCTGCTATTGTCTGTGAAAGAATTTTAATTTGTCCAGGTACCCCATCTGCTAATGTTGCTGTGCCGCCAGCAGAAAAGAAAGTAGTAGTTACCGCAAGATTAGCTGCAGTGCCTGATCCAATCCATTCACTAGAATTATTATATGGTTGTAATTGTTTGTTTGTTTCAGTAATGGTAATTGTAGAACCACTATTTGATGTGGTAAATGTAAAAGAGAAAACTCCCGTGGCGGCAAAAGTCATTGTATTCGTGCTAGTATTCAATCCTACAATACCCGTGGTATTTACACTAACCGATGATGGGAAAGTTACTGTGTGTGCCGTATTTGCTACAGTAATTTGCACAGTTACAATTCCTAATTGTCCGGCAATAGGAAAATTAGTAAAAGATAGAGATATAGGGGCGCCTGTAGTAACTGTTTGATAATGTCCGGCAGCATAATTAATGGGTACAGAACCGGATAATACGCCTAAAGATACTGTCGTTGCGGCAAAATCACTAATTAAAGCATTAATTAGCGGAGAATTTAGCATATTATTTTGAGTAGTTAATACATTGCCGCCTGTTAGCTGTGATGATACAATAACTTTGTTTTGTAAATCAGTAATTTCATTGGCTGCATACTGGAAATTTGTACTGGTATTTGTAAAATTGTCTCGAAAACCCTGTGAATTATTATCCTGTCCAGCAACTGGGTAAGCACCGTTAATATTGTTTGGGTTGATGTTTGAAGCCATTAAATTTTTCCTTAATTATGATTTGTATTTAGTTGGTTAATATCTACCAACGGCAATTTCTACCAGCACTTTTTCATTTGAATTGATGTCTACTAAACTTTTGCCTATAATACAACCAAATTCAGCTAATGAATTATCTATACGACCAGCTACTCCTGCTTTTATATTAACTAAACAATCACCTTTGTTGACTGGACCTTGAACCCAACACGGTACTCTTCCAGTTAAAGCAATAGGCAATCCAGGATTATTAGTATTCATTAAATATGCCGGGGCAGTTGATACTACACCAGCAACTCGTGTATCGTGGGATATATCACTCACAGTAACTTCTTGGTGTCCACCAAACACAACTAATGTACCAGGGGAATATTCGTTGTCAGCCAAATAAATTTCAGCTAGGTCAGCGTATTGAGCACTTGTGGCTTTAGCAAAAACAGTATTAAAAGGTGTTCCGGATGTGCCAATATTTCCTACACCAGAAGAATTTGAATTTATAATACTACCTAGTGTAGCTGATCCAGTTCCTATTAATAAATTTGAGCCGGTAACGTTGCCGCTCACGCTAATTGAATTAGCCGTAATATTGCCAGCGTTCATATTACCAAGAGTGAACACACTGCCGGCATTCATTGTATTGTTTACAGTTAATGTGGATAGCGCACCAACACTCGTAATATTAGCCTGTGTGGCAGCGTCTAATTGCCCGTGAATATTTCCAGCAGTAATATTTCCAGCAGTAATATTTCCAGCGGCACTTATAAACCCACTAGTAAGTATATTTCCACCAATTACATTACCTGTAGTACTAAGGGTGGCTGCCCCGACGTTAATATTTGTTAACTGGCTACCATCACCTTTAAAATAGTTAGCTGTAATATTGCCTGTAGTAGAAATGTTTGAAGTTAAAACTTGCAAATAACTAGCTACATTAGCATTACCATATAACGCAGGTAAACCAGTCAATTGACTACCATTACCTAATAGATAATTTCCTGTAATATTTCCTGTAGCCGATATTAGTCCACTGGTTAGTATATTGCCGTGAGTAGCATTACCAGTTGAACTTATCACACCCGCAGTTAAAATATTTCCGCCACTAATATTACCAGAATCACTATCAGTTCCTACTACACTTAAATTTCCAAAAGTAGCAAGTCCAGTAGAACTTATTATACCAGTGGTAAGTATATTTCCTCCTGTAATGTTACCCGAAGCAACAATACTGTTAACATTACTTAAATTTCCAGTATATGTGTTGAGGTAAGTAGATACATTAGAATTACTGTACATGCCAGACAAATAAGCTCCATTACCTAATATGTAAAACCCGCCGATATTTCCTGTTGCTGATATAGTGCCTACTGATGTTATATTTCGAACATTGCCTAAATTCCCAGTATAACTAGGAAGAAATGCGGCAACATTTGAATTATTATATAAATTGGTAATATATGCTCCATTTCCAATTAAGTAAGCGCCAGTAATATCGCCAGTAGTTACAATATTAGTTGTTAGCACAGTTAAATAATTGGCAACATTTGAATTACCATACGAACTACTGGCTAAACCAGTTAATTGACTGCCATTACCTAAAATATAATGTCCCGATATATTACCAACTACTGTTAGTGAATTTAACGATCCAACCGAAGTAATATTTGGTTGAGCAGAATTTGAAACAGTGCCAGCTACATTAGAATATGCCCCAACTGCGGCAAAATTAGCATCGAGTTCATTTAGCGGAACAGCACCGGAAACATTAGCGAATAGGTATGGGACAGTCATTTAAGCATCACTTTTAATTATTGCAATATTTATGAGTTATTATTCACCCAAGTCACTGGTATATCGCTGTTATTCACCCAAGCTACTGTATCATTGTAGTCATTGGACCAAGTGGCTGTTGTCTGTAATGATGGGCCAATAATTGTAGGTTGTGGGAACATAACGTATCTGTCATAGGCATTAGTTGATAAATCCATATTTGCCGGTTCATTGAAAGTTATACTACCACCATCAAAAACTGTAACCAATCCGGGTACTACAGTAATATTCCACAACGCCCCAGTTCCGGTGCCTGTTATATTAATACCAATAACATCTGAATAATTAGTGCCTGCAGCAAATAAATTGGCAGTCCCATAACAAAAGGCATTTAAAATAGCACCATTTTCATCTATTGTATCTACCACAAACAAACAATCATTAATTGGACTTTCACCATTTAAACTAGATCCTAGTACTTTAATTTGATCACCAATACGATATCCTGTACCACCTGCTGAATAATTTTGTACAGATGTTTGATAGTGATAATTTATATCAAAAGTAGTTGATATTGGTGGAGTCGGAATCCATTGCGGGGTACTAGATACTGTACCGCTATGAAGCCAAGTATCTTTCACAATACTACTAAATGTTACTTGTGTCGTTGAACAAGAAAGTACAAAATAAGTTCCGTTATAACTAATTGGGGTTACATGAGATAATGTAATTCGAGCACCTACTTTAAATGGAGTAAATGTTTGTGCCGAATATGAAACCGTAACTTGATTGCCATTTCCTAAAATATTTGTAATAGTTAAAATTATAACATTAGGATCCCAATTTACAGTTAGCGCATTATCTAACTCATATCTGTCAGCTTTAAAATCAACTAAATTTAATTGTGTTCCAAACTGTGTTTCTATATTATAGGCTATTTGTCCGCTAGCCCCTGGAATTGTGTACGCTATAACCCACGCAGGAGTAAATCCTAATACGTTTCCGTTTGATTGTTTTGACAACATCCATAACGGTAAAATATTACTTTCTTGTCCAACAGAATCAATAACTTGATTTCGCATATTATTTAAAGAATTTGGATATACATTATCAATTTCTTGTGTTGTATTAGGATTGATTGGATAAGGTAGTAATACTTCTTTGTCGACGCTTTCCCCATAATTATTGACTAATGTGTCTATCACTTCGCTATAAACAACTTCGTATATAACTTTTCCAGTCACAGGATCTAATGCTTGCGCTGTTTTAATGCTACCCAATTGTAAATTTTTCCAATAATGATTAAGTTGCAACGCTTGTAAATAATCATTTAAACTTACAGCAGTTAATCCGTAAGCATGATAATATATTACGCTACTACTACGACCAAAATTAGGATCATCAGCACGGAATAATAAAGACGGAGGAAATATAGACACATTTTCTAATAAATTTCCTATAAGCTCTCTATCATTAATTGGAGGCATACATGAAATATATAAATTATTGTAAGGATAATTATAAATTCTTTTAACTGTAATGGAAAATTCTTTATCAACACTAACGAATCCATTTATACTATAAACATTTACAATAAAATTATACACTGAATCAAAAGTAGTTGGGTTCCCTGATGAAACATCAAATGTTGTTGTACCATAGTCTAAAGAAAAAGTATCAAAACTAACACGACCAATGATATTACCTGTGGGTGCTAACGTTAGTCCCTGCGGTAATCTAGAATTGCTGCCAGACACAAGGCGATATTGTAAAGCTAGCCCGCTAGTAGTAGTGGCTTCGACATAAAATAAACTCGTATCACCATTAGCTATAGTACCTAAATTACTAGGCGTGATCCATGTTACATTAGTAGAAATTGGCCCAGTAACTGTTAGGTTATAGTAAGCAGTATCACTACTTATAGTTGGATCACTTACAAGATATGCCCTAAGTTGAAAATCGTAAGTTATTTCTGTTAAATTTAAATTAGGCAAATAACCATATAACCAACCAGTGGTAGCATCTAAAGTTAATCCTGGCGGCAAGTCATTACCAAAATATCCAATTTGATCACCATTAATATCGACGCCCATAAATTGATAGGCAAAATATGTATTATTTGGGGCAATACCAATACTACCTTGAGGATTTAATAATACAGGAGCATTTGTGTTACTAATACTGGCTGTCAAATATGAATCATCAGCTGTAATTAATGTAGTGGAAGAGTTAAATGTACTTGTGGCCCATACAAAAATACTAAAAGCCTGCACAGCCGAAGTTTGCCCGTCAGTGACACGCAACGCGAATTCATAATTAAAATTAGTAGTTTCAGTGCTAAAATCAAATGGATAAACATCGTATCCTTGCCCGTCTCTACTAAATCCAGCCAACGCCGTGATAGCGGGATTAGGTTGAACATAGCCGGATATTAATCCGGTATTTGAAATAGTTAAACCTGGTGGCAAACTTCCGGAAATTAAACTAATAGGAGGTGGAATACCGGTAGTATTATCATTGGTATATTGTAATTGTATTCCTGGAGTGAGTAATTGCCCAACAAAAACTTCTGTTAATTTACCTGGTGGTGTAATCCAAGCCGGTATATTTTGACCTGCTACTGTAATAGTGAATGTTCTGTCAGCTAGTCGATTTATAACTGTAATGTTATTAACATTTTTTGTAGTATAGGCCCTAATAGCAAATTTACTAGTAATATCAATACCTGTTGTTACTGTTTCTTGAGCTACAGTTACAACATTAGTTGGCACTCCCTGAATAATACCATCTGGTGTACACTCAATACCTGATGGTAGTGCTCCGGCAACTACTTGAAAATATACAGGGCTATTGTCAGGTTCAACAACATTTAACGGAATTTCATAAAATGTTCCTTGAGCAACAGTGCCTAAACTTCCAGCAGGTGTAATCCAAATGGGCTGTGCTGACATAATTTATAGTCTTCCAACAACTATTTCAATAGTACCAATATTGCCATTAAAATTTTCTAATGCTTTTCCGATTATTGTTCCAGGTTTAGGATTTACTTCGGCACGAGCAATACCATTTCCGGCAGATACCATTAAACTTCCTTTACGTACAGGTCCCTGAACTTGACAAGGTACACGACCTATCAAGGCCACGCTTGTGACATATTCCCCTGTTAATCCTGAATTCATTTGATAAGCAGGGCTAGTTGATACAACACCAGCCACTGTTGGATCTTGATCTATTGTAGTAAACGTAATTTCATTTGGTCCACCAAAACTTACTACAGTCCCGGGGAGATAAAATGCGTCGGCCAAATAATTTTCAGCTAAGTCAGCATACTGTGCCGAAGTACTTTGGGCGTATATTATATTAAATGGAACGGAAGCTGATCCAATATTGCCAGTAGCACTACCTGCCCCGTTAATTATTCCCGTTCCAAGGGCAGTACTGTTAACTGTGATAGTACCGCTAACACTTAGAGATGATAGTGTTCCTACAGAAGTAATATTATTTTGGCTTGCTGTAGATAAAGTTCCTGTTAAGCTAGAACCGGTTACTGTACCACTTACGCTTAAACTGGATCCCGTTATACCGCCTCCTGTTATAGTACCCGTTGCACTTATTAGGCCGCCAGTCAATATATTGCCACTGGTTGTATTTCCTTGTACACTCAAACTACCTAAAGTACCAACTGAAGTAATTGTTGTTTGGCTTGCTGTAGCAATGGTACCAATTAAGCTAGAACCGGTTACATTGCCTCCAACACTTAAACTTGATCCAGAAATTGCTCCGCCAATTATACTGCCAGTAGCACTAATTAATCCGGTAACATACTCACCAGTTGATGCCCACACAATAACATTTGATGTGCCATTTATACTGACAGTAGCATTAGCATTGGCAGCAGATATTGAAATATTACTTGTTCCTAAATTAATATTTGAAGAATTAGTTGCTATCCCAGTTAATTGGCTTCCATTACCTAAAATATAATTACCTGTAATATTACCTACTGCAGTAATATACCCGTTACTAACTATATTACCACCAGTAATTGTTTGTGTGATTGATGCTATCCCTGAGGCTATAACATTTCCGGCGCTTACATTACCGGTTGTGCTTATGTACCCATTGCTTACTAAATTTCCAGTGGTGGCTGTTAATGTAACTGATAGTATACCTGAACCAATAATATTACCGCCACCTATGTTTCCCAACACAGAAAGATTACCGGCAGATAAATTGCCACCAAATGTTGGAAGATAGTTTGCCACGTTGGCATTGCCATACGTTGCTGGCAAACCAGTTAACAGGCTACCATTGCCTAATATAAAATTGCCAGTAACATTACCACTGGCTGATACTACCCCAAGAGTTAGTAAGTTACCTGCTGATATATTACCGCTATCAGTATCGGTTCCGACAACACTTAAATTACCAAATTTACCAAGACCATTGGAAGTAATATTTCCGCTTACACTTATGTTTCCTGCTGTCAAATTACCACTGAATGTTGGCAAATAATTGGCTACTTGAGAATTACCGTAAGTTGCTGGCAATCCAGTTAATTGACTACCATTGCCTAAAATATAGTTCCCAGTAACATTACCAGTAGTTGATACAAACCCAGTAGATAATACATTTCCAGCAAAAACATTTCCTTGTGCGCTAATAATACCCAATACAATAAAAGTATTTGATCCTGCGTTATAAGTTATCCCAGGCGATGCCCCTGCATTTCCGTTATTGTTAAATAATACCTGTGTGTTAGATCCTGGAACAGTAAAATTCCCAGTAACATTTCCTTGGAAATTTCCAATAAAATATCCGGCGGTAATTATGTTGCCTGCTGCCGAGAAATAACCTTGAGCTAATACATTACCCGTTGTTGAAATATTACCTGCTGTTTCAATATTACCAAGAGTTGATATTTGATTGGCGACAAACAAATTCCCGCTAGATACAAGTCCACTATAAGTTGGCAAATAATTAGCCACATTAGCATTACCATAGATTGGAGGCAACCCGGACATTTGAGACGCATTACCAAAAATATAACTGCCAGTAATATTTCCTGTGGTTGAAACATTTGATGTTAACACTTGAAGGTAACTGGCAACATTACTATTGGCATAGGTTGCTGGCAACCCTGATAATTGGCTACCATTACCTAAAATATAGCCACCAGTAACATTGCCGCTAGTGGATATATCCCCAGACGTTGTAAGTACCCCTGTAAGTTGGCTACCGTTACCTAAAATATAATTTCCGTGTACATTTCCCGACAACGAAACGCCTGTGGTACTAAAAACCGCTATATTAGCAACATTTCCAATAGTGACAGCAACATTGCCGTTGGCAGTACTAATTAAAACATTACTGGTACCATTAACAATTGTATCACTGGCCGAGCTACTTTGTGCTACTTCTGCCCAAATTGGATTTATCCCGTTGTATGTAGCAAAACAATAGTAAAAGAAATTAGA
>Ga0316219_1004273_pt1 | contig 10902 bp, 9 predicted proteins | sample TBH18003PmetaG_FD_203635 | JGI IMG/M metagenome (GOLD analysis project Ga0316219, IMG submission 203635) | Freshwater microbial communities from Trout Bog Lake, Wisconsin, USA - TBH18003P | ecosystem: Environmental > Aquatic > Freshwater > Lake > Hypolimnion/Profundal zone | place: USA: Wisconsin... | reverse complement strand
CCACCTGCATCCCCATCGTCCCCGCCCCCTCGTCGCCCGCGCGCCCCGCGCGGACCTCGCCAAGATCGGCTTCACTCACGCTGGGAGACTTCCCTGCCGTGCGGGTGCTTTCCTCTGCCGGGCGTTGCGGACCCGGCCCGGGCGCGTCCATCACGCCGCACCGCCCTCCGCCGGACCGGCCCCACTGGCCCGGACCCCACCGCGAACGAGCGCGGCCCACGCACCGAACCCCGTACGCGCGAAAGGCGGCGGCGCATCCGCGCCCCCGCCCCTCGCCGATCTTCCGTCGCCGGACCATGGTCCAGCTGCGGATCACGCCTGCTCGAGCTCCGGCGGTACGTCTCCCCCGCTGGCCTCGATGGCGCAGACCTGGCAGAACTCTGCCGAGCCCTCGATGTCCACGCCGCACTGCGAGCAGTGGCTCTCGAGCTGACCCGTTCCCGCGTCTACACCGGGCTCTTCGCTGGTCCCCGGCGTCTGATGATCGTGCTCATGCATCTGTCTATGCTCCCTCGGCCTGACTGTCTGGTGACTTCTGCGGAGAGTGTACCCCGCCGGTGCCGCGATCCACTCCACGCCCCTCCCGGGAGACCCGTCCGATGGGCGGCCCTGTCTCGCGACGGTGTTGCCAGTACGGACAACATCGGGTCTTTCGGAGCGGGCGGCTGTGCGCCGGCCCGAACGGGCAGAGCCGAAGCGCGCCGGATCAGGAGCGCGGCGCCGGCGCGCGGCGGCCGCCGAGCACGTGCGGCAGAGCGTCCGCAAACTTGTCTACGTAGACAAGTTTGAGCCTGCCGACGACGTCCGCCGGCAGTTCCGCCACCGTCGCCCGGTTGGCGGCGGGCAGCAGCACCGTGCGGATGCCGCTACGATTGGCGGCGAGGAGCTTCTCCTTGAGGCCGCCGATGCGCAGGACGCGGCCGCCCAGCGTGATCTCGCCGGTCATGGCGACGCGCGGCTTGACCGGCACGCGAGCCAAGGCGGAGAGCATCGCCACGGCGAGAGCCAGGCCGGCCGAAGGACCGTCCTTGGGCACCGCTCCCTCGGGCACGTGCACGCGCACGTCCTGGGTAGCAACGTCGAGGCCTTCCTTGGTGAGGTAGGGCGAGCGACCGATCAGCGCTCTGAGCGCGGGGTCGCGCTCCGCGTTGCCGAGCAGATGGCCCCAGGCAGCCGAAGCGGACTCCTGCATCACGTCGCCGAGCTGGCCGGTGAGCACCAGTTCGCCGCGGCCGCGGGCGAGCGTCGCCTCGATCGTGAGCACCTCGCCGCCGTCGGAGGTGTAGGCGAGGCCCAGACTCTCCCCCACCTGCCCGGTACGCGGCAGCTCGGTCTCCAGCCAGATGGCCTCTCCGAGGTACGCGCCGAGGGCGCCGGCCTCCACCGTCGCCGGCAGCGGCTCGCCGTCTTCCAGGTGCTTGCGCGCCACCTTGCGGTCGATGCGCCGCAAGGCGCGCTCGAGCTCGCGTACGCCCGCCTCGCGCGTGTAGCCGCGAACGATGGCCTGCAGCACGCCGCGACCGAACCTGACGTCGTCGCGGCGCAGCCCGGTGTCGCGCGCCACTCGCGGCAGCAGGTGCCGGCGCGCGATCGCGAGCTTCTCGTTCAGGGTGTAGCCGGTGAGGTAGATCACCTCGAGCCGGTCGTACAGCGTCGCCGGGATGCCGTCGATGTCGTTGGCCGTGGCGATGAAGAAGACGCGGCTGAGGTCGTACTCGCACTCGAGATAGTTGTCGCGGAAGCTGTGGTTGTGTGCGGGGTCGAGCACCTCCATCAACGCCGCCGCGGGATTGCCGCGCCAGTCACTGTCGAGCTTGTCGAGCTCGTCGAGCAGCATCACGGGGTTGTCCACGCCGGATTTGGCCAGGCCCTCGACGATACGGCCGGGCATCGCGCCGATGTAGGTGCGGCGATGCCCGCGGATCTCGGCCTCGTCGCGCACACCGCCGAGCGCCACGCGCACGAACGGTCGTCCGAGCGCGTCGGCGATGCTCTGCGCGACGCTGCTCTTGCCGGTGCCGGGCGGGCCCGCGAGGCACAGGATGGTCGCCGGCTGGTCGGCGCCGGCGTCGCGGCGCGTCGCGGCCGTTCGCGCAGCCGTGCCCGCACGGCCGGAGCCACCGCGACCCGCCGGCACGTCGGGGGCTCTGCGGGCGGCCGCCTCACTGCGCATGCGGCAGACCGCCAGGTACTCGAGGATGCGGTCCTTGACGTCCTTGAGGCCGTAGTGCGTGCGCTGCAGGTGCCGGTCCACGGCCGCGACGTCGACGTCGGCCGGGGCCAGCCTGCCCCAGGGCAGGTCGAAGATCGCGTCGAGCAGGCTGCGGATCACCGCGACCTCGGGACTCATCGAGGGTGCCTGACGGAGCTTCTTGAGCTCGCGCTCGACCAGCTTATGCGCCGCCGGCGAGAGACGGCCTTCAGCGAGCCGGCGGGCGTACTCGCCGACCTCCTCGTCGGCGCTCTCCCCGCCCTCCTCGATCTCGTCACGGATCACGCGCAGCTTCTCGTGCAGGAACATCTGACGCTGCGCGCTCTCGATGCGCTGCTGCACCTTGAGGCCGATCTCCTGCTCGATCTCGAGGACGGCGTTCTCCTCGGCGAGCAGCTCAAGGAGCGCGAGGAGGCGCTCCTCCGTGGATCCCATCTCCAGGAGCCCCTGCTTCTGCGCCGCATCTACCTGCAGGTGCGCGGCGACGATGTCGCCCAGTTCCTCGGGGTCGCGCGTCTGTTCCACCACGCCGAGCAGCTCCTCGGCGAGCTGCGGGTCGTGGCGCGCGTAGGTGCCGAACTCGCGCGCCACGCGCCGAGCCAGGGAGCGGCAACGGGGCAGCACGCCATCTGAGGTCGCAAGTGAGAGCGAGCGCACCACGAAGCACGGCGCCGTGGCCTCGTAGCTCTCGATGTGCACGCGCTGCTCGCCCTCGACCAGTGCCTTGACGCTGCCGTCCGGCAGCTTGAACAGCTGGAGCACCTTGACGCGCGTGCCCACGGTCATGATGTCGGCGGCGTCCGGGTCTTCCTGCGCGGGCTCGCGCTGGGCGCTCAGGATCAGCGGCGTGTGCTCGGCGAAGGCGCGCTCGATGGCGGCGATGCTCTTGGCGCGCCCGACGAAGATCGGCGCGACCATGTGCGGGAACACGACGAGCTCTCGCGTCGGGAGCAGCGGCAGGGCCGCCTCGGACGCAGTGTCGCCGGCGGCCGCCTTCTCAGGCGGATTCGGCGTCACGCTGCGGCTCCGCCTTCTCCGCCACGGTGACGAGCGTCGGGTCGATGCCCTCTTTCTCGATGCTCTCGCGCGTTATCACGCACTTGGTGACGTCGCGCCGCGACGGCAGGTCGAACATGACGCCCATCAGCGATTCCTCGATGATGGAGCGGAGCCCGCGCGCGCCGGTGCCGCGGGTGAGCGCCTTCTCCGAGATCGCGAGCAGCGACTCGTCGGCGAACACCAGTTCGATACCGTCCAGGCTGAAGAACTTCTGGTACTGCTTGGTGAGCGCGTTCTTGGGCTCTGTGAGGATCTTGCGCAGGTCGGCCTCGTCGAGGTTGTGCACCGCCGAGACGACCGGCAACCGGCCGATGAACTCGGGGATGAGGCCGAAGTTGAGCAGGTCCTCGGGCAGCGCGTGCGTGAAGATCGTTCCCGGGTCCTTCTCGGCCTTGCTCACGATGTCGGCCATGAAGCCCACGCCCTGGCGGCCCATGCGGCGCTCGATGACCCTCTCGAGGCCCGAGAAGGCGCCGCCACAGATGAACAGCACGTTGGTCGTGTCGATCGTCAGGAACTCCTGATGCGGATGCTTGCGCCCGCCCTGCGGCGGCACGCTCGCCACGGTGCCCTCGAGGATCTTGAGCAGCGCCTGCTGCACACCTTCGCCCGAGACGTCCCGCGTGATGGACGGGTTGTCCGCTTTGCGCGCGATCTTGTCGATCTCGTCGATGTAGATGATACCGGTCTCGGCGCGCTTGACGTCGAAGTCGGCCGCCTGGATGAGCTTGAGCAGGATGTTCTCGACGTCCTCGCCGACGTAGCCCGCCTCCGTCAGCGCCGTGGCGTCGGCGATGGCGAAAGGCACGTTGAGGATGCGCGCCAGCGTCTGCGCCAGCAGCGTCTTGCCGCAACCGGTAGGGCCGAGCAGGAGGATGTTGCTCTTCTGCAACTCGACGTCGGTCTCGCCGCTGGTGACGGCCTGCACGCGCTTGTAGTGGTTGTACACGGCCACGGAGAGGGCGCGCTTGGCCTCCTCCTGGCCGACCACATAGTCGTTGAGGATCGCGTAGATGTCGCGCGGCTTGGGCAGGCTCTCAAGGTCAAGCGCCACCGGTGCGGCGAGCTCCTCATCGATGATCTCGTTGCAGAGGTCGATGCACTCGTCGCAGATGTACACGCCCGGGCCGGCGATGAGCTTCTTGACCTGCCGCTGCGACTTGCCGCAGAAGCTGCAAAGCAGCTGATCGTTGCCGTCCGTCGTTCCTGCCACCGCTCGCTCCTTTGAAGTGACGCGCCCCGCCCGTCTACCGGTGGGCGATGACGTCGTCGAGGATGCCGTACTCCTTCGCTTCCGCGGCAGACATGAAGTTGTCGCGTTCGGTATCCTTGCGGACCTGCGCCTCGGGCTTCCCCGTGTGGTCCGCGAGGATCTCGTCCAGGCGCTTGCGGAGGTCGATGACCTCCTTGGCGTGGATCTCGATGTCCGTCGCCTGGCCCTCGTACCCGCCCATGATCTGGTGGATGAGGATGCGCGCGTTGGGCAGCGCGAAGCGCTTGCCCTTGGCGCCGCCGGCGAGCAGCAGCGCGCCCATGCTCATGGCGCTGCCGACGCAGATCGTACTCACGTCCGGCTTGATGAACTGCATCGTGTCGTAGATCGCGAGGCCGGCGTAGACGCTGCCGCCCGGGCTGTTGATGTAGAGGCTGATGTCCTTGTCGGGGTCGTCCGACTCCAGGTGGATGAGCTGCGCCACGATCAGGTTGGCGACGTCGTCGTTGACGGGCGTGCCGAGGAAGATCACGCGCTCGTTGAGCAGCCTGGAGAAGATGTCGAACGAGCGCTCGCCGCGGCTCGTCTGTTCGATCACGAACGGTACAAGTGGTGTCACGCTGTCACCCTCTTCTTGCGCTTGTACGAACTGGTCACCTTGATGTTCCCGCCGCGAAACGCAGTGCCCCGCGCGGCGGCGTTGTCTCAGGCCGCGAAGGCCCGATCGTCTGCTACGCCTCTTCCGCCTCTTCTTCGTCTTCAGCCGCGTCGGCCGCGGCTTCAGCGGCAGCCTCTTCCTCGGCCTCGGTCATGGGCACGGGCACGGCGGCGTCGGCGACAAAATCGACGGTCTTGGCCAGTAGCATTTCGTCGCGAAGCGCCTCACGCCTGCCCGACTTCTCGAGGTCGGCGAGCAGTTGCAGGTGGTCGCGGCCCAGGGCCTCGGCGTCGCGCTTGACCACGTCGGTGATCTCGTCGTCGCTGATCTCGAGCTTCTCGGCCTCGGCGATCGCCTCCAGCACGAGGCGGCGCTTGATGATCAGCTCGGCCTGCGGGTGCAGCTCTTCTTCCACCTGCTCGGCGGTCTTGTCGAGCACGCCGAGGTAGACGTCCATGGTGAGGCCGCGCTCGCCGACGCTCTCCTCGAGCTCGTGGAAGAGCCGGTGGGCCTCGCGATGGACCATGACCTCGGGGACGTCGACGGTGGCGTTGTCGGCCGCCTGATCGACGGCCGCGGCGCGGTAGTCGCGCTGCGCGCCCGCATCGGCGGCGGCCTCGAGCCGCTGGCGCACGTCGGCGCGCAGCTCGTCCATGGTCTCGAACTCGCTGACGTCGGCGGCGAAGGGGTCGTCCAGGTCCGGGACGACCTTCTCCTTGATCTCCTTGACGGTGACCTTGAACGTCGCCGGCTGGCCCTGGAGCTCCTCGGCGTGGTAGTCGTCCGGGAACTCGACGTCGAAGCTCGTCTCCTCACCCTGCGTCACGCCCACGAGCGCCTCTTCGAAGCCGGGGATCAGGTTGCCGCGGCCGATCTCGAACATCTGGTCCTTGCCCTCGGCGCCCTCGATCAGCTCACCATCGCGCGAGCCCTCGAGGTCCATGAGCACAAAATCGCCCATCTGGACCGCGCGGCCCTCGACGGGCTCCAGCTTGGCGAGGCGCTCCTGAAGCATGGCCAGCTGAGCCTCGACCTGGGCGTCGGTGACCTCGACGATACGCTTGGGCACTTTGAGCCCCTTGTACTCGCCCAGCACCGGCACCGGCATCGTCTGCACATGGAGCGTGAAGCTGTAGTCGGCGGTCTCGTCCAGCTTCTCGGCCTTAAGGTCCGAGGTGCCGACGGCCTTCTCCAGAAGGCCGGCCTCGTTGAGGGCCTGATCGCCCCACACGGGCACCGCGTTCTCGAGCGTCTCGCCGCGCACGAAGTCCTCGCCGACCTGCTGGATGACGAGCGCGACAGGCACATGGCCCTTGCGGAAGCCGGGCAGCGCGATCTCGCTGCGGATCTCGGCAAGTGTGCGGTCGTACGCCTTCCGGACGTCGGCGGCCGGGACTTCGACGGTGAGCTCGACTTCGTTGTCGCCTATCGCCTTGACGTTGGTCTTCACTGTTTGGTCTCCGTCTCTCTCTTGGGCGGGCCGCCGGGACCGAGGGCGCGAGCGGCCGCCATGTGTGGTGTGCGGGAGTCAGGCCAAGGCCTGTGGTGCGGGTGAGAGGACTTGAACCTCCACGAGCAGAAGCTCACCAGATCCTAAGTCTAGCGCGTCTACCAGTTCCGCCACACCCGCACGCTGTTAACGTCGACGGCCGGCGCAGGCGCCGGCCGGTACTGAGCCTGGTTGGGGTGAAGGACGGGATTCGAACCCGCGACCGCCGGGACCACAACCCGGAGCTCTGCCAGCTGAGCTACCTTCACCACCGGTCTTGACCGTCGCCCGCCTGCGGCAAGCGCCACGCAGGCGACGCGAGCGACTGGCGCAACAGGATACCACCAACCGCCCGCCGCAGTCACTCCGGCGAGGCCGCCTCCGCGGCGGCGCGGACGCCGCCCGGCTCGCCGGCGGCGCGGGTGACGCTCAGCTCGCCGCCGTCGCCGCCGGGCTCGCTGCGGCCGTGACCGTCGCCGGGCGCCGGATCGAGATAGGCGTTGCGCACGTCCTGCAGCAGGCGGCCGTCCTGGACCTCGAGGATGCGGTCGGTCTGCTGCGCCACGGCGCGATCGTGCGTCACGATCACGAACGCCGTGCCCAGTTCCTGGTTGATGCGCCGGAAGAGCTCGTAGACCGCCTTGGTGTTCTCCGTGTCCAGGTTACCGGTCGGTTCGTCGGCGAGCACCAGCGCGGGCCGGTTCATCAGCGCCCGCGCGATGGCCACGCGCTGCTTCTGGCCGCCGGAGAGATCGTTGGCGCCCTTGCTTTCGAGGCCCTCGAGACCTAGCAGCGCCAGGACCTCCTCGGCCCGCGGCTTGAGCTTGGCCACGCCGGCGCCGGCGATACGCCCCGGCATGAGCACGTTGTCGAGCACGCTGAACTCGGGCAGCAGGTAGTGGAACTGGAACACGAAGCCGATGAGATCGTTGCGCAGCGCGGCGCGCTGCTTGCGCGTCGCCGCCGCGGTGTCGTGGCCGTTGATCACGACGCGGCCGCTTGTAGGCGTGTCGAGCAGGCCGATGAGGTTCAGCAGGGTCGACTTGCCGGAGCCGGACTGGCCGATCACGGCTGCGAACTCGGCGGCCTGCAGCTCGAACGACACGTCGCTCAAGGCAACCGTCTTGACCGTCGTGCCGTACGTCTTGCCGAGCTGCTCGGCCGCCAGCAGCACCTCAGCCACCCTGGATCACCTCGATCGGGTCGAGCTTCGTGGTGCGGCGCGACGGGATCAGCGACGAGAGCATCGCCACCAGCACCCCGACCGCGAACGAGATGACGATGAAGCCGACCTGCGGGTGGATGGGGAACAGTGACGCACTGTTGCGCCCCGCGAACGTGAACGCGGCGATCAGCAACAGTCCGGCGACGACGCCGACCGCCGCGCCCGAGACGCCGAGGATGACCGCCTGCCAGAGGAAGATGCGCCCGGTCTGGCGGTCCTTCATGCCCATCGCCTTGAGGATGCCGATCTGGCGCGTCTTCTGCACCGCCGAAATGGCGAGCGTGGAGGCAATGCCCAGGGCCACGGCGACGAGAACGAAGAACTGGATCATGTAGCTCGATGAGCTCTGGCTCTTGAGGGCCGAGAGCAGGTCGCTGTTCTGCGCCTGCCATTCGGTGACCCTGAGGCCCTTGACGGCCGGGTCCGCGGCCAGCTGGGCGGCGACGGACTTGGAGGCGAAGACGTTGCTCACCTGGGCGTCGACCGCCGAGTACTGGTCGGCGCCGTAGCCAAGCACGCCGGCGGCGTAGCCGCCGTCTACGAAGGCCGTGGCCGAGTTGGCGGCGGCGGAGCCGAAGTCGAAGACGCCGGCGATCGTCAGGCTGGCCGCCTTGCCGCTGGGCAGCACCAGCGGGAGCGTCCCGCCCGGCTTGAGCCCGTTCTTGGCGGCGAAGTCCTTTCCCACGAGTACATCGCCGCTGCCGAGCCGCGCGGTGCCGGCGCTCATGCGCCCGCTGATGTCGTAGATCGTGTTCAGCTGGGCGAGATCGCCGCCAGTGAACTGCAGCGGGGCGCTCACTTTGCCCTTGCGATAGATCGCCGAGAAGACGCGCGTCGGCACAGCGGTCGTGACCTGTGACTGCACCGCGAACGCCTGTTTGAGCGCTGGCGTGACCCTGACGGCCTGCCCGTCGGTAGCCGACTGGACGATCACCTGCGGGCTGTGCCCTATCGTCTGATCGACCAGGCTCGTCTGCAGGCTCGTGATGAGCGATCCCAGGAACACCTGCACGCCGATGCCGATGGCGATGCCGGCGGCGATCAGGATCGACTGCATGGGGCTCTTGCGCAGGAAGCGCATCGCGATGTTGAAGCTGAGCACCGGTCAGCCCTCGTCCCCGCCCGGCTCCGCGGCGTCAAGGTCGTGTGCGCCGTGCTCCTCGTGATCCCCGTGCTCCCCGGCGACGGACTCCCGTGGGCCGCCAAGCAGTTCGTCGAGGTCGACGATCTCGGCTTCGGTCCAGCCGTCGCTGCCGTAGCGAAACGCGGGGCCGCCGACCCATACGTGCACGCTGCCCAACTCGTGCTTGAGCAGGTCGACGTGCCGCCGCAGCGCCACACGGTGGAAGTGCGTCGACGAGCTGAGCACCACGGCATCGACGCTGAGCCGCCGCGCGGCATCGATGAGATCGCTGGCAGGCGTGTCGGCGCCCAGGAAGTACGTCGTCCAGCCGGCCATGTCGAAGCGATCGGCCACCATGCGCACGCCGAGGTCGTGATTCTCTTCCGGTGGACACGCGAGCAGGACGCTTCGGCCTGCCGGCAGGACCGACGCCTTCACCTTCAGCACACCCGGATACAGGATCTCGACGATGGTGCGCACCACGGCGCTGGAGAAATGCTCCTCCCACACGCGCAGGCGGCCGTGCTGCCAAGCTTCGCCGCTGCGCGAGAGAAGCGGCGACAGCACGTCGCGATAGAGCTCGGGGATACCGATCGCGCCCGCGGTGACGGCCTCGACGGCCGTGCGCACCGCCGCCTCCCTGTCATGTTCCGACAGGAGCGCGGCGAGGCGGTCGTACAACTCGGCCGCCACATGGTGGCTCGCAGCCGCGTCGCGAGCCGCGCCTCCCTGACCCCGGGTGTCCTCTGCGTCTGCCATCGGCACCCGTCTACCCTCTTGTGGGCGAGTCGCAAACGAGGACAACAGCCCTCGCGACTTGACCGAGGGCAATCAGGCGGTGCCGAGGCGGCAGACCTCGCAGGCGCACGCCGCGTAGTGCCGCCAGGGGCCCGGCGGCGCGCAGGCCGTGTCCTCCACGAGGAGACGGTGACGGTCGTGGAAGAGTTCCGTCACGAAGAACGCGCCTTCGCGGAACTCCCACAGCTCGCCGTAGATGACCCAGCACACCGCCTCCGCGCCGATCTCCACCACGGCTTCACGCTCGTACGCTACTTCTGACCAGGCCGGGCCCACGAGCGCAACATCAGGAGACAGGCCGAGATCGGCGCTGGGCGTCGAGACCGCATCGCGCCTCTCGGCAACACTGGTCGAGATGTACTGGCCGCTCATGTGCACCTCCGTCGCCCGGACTGGGTGACATAGTGGAACGCCCCCTTAGCGGTGTCGGTGGGCCGTGGGGATTCTCCATAGGGCTCCGCGCCTGTCCTTGCGGGGTCCGCATGCTCAAGTGCAGCGGGAAAGGTCGATCGAAGAGGTGGCGCGCCCGGCAGGATTCGAACCTGCGACCCTCGGATTAGAAGTCCGACGCTCTATCCAGCTGAGCTACGGGCGCGCGATGCTGGGACGCAAGTGGATCGTGAGTATGGGCAGCGCCGGCCAGAAGGACGGAGATGGAGCGGGAGACGGGTCTCGAACCCGCGACCCTCAGCTTGGAAGGCTGATGCTCTACCAACTGAGCTACTCCCGCCCTAGGAAGTGCTGGTCGGGACGGGCGGATTCGAACCGCCGACCCCCTGCTCCCAAAGCAGGTGCGCTACCAGGCTGCGCCACGTCCCGGAAGGTGGCCAGTATACCGCACGACGGCGGGAAGGCAGTCGCGACGAGCCACGCACGGTTGGTTTCGCGGTCGGGCGACTCGGCCCTGCCGCAGAGGCTCGCTGCGCGCCGCGGCGGCGAAAAGGCCAGGCGCGCTACTGGCCGATGTATGGCAGTGTGACGCGCTGCCCGGGGTGCACAGCCACTCCCTGCAGACCATTGGCCTGCTGGATCTGCCAAACGGCTTGGCGCAGGTCCGTGCCGGCACCGTACTCGTGCGCGGCAAGGCCCCAGAGAGTGTCGCCGGCCCGCACCACGATTCTGTGG
>Ga0316219_1004270_pt1 | contig 10906 bp, 17 predicted proteins | sample TBH18003PmetaG_FD_203635 | JGI IMG/M metagenome (GOLD analysis project Ga0316219, IMG submission 203635) | Freshwater microbial communities from Trout Bog Lake, Wisconsin, USA - TBH18003P | ecosystem: Environmental > Aquatic > Freshwater > Lake > Hypolimnion/Profundal zone | place: USA... | reverse complement strand
GGTGTTAAGATACACCCAGCTGTAGTTGAACGCGTGCTTAGAGAAGTAAAAATTAAACCTAAAAAGGTTATTCGTAGAAAAGCTAAAAAGCAAGAACAAATAAAAAAGATTATTGAATTAGGTACTGCTAAAGACGAAAACGGTAAAAGGTTATACTCTGATGCAGACATAGCAGCTCATCCTGATATTGATAAAGTTAGCAAACAAGCAGTCTATCTTATATTAAAAAACGCTAATGTGTGGCAAAAGAACCCTCGTAAGGTGAAAGAGCCTAAAGTAGTAGCGCCTAAAAAGTTTAAACAAATTAGTAAAATACCTGAAAAAATTGAAAAGGTATTGTTTTTAGCCTCTCAAGTTGATGAGAACGGTAAAAGGCTAAACAACAACATTAAAATAGGTGAAATAATGGGCTGCAGTAATATAACTGTTGCAAACATTTTATCAGCTAACGCAGATAAAATACCTTCAGTTGCTGTTACAAAGAGAGCAGAACCAGAAGCAACACCTCATAAAATACTTAAAATAAAGGGGCCTCTTTCAAGCAAAGAAGTAAAGCAAGTTGAATATTTACGTAATGCAAAGCACATGTCGGCCGGTGAAATAGCTGACGTAATGAATAGAAACATTTCTAATATTGTCGCTGTTATAAATGCGCATGGTTTTCATTTTAAAAGAGGTCGTAAGAGTAAAAAAGAACTTAGTGCTCAAACACAACCTAAACCGTCGGTACAGTCCGGCGGTAATGTAGAGAATAGTGCTAAGTTTAATTATGTGAAGTCTATTTTTCCAGGAGAATCTAAAGAAATTATTCTTAAGATGCTACCAGGCTTTAAAGACGATGTTGATTATAGCAAGTTAATTAAAAAGAGTTAAGCCTTTTTAAATACGCCTCTCCACATTGCTGTGGTACCTCTTGCACCGCCTGCATAAGCGTTTACATGTATAGGTATTAATTTAATACCTTTTGCTTTAGCTCTCATTACAATTTGATTCTTATACTCTTGAGATAAAAATGCTTTATCATCCATACCAGATGCTTTAAATCTATCCATTATATCTTTATAATATGATGGACGTTGAACCTTAAGAGAGTTAAATAAGGTGTGTTCATACGGCATAGAAGATTTTAATGTAAATGTAGCACACACAATACCACCAGTCTTTGTTATTTTAGCTGCTTCATTAACATAATCAAAACTACTTATATCTGTACCTATATCTTCATCCCGAGTCATATTAGTTGAATAAGGTATACCCAAATAATCTAAATCTATTATATCAAATCCTTCTGCTGGTAATGGGTATCGCATATTCTCTAAACCAAAGTCTGTACCATTGACTAGTTCAAATTCAACTCCTTCAGGGTTATGTATAATGTCGTCAATATTTTGTCCTTTAGTAGCAACTAAACTTACAATTTGAGATCCAAACTTGCTTATTTCTTCTGCATTAAAGAATACCTTGGCAGCATTCCAATCCGTACCATAAGATACAATAGTGGTATTTTTGTTTAAGTATTGAGATAAAGATAGTTCATATTCATACTCTGCAGGTAAACCTAAAATGTTTACTTGCTTCTGTTTGTCAAACATTTTAATTATGTCTTGATCTTGCAATACTTCAAACTCTGTTTCTCTATTCTCAAGTTTGCCTGTTATTTTTTTGAAAATCGTTTCTGGCCCCATTCTTAAATGTCTAGGCACATATACCTCTCCTAATTCAACTGCATAGCCCTCGTAAGGTTGTAGATAACCATAAGGTATCCATTTATTAACGCCTGGTTTAGCTGTATAAACAACAAGCTTATCTCCTTCTATTTTACCGTAAATTACATCCCCTCTTTCAAACTCTGTCCATTCTGGCGTTTTACTAATAATATATGGTCTTACTGCTTCTGGATGTTGTGTTAATATTTCTTTCTTTTTTCTTTCCGGTACAGTTAATCCTGTCCTCATTGTAGCCCAAGCCTTTATAGCATCAAGCCCTCGATCGGGTTTAACCTTAATATCTTCAGGTTTTTCCTCTTTTTTTTCTTTGGCAAAGAACTGTTTAAATAATAAAGACATTTTTTGTATTGATACTTATAAAGAAAGCACTATAAAGTAAATATATAAGTGCGTAATCAATACAAGATTTTATCAGAAAAATATCAAGCTTTATCCGAAAATAAAGGAGAGGATTTATTTACAGGTTTGCAGACCTTTATAGATTCCGTATTTATACCTGGTCAACTATGTACCATAAAAAGAAATAAGTTTGATAATAGAGTTTATTATGTTGTTGTTAAAGGCGAAGAAGAAGAATACATGCCAAACCATACAAATGTAAATAACCCGCCTTATAATGTACTTATTTTACATGATAGACAAGGGAATCATATAACAACAAACAACACTTTTATTAGAAAAAAAGAATTAACCCCAGTCAAACCTGATATTGTGTTAACCGGAGAAGAAATAAAAGAGTTACGAGATGGAGTTTTGCCTAAAAAAATACAACATTTAAGATCTGATATAATTAACAATGATATAATTGATGTAAAACCAACAAACAATTTAAAAGAAGATGAGGGGGAAGAATTACATGCTGGTTTACAAAAATTTGCAGACGAAGAAGAAAATGTAAAACGTTTGATGAAATCTTACGTAGAAACTTACCATGCTTTTATTAAATGTATAAAGGATTTAGAAAAAGCAGCTGATAATGAATCACTATCAAATAAGTGGTATGAAATAGCAGATATTGTTTATAATCAAAACGTGTACTTAACCGATTTACCACAAGAAGATCGAGAATTTTTTGATGCTTGTAATAATTTAGATGAAGAAACTTTAGATGAGTATGAATTTGACCCGATGTCGCCTAAGGATTATGCATGAGAAACCAGTACAAAATTTTAGCTGAAAAATATAGTTTAGTTACAGAAGATAATAGTGGCGACCTAGAAAGCGGTTTGCAACATTTTATTAGCAATCAAGATCAAAAAGAAGAAGCTTTAAGAAAAATAGAACAAAGAGAATGGGAACTATACCCAGATAAGATAGAATTTGAAACAGGTAGCCCTACAGTTAAAGTTCCTGGTAGTGATGTTCCTTATTTTATATTCGTTAATTTTGATTACCGTATGGAAGCTGTCGATCATAGACAAAGAGGGCCAAACTCTCCTGGAGAAGATTACATTGTTCATATGCCTAGTGATGTACTTGAAATTGTAGCATTTCAACCAGAAACACCTGATGAGTACATAGATAATAAATCTTTAGAAACCAGCTCTTTTATAACTAATCCTGTTATAATAAAAGAATTAAAAAAGGTTGCCCTACAAATAATGAGAGAGTGGGCAGAAAAAAATGTAAAAGGTTATTGGGATTAAGCTTGACTTATTAGAGCGTGCGTTTACAATATAACGCATGAAAGATTATCTTCGGTATTTGGTTGATGAAGGTTTTGTAGCAATACATTACAATTACAAGCAAGATGGAACTATAGAGGGTAAAATATCTACATTAAAAGATTTTGAACCCACGTATATAGAGGTAGATAGCGATAAATCTGATTTGTTATGGAAGAAATATGGTAAGAATTATCTTTATAAGCCTACACCTCAATTCTTTAAAGCATATGGTAAGTTTTGTGCTGATCATCAGGAAACAGCATTTGCGAGTAGAATTTGGATACAAGAAACAAAAGAGGCTGTTGCTTACTATAAGTAATTAAGTGAGTTTTAAACAATACTTTAACGAAGCAGGTACAAGCGCCATGGCTAAATGGTGGGATAATTTAAAACAAAGTAATCCCCAGCTTTATACCAAACGCAGAGAAGAGTATAAAGCTAAAATGCGGGAGTACAATAGAAAAAAATTAGACGCCTTAAAACCAGACAGAAAAAGAAAACCAGAAAGTCCTTCCGGGCTTGTACATCCTCCAGTACCTAGAACCATACAAAGCGCTCAGTGGTGGAGAGATTTAAAAACGCAAAAACCAGAAGAATTTGCTAGAAGAAAAGCTATCATAGCTCAGAGGGTTAGAGAAAGAAGAGCACTTGCTAAAAAAGTACATTTAAAAGAATAAGAAACCAATATCGTTACGTAAATTAATTTATATGCTTACTCTTAATGATTGGAAAAAAATGCCACCAGACCATTATACGGATTTTAAAGGCCGTAGAATGCAAGTAAAAGATGTTGTTGCATTTTTAGAAGATGAAATGAAGAGAGTGGATGCTCTGTTAAAGAGAGCTCAAAAAGATAAAGAAATCACAGATATAAAGTAAATAACTACATTGAACAATCCTTATAAAAGTTTAAGAAGTAAATACGAACTCGTCAAAGAAGACGAGGGAGATGATCTTATGAAGGGGTTAGAAATGTTCTCTACACACTTTACAGAAGAAGAACTATTAATAGAGCTTGTAAAAAGGTATATAATAGAGGATTATAATTATGTACCAAAAACAGATAACATAACTAATCTACTTGAAATAGCTTATGAGTTTGAACATAATAATTATGTAAGTTGGAATGCAACTACAGATGATAGTATAGATGAAGACGAATACGGGTCAGACATTATTGTACCTATTTTAATTAAATGTTTAGATAATTTTGCTAAAACCCACAATATAAATTTAAGAAAAGCATACATTTATAATGAAGTATGGAAAGCATTATATCATTTAGATGAACAAGCAGTACAGGAAAATGAAGGAGATGACTTAGAAGCAGGCTTACAGCAGTTTGCAGACAAGTACAGTAAAACCACCATTATAGAAACAGCAATAAACGATATATTGCGTTCTTCAGGTCATCCCTACAAACCTAACAAGTCCTTAAAAGCAAATTTTATACAAGGATGCTATGACCAAGCCGTAGAAGAAGCATTTTATAATTTTACCGATAACCCAGAAGTTTCAAAAGAGTTAGAAGATGGAACTATAGATGATGACGATCTAAAAAGTATGGCTGAAGATGCCGTTCGGGATATAGATATGTCAGAATATGCTGCAGAACGATTAGAATATGAATTAGCACGTTCCGAACAGGGAGAATTTGTAACGCTAAAAGACATACGAGAGTATTTAGAGGGTAGTGTGGAAGAGTTTTTAAATGAAATTAATAGCATTATATAAAGCTATTACCTATCGTTTGTTGGGTAGTATGTCTACGTTTGTGATAAGTTGGTTTATGACTAAAAGTATTAAAATATCATTAGGTATATCGGTATTAGAGTTTCTAGGTAAGATCGGATTATATTATGTGCACGAAAGAATATGGGACAAGATAACAAAACAATGAAAGCTTACACAAAAATAAAAGAAGTAGTATTATATCAAGAACCAATGCCAAAATCAATTACTGGTATTATATGGTATCATGCTAAGTGGTTTGTATTAGGTGTGTTTATAGGGTTTGTGTTGGGGTGGATATTCTTATCGTAAAGTGGTTTAGTTTAAATAGCAATACAATAAGTAATTAAGTGCTACCATTTAAACAGTTTTACACAGAAGGTCTAGGGCGCCCTAGTGTAATAACACCAGAGATGAGTAAAGGAGTTATTAAAGATTATATTTTTGGAATGCCTGCAGCTGAAATATTAAAAAAATATAATATAAGTAGGAGCACTCTTTATAGGATCCTTAATAAATTTAACACGTCTAATATTAACCGTCCTAAACTTTCTCCACAAGGGCGTCCTAGTATAATAACACCAGAGATGAGTAAAGGAGTTATTAAGGACTACATTTTTAAAACGCCTGCAGCTGAAATATTAAAAAAATATAATATAAGTCACACCACTCTTTATAAGATCCTTGATAAATTTAATGTGTCTAATATTAAACATCCTAAACTTTCTCCACAAGAACAAGAAGGGGTGATTAAAGATTATAAAGCTGGGATGCCTTTAGCTGAAATTGAAAAAAAGTATAATATAATTTATAAAACGATATATCGTACCCTTTATAGAAACAATATAAAAATAAATCTACAACACAAACAATACACTAATCTAGACTCGCAAGAACAAGAAAGTATGATTAAAGACTATAAAGCTGGGATGCCTGTAGTTGAAATAGTAAAAAAATATAATATAAGTATAACAACGATATATAAAACTCTTAATAGTCACAATATAAAGCCAAATCAACATTACAATATTCTAACCTTGCAAAAACAAGAAAGTATAATTAAAGATTATAATGCTGGGATGTCTACAGCTGAAATATTAAAAAAATATAATATAAGTAGTCACACTCTTTATAAAATCCTTAATAAATTTAATGTATCTTATATTAAACGTAGACATACTACCCAACAAGAACAAGAAGGTATAATTAAAGATTATAAAGCTGGGATGCCTTTAGCTGAAATATTAAAAAAATATAATATAAGTAGTATCACTCTTTATAATACCCTTAATAGACACAATATAAAGTCAAATAGAATTAAAACAATACAATAAGTAATTAAGTGCTACCATTTAAACAGTTTTACACAGAAGGTCTAGGGCGCCCTAGTGTAATAACACCAGAGATAAAAAGAGGGGCTATTAAAGATTATATTTTTGGAATGCCTATAACTAAAATAGCAAAAAAGTATAATATATATGGTGCCACACTTTATAGAATTTTTAAAGATTTTAATGTAATTAGTAACAGGCATACTGAACTTTCTCCACAAGAACAAGAAAGTATGATTAAGGATTATAAAGCTGGAATGACTACAGCTGAAATAACAAAAAAGTATAATGTAAGTGCAACAACGATATATAAAAACCTTAATAGACACAATATAAAGTCAAATCAGCAATACACCAATTTAGACTCGCAAGAACAAGAAAATGTAATTAAAGATTATAAAGCTGATATGCCTGCAGTTGAAATAGAAAAAAAGTATAATATAAGTCACACCACTCTTTATAAGATCCTTAATAAATTTAACACGTCTAATATTAGACGTCCTGAACTTTCTTTGCAATTAAAAGAAATTATAATTAAGGACTATAAAGCTGGAATGCCTATAGCTGAATTAGCAAAGAAGTATAATATAAGTGTTACAGCAATATATAAGTTTCTTAAAAAATTTAACTTACCAACCAAAAACAATTTTGTACGTCTTAACCCGCAGGTAAGAGAAAATATAATTAAGGACTATAAAGCTGGAATGCCTATAGCTGAATTAACAAAAAAATATAATATACATAGATCATCAGTCTATGGCATTCTTAAAAGGTTTAACGTAAACCCAAGAAGTTTTAATTAATTTAATCGAATACGATTTTAATACCTTGTTCTTCTAGTTCCCTAAGAACTACATCCACCCATTCATCTCCGTATTTGTCCATGATATATTCATTACCGAATTTTTCTATAAATGCATCTAGAGACATCTTAATGGTCATGGCATCTTCATTCATTATTTGATACTTCTCTTCTAGTGTTTTAGCAGTACGGTCTTTCATATTAATACTTAATAGACATGCACTCTTTCCCGTTGAGGTCAAAGAATTTTGCAGCCAAGCAGCTCCCATTCTTATACCATTTCATCGCACTTGGTTTACCATTACTGTGGTATACTATGTTTGCTGGGCCGTTCTGTCTATCAATTTCTCCGTTCCTGTACCATATGTCTTGGAATTTATTACCATTATTGTCGTCGTAATGTATATCCGCTGGACCGTCCTGTTTATGAATTTTTCCGTTCTTGTACCATACTTCTCGTGTTTTATTACCATCATTATCGTACCACAAGTCCGCTGGTTGGTCCTGCCTATGAATTTTTCCGTTCTTGTACCATACTTCTCGTGTTTTTCTACCTTTGGTATACTCTATTTGTGCTGGTCCGTCATCTCTATGTATTAATCCATTCTTATACCATACCTCTATATTTACTGAACCGTCGGCGGTGTAATATATTTCAGCCGGGCCATCTTTACGATCTAATTTTCCTTTAACATACCACTTCTCAACGGTACCTGCTCTGTATTTACCATTTATATTTGATAGCTTATTTTTAAGAGGCATTAATTTAGGCTTTATATCTTTATTCCAGTCTATATTATAAAGACTTAAAATTGATGTTGCTGGGACGGATTTATCTTCTTGATTCCAGGCCTTTAATTGTCCTCTTATTGTATAATAATATGCAATTGCATACTTGGTGTTCAGTTTCTTATCAATAATATATACTAACGCCGTTTTTTGGGCATAATCTATAAATTTATTACTATGTTTAGCTGCAGTGCACCACTTTGTATTTGCACCATATAAGTTAGAAGCGTCAATTGTAAGAGGCTCCACCACCAGTAATCTATCATTATTAATGATTATATTAGCTTCCTTACTCTTTACTGATTTTTGAGTTTCTTTGTTAGACTTTGCAGTTATGGCTTTTTTTAACTCTTGTAAACTGCTGTACCCAAATATGTCTTTTATTGTAAGTCTGGACTGCTGTTTATTAAATCTATCAAATATATCCTTTAACTGATCTTGTGTGAAGTTAGTCTGATACTTTTTATTAAACTTATCTACATTAGCATTTGTTAAGGCGACTTCCAAAAGACGTACTCTATCATATGCTTCTTCCAGTAGTATAGTAGTACGGTCTCTCATGTATTAGTATATTTAGTACACTTCGCTATAGTTATCTAGTACATATTGTTTACAGTTAAAGGTACTCATAACACCGTATTATGGTAACTTATTGCATTATATCAAGCTTTTTTATAAATACTATAATGACGTTTAGGGATTTCTTTTATGAAAATACAACTGATGATAGTCTTAGACTGTATCACGGTACCCTAATTGATAATGTTCCGTCAATACTTGCACAGGGGTTAACTCCGACTGTAGGAAAGTTTACTCAAGAGCTTTATAAGAAAGAGGCCATACCGGCGGTGTTTGCTAGTGATTCAAAAGGGGCAAGAGCGGTATACTGTGCACTGTCTAGTCAGATACAAAGAAAATTAAACAAAGGTAACTATATCCCTTCTAGTGCAGATATATCCAAACACGGTGCTTTATTAGTGATACATACAAATGCTGGTAAGTTTAATAAACATATTTCTAATCAAAATATGGGTAGCATTGAACCGGGCAACTACACAAGCACAGAAACTATAACTATTGATAATGTACTAAAGGGCAATGATCTGTTACAGTGGATCAAGGATCATAATGCTGACGAAGGTGAACTAAGATAATCCCCTTATATAGAACTTAGGGGGTTAGTATCCGGCTAATACATCATCTACTTCATCTTGTGTTAAGCTATATAGATATAATGTAGCTCCTATCCCATACTCCTCTACGTACATATCTATTATCTCTTCCCCGTAGTTATCTTGTACATATTGTTCACAGTTAAAGGCATCCTCACCACCGCTTGTCTCTTTACTGGTGCAATTGTTCATATGACCATATTATTAATAACTTATCATATAATGTCAAGCTTGTTTTACTCTAAAGCCCTAATAAATACTATCATTGTTGGGTATGTAGATCTGACTTGAGAAATTCAAACAACTAAATCCAGAAGTCTAACTAAATCCAGAAGTGCATTCAAATCTGAATAACAATAATTATAACCCTAAATCCATCTCCATCGTAGATGAAATGTGCGCTAGGGATATGATTGTTAATATGGCTAAATCAGGCGAAAGCAATATAACGTTCATGATAGAGGTAGTCCTAAGCAACTACCCACATATGAAGAGATCTACCGCACACCTCATTACCCTGGAAGCCATTATGCATGCCCAGCGCAACTAGCGCAAGCAAAGAGTGAATAGAGAAAGAAATGAGTGATAGCGAGTAACGGTGAGTAACGGCGGCATATCCGTATTAAACTAAGTATTTCCACAACTTTTTTTGCAAAATTTTGCTTGACAAACTGGTAATATGGGGTTAAGCGGGTAAATCCCTTATATGCACAGTGATATATGGTACACGACAGCGCCCACGTATGATGATCTGCCTATAAGGGCTTATGTGGTAGAAGGCCAGCTTAAACCGGTGGTATACCGTAACGAGCTGCCGAACTGGCCGGTGATAGCATGGCAACCATATGGACACGGTGGTGGGATGGTGTACGAAGAGTTCCAGAGATTAGCCAATAAGGAAGAGACTACGGAATGGACGGCGAGTGATTGGTTTAAAGCCGGGTATGCTTACTCTAAGACAATAGAATAGTACTAATATATCCATTTCTACCCAATTATCTCCGTACACACTACTCCTGATTATAATATTATAAAAACTTTAGAGGTACAGTGCAATTAAAAAAGTATTAGAACAATAATATTTTAAGCTTGCCTCTTGTGCATAATGCACTAGAATTATATAATGGGAAACCGTGCGCGGATTTTATTATATAACGGATAAAATAGATGGATTTTATAGTTGCATTAATGCATGCACACTCCACAATGATAGTATGAAACGTATAATTACCCTCAGTAATGAGGACTTGGAGCACATGATAGGTAGCCAGTACTTGTATCTTATTAAGAACGAGTACACTGGTACGTTTCAGATAGGTAAGAGAGTATCGCACGCACCCAGGCCTGGTACAGACCCGGTGTTTGATATTAATAATACAGTAGTATATCCAGAACAAACAATAGTACAACATAACACACACGTGAGTTAAAGTACATAAGTTAAGGTACTTTAAAAAAATAATCAATAATTTTTAAATAAGGCTTGCCCTTATTATTAGTTAAATCCAACATATACGTACCATGAAAACAAAATACAAAATAGTTAAGTTAACAGTAGATCAGTTTATAGAGAATTATTGGACAGAGTATTTAGAGGAGAAGTTTGGAGATACTTGGATGGATGTAGTTATAGAAGAACTATTAACAGATAATATTAAAGTGGAGTTTATAAGCTAACATGAAAAAC
>Ga0316219_1004269_pt1 | contig 10909 bp, 15 predicted proteins | sample TBH18003PmetaG_FD_203635 | JGI IMG/M metagenome (GOLD analysis project Ga0316219, IMG submission 203635) | Freshwater microbial communities from Trout Bog Lake, Wisconsin, USA - TBH18003P | ecosystem: Environmental > Aquatic > Freshwater > Lake > Hypolimnion/Profundal zone | place: USA... | reverse complement strand
ACGACCTGCAATATGCACGTTACATTTAAAATCTTGGAACTTACGACCGTAGCCCATGTAACGGATCATGTCCGCATGGTATTCAAACTCTTCTATACTGCGTGCAACAATGTTGTCATTATCACTAGCCAAAACAGTAAACTGCCCAGGGTGAAAGCTAAGACGGACATCACGTGCTCTAGCCAGTTTGCCAACTTCCATGAAGTTCTTTTCCAAGTAACTCTTAACTTCCACTGTCTGCCAAAAGTAACTCCAAGTAGACTCAGTATAAACAGGAAGAAGATCACTTGACAATCGTACCATTCGAAGGGATTCATCTAGATTACCTACTCTTTCAATTAGTTTGCGAGTAGACTCAATGTTCTGTACCATTAAGTCCCACAGCTTTTGTTCAGCTACATCACGGGTCTGGCGGTTAAGCCAAGCTACTGTAGTAGACCCTGTGTTGAACTGTTTGGCATCATCTGTTGGTTTGATACCATTAACCTGATCTGGGCTATCGATCCACTTGCAAGCAAAGCCTATGCGTTTTGTAGTATTCATACAGCTATTATACTACCAATTTATCTAGATGTCAATCAACTTTTCCAAAACTAGACCAACGAGTTGACCCTAGACAAACCCATCCAATTGCTGAACCAGGTGAAGGTGTTTCATTCCACACAATAGTTCCAGCAATGCCAACATAATTAGGCACAGTTGCGCCCGAGGTCATTGGCACATTGCCTATGCGTAGATTATCTACTTCTACACTACCATCAGCTTCTAACACAATGTTTTGTTTACCGTTAGCTCCCAATACCAATCGTTGCGCTCTCGGAGTACCAACATATCCTGTATCTTGACTGTGTTTGTTTATGGTTACTTCAATTTCTTGATCCCATACACTCAAGGCCGCAGTTGGATCAATGGTATTAACTCCTACTCGCCCTTTAGACACATATAGAGTGTCGCATAATAGGTTTTCGCCCGAGGTCTGTAGGTCGTTGACTATGCCCAGACGTCTTAGATTGCTGTCAACTATGTGATAACCTAATTGATTGCCTTTGACTATGTCTTTACCACCTTGGGTGATTTTATCTAGGTCTATGCCATCTGTTTGAATTTTTTCAAAGACAATATCGCTAAAGCCCGAAAAGAGTTCAGTGTTTAATAGTGTTCTAACTGCTACACTAGTTTGTTGCACTAACTTTAAGAATCCTTTTGAATCTGCGGCTAATTCGCCATTGATTACTAGTCGTCCGTCTAAGGTAACATCACCTTTGATGGTTATTGCAGGAGCAAATAAAGGTCCTTCAAATGCCGTGCCCTGATCCATTAAGGTCATTTGCACACTAGAAGCAAGATCTTCTATACCAGTGCTGCCAAATTTGGTAATAATACCACCGGTGATGGCATCTCCTGTTAATTTAATACCAGTAAAGTTAATGCTGTTATGATGTATGCTTTGTTCTGGAAATTGTTGTGTTTGTAACATTCCCTCTAGCTTGGTCTGCACCAGGCTATTGACCACTGAGGCCAGATCAAATGTGGCTAAGTTTTGGGTAATGTATGAATTAATCTGTTGACTAGCTGAATCAAATAATGATTGACGTAGTTGGCTAGTGAGTTGTGCTAGGATCTTGGTTAGTTCTTCATCACTGGTTTTAGCAAAGTTAAAGTTTTCTACACGAGTGCGTATTTTTTCTTCGACTACTGTCTGTACCACTGTGTCGAATTCTGTGTTGGCTATCTTGGCAACAATCTCAGCTGAGATTTGTTCTCGAAGTTCTTCTTCAATTGATCCTTTAAGATTGTCTATTATACCGGCGACAATAGGCTGTAGTTGTGAATTGATATCCATGTTAATTGAATCGCTCTAAATTAAAACTTAATTGAAATTACATGCTCATAATTCTTTTTTATGAGACTTTTATACATTAAATTCTTATGCACATAAAACTCTTTAGCACCTGCATCGATACTAAATTTTGCCATTTGTTTAAAGAACATTGTTCTACGGGCAAATGGCATTGAAACTTGTGTTACTGGTCCTGTCATTTCATACACAGTGGTATTCCAACTGTTTTTGTCAGCAAAGCTATAGTCGTGATACTCTAAAAATAGTTTAGTTTGACTTTGATTATGCACTGCTAATGGTTGACTAAATTTTCTATCTTTAAATTCTTGATTCTTGTAATCACGTAGAGTAGTTACCACCAGATCTTTAGCCATGCCGCATATAGATTGCATAGCATCCATTTGTTCTTGTTCTGATTTAGCAAATGTAAAGAATTCATCTCCTACTACTACCCAATCAAATTGCTTTTTATATTGGTCTAGTTCTGCTTCTTTAATATATACGTATTTAATGTTTAAACTATCTAGATATTTTTTTGTTTGATCAGTGATTGCTGTTACTGCTATTTGTTTAGCACTAGATCCTAACATCAATGGACTGAATCCATAAAACAATGTAGCCGTCGGAGTGGATCTATAGTGACTAGATATCGATTGAAGAATTTCTTTCTTCTTGTCGATCACTTCCTGTGTCTTAGGGTTAAACTTCAGTGCGCTGACTGAAATCTCAGTGTAGTTAGCAAAATCGTTATACATAAACCTTCCAATTGTAACAAATATTTAGTTATATCTAGCTAAATCAAGTGTCACGCAATGGAACCCGCCTCCTAGTGTTCTAGAATGACGCATCTGCAATGGTATTACATTAAACTTTGCTCGTTCTAAGTCTTCTATAAGTGCGTGTTGATCGCGATCAACGATTACGGTATTAGGATCTACGCTGAACATATTCATACCGATCCATTTACTCGCATAAGGGTATTGATAAAAATCTTGTGCTACACAGTCAGTGACCCATAACTTCTCCCAACCATCAAAGGCTTTTGGGCAATTTGCTTGATTGACACGACTGGCATTTAATACCACAAAGCCTTCGCGTAGTGGGGTAATAGTGCTGTCGATATGCACTCCACTGTAGAAGTTGCATGCTTCGATATTAATGTTAGGTAGTTTTCTACGTAACCAATCTAATGCCAATTGATTACCGCTGTCGCTTAACAGATATAACCAAGTATTGCCTAGTCTACATACGTTGGCTGCATCCATGACATACCCTTGTCCCCTAGGCATAGGGCAAATAGTGCGAGCTGCATCTACTATAAAATCTAATGCTTGAATCTCTTGGTCTCGACAAGGATACATCATAGCAGGATCAATTACGCAATCCCCGGCAATTAAAAGTCGATCACGTGGGCAATAATTATACATACCATTTAGACTGGGAAAGTCCATGTCTTTAGGGCGGAATACTTCAACTCCTAGTTGGCGCAATACATTAGCTAGATCCTCTAGGTCTTCATTGGCTTCGTCTACAATTGATTGCGGAACTGGCCCACTAGGCACAGGAGTTTCTTTCCATAGAGTTTTTTCACTTTCTTTGGCAAAGACTGGATCATTGGTGGGCCAATTGGCATTAGTAGCTGAGCCAACTACCACGCTTCTTAATTTATCCCATTCATTGTTGGAGTTTAAAATCATAGGTGTCCTGTTATTTGTAAGGTGTATCTCGGAGTATATCCCATGTTGGCCGCCATGTGTAGAGTATCATAATGCCATGCTACTACATCCCCAGCTGACCATTTGGTAATAGGTTCATTGTCTATTTCTAAATAGTGGCCACTAGCCCAATCTTCTAAGAATACAATAGCACGATATACTGACTGCGGATCTACCTTGAATAACTCGATATATTTTTTATATGTGTCTCGATGATTGGGTAGTATGGTTCCAGCACTCATGCGGTAGTAGCTAGTACCTATATCCTTCCAATCGAGCCGATTAAAATATTGAATAAACATATTATTCCAAACAGGCTGTGGACTGCGCATATCGCACATGGCCCCGGTGAACTTACAAGAGTAACCCTGTTCAGCCCATTTGGCTAGATCAGTGGGATTATTAAATGCTTCAACAGTGTAGTCTAGGTCTTTAAAGCTACTATCCCAAAAGGGTTCTATTCTAAACTTGTCCACGTGTGTTTCCGTAGTGTATAACTTTTAGCGTAGGGTGAACAAATCGACGCCAAGGATCAACAATAACGCTGGCTGCGCCTGGTGTAAAGTATAGTTGTTGTTCTGGTAACTCGCCGGTATATCCATAGGTTATTTGACGATTGTGTGCTAATAGCACAATAGCATTATACCCATCTTGAACTAGTCTACCGCATAGTGGATCGCAATAATCATATTCTGCGCCTAGTTCATTTAGGTAACTACCAATTAACAAGCTGTAACTACCATCTAAATAGTCTACATCTGGTTTGTAGGCCATACCATGGATGATAATTGGTAACCCAGTATTCATTTGTAATTTGTGTAGGCATAAGGCCATGTTACGAGCCTGTTGTTCACGGGCATGCATCACAGTATCAAATATGTCGTACCCCAGATCCAAGTTCTCTGCTAGCCAACGTAGAGCAATATTATCTCTAGGGTGACAAGGGCCTGCATCGCCCATGCCAGCAGTCATATACTTGCCACTGATGATGCGTATGGTTGAGTTGATTAAGGCATCTGTTACCACATCCACATTCATGTTGCCGTTTTTAATAGCCACATCCTGTATCATGTTAACTAGGCCAACTTTAGTTGAAATAAATGTGTTGTAGAATATCTTAATTGCTTCTGCTTCGTCCCATGTGCCTATAGCATAGCGTGGATTGTTAGCCATCAATGGAGCATAGAAGTCTTTGAGCAATTCAGCATCACCTGTTAGACTACCATCTTCTGTGCCAATGATAACCATCTCAGGGTTGACCATATCCCAGGCAACACTGCCCATGGCAATAAGATAGGGATTGTAGATAAAGCGTGCGTTGGTAATATGCTGACGTAGTTCACGTCTTGTGGTGCCAGGCAACACAGTTGAAATTAACACTACCAATTGATCCTGTGAGACATATTGATTGATGTCTGCTAGGACTTGATTTACAATGGTGTAATCAAAATCCTTGTTGGGCAAGTGCGTTATTGGTCGTGACCCATCATAAATGGGATCATGCGGGGTTTGCACTGCTACAAAAATAACATCTTTATCTTTTACAGCACCTTCTAGTGTATCAGATATCTTAATCTTATCTGAGGTGCGTGGGTAAATATCATAGCCAGTAACATCATAGTGTGTTGACATAACTTCAGCACAGGCTAGGCCTAATTTACCGATTCCAATGAATCCTACTTTACTTAATTGAATTGACATAATGCTCCAAATTGATCATATATATGAATTTTTCTTAAAGAATATGTTTCCAAACTCGGAAGGATATTTCCGTCCGGACGGAATCATAACTAAAGATAATATAAATGTATTTAATAGAAATAATTCTAATTCTAAAATATTATTCAATGATCAAGAACCATTCTTGACTGGGGTTGAAGATCTACTTAGCTGGTTTAAAACTCCTGAACCGTTAACTAGAATTACAATCTTTGAAGAACTTAGGTATCCTAAATTTAAAGAATATTCATTGGACGAACTGTATAATTTGTATTTCAATGATCCTAATACTGATAAAACTGCCAATCATCCGGATGTTCATACCACTACCTTGACCTATCCCAACACCTTTTTTAAAGAACCACATATAATAGTAGTTTCCGAAATATCAGACTACACAAAAAAATTATTCATCGACTACGAATTGAATGTTATCTATTATTTCTTTCATGGCTTTGCGGCATTAGATTGGTATCGCGGATTCTATGCGCTTAACTATAACAAACAAGTTGTTCGAAACTACACTTACGATTATATAACATTTAATCGAATAGTGGCAAATGATCGTAGCTATCGTTGTTACTTTGTTAGTCGATTAGTTGAAGAGAAACTATTAGATCATGGACAGGTTAGTTTTGGGGTAACGGATACATTGTTTGATGACTGGCAAGATGAAACAGCCAATCCCGATACCAAACTTAGCGACCACGCAAAAGAACATATAGAAACTCATTTGGTTGATGTTAATAAATTAGTTATAGATATGGCAAACTTACCAGGCAGTGCTAGTGCTGATATTCCACGATGTGCCAATGATAGCTTTTGGCACATAGTAACCGAAACTGTATTCTACTACGATAAGCTACATCTGACTGAAAAGATATTCAAACCTATTGTAATGAAACAACCGTTTATGCTCATAGCCGCACCTGGTAATTTGGCCTACTTAAAATCATACGGGTTCAAAACATTCGAAACTATTATAGATGAAAGCTATGATCAGATACAGGATCCAGATGCTCGTATAGATGCAGTAGTTAATCAATTAAAATGGTATTGTGCTTTGCCGTTAGATAAAAAACAAGAAATTATAGTTAAAATTGAATCTATCGTAGAATATAACTTTCATCATTTCTACGGTGAGTTTAAACATATTATTACCAGTGAGTTATTGGACAATACTAAGACAGTATTCAAGGAAATAGGCTATGATAATACCATAGCCTACGATGCCATCTACAAAGTATTAACTACGTAATTTATTCGCCAGCACGTAAATCAAAGTCATGGTGGCCTCTTATCTTCAGGATACATGTCAATCAAAATATAGATATAGGACTATCACAGTGACTATCTATTGCCTTTTGCTATTGCTTATTGATTCCGCATAGCTACAGAATAAAGGAACCCGGGCGACCAACTCCGGCCCGTATAAGCTACGGGTAAAAATGATTATGGTCAGTTGTTCTTACTACCTGATTAAAAATGTGGGTTCATTTCTTCTTTACGGCCTTTGGTAAGTGTCCAAGTACCGTTGCCCACACTGACAAAGTATTCTTTAATAACATCTACGTAATCAAATGTAGCAGAATCATACACACGTGAACGGAATTCTTTTAGATAAAACTTATGGCCTGTGAATGTAGTCAGATACTTTTTAGTGATACGAGCAACCTTACCTGCGTAATACCAATCACCATTAAAGCCGTAGCTAACATCATCGCCTACTTGATAATCATGTTTAATTAGTTGCATTTGTTTTGCTCCTTGTTAGTATGTATAGCATTATAGACTCAATTAACCAAAATGTCAACCAAAATCTATAAATACTAATACAATAATAAGAAGTTCAAGGAGCTAGTATGAGCGACATTTTCAAATTAATAGGTGACCTAGGGTTTCCTATTGCAGTAGCATTAGCAGGTGGCTACTTTGTTTACCTAACAATTAAACTATTACTTAATGGTGTGCTGGGGTCAATCAAGGGCATGGCCGGTATTATCACAGCATTAGACAATCGCGTTAAAACAATGAATCACGACGTTATACGTATCGATACCATTGTTAGTAACGCACTAGGACTAAAACCAGATGTAGACCGTATAGCACGTGCTGACGGTAAAAATGATGCAAGACGAGATTAAGGAGATCTAAATGGCAATACTTTATGTTTTAACAATTACCGATCCATGCAGCGTAGGACCTTTTCCACCAGATGTATTAGCCAGTGATTGGTATGCTAACTTTAGTTCTGTGGCTAATTTCCAATCGTTGGGTGGGGGTAATACAGCTGGATACGTTTATTCGTTTATATTTGACACCCAAGATGATCTTAATGCGTGGGTAGCTGAAAATGCACTCGATCCTAGCCTACAAGCATCAATGGATCGTTGGCAAGCATTTGGGCATGTAGTTACTAATAAGTTCTATACCTTACCAGAAACTACAGGACAAGGAATAATATAATGGCATTGATTGATACTGTTTTAAATATTTTAAACAAAAAACCCAAAGACCCAGACGCACCTAAACCACCAGCGGGCAGTCGCAGTGAACGTGAAGCAAAGATCAAAGACAAAGCTGGTATGGTGATTAATGTGTTTGCTGCGCTCTTAGCCTTCAACGTTTGGTATGGTGGTGGTTTGAGTTCAAAAGTGATGAATAACACCATCAAATCCAACGATATTTGGAACTTTTACCAAGCAAAAAGCATCAAACAAACCGAATATGAACTAGCTGCACAAACTACTAACGATCCAATTAAAGCTAAGAAGTTTACAGAAAAAGCTGCTAGCTATGACCTAGGTGATGAAGCCAAACCAGCATTGTTTGCGGCCGCTAAGAAATTAGAAGCAGAACGTGATCTAGCTAAAAAGAAATCACCGTGGATTGGCTACGCTGGCACAGCTTATCAACTGTCAATTGTGCTATTATCGGCAAGTATCTTATCAGTTAGCATGATGTTGTTCTGGTCGAGTTTTGCTGTAGCAGGTGTTGGCATATTGTTAATGTTACAAGGTTGTTTTTTGTTTTTCTAGGATAAAGTATGGCTAAAGTGATTATAGTTATTGCTTGGATAGCACTACTAGTATGGTGGGTAACTCCTGAAGTTGCTAGCGTTAAAAATAAAATCAATGAACATAATGCTCAAATTCAAAAGGCATTAGAGGAGTAATTTAATAAAATCCATTTCCAAACATAAATAATAATATGAAACACAAACATCATATTATACCAAAGCATATAGGCGGAACAGACGATCCTAATAATTTAGTTGAACTTACTGTAGAAGAACATGCAGACGCACATCGCTTGTTATACGAACAGTATGGAAGACTACAAGATAAAAGAGCGTGGTTAGGATTAGCAAAAATAATGACAGGCGAAGAAATAATAGACGAAATTCTTCGTTCACCTAAAACAGAAGATCATAAACAAAAAATTGCCAAAGCATTAAAAGGCAGGCCTGCTCCGTGGGCAGTAGGAAATAAGAATGCCGCGGTATTAAAAGGCAGACCGAGAACAGAAGAAACAAAGAAAAAAATTGCTGATAGCAAGGTAGGTAAGGAAAGGCCAGACATGTTTGGTAATAACTATGCTACCGCATTAAAAGGTCGCAAGAAAACAGAAGAGCATAAACAAGCTGTGATAGACGCATTAAATAGCCAAGAAGTTAAGGACAAGATATCAGCTTCTTGGGCAAACAGGCCCAAAGTAAAATGCCCGCATTGTAGTAAAGAAGGAACGCAAGGACATAATATGAAAAGATATCATTTCGATAATTGTAAGGAAAGAAAATAATGGATGTAGTTACACTCATACAAAAATATGGTTTCCCTATTGTAATGGCAGTTGGTCTTGGATATATAATAAAATATGTATGGGAATGGTCAACTAAAGAAGTTAAACCCGTGATCAGTGACGCTAACACTGTGTTGATTGCGCTTATTGATCGTATACGTATGTTAGACAATGACCTAATACGTTTAAATCAAAAAGTAAACACAGTTTTACACCTACGTGGCAAGATTATCGAAAGTGATCGTGTTATGGAACAGGTTAAAGTAGAACGTGAAGCAGCACAACAATTTGATGCTGCTGTTCGTTTAGAAGAAAAAGCAGTAGGCCCTAAGGCACATAAAAAGAAAGTTACAGAAGACGACCATACAGCGGCCGCAGGTGAAGGGTAATGAATAATTCAAAAAAAGAATCTGTTAAATCTAGTATGCTAGTAACGGGTATTTCTATTAAGACTCCCGGTAAGACTAGAATCAAACAAAAATACCCTGTGAAAACTATTACAAAATCAAAACCTAATCGTTCGGATAGTTAATCACATCAGTTATAACATTTCTGGTAATTAAATCTTTAAAATCACCTAAGGTCTCGGCTTTAGGTGCGCAATACCCACAAAAACACATTGATTTGATGCATTTGATCACTGGCATTGTTTTGTTCTCAAATTGAGATTTTAATGTTACTAGCATATCTTTAGAGTTAGCTAGATTACCAATGGGTCCAATTGTGCTTTGTAATGATGTTCTACAGTCTTTATTAGTATAAACATTCCCTGATGCTTGCTGTATGAATAAGAAAAACCAATTAACACTGCAATACCACCCCTGAAAGCCTTGTCTATTTACAAAAGTCACTGATGATTTAAGATCATTATTTAATGACAATTTTCTCCCGCCACAACAAGCACGGCCCGAACATATACTAATATTCTTTTCTTCAGATTGACTAGGACTAGTTCCCCACAGCATTTTTAAATAATCAAATTGATCTTTGGTGTATGAAAAGTTTTCATCAACATTGTCGAATGGTTTGGCTATATAGTCGATGCCGTTGTTATTACAAAATTCAATGGCAGCCAATGATTTAGCCCAAAGCTCTTCTTGGTTGTGCATCATTACCACGCACTTAACCCGTTTATTATTTTGTTTTAAAGCAAGTAGGTTTTCGAAAAATAATTTTTCTTGTTTAGGCAATGTTTCTGCATGATAGCTAACAGTATATTGATCAATCAATGGGATTATGTTATTCCAAATGCTTTTGTTAATAATAGCATTTGTTGTGGTAATAATGGTCAATTCCCATTGATCAACATACGGAAGATATCGTTGTCTACAGGCCTGTAGTATTTCAATGATATCAGGATGAAACAAACTCTCGCCGCCATATACATTTAATACAACTTTTCGTTGAGTAGGTTTTTTATGTTGCATATATAAGCTAACATATTCATACATGAAATCAATTGTTTGTAGACATTCATCTAGTGGCGGATGAGGAATTGAATTGTCATGCCCGCCATCTATGCCAGTATCACAATAACTACAGTCTAAATTACAACGTTTGGTAATTTCCCAATCTAATAAAAATGATGGAATATTGTCAGGGGACAGCGCAAACCCAATAGACTTAACATCTTTATTATTTTGAAGTAGCATGATACGTGCCATCCCAATTTGCAGGCACACCTTGTTCTATACGTTCGATCATTAGTTCATAATAGTGTTGAATATCAACATCATCGTTGTTGACCATTTTCTTAGCCCAAACAATAGCTTTGCCCCAAGCACCGCGTAGGTATTCTTTCTTAAATTCTTCGTGCATATATGGCACAGTCTTG
>Ga0316219_1004258_pt1 | contig 10927 bp, 6 predicted proteins | sample TBH18003PmetaG_FD_203635 | JGI IMG/M metagenome (GOLD analysis project Ga0316219, IMG submission 203635) | Freshwater microbial communities from Trout Bog Lake, Wisconsin, USA - TBH18003P | ecosystem: Environmental > Aquatic > Freshwater > Lake > Hypolimnion/Profundal zone | place: USA: Wisconsin... | reverse complement strand
TTTAATTTTTATTTCATTTTTTTTAAGTCCTTTATCGGTGATTTTAGACCAATTCGTACCTTGCCTGTTCTATTCATTTACAGAAACTTAAAATAGGTATCGTATGTTAACTCAGAAAGATTTATTCGCAAAGGCCCTGTTGGTTGAAAAACCTTGGTTTGTTCATGATATAAACTTCGACCAGACTGCTGGTAAACTTGAGATTTGGATTGATTTTGAACGAGGTTCATCATTCTACTACGAAGATAAAGAGTTAGGCATTGAAGGGCATTTTAAAGCATACGATACCACTGAGAAAACCTGGCGACATTTGAATTTCTTCCAGTACCAGTGTTACCTTCATGCCTGGATTCCCCGGGTTGATTTGGGCAATGGGAAGATCCGACAGGTTCAGGCTCCCTGGGAAGGACATGCACCAGGGTTCACATTGCTTTTTGAAGCCTTGATACTTGAGCTGGTAAAGGTGATGCCGGTTCATAATGTGTGTCAGATATTAGACGTTTATGACAACAAGTTGTGGAAGATGATCAAGGCCTACACAAACAAAGCCCGGGCAGAAGAAGATTATTCCGAAGTCACGGTAGTTGGGATTGATGAAACATCTGTTCGTAAAAATCATGACTATGTTTCGCTATTCGTTGATATTGAAGAAAAAAGAACCATTTTTGTTACCGAAGGCAAGGATCATACGGTTATTCAGGCTTTCGTAAGTGACCTTGTTGCCCATGGAGGCCAACCCGATAACATCGATCAAGTTTCGTGCGACATGTCCCCTGCATTTATCAAAGGCGTTGAAGCCAATCTTCCCAATGCCTCCGTTGTATTTGACCGGTTTCATGTGTCCAAGGTGATTAATGAGGCCGTTGATAAAGTAAGAAAGAGCGAAGTAGAGAAAAACCCGATTTTGAAAGGGTCTAAGTACATTTTTCTTAAGAACCGTGAAAACCTTACTGTCTACCAAAAACAACGACTTGAAGGCATTCGTCTTAGTGGGCTTAACCTTAAAACCATGAAGGCATTGAACATACGTGAGGCATTTCAACAGATATACCAAGCTCCTACTGCTGAGATGTTTGACAAACTGCTCAGAAAATGGTATTTCTGGGCTACCCATAGCCGCATCGAACCCATCAAGGAAGCTGCTTACACCATGCAGCGTCATTGGGAGGGCATTGTCAATTGGTTTGATTACAAAATCAGTAACGGTATACTGGAAGGGTTCAACTCCATTTTCCAGGCTGCTAAAGCGAAAGCCCGAGGTTATCGAAGAAATGACACCATCAAAGCAATTATCTATCTGCTTACCGGAAAACTCGACTTTTCTAAAATCAATCCTCATTATGTTACCCACTCAAAGTGATAAAGAACCTCATCTATGACCCTAACTTCAGGAAATCCCATGCCGGCATGCTTGATAAAGTCAGGCCCTGGATCATTCAGAATATGGCCTTAGCCGATATCGTCAGGGGTTCCGATGAGGATTTTCTCAATATTTTCGGATTGAGCAAACCCCGGGAAATAAAGATGAAGCTCAATTCATTCGGTTGCAATAACGTCATCATCACAAGGAACAGTAAAAGCGTCCTGGCCTGTTTCGGTGAAAGTAAAACCGAAATCAAAATCCCCCCGCTGCAGCCCCTGGTAAGTACTGTCGGGGCAGGTGATAATTTCAATGCCGGTATCATTTATTCCCTGATCAGGAACAAACTCACCGTAAAAGATATGGTAAGCATGCCGAAGCACCTTATCGAAGCTATGATCATGTCAGGAATTGAATTTTCTGCCGAAGTTTGTAAAACCCTCGACAATTATATTTCACCGGGATTCAGCAAAAATTTGAAATAATGAATCACTGGTTTGCAAGATTCGTGCTGAAAACCATGGGGTGGAATACCGACGGCCGTGTGCCTGAGGGTATCAGGAAAGCAGTAATTATTTCAGCCCCTCATACCAGCTATTGGGATTTCGTGATAGGATGGATGACTTTTCATGTTGCAGATGTGAATATCCGTTTCCTGATCAAGGAAGAAGTCTTCAAAGGGCCCCTGGGATGGCTGTTGAGGAAACTCGGGGGAATCCCTGTAGCCAGGGGTAAGAAGAACAATATGGTGGACCAGTTAAAGGAACTGTTTGACAGTTCTGAATCTTTATATATTGTGATCACGCCTGAAGGCACACGCAAGAAAGTTTTCCACTGGAAAAAGGGCTTTTATATGATCGCCCTCGAAGCGGGAGTTCCCATCGCCTGTTCATTTATCGATTATGGCAGAAAATCAGGAGGGATTGGCCCGATAATTTCTCCGAGCGGGGATTATGATAAAGACCTGGTTATAATCCAGGACTTTTACAGGGGAATGAAAGCAAAGCATCCGGAAAGGTTCAATTTATCAGGATCACAAAACAATGTAAATTAATTTTATATGAAAGCATCCCGAAAATCAATTGTGGCATTTCTTGAAAACAGGAAACTTGCCATTGCCGGTGTGTCCCGTGATCCCAAGAAATTCGGATATACGGTGTTCGCCGACCTGCAAAAAAAAGGATATGACATATACCCTGTAAACCCTGAAGCAGATTTGATTGATGACCAGCCATGTTTTCATTCGGTTGGAGTTTTGCCTGTTGATGTAAAACACCTCCTTATAATTACACCTGCAAAGAAAACCCTTGAGGTGCTTAAAGAAGCTGTTGCAAAAGGCATTGACCATATTTGGATCCAACAGAAGTCGGACACTCCGGAAGCGGTTGATTACCTGAAGGACAAAGAGGTAAACCTGGTTTATAAACAATGTATCCTGATGTGGACGGAACCTGTAACCGGATTTCATAAATTTCACAGAACAATAAAAAAATTAGTAGGAGCTTTGCCGAAATGAGTCCTTTCAGGTATATTCGGTTTGCTTTCCTTTTAGTTGCATGTTCCCTGCTGACCTGTATTACAACAAAGGGCAATGCCGCCGACAGTCTCCGTAAAGCGCTTTTTAAAACAAATGATGCTGCGGAACAGGTTAGATTATATATTGCCTTGTCAAGAACCTACCATGGCGATAATGCAGATTCTGCCGAAATATTCCTGAATAAAGCACTGAACCTGGCAAGGAACCTGAAACTTTTCATCCCCCTGGGTGATGTTTATTCTGCGCTGGGTAACTATGCAGTTGTCAGGAACAGGATTGACCAGGCTTTGCATGATTATAAACTGGCACAAACCTTTTTCAGTAAGGCAAATCAAAAGGAGAAGTATGTAAGGATGGACCTGCTGCTTGGCAATGTTTATAGCGCAAAGGATAATTTTCCTGAGGCAATTAATTATTACATGGAAGGAATAAGACTTGGAGAAGAATTGAACATGAACCTGGTTCTGGCCCATTTACATAATAATATGGGAATAATTTTCCAGGAGACAGACGACAAACAAGCCTCCCTTGATTATCTTCTCAAAGCCATACAATATTTCAAGAAAGCCGGTAACTCAATTGAATCGGCTAACCCTCTGTTAAACATGGGATGGATTTATTATGACCTGGGGAATTATGAAATGGCTATGAATTATGCCAATAAAGCAAAGACTATATTTGAAAATGGAGGTGAAAACCTCATGGAAGTAGAATCCATGATTCTCATGGGTGTCATCGAAAGCAAGCAGGAACACCATAAAGAAGCTTTAAAACTAATGAGCCTCTGCCTGAAAATTCTGAATAAGGGAGACAGAACATTTCAGGGACCAAAAGATTACTCATTTTCAGAATTTTATACATGGATCGGTGGTGTAAACCTGGAATCCGGGCAGGAAAAGGAAGCCTTGGAGTTCCTTAAAACAGGGTATAGCCTTTCATTGAAGCAGAATCAACCCAAAACACAGATGAGAGCGGCAGGATACCTGAGCAGGGCATATGAGTTGTTGAAAAAACCTGACTCTGCCCTTTTTTATTATAAAATATTCCATAACAAATCTGATAGTCTCGTAAAATCCAGCTCCATAAACACTTATAAACTATCAGAAATCCGCCAGGGATTTGAAAAAAAACAGAAAGAATCGGAACTGAAACTGACCTATGAAAGATCAAAAAGAAATACCATCCTGATTATTTATATTATCAGCGGCATCATACTTCTTGCAATCGTTTTCATACTCTTCCTGATGCTCAAACTTGAAAAAGAAAAGAAAAAACAAGCCGATCTTGCAAAAACGGTGCTTGATGAGAAACTTGATTTCCAGAATAAGGAAATGACCACCAATGTGATGTACCTGAATAAAATGAACGAACAGGTAGTTCAGATCGCTGAGAAACTAAAGAACCTCCAGATCGAGGAAGGCACACATAATGCAAAGATTATCAGGTCGATAGTCAATGAACTCCAGCAAGGGGCCGGCTCAGACTCCATGAAAGAATTCGAGATACGTTTCCAGAATGTTCATAAAGATTTTTATAAAAACCTCCTTGAAAGATGTCCCGAGCTTACGCCAAACGATCTGAAGCTCTGTGCATTCTTAAGACTGAACATGAGCACCAAAGATATTTCATCCCTCACATACCAGAGTGAAAACAGCCTGATGGTCGCCCGTACCCGTTTACGTCAGAAACTGGGAATGCAGAGACAGGAAAACCTGATAACCTTCCTTGCCCAATTCTGATCTCCTCTTTTTTCTATTCTTTCTGTTTACCTGCTCTTGCCAAATTAGATTTTCAACTAACTGAAAATCAATTCATATTAATAATGTAAGGTTCCGTTACTGTTTTTGTAATACACCTTATTTATTAAATCCCCCATCCTCACTTTAGATTTGTTCCTGAATCTAAAATCAACTCAATGACCAAGGCAGACGAGAATAGTAATTCATGGCTGGACGATCTTTCAGAACTTATCTTAAAAAAGAAAGAGGAGAACATGATCCTGAAAAAGCTTCAGGATTCCTTGCAGCATTTAGATGATACCGGAAATAATGGAACTGCTCAAACATCCGAAGAGAGCGAAAATACGGAAGAAACGAATATTAAGTAATTAATAACCAAAACCAACCAAAATGAAAAGATTACTCTCTACATTAGTTTTTGCGCTGATCCTCAGCGGTTTTTCATATGGTCAGCTGACAGGCGTAAAGACAATTCCCGGCAGCTATGCCTCGGTAAGCCTGGCCATTGCTGACCTGAATGCAAGCGGCGTGGGGGCAGGCGGTGTAACATTCAATATTGCAGCAGGCTATACTGAAACATTATCCAGCCTGACAGCAGGGTTGATTACAACAACAACAAGTTCTTCAACAAATCCCATTATTTTTCAGAAATCAGGAGGAGGGGCCAATCCTCTTATAACTGCAGCGGCTGGCACAGTCTCAACCACTGAGTATATCTTTTGCCTGCAGGGCACAGACTACATAACCTTTGATGGCATTGATGTTACTGATCCTTCAGGGACGGTTGAATGGGGTTACGCAATTTTAAAGGCTTCCGGAACCAATGGTTCCCAGTATGTTACTATTAAGAACTCCAGTATAACCATGACGAAAACCAATGTTTCCACCGTTGGTATTTACGCAAACAATGTTACTCCTTCGGCGCCCACTACCCAGTTAACCGTAACTGCCTTAAGCGGTGCAAATTCATACCTTAAAATATACAGCAACAACATATCGAATGCTTTCAACGGGATCTATATTGTAGGGTTTACCGATGGCACCTCACCTTATATATATTATGACCAGAATAACGAAATAGGGAAAGACGGTGTCAACTCGATCAGCAACTTCGGCGGAAGCGGCGCAACGGCTAGTAACGGCATCTATACTATTTACCAGAATAATATCAAGATCGCCAATAACACCATCAACGGACCATCGGCAGGTACAGGGGTTTGTTCAGGGATACAGCTGGGGACATCGAATAACTCAAGCGCTGATATTTATAACAATACCGTAAGCATTGTGTACAATGGAACCGGTAATTTCTACGGGATTTATGACAATCGTGGCAACTCATACACCACAGCGACAACTACAAATGTGTATAATAATCTTGTAACAGGATGTACTTATCCCAATGCTGCCTCAGGTAACATTTATTACATGGATTGTTACTCAGGCGGATCTGTATGTAATGTGTATAATAATGTGGTTTCAAACAATACTTATGGATCAGCTTCATTTGCTGCAACCGGAACTATATATTATTTTTATTTCAATGGCTGCCAGAATGCAACAGGTGCTGTTTCATTTCACAACAACCAGATCTATAATAATTCGAGGATTCAGTCCGTGCTTAGTTCAGGATCCACCTATTACATGTATTTAAATGGAGGCGGGTCTTCTTCCGAATTTTATTACAACCTTATCGACAATAATATACCTGCTTCCACTGGCGCATTTTATGTCATGTATGCCCTTAATAATCCTTCAGGGGATAAAAAGATCTACGGAAACACGATAACGAATATGACCAGTTCGGCTGCCTCCACTTTTTATGGCATTTACACAGGTAACTCTATCAATACCTATGTTTATAATAACAAGTTACAGAATATCAGCGCGTCAGGCGCATCCACCACCATGTATGGCATAAACTTATCCAGCCTTCTCGGAGGAGGGAATATGTATTGTTACAATAATTATATAGGGGACCTCAGAACCCCTTCGGCTTCCAATGCAAATTCGATCTATGGGATTTATGCCGGTGCAACCGGCGTTGCCAACCTGGGGATCTATTACAATACTGTTTATCTCAATGCAACTTCAACCGGTGCAAACTACGGTTCATCAGGGCTTTACCTTAGCTCCTCCCCTACTTATGTCGAGGTTCAGGATAACATCATTGTAAATAACTCAGCAGCTAACGGAACAGGTATTGTTTCGGCCTTAAAATTATCCTCATCGACCCAATCAAATTATTCTCCCACATCAAACAATAATGATTATTATGCAGGAACCCCCGGCGCTTCACATTTGATTTATACCGACGGGACCAACAGTGACCAGACTCTGGTAGCTTTCAAAACCCGGGTAATACCACGCGACAATCAATCAATTACCGAAATCCCTCCGTTTATGAATGCCACCCCGGGTGCAATGAACCTTCATATTAATCCGGCAACTCCCACCCAGGTCGAATCGGCAGGCATCAACACCACGCTTTTCAATATCACTACCGATTTTGACGGGGATGCAAGGTATCCGAATACAGGTTACCCTGTCAATGCCAGCTATCCTCCGATCGCTCCGGATCTTGGGGCTGATGAGTTTGGCGGAATTCCCCTCGACCAGACCCCGCCCTTTATCAGCTATACTCCTTTTATGAATACCTCTTCACTTACTGCAAGGACGCTTGCGGCCACTATTACTGATATGCATGGGGTTCCCTCTTCTGGCATTGGACTTCCCAGGATAGCCTGGAAGAAATTCTATAACGGGACATGGAACTATGTGACAGGGATTTACCAGGCTCCCGGTTCCTATGCCTTCGTTTTTGCAGGAGGCGCTGCTGCAGGAGATACAATCTATTACTATGTGCTTGCCCAGGATAACTGGAGCACACCCAATACCGGTTCGTATCCGATGGTAGGAGCAAGTGGTTTTACAGCCAATCCCCCTGCCGCATCTATTGCTCCTACTACTCCTTTTAAATATACCATCATCCCCGGGATCTGCGGCAATTTCAATGTGGGAGTTGGCCAGACCTATACCACCCTTACTGCTGCAGTCAACGACCTTAACAACAAGGAACTGACCTGCCCGGTTAACCTGATCCTTACCGATAACACTTATCCTTCTGAAACATATCCTATCGTGCTCAATCAGAACCCCGGCTCCAGCGCATACAATGTTATTACCATCAAACCGGCAGCAGGTGTCACACCGGCTTTCAACACAGCTTACACAGGTGCAAGTCCGAATTACTGGAGCATGATCTCCCTGAACGGAACACAATATGTGACTTTCGACGGCTCAAACAGCGGAGGAACTGACCGCAGCATGACTTTTACAAATACCGGGGGAAACGGTTTTGCAGCTCCTATCGGGTTGTATAATAACGGGAATATCGGGGCTTCAAATATCACGGTCAAAAATTGTGTGCTCCAGGCTCATGTTGATCCTCTATACAATGCCCAGGGGATTGTATTATATAGTGTTACTGGGAATGCAGGATACTCTAATGTCATAATTGACAACAATGCCATTAATTCAGCGTCCGTTGCTGTGCGTGTGGGCGGTATTGCAACCAATAAAGCATCCAATATCTCCATCACCAATAATACTATCGGATCACTAAGTGTTTCCAATGCCGTGGATTTGTATGGTATTAGCCTGTCATATTCCGACAACGTATTGATCCAGGGAAATGAGATTATCGGAAACACGATCGGAGTCAACGTGCCTCAATCGCCAATGGGGATTACTATTGGTACCGGATCAACAAATACTAAAATGAGGAAAAATATAATTCATGAATGGTACCAGTTGGGAACCGGCTTCCCTTCAAGCGGCGCACTCGGTCTTTATTACGGGGGTGAAGCAACTTCAGTGACGGAGATTTCCAATAATGTTTTCTATAATATCAAGGGCCCCGGTCAAACTACTTCGGTACAAGGTGCAAACGCCTTCGCGATATTCATCCAATCTGGCGGGAACCTCCAGGTTTATTATAACACGATCTGGATGAGCGGCGCCTACCTTTCATCCACCATTGCAGGTATGTCTTCATGCCTTGGATTTGCAAACGGCATCAGCAACGTAGACGTAAGGAATAATATCTTTAAGAACTCTTCCCAGCCCCCTTCAGGCTCACCTGCCTCAAAATCCTATGCCATAACTGTAGGGACAACACCGACCGGATTTACGTTCAATAATAATGATTATTTTGTAGATGGTATCGGGCCGAATATCGGGTATTTCAACGGCGCCGACCAGGCAACTTTGTCGGCCTGGCAGATTGCAACAGGCCAGGATGCAAACACAACTGTTGTTGATCCTATCTTTACTTCAGCTACTCTTCTCAAACCGACCACGCTCAGCATGAACCATACCGGGTCATATATGGCGGCTTTACCTACCGATATTGTTAACGTAGCCAGGGCCAATCCCCCTGACGTTGGTGCATACACATACTCGGTTGATCCTTCGGTCGTAACTGTGCCAGCTTCAGCTATCCTGACTACCGGGGCAACACTGAATGGAACTGTGAATGCAGCAGGCAATACTGTTACAACTTATTTTGACTATGGACTGACGACATCTTACGGCTTAACCGTTGCAGGTGTTCCTCCAACCATTTCGGGTTCCACCTCCACACCTTATACTGCTGTTATAAGCGGTTTGCTGCCTCTTACCACTTACCACTTCAGGGCCAGGGGAGTTGACCAGGCTCCGTTCACAGTAAACGGAAGTGACCTTACCTTCACTACTGCTCCAAATCCCCCGCTTGTTGTTACAACTGCCGCAACTGTCATTACCGGAGGTGGTGCTACTTTAAACGGAACCGTGAATTCAAACGGAGGTTCTTCTGTTGTCACTTTCCAGTACGGGCTTACAACTGCTTACGGATCAACTGTTACCGCCGTCCAAAGCCCTGTTACAGGCTCAACTCCAACTTTAGTTAATGCCGTGATCACGGGTCTTTTGCCTTACAACACCTATCATTTCCGCGCAGTTGCGACCAATGCAGGAGGAACAACAAACGGGAACGATATGACATTTACAACCAACGCAATCCCGGCAACGGTAATCACCAGCTTGTCATCAAACGTAACTCCGACCACTGCCCAGCTTAACGGTTCGGTAAACGCCAACTTCGCTCCAACTACCGTTTCATTCGATTGGGGGCTCACAACCGCCTATGGAAACTCTGCAGCAGCCATACCCGGGACCATTACAGGCAATACATCAACTGCAGTATTGGCAAATATTTCCGGTCTTTCATGGGCCACCACCTACCATTTCCGTTGCGTGGGAGTAAATGCAGGAGGTACTGCCTATGGAGCTGATATGACTTTCAATACGAACTGTCCTGTTCCTCCTGCTCCAGGAACCATCATGGGAGCAACTTCCGTTTGTCAGAATCAGAATTATGTCGTATACCAGATCGTGGCTGTTCCAAATGCTTCGAATTACAACTGGACTGTTCCCACCGGGGCTTCCATCGTTGCAGGCTCAGGTACTAACTTCATCACGGTTAATTTTTCCACCACGGCTGTTTCAGGCAACATCACTGTTACCCCCACCAACTCCTGTTCTACAGGACCTACCGGGACTCTTGCCGTGACCGTCAATCCTATGCCAGTTCCTACGATCACTGGTCCGGCAACCGCATGTGTTCAGTCCACCAACAATGTGTATACAACACAGACCGGAATGACCGGTTATAACTGGACCGTTTCGGCAGGAGGAAGTATTACTGCAGGCCCCGGAACTTCTTCCATTACAGTTACCTGGCTTACCACCGGCGCTAAGACTGTGACAGTGAACTACAATAATGCAAACGGTTGTACCGCTGTAAACCCGGCAACTTACAACGTGACAGTTAACGCACTTCCTGTTCCTACCATTACCGGTAACAACAGCATTTGCGCTAATTCGGGATACTATACCTACTCCACCGAAACCGGAATGAGCGGTTATTCCTGGACTTTGTCCTCTGGCGGTTCCATCTATGCCGGCGCAGGCACAGCAGCCATCACCGTGGTGTGGAACAACGCCGGAGCCCAGACCGTCAGCGTTAATTATAACAATGCCTACGGTTGCCAGGCGCTTAACCCCACCGTGTTTAATGTCACCGTGAACGATGTTCCGGGGGCCGCAGGTTCCATCAACGGGACTACCACCGTCTGTGCAGGTGCACAGGGCGTGCCTTACTCCGTAGCTGCTATCACCGGCGCCCAAACCTATGTATGGACCCTGCCCACCGGCGCTACCATCGCTTCCGGTGCAGGAACCAACATC
>Ga0316219_1004245_pt1 | contig 10949 bp, 7 predicted proteins | sample TBH18003PmetaG_FD_203635 | JGI IMG/M metagenome (GOLD analysis project Ga0316219, IMG submission 203635) | Freshwater microbial communities from Trout Bog Lake, Wisconsin, USA - TBH18003P | ecosystem: Environmental > Aquatic > Freshwater > Lake > Hypolimnion/Profundal zone | place: USA: Wisconsin... | reverse complement strand
CGACCCTTTCCCGCGTACCGATCTTTTTGGCGCAGAACGCACTGAGGCGCCGCCGAAAAATAGTTGTTGGCACCAACCGCCCGAACGGTGTACACTAATTCTGATCATTCCGCATAACTATGCTATGTTCAATGCAGGTCCATTCAGGCCGCGCGCATGGCCGCTCCCACGCCATACGGAAGGGGTCCAACTGCCACTGCCGAAGGGAACAACCCGGGGCTCGCCGATTTCTTCAAAACCAGTTCGGTAAACCAACCATCCGTCAAATCCACAAACGTCTAACCATGCCAACTATATGAAAAAAAGAGTTCCAACCCTGTCTCGCCTGCTGGCGGCCTCGGCCACCGGTCTGCTGACCTTGGCGGCTATCGTGCCTGCCCGAGCGGATTACCCCACCACCGTAAACTCCCTGGGCCCGGTCATGTATTACCGGCTGGGCGAAACCACGCCCAACGTATCGAATATTGCCAGCAACAGCGGTACGATTGGGGCGCTGGGGAGTGGTTTCTATATCAACGACAATGGCAGCTTCCATATGCGGCCGGGCATCGTGCCCGGCAGTCAGAATGGGGCCATCGCCCCCACCGCCACCGCACCGGTGAGGTATGTGCAAGTGCCGTTAAATCCAGCCAACAACCCCAAGGGCGCCTTTACCGCGGAATGTTGGGTTCAGGGCGATCCCAGCCTCGGAGCTACACTTTACGCCGTCATGTGCCAGGGGCACCTGCAGAATCCCGGCAATGCCCCCAATCGTTCCGGCTGGCTGCTTTACATGGACGGCACCGGCAGCAGTTCCTCGGGGCAGGTATTCGACTATCGTATGTACAACCATGTGGGAATCAACCGGTCGTTGACCATCAACGGTGGTGGCGCGCCGCAACTTGGCACCCATACCTATCACGTCGTGGTGGGATACGACGGTGTGAACGGGTTCATGTATGTGGACGGCGCGCTGGTGCAAAGTGCGGTGGCGCCAGGCTTTTTCCCGAGCACGGATGGCGATTTCACCTTGGGAAACCGGAATGACCTCGCCTTCACCTTCACAGGACTCATTGGCGAAGTGGCGTATTACACGAATGTGCTTTCCGCTGTCGACGTTTTGTCGCACTACCAGACGGGGACCAACGCGAGTTCGGCACCCGGCGCATATAGCGCGTTGGTGCTCGCTAAGAACCCGATCATGTATTACCAATTCAACGAGCCGGAGTTCGCGCCGGCTAGTCCGTTGTTGACCTCGGCCAATTTGGGGACCTGGGGACACACGTATGATGCAGTCATTCAGCCCGGCGTCACCATGGGGGTGGATGGACCTTCCTCGAGTGGCTTTCCGGCCGGGAACAAAGCGGCCTACCTGCCCGGGTTGTGCAGCGGCCAGCCAGGCAACGCAACTCTCGCCCCCTACAGCGGTGCGGAGTACGGCATTTACGTTCCGAACCCGCCGATCAACACGGATCCGGCCGTTGGATCGGGCTGTGTTACGTTTACCGCCTGGATCAAGCGCAACGGCCCCAGCGAGGATGCGCAGGGGCATTACAACGGGGATTTTGCGGGCATTATTTTCGAGCGCGGCGTGACGGGCATTGGCCCAGGTAGCGCCTTTCCGGCCACCGGCCTGTGCTTTGGGGGCCAGAATTCCACGCCGCTGCCCAACAACGCGTTGCGTTATCATTGGAACAATGCGAACTATGGCACTGATTTCGGTAATGACTTTATTATTCCCGACCAGACCTGGAGTTTTGTCGCCGGGGTGTTCACTCCGACCAACACCGTTCTCTGCTTGAACGGCGTGTTTGCCACGAATAACGTCGCCAATGCGAAACTGGATTTCAGCGTGGACAATCTGTACTTCGGCGTGGACAATCTCAGCGGTAGTGGGCGTGTGATGGACGGTGCGATTGACGAAGTTGCCATCTTCACCAATGCTCTGAGCGCCGCGCAACTGACGGCACTATATAACGCCGCCGGCATCCTCCCGACCATCACCTCGCAGCCTCAACCGGCTTCGACTACTCTGTACGAGGGACAAAACACCTCCTACAGCGTCGCCGCCATCGGGCCGCAACCCATCACCTACCAGTGGCAAAAGAACGGTGCGGCCATCAGCGGCCAGACCACGACCACCTTCTCCCTGACCAATCTGCATATCAGCGACACCGCCAATTATTCGGTCAAGCTGACCAACCCGTCCGGTAGCGTGACCAGCTCGGTGGTTTCACTCACCGTCCTGGGGGGGCCGCCGATCATCACTTCGGTGCCGGCTTCGATTGCCCGGTACATCAACGGCAACGCGTCGTTCAGTGTGACCGCCGTCGGGAGCACTCCTTTGAGCTATCAATGGATGATGGGAGCCAACCCCATCGCTGGAGCGACCGCCTCGACCCTCACGGTCAACCTGCTTCAGAGTGCTGACTTTGGCAATTACTCCGTGGTGGTGACGAACCCGAACGGCAGCACCAATTCCCCGGCTGCGGCACTGACCCAACTGCCGCTGGCGCCGACCCTGGTCCCGGCGATCCTGACGCGCACCCCGTTCGCCTACTATCGCTTGAATGAAACGAACGGCACGGTGGTTCATGACTATGTCGGTGGTCTCGATGGCACGTTCCTGCCCACGACGACCAAGAACGGCTTCGTCGGTCCCACTCCCACCGCCAGTCCGCCTTCCCCGGCGTTCCTCGGTTTGGATGCGACGAACACCGCCTTCAAGTTTGACGGCAACACGAGCGACATCAACTGCCTGTCCCCGCACATCACCGTGAAAGGCATCACCATCACGGCGTTCATCAAGATCCAAGGTCTGGCGAACAACAACAACGGCGGACCCTGCGGCGTCGTCTTCACGCGCGGCACCGGCATTCTGGGACTGAACCTCTCGGGTCAGGCCGCGGATGGTACCGGGGGCAACACCCTGGGTTACACGTGGAACAACACGTTCTACGATTTTCAAATGGCGCCCGTCAGCAACGAGTGGACCTTTGTTGCGCTGGTGATCAATTCAAATTCGGCCACGATGTACATGGATCCCGATGGGTCCGGCCTGCAGAGTGCGGTTAACTCCGGGACGTTCCCGGCGCAGCTTATCGATGCACCCATCCATCTGGGAACCGATCCGAGCGGCAACAAGATCTATCAAGGGCTGTTGGATGAAGTCGCCCTGTTCAGCTATGATCTGAGTGCCAGCGATATCCAGGCGATTCACGATGCGGCCTACGCGAATACGTATGCGCCGGTCCCGCCCACCATGGTCGTGCAGCCCGCCTCTCAGGTACTGTACGCGGGCTACAATTTCACGCTCACCGGCCTGGCCGAGGGCAGCCCGCCGCTGGCCTATCAGTGGACCAAGAACAGCACCAACCTCCCGAACGCCATCCACGCCTCGATCAGCTTCTCCAATGCCTCGGCAGCGGATTCGGGCACCTACCAGTTGGTGGTCAGCCAGGGCGCCACGGTGGTTAAGAGCGATCCCGCCGTCATTCAGGTGCTGACGCCGCCCCCCGGCAGCTATACCGCCTTGGTCATTGCGAACGCGCCGGTGGCGTACTTCCAGCTCAACGAAACCGACGGCACCACCGCCTTCGATTATATCGGTGGTTACAACGGCACGATTGTCGGCGGCATGACGCTGGGATTCACGGAACCGAGGCCACCCGCCTTTGGCGGCTTCCCGAGCTCGAACACGTCCTTCCAGTTCAACGACACCGATGCCTATGTGGAAGCTCCTCTGACATTGGACGTCAACCCCAGCGCCTTCACGATCTCGGTCTGGATCAATGTCATCGCCTTCGACAAAACTTGGCAGGCGATTGTGACCAAGGGCGACTCCTCCTGGCGCCTGCATCGGTCAGGCACCAGCAGCACGGTCGCTTTCAGCACCACCGGGCTGAGCAACGTGGACCTTAGCAGCGCGCGGAGCGTGAACGACGGTCTGTGGCATCACCTCGTCGCGGTCTATGACGGCACGAAAAAGTACATTTACATAGACGGCACCCTGGACGTGTCGGTGGCGGTGACCGGAACGCTCGCGCAGGATACGTACCCGGTGCGGATTGGCGAAAACGCCCAGGCCACAGGCCGGTATTTCAACGGTTCCATTGATGAAGTGGCGCTCTTCAACCACGCGCTGTCGGCGGATCAGATTGGAAACCTGTATACCTGGGGCCGGTTCGCCCCGACCGACCCGCCGATAATTACCCAACAACCCATCTCGCGCGACGTGCTGGTGGGTGACCCGACGGCGTTCAGCCTCGCGGCGGCTGGCCGCTCACCCTTGACCTACCAGTGGGCGTTCAATGGCGCGAACCTCGCCACCGCCACCACGACCAGTTATGCCATCCCGAGCGCTACCTATGCGAACGCGGGCGCCTACCAGGCCGTCGTGGCGAACGCCGCGGGCAGCAGCACCAGCTCGGTGGCCTCCCTCATCGTGCGACCAACCCCGGCCTTCTGCAATCTGACCAATGACCTGGTCTTGCACCTCAAGTTCGATGGCGATTACACGGACAGCTCCGGCCGCGCGAACGATGCCTCCGCCACGGGCTCCCCCACGCTCGTGGCCGGCAAATTAGGCCAGGCGGTTCATATCAGCACAGTCACCGCGACCCCGGTTTACAATTACTTGACCGTCAGCGACAACCTCGGCGACCTCTCGTTTTACGAGACGAACAGCTTCACGGTGGCGTTCTGGATCCGATACACCGGCGCGTTCTACGACCTGCCTATCATCGGCAACGCGGCCAACTCTACCTACAACCCGGGCTGGGTCGTGACCGAAGACGGCGGCCAGTTGGCTTGGACCGCCTACACCGTCGGGACTGGGGGCAACGTGGTTCGCGATCCCGCAGGTGGCCCGGTGATGAAGGACGGCCAATGGCACAATCTGGTCGTCGCCTTCAACCGCGACACGGCTCAGGCGGCTTCCTATGTGGATGGCAGGTTGGTGGATACCGCCTCGATTGCCGCGCTCGGCAGCCTGGTCAGCGGCAATGCCTTGATTATCGGCCAGGACGTAACCGGTCATTACGGTGTCACGGGTAACTTCGACCTGGATGACGTTGGGATCTGGCGCCACGCGCTTACCCAGTCCCAAGCCGAGTCCATCTACGTGGTCGGGCAGAATCAGTCCCAGAGTTTCGACACTTACGGGACGGTAAAGCTCACGATTCACCAGTCCGCGAGTGGCGTTCAACTGATCTGGCAGGCGGGCACGCTGCTGTCGGCCGATGCCCTTTCCGGGCCTTGGGCGCCGGTTTCCGGCGCCAGTGCGCCGACCTACCAGTTGACGCCAAGTGCCGGCAAGAAGTTCTATCGGGTCCAGATGTAAGCCTCTGACTCATTATCGGTAACCTGGGTTAAAGCCCAGGACGAGAACGACCGGGCGCAAGCCCGGTCGTTTCTCATTGCGCCGTAGCAGACCGGACCCCAGAGATTCAGCGGCGTTCGGGTGCTGGTTGCCCCTCACCCGCACGCTCTCCAGCCTGATACTTCGTCGAATACGCCCGACCTTTGGTGGCAGGCGAAGCGGTCTTCCCGATCGAGGCAGCCTTCCCAAGTACACCCTCTTCGAGAAAACCAAGGTCGAGAAGAAGCTGCCACCGAGGGCGTAAGCCCGAGTCGGGGCGTCTCCGTATATTCCAGCACGTAATCCGCCGTGAGCGGCTTGCCGTGTTTCCCGTGGCCTTCGATCCGGCCGGGGGCAATCGCATGCTCGCGCCGGATGCGGCTGCCCTCAACGACACCCCAGCCCGCCGCTTTCAGGGCGGGATCGATAGGCTCGGCTCGGGTCTCGGCTTCATTCATGGCTGATCCTCGCCACCCTCCAAGGCTTTCTTGATGTGGCGGTCAAAGTCGGACTCGAACAGGCGATCCTGCACCACCCGGTATTTCTCGAACTCGCTTTCGGCGAAGGCCTTGGCCACCTCCTGGCTCACCTGGCCCGGATGATCGAGAATGTCCCGCTCGTTGAACTGAAGGAACGCGTTCAGCTTGCCCGCCCAATCCTGCATCGTCATGGGGACACCCCGCTCGGCCTGGTCCTCGGCATAATCGAGATACATCGTCACGAACCGGTCGAGGGACTTCAATTCCTTCTCGGGGAGATAATTCTTCGCGACGACCACATCCGGCTTGAGGATCTTCCCGGGGGCGCCTTTTTCCAAGTGGTCAGGCCCATCTTCTCCTTCTTGCTGTCCGCCCGCTCGACGATCAACTCGGCGGCGGTGTGCCCATGAATGGCGAAGTGGAGCTGGTTTTGCACGGTGGCGTAAAAAGTCTTGGTGGTTTCCGCCTCCGGGTCGTAATCCAACGCCGTGGCATAGATGTCGGTGATCTTCTGGTAAAACCTGCGCTCGCTCGCCCGGATTTCCCGGATTTCGGTTAGTAGGTCTTCGAAATACGCCTTGTTGAACAGCGCACCGTTCTTCAACCGCTCCTTGTCGAGCACGTAGCCACGAATGGCGTAATCGCGCAGCACGCCGGTGGCCCACTGCCGGAACTGAACGGCGCGGGCCGAGTTCACTCGGAAACCGACGGCGATGATGGCGTCGAGGTTGTAAAAGTCGACGTTTCGGACAACTTCTCTGCTTCCCTCTTTTTGAACTGTTCGGAAATTCCGAATAGTTGCCCCCTGCGAGATCTCGCCCTGCGCAAAGAGGTTGGCCAAGTGCTCGTTGACCGTAGGAACCGTGACCTCGAATAGCGCCGCCATCAGTTTCTGCGTCAGCCACACCGTTTCCTCCGCCACGCGGACCTCGATGCCGCCCTCGCCCGCCTGCCGGGTGAAGATCAGAAACTCGGCGGTGCTGTTGCGGATTTGGAGTTTCTTTTCTTTGCCCATGGGAAACTCCTAAAGTTTGCCCGTGAAGGCTTGGTTGAGCAACGACTTTTTCAAGGCCTCCAGCGCGGCGAGTTTGCGGGAGTAGGTAGCCGCGAGGCGGTATGCCCAGCCCCGAAGGGGCGCCCTAATCGAGCCCAGGGTAACGCCCTGATCCCCAGGCTGGTATAGCCCCGCTCTGTTGGAGAGGAAGGGTTCGATTCCGGGCGAAGGGCCTGGCGAATCAGGAGTCATGATCGGTTGCTGAAACCACAGACATCCAAGCCGACATCACGGGCGAAGACAAGCCGGTTTTGCAGGCGCCGCTCAACCTGCGGGACTTGAGGGTCCGGGCGAGCCAGCCCAAAGCTAAAGGTCTGGGTCGGGCTCAACTGTCCCCGCGGGACCGGAGGTGGCGTCTGCCGCCTGGCGTCGGCGGCCGCGAATTCAGCCGCTGTGGACCACGCGCTCGGGTTGGATCTCGCGCAAGTCGTTGACGGCCCAGTCGGGTTGGTGGGCCTGGAGTTGGTCGAGGGTGGCGCCGCCGGTGGCGACGGCGAGGACCCGGGCGCCGATGTGGCGCGCGCAACGGATGTCCAGTGGGGTGTCCCCGACGACCAGGACCTGGTCGTCGCGCAAGGTCTCGTTGAGCGCCTGGCACCCGCGTTGGCGAGCCATGCGGGCGATTTCGTTGCGGTCCTCGTGATCGTCGGCAAAACCGCCGGTGACAAAGTGGTCCCAGAGGCGCAAATGACGCAGCTTAATCTCGGCGCCCAGGCGGAGGTTGCCGGTGAGCAGGCCGAGCAGCGGCGGTCGTTCCAGGGCCTGGAGACCGCGGAGAAAATCCCAGACTCCGGCGCAGACCTCGGATCGGCTGGTCTGCATGAGGTGATCCAGCCAGAACACATAGCGGTCGAAGAAGCGGTCAAAATTCTCCTCGGTGGGTGGGATGGCGTGCCGGTTGAAGAATTCCCGCACCAGGCTCCGGTCGGTACGCCCGGCAAAGTTCGGGCTCTCGAAACCACCCGTAGCGTTAAACTCGGTGGCAAAGACCTGGGCGAAGGCGCGCATGCCCGCGCCACCGGTCCGGATGAGCGTGCCATCGATGTCAAACAGGACGAGCCTGACCATTGCCATTACTCCCAACCCTGCGGCCTACTTGCCGGCCGCTTTGGCCTCGAGGGCGGCGGTGCGCTTCTTTTCCTTCCATTCCCAGTACCAGGCGACCCAGATGGTAATTTCGTAGAGCGCTTGCAACGGTACCGCCATAAGGACCTGGGTGATGACCTCGGGGGTCGTCAAGACGGCGCCCAGGACCAGGTTGATGATGATGACGTAACGACGGGCCTTGGAGAGGATCGTGTAGTTGAGAATGCCGATCTTGACCAGCACCAGGATGATCACGGGCATTTCGAAGCCCAAACCCATGCCGAGCATGAATTTCGAGACGAAACCGATGTAGGTGTCCGCCTGCCACCACTGGACCGAAAAGCCCATCCACTCGGTGTAAATAACCGAGGCGCTCAGCGCGACGGGCAAGAGGGCAAAATAGCAAAACGACACGCCGGTGAGAAAGAGGGCGACGGCGTAAAACAAGCCGCGATAGACATATTTCCGCTCCTTGATCCTGAGGGCAGGAAACACGAAATTGGCGATAAAATAGAGGATAAAGGGCGACGCGAGGATGCTCCCGGCGTAGATGGCGACCTGCATGGCCACCATGAACGCGCCGGCCGGCGAATTTTGCACGATGGTCACCGAGAGCTTGGTGGCTTCCGAGGAATCCGAGTCTTCGCGCAGGCCGAGCACGAAGAGATTGGTATCTTCCTTCTGGCGGATGGGCTCGATATGGAAGGTGACAAACTGGTTGGTTCCGAAGTCGAAGATCTGGCGCTCGGCGGGAGGCAGTTTGAACACCCCGAGCCGGTTGGAACTGAACATGAAGGTGACGACCTGGGTGCTCTTGGGATAGTGAACGGAAGCCCGCTTTAGCGGGTATTCGAGGATGCTGACCACCTTGTCGCAAGCGACCAGGCACAGTAACACGGCCACGCCCAAGGCGACGATGCTCTTGATGAGCACCCAGCGGAGGTCCTCGAGGTGCTCAAGAAAGGACTTAACCGGGCCGCCTTCTTTGTCCTCGTCCCCGGGGGCGCCGGTACGCAATTCGTCGGTGTCTTCAGCCATGAGCGAGCAGTAACCCGAGGAAGCCTAGGCCTTCTGCTGCGTGGACTGCGGAACCGGGTCCCGCTGGGGGTCAAGGACGGTCTTGGGCGCATCGGTCACCTGATTCTGAACCGGGGCGACGCTCACCGGCGGCATAGAGGGAGCCGGGGTCGACGACGACTCGGACGCGTGGTGAATCTCCTCGGTGACCTCACGGGTGGCTTTCTTGAACTCCTTGATGCCCTGGCCGAGACCTTTGGCAAAGTCGGGGATTTTCTTGGCACCGAAAAGGAGGAGGAACGCCCCGAAGATGAGGAGAACTTCCTGGCCGCCCAGACCAAACAGCGCAAACATCACATTCATACTAAAATACAATACCACATTCGATTAATCATAGCTTAGGCCCCGCGTCCGGGTTAGTAAAGCCCTTTCCAACCTCAGGCTTCGTAGGATAACTGATAGAGCCGCCAGTAGAGCCCGCCCGCCGCGATTAATTCCGCGTGGGTTCCCTGTTCGGCGATGCGTCCCTGGTCCAGGACCACGATCACATCGGCGTTCTGAATGGTCGAGAGGCGGTGGGCAATGCAGAGGGTGGTGCGGCCCTTGCGCCACTCGTCGAGGGAGGACTGGACGGCGCGTTCGGTTTCGGCATCGAGGGCGTTGGTGGCCTCGTCCAGGACGAGGATGGGGGCATCGCGCAGGATGGCGCGGGCGATGGTCACGCGCTGGCGCTGGCCGCCGGAGAGGCTGGCGCCCTTTTCTCCTACCATCGTGTCATAGCCTTGCGGCCGCTCGACGATGAACTCGTGGGCGTGGGCGAAGCGGGAGGCGGCCTCGATTTCGGCCGACGTGGCATCCGGCCGCCCCAGGGCGATGTTGTGGCGGAGCGTGTCGTTGAAGAGGATGGTATCCTGGGTCACCAGGGCGACCTGGCGCCGGAGGTCCTTGATGGCCACCTCGCGCACGTCGATGCCGCCAATCCGCACCGCCCCGCGTTTGGGATCGTAAAAGCGGAGCAGGAGGTTGGTCAAGGTGGTCTTGCCGGAGCCGGTGCCGCCCACCAGCGCCACCATCTGGCCGGCCTTGATGGTGAGATCGATCCCCCGCAACACCGGCTTGTCCCCGTAATCGAAATCGATGTGGTCGAAGTGGATATCGGCGCCGTTGGCCCGCAAGGGGCGGGCGGCGGGGGGATCGACGATGTTGTTTTCGCGGGCGAGCAATTCGAAGACCTGCTGGCTGGCGGCGGAGGCCTGCTGGAGCTGATTGTGCAGCCGGGCGAGGTTCTTGATCGGCTGGTACATGATGACGATGCTCAGGATGAAGGAGACGAAATCCCCCAGCGGACGGCCGCCCTTCCAGACGACGTAGAGCAGCACCAGCGCCACCCCGAGCGCACCGAGGAACTCGGTGAACTGACTGGGGATTTCGAATGACCGAATCACGCGCATCACATGGGAAACATATTTCGCCGAGGTCTCGCGGAACTGGTCCAGGACGGTGGCCTCGAGGTTGTAGGCCTTTATGATCCGGTTGCCGGTGAAGGACTCGTGCATCAGGCTGGTCAACTCGGAGAGGTGGTCCTGCATCCGGCGGCTCGATTTTCTGGCCTTCCGCCCGTAAATAAGGACCGGTCCCAGGCAGAGCGGGAGCACGATCATCGAAACCAGCGTCAGCCGGCGTTGGTCCTCCTGGAACAAGTTCACCCCCAGGAGCACGATGACCGAGACGGGGTCCTTGACCATGGACGAGATCGAATTACTGATCACGCTGCTCAGGACCTGGGTGTCGTTGGTGATGCGAGCGATGAGGTCGCCGGTGCGGGCGCCGCTGAAGAATTCCTGCGAAAGGTTCTGGAGATGGTCAAATAACCGGGTACGCAAGTCGGCGATTGCCCGGACCGCCGCCCAGTTCATCAGGTAGACATTGAGGTAGCCGAACAGGTTACGGCCCAGCATCACCAGGGGAATGGTGA
>Ga0316219_1004244_pt1 | contig 10951 bp, 9 predicted proteins | sample TBH18003PmetaG_FD_203635 | JGI IMG/M metagenome (GOLD analysis project Ga0316219, IMG submission 203635) | Freshwater microbial communities from Trout Bog Lake, Wisconsin, USA - TBH18003P | ecosystem: Environmental > Aquatic > Freshwater > Lake > Hypolimnion/Profundal zone | place: USA: Wisconsin... | reverse complement strand
GCGACGGCGAGGGTGGTGTCCCAGTGCGGATTGCCATCGGCCGGGTTCGCCGTGAGGCCGGCGAACGCGCTGCCGTTGTTGCCGACGGCGGAGCTGAACGCGTAGAGAATTTCGCTGAAGCCGTGCGGCCCGGCGTTGTTGAGCCCGGCCACGCCCCAGTCGCTGATGCTGGCCCAGGCGGTGAAGCCGAGGATCGTCAGCGACAGCACCATGAGCACGAGCATCACGAGCTTCACGTCGTAGGCCTCGATCTTCTTGCCGAGGTATTCGGGGGTGCGCCCGACCATCAGGCCGGCGATGAACACCGCGAGCACGACAAAGATCAGCATGCCGTAGAGGCCGGCGCCGACGCCGCCGAAGATGACCTCGCCTGTCTCGATGTTGAAGAGCGGCACAAGACCGCCGAGCGGCGTGAACGAGTCATGCATCGCATTGACCGCCCCGCACGAGGCATCGGTCGTGATCGTGGCAAAGAGCGCGGAGTTGAAGATGCCAAAGCGCACTTCCTTGCCTTCCATGTTGCCGTCGGCCGCCGCCAGGCCGAGGTGCTGGTGGATCGGGTTGCCGGAGGCCTCGGCCTTCCAGCAGACCAGCACGCCGACGACAAACATCGCGGCCATCGCGCCCCACACCGCCCAGCCATGACGCTGGTTCTTGACGGTGCGGCCCAGATACCAGGTGAGGGCGCTCGGGATCGCGAAGATCGAGAGCATCTGGAGGAAATTGGAAAGCGGCGTGGGATTCTCGAACGGATGGGCCGCGTTGGCGTTGAAGTAACCGCCACCATTGGTACCCAGCATCTTGATGGCAATTTGGGAGGCGACGGGACCCTGCGGGATGGTCTGGGTGTCGACGGACTGGTCCACCATCACGGGCGTCTTGCCGTCGGCGGCGAATACCGGCTGGCCCTTGTCATCGGTTTTCGCGACCTGGATCGTGTAAGCCTCGTAGGTCTTCGCGACCGTGGCGGGCTTGAGATTCTGGATGACGCCCTGCGAGACGAGGAACAGCGCGAACACCACGCAGATGGGCGCGAGCAGGTAGTAAGTGATGCGCACCAGATCGACCCAGAAATTCCCAATGGTCTGCGCGGTCTGGCGGGCAATGCCGCGCACGAGGGCCGCGGCGATGGCCATGCCGGTGGCCGCCGACATGAAATTGTGGATCGTCAGCGCGACCATCTGGGAGAAATACGACATGGTCGATTCCCCGCTGTAGCTCTGCCAATTGGTGTTGGTCGTGAAGCTGACGGCCGTGTTGAACGCCAGGTGCGGCGTGAGGCCGGCGAGATGCTGCGGATTGAGCGGCAGATGGTCCTGGAAACGCAGGATGAAGTACGTGAACAGCAGGCTCACGAGGCTGAAGACCAGCAGGGCGACGGTGTAGCCGATCCAGCCCTGCTCGCTGGTGGAATCGACGCCGCAGAGACGATAGGTCAGCCGCTCGAACGGCCGCACCAGCGGGTCGAGCCACGTCTTGCCGCGCGCGTCGAGCACCTGCACGAGATAGAGCCCGAGCGGCTTCGTGATGAGCAGGAGCGCGCCGAGAAAAAGCGCGAATTGGAACCAGGCGTTGGGATTGTTCATGGCTGGGGGCCGTCAGAATTTCTCCGGGCGGAGCACGGCGACGACGAGGTAGACGAGGGCGGCGAGGGCGATCAGGCCGATGAGGAGATTTTCCATGGAGGGGAGATTCAGCGGATTTTCCGGCAGAAATAAGCGTAGGCGATGGCGAGGGCGAAGAACGCCACGCCCAGCGCGATGCAGGCGAAGTCAGTGTTCATGTTCACGGGGGAGAGTCTCCCACGGCGCCCGCTCCGCGCCTAGTCAAGCGGGGGCGGGCGAGCGTTAAGAAAACATCAAGCCCGGCGGAAAGGCGTCAGCTTGACCCTGCGGCGATCGGCGCCCAACAGTGGCGCTCCCATGCGCCCCGTTGTGCAGATCTCGCTCGACCTGACGGACATCCAGGAGGCGCTGGCGACGGCGACAATGGCGCGTCGGGCGGGCGTGGACTGGCTGGAGGCCGGCACGCCGTTCATCCTCGCGGAGGGCCTGCATGGCGTGCGGGCGCTGCGCGAGCGGTTTCCCGGCGTCCCGATCGTCGCGGACCTGAAGACGATGGACGGCGGCTACCTCGAGGCGGAAATGATGGCGAAGGCGGGCGCGACCCACGTGGTCGTGATGGCCCGCGCGCACGAGGAAACGCTCAAGTGCGTCGTGAAGGCCGGCCGCGACTACGGCGTCAAGGTCATGGGCGACAACCTCGGCTGCCCCGACATGGTGGCAGGCGCAAAATTCATCGAGGACCTGGGCTGCGATTTTGTGGTGCATCACATCGGCTACGACGAGCGTCGTGGCATCGCGGCAAGCGGCCGGCGGATGCCGAGCCCGCTGGACCAATTGCGCGAAGTCGTGCGCGCGGTGCGCGTGCCCGTGCAGGCCGTGGGCGGCCTCACGCTGGAGCAGGCGGTGCGCACGCCCGAATACGGGGCGCCGCTGGTCGTCATCGGCGCGCCGCTCGCGGTGGACGCCGACGCGTTCCGCACCGCCGACGGGAATCTCGAGGGCACGCTCCGGCTGATTTGCGAAAAGGTGCATGGCTACGGCGACGTGCCCGTCGGGAAAAAACAGCCATGAAAAGCCCCGCCGTTGTCAATTTTGCCCCCGAGCCGCACAGCGTGGAACTGCGGGAGTTTGCGCGGCCCGAGCCCGGCCCGGAGGATGTGATCCTCGCCGTCGAGGCGGTGGGCGTGTGTGGGAGCGACCTGCACCAGTGGACAAGTTCGCACAGCTGGAAAGTGAATTATCCCGTGGTGCTCGGTCACGAGTTCGGCGGGCGGATCGCGGCGGTCGGCGGCGCGGTGAAGTACTGGAAGGAGGGCGACCGCGTGGTGAGCGAAACGGCGGCGGTGATCGACCCGGACAGCCCGCTCAGTCGGGAAGGACTCTACAATCTCGACCCGACGCGACGGGGCTTCGGGTACGGCGTCGATGGTGCCATGACGAAATTTGTGCGGGTGCCGGCGCGGTGTCTCCATCGCGTGCCGGACGGCCTGGCGATGGAACAGGCCGCGCTGACGGAGCCCTGTTGCGTGGCATTCAATGCCGTGGTGAACAACGCGAAAGTGCGGCCGGGTGACCGCGTGGTGGTGCTCGGGCCGGGTCCGATCGGGATTTTGTGTGCGGCGATGGCACGGTTGGCGGGCGCGCAGGTGGCGCTGGTCGGTCTGGAGCGCGACCGCGCGCGGCTCCAGGTGGCGAAGGCTTACGGTTGCGAGGTGATCGTGGGCGACGCGACCGCGTGGGCGAAGGCGCGCGACGGGCTGGGCGTGGACGGCGTGATCGACGCCGCGGGGGCGTCGGCGGCGCTGAAAATCGCGATGGAACTGGTCCGACCAAACGGCTGGATCAGCAAAGTGGGCTGGGGCCCGCAGCCGCTGGGATTCTCGCTCGATCCGCTGGTGCAGAAGAACATCACGCTGCAGGGCAGCTTCAGCCACAACTGGCCGGTGTGGGAGCGCGTGCTCGCGTTGCTCGCGTCCGGGCAGCTCGACGTGAGACCGATCATGGGCGGCATCTGGGCGCTCGAAGCGTGGCACGAGGCGTTTGAGAAAATGCACTCCGGCCAGATCGTGAAAGCCGTGTTGCGACCGGCCTGACGATTCAACGGAGGGTTGGCCACAAAAAGGCACAAAGGCTCCCCAGCTCCGGCTCGAATTCCCCGCGCGCCTATAGGCGCGATGGAGTGGCATTCGCAGCCCCGGCCCCTTTGTGCCTCTTCGTGGCCAATCTTTCGACGGCTTGCAGGCAGACGTTGGACAGTGTCACAGTCAGAGACACTCGAGCCGCGCTTTCCCCATGTCCGAACACAAAGCCACGATTGATTGGAAGCTTAGCAGCCCGGATTTCCTGAAGGGGCGCTACTCGCGGGAGCACACGTGGACGTTTGACGGCGGACTGAGCGTGCCGGCATCGCCGTCGCCGTCAGTCGTGCCGGTGCCGTGGGCCAACCCGGCGAATGTGGACCCCGAGGAGGCGTTCGTCGCCTCGATCGCCAGCTGCCACATGCTGACGTGGCTCTTCCTCGCGGCCCGCGCGGGCTTCGAGGTGCGGAGCTACCGCGACGAGGCCGTGGGCGTCATGACGAAGAACGAAAGAGGCGTGCCGTGGGTGAGCGCGGTGACGCTAAACCCCGTCATCGTCTACGCCGGCCGGCAGCCCGACGCGGCGGAAAACGCCCGGCTGCATCATCTCGCGCACGAGCAGTGCTTCATCGCCAACTCGGTCAAGACGGTAGTGACCGTCGCCGGGGTGGCCACCGCGGGGGATTTCACTCATTAGGTGAAGAAGCCACTGGGGCGCAACTGCTGGGAGCAAACTAACCAAAGACCATGCGACTGAAGGACAAAGTCATTATCGTGACGGGAGCGACGACGGGCATCGGCCGCGCGATTGCGGAGCGCTGCGTGGCGGAGGGCGCGAAGGTTTTGGTGCATGGGATAGTGCGCGCGGATGGCGAGGACGTGGTGCGGAAACTGGGCAAGGCCGCCGCGCTGCACCTCGACGACCTTGTGGATCCGGCGACGCCGGCACGGATTGCGGCGGCGGCGATGGCGGCATTCGGGCGGATTGACGCGGTGGTGAACAACGCCGCGATTGTGCCGCGCACGACGATCTCGACGACGACGGTGGAGATGTTTGAGCGGACGATGGCAACCAACGTGCGCGCGCCGATTTTCCTGATCCAGGCAGCGTTCGCGCAGCTCAAGGCGAACCTAGGCTGCGTGCTGAACATCGGCTCGGTGAATGCGCTGAGCGGCGAGGCGACTTTTTTGGATTACAGCACGTCGAAGGGCGCGTTGCAGACGATGTCCCGCAATCTGGCCAATGCGCTCGGCCCGGACCGCGTGCGCGTCAACCTGCTCAACGTCGGCTGGGTGCTGACGCCGCGGGAGAAGGAGACGCAGCGCGCGCAGGGCCAGCCCGACGACTGGTTCACGAAGGTGCCGGCGGTGTATGCGCCGTCGGGGCGGCTGATCCAGCCCGAGGAAATCGCGTCGGCCGCGGTGTATTGGCTGGGCGACGAGTCGCGGCCAATCACGGGGTCCGTGGTCGAGCTGGAGCAGTTCTCGATCTACGGGCGAAACCCGGTCAAGGCCTGAGACGGAATTTCGAAGAGGGAAGGCAGGAAAGCAGGAACAGAAATCCAAATCTACTGCTTCCGTTCCTGTCTTCCTGCCTTCCCCCTTCAAATATCCTCCCGCCCATGCCCAAACTTGCCGCCTTTCCGAAGGCTTTTATCAGGCCGCTCTGCAAGGAGGGGACGATGACACTGCGGGAGTGGGTGGACTTGGCGGCGCCGCTGGGGTTGGACGGGCTCGAGTATTACAGCGGCTTCCTCGAACTGGCCGACGCGACGCGCTGGGCCGAGGCGCGGCGGACGGCGGAGAGCCGCGGGCTGGTCATTCCGATGCTGTGTTGCTCGCCGGATTTCTCGCATCCTGACGCGGACTTCCGCCGGCAGGAAATTGAGAAGGAGAAGAACTGGATCCGGATGGCGGCGACGCTGGGCGCGGGCTACTGCCGGGTGCTCTCCGGGCAGCGGCGGCCGGAGTTGTCGCGGTCCCAGGGAATCGCGCTGGTGATCGAGTGCATCGAAGCGTGCCTCCCCGAGGCGGAGACGTGCGGCGTGACGCTGGTAATCGAGAATCATTACAAGGACGACTTTTGGAGTTATCCCGAGTTTGCGCAGAAGATGGACGTATTTTGCGAGCTGGTGGAGCTGATCTCGCATCCGCGCTTCGGCGTGAACTACGACCCGAGCAACGCTTTCCTCGCCGGGGATGACCCGCTGGAGCTGTTGCGGCGCGTGAAGGATCGCGTCGTGACGATGCACGCGAGCGACCGGAGCCTGGTCAGCGGGACGCTGGAGGACCTGCGGCGCGAGGAGAATGGCGCCGAGGGTTACGTCAAGCGGTTGCGCCACGGTGAGATCGGCAAGGGCCTGAACGATTACGATGCGATCTTTTCCACGCTGCGCGGCGCGGGCTTCGACGGCTGGGTGAGCATCGAGGACGGCGTCGAAGGCATGGACCAGTTGGCTGCGAGCGTAAAGTTCGTGCGGGCGAAGCTGCAGCAACACTGGGGAGAGGTTTAATCACGAAAAACACGAAACACACGAAAGCCGCATGCGCCGCCCCGGCTTTCGTGTGTTTCGTGTTTTTCGTGGTGAACTAGTTTAGGCTCTGCTTTCGGCTGATTGGCGCACATCCTCTGGTATGGAAAAGCGTCTGTTTACCGAACTCGGCCTCTCGGCCGATATTTTGAAGGCCGTGGACAAAATGGGCTTCGAGGAGGCCTCGCCCATCCAGACGGCGGTGATTCCGACGATTCTGGCGGGACGCGACGTCGTGGGCCAGTCGTCCACCGGCTCGGGCAAGACCGTGGCGTTCGCCATCCCGGCCATCGAAAAGACCGACCCGAAGATCCGTGCGGTGCAGGTGCTGATCCTGTGCCCGACGCGTGAGCTGGCGGTGCAGGTCGCGGAGGAGACGGGCAAGATCGCCTTCTTCAAGCGCGGCGTGATGGGCGTGCCGATCTACGGCGGGCAGAGTTATGAACGGCAGTTTCGCGCGTTGGCGGCGGGCGCGCAGGTCGTCATCGGGACACCGGGCCGCGTGATGGACCACATGGAGCGGGGGACGCTGAAGCTGGACAAGCTCAAGCTCGTCATCCTCGACGAGACCGACCGCATGCTCGACATGGGCTTTCGCGACGACATCGAGAAAATCCTCAAATCTGTCCCGGCCACGCGGCAGCTGCTGTTCTTCTCGGCCACGATCCCGCGGGCGATCCAGGACCTGATCAGCCGGTATTCCAAGGACCCGGCGTGGATCAAGATCGACTCGGTGGCGCAGAACGCGCCGCAGGTGGAGCAGGTTTATTTCGAGGTGGACCGGCGCTCGAAAATCGAGGCGCTGACGCGGCTGATCGACGTGAACGATTTCCGCTATGGCATCATTTTCTGCAGCACGAAGATCATGGTGGACGACCTCGACGAGCACCTGCATTCGCGCGGCTACATGACGGACCGGTTGCACGGCGACATCACGCAGGCCCAGCGCGACCGCGTGATGGACAAGTTTCGCCGGCGCGGTTTCGAGTTTCTCGTGGCGACGGACGTCGCGGCGCGCGGACTCGACGTCGATGACCTTGAGGTCGTGATCAACTTCGACCTGCCGAACGACGCCGAAGATTACACCCACCGCATCGGCCGCACGGGCCGCGCCGGGCGCAAGGGACAGGCGTTCACCTTCGTTTCGGGTCAGGAAATCTACAAGCTGCAGAGCATGGTGCGCTGGGCGAAGCTCAACATCCGCCGCGGCACCATCCCGTCCCTCGACGAAGTGGAGGAGGCGCGGTCCAACGTATTTGTCGAAAAGATCCGCGCCACGCTCGAGGCGAAGCAGTTCAAGCCGCATGATCGCATGATTGACCGGCTGCTCGACGAGGGTTTTGCGAGCACGGACATCTGTTCGGTGTTGATCCACATGCTCCAGGCGGGTTCGTCCGCCGCTCCCGCCAAGGCCAAGCCCGCCGGCGTGCCGGTGAAGCCGGCCTTCGGCAGCACCGTCGCAGGCCCGGCCATCAAGCCGGCCAAGCCCGCGCCGGCCTGGGCAAAGACTGCGGCCTCTGCGCCCAAGCCCGGTCCCGCCCCGGCGGCGGAAGGCCCGGACGACGACGTCGCGCCGCAAGTGTCCGATGAGGACGCCGGCGACGATTCGCATCCGTCCAAGTCCAAATACGAGCGTCCCGCCCGCACCGGCCGCGAGCCGGGCATGGCGACGATTTTCCTCAACGTCGGCCGCAAGCAGTTGGTCACGCCGGGCGACATCGTTGGCAAGATTGCCGGTGTCACGCGGCTGCCCGCGACGGTGGTCGGTGCGATCGACATTCACCAGCGCCACACCCTGGCCGACGTGGCCGAGAAGGAAGCCGAGTTCATCGTGAAGAAGCTCGCCGGCATCAAACTCAAGGGCATCGCCCTCGAGCCCACGCTGGCGGCGCCGGAGACGACCTAACCGGAGAGGGACCACGAAATGCGCGAAGCCGGTCCGTTTTTGACCACGGATAACACCGAGCCACACCGATCTATCCGACCAAACCACGAGTCTCGGGATTGATCGGTGTGGCTTGGTGTTATCCGTGGTCAAAAAGGATCGGAGCCTGCTTTCGGGCGTCTCGGGTTTTTCGTGGTGAGCACTTTTCCGGCCGCTTGACAGGCCGGCGGCGGCGCGGCTATCCCGTTGGCTCCGTATGGAGGCCGCGCTCGATCAACCGGTGCTGGTTTTGAACCGCCTGTGGCAGGCGGTGAACGTCATCGGCGCGCGCCGCGCCTTCGGGCTGCTGGCGCGGGGCCACGCGCATGTGGTTCATCATCACGACGAGGACTTTCGGACGTTCACGATGCTCGACTGGATCGACTTCTCGACCAGCAATCCACCCATCGCCGAACTGGAGACGGTCCACACGCCGAGCCGCACGATCCGGCTGCCGCGCGTGATCCTGCTGTCCTTTTTTGACAAGCTGCCGTGCAAGGAGCTGAAGCTCACGCGCAACAACGTCTTCGAGCGCGACAAGAACTCCTGCCAATACTGCGCGAAGGTCCTGCCGCGCGAGGAGCTCAACCTCGACCACGTCATCCCGCGCGATTACGGCGGGAAGACCACGTGGGAGAACATCGTCTGCTCGTGCATCAAGTGTAACACGCGAAAGGCCAACCGCCTCCCGCACGAGGCGCACATGCGCCTGATCCGGAAGCCCGCGAAGCCGAAGTGGCGGCCGGTCATCTCGCTCGTGCTCGGCAACCAGCACCGCGAGATGTGGAAGGACTTCCTCGACCTGGCCTACTGGAACGTGGAGTTGGACGAATAAGTCACGAAGGGTGACGAGGTTGGTTCACGCAAAGCCGCAAAGGCCGGAGCTTGGCGGCTTCGCGGCTTTGCGTGAACCCACGCCTTGGCTACTTCCCCGAAAACTTCTGCCGGACGACGAGCCACAGCGCGGACATGACGATCAGGTCGCTGGCGATGATGAAGACCTTGATTGGGACCGATTTGACGAAGATCGCCACCATCACCGCGCCGAGGGCGATGAAGATGAATGCGAGCGTGAGCGCCATTTTTGACCGGGCAATTTCGCCGGCGCGCGGGTCGGTGGGATCAATCATCGCAGCGAGGAGGTTGAAAGTTGAACGTTGAAAGTTGAAAGCAGGAAGTGCCGGAAGCTTGGAGCCTGTCGAAGCGGAGGCCAGCGGATCGGCTTTCAACTTTCAACGTTCAACTTTCAACCGCACCGAAGGCGCTACCGGTAGTCCTCCCGCACCGGCGAAAAGACATCCAGCACGCGGCAGGCGGTCAGGGCGCGCCCCGCGTGCAGGGTGTTACCAGGGATGACGGCGGCCATGCCGGGTTCGAGGATGCGCGTCTCGGGGCCGACGGTGAACTCGAAGCGGCCCGAGATCACATACGTGACCTGTTCGTGCGGATGTTGGTGGGATGGCAGGATCGTACCGGCGACGAGGTCAACCTCGCCGCAAGTCATCCGGTCGAGATGAACGTAGTGGCCGGTGATGCCGGCAAACGGGCTCTTGCCGGGCAGCGCTGAAAACGTGGCGAAGGGCATGGTTGAGGAGCGGTCAGCGATCAGCGGTCAGCTTTCAGCTTTTCCAGTGGAGGCGAGGGGATGGCTAGGTTTGAGAGCTGACCGCTGATCGCTGAAAGCTGATTGCTAGCTCTTCACCAGCGGCAGCGTCACCCGCATCGTCGTGCCGCTGGGGCCGGTGGAGACGAGGGTGATGTCGCCGTGGTGGGCCTGCAGGATGCGTTTGGCGATCGCGAGGCCGAGGCCGGTGCCGTCGGGGCGACCCGAGAAGAACGAGTCGAAAATCCGGCCGCGGACCGCCTCGGGGATGCCGGTGCCGGTGTCGGCGAGGTCGAGGGTGACGGAATTTTCCGGGCCGGGCGCGACCGACAGCGCGATGGCGCCGCCGTCGGGCATGGCCTGCGTGGCGTTGAGGATGAGGTTGAGCAGAACTTGCTGAAGCTGGCCCTTGTTGGCTTCGACGATGAACGGGACGCCCGAGGGATCGTGGAGCACGTGGATCTTGGCCTGCGCGAGCTTGGGTCGGACCAGGACGAGCGTGTCGCCGATGATGTCGGCGAGCGACCAGCGCGCGTGTAGGCTGCTGGGCGCCTTGGCGAAATTAAGCACGCGGGTGACGATCGACTCGAGCTGGTCGAGTTTTTCGCCGATCACGCGGAGGTCGGTGCGGCGGGGGTCGTCGGGCTTGAAGTCCAGGCCGAGCCCGCCGTGGAGGAGCTTGAGCACGGTCAGCGGATTGCGGATCTCGTGGGCGATTTCGGCGGCGAGCAGGCCGAGCGTGGTGAGCTGCTCCTGCTTGCGCAGCGTCTCCTCGCTCTGGAAAACGCGGGCGTAGAGGCGGGCGTTCTGCAGCGCGACGGCGCCGAGGCTGGCGAGCGTGGCGCAGACGCGTTTCTCGTCGTTGTCGAAGCGGTGCGGCCGGTCGGTGAATACGGCGAGCACGCCGAGCACCTCGCCCTCGACGATGAGCGGGGTGAGCAGCGCGGCGCAAAGGGTGAGGTCGTCGGGCAGGTCGGCGACGCTGCGGAATTCCGGGGAGCGCACGTCGGCGAATTCCACCTGTTTCTTGGTGTGCAGCGCGGCGGCGGCAAAGCACGCGGCGGCGGGCTGCTCGCCGGCGGGCAGGGGCGGGGCGTCGGGCGAATCCAGCGCGGCGAACCGCACCGTGCCGCGGGCGGAGTCGTGCAGGTAAAGTGCGCAGGCGCGGCCCTGCAGCATGCGCCGCGTGTCACGGGTGAGGGTGTCGAGGAGTTCCTGCGTCTCGAGCTTGGCCACGAGGGCCTGGCCGG
>Ga0316219_1004243_pt1 | contig 10952 bp, 1 predicted proteins | sample TBH18003PmetaG_FD_203635 | JGI IMG/M metagenome (GOLD analysis project Ga0316219, IMG submission 203635) | Freshwater microbial communities from Trout Bog Lake, Wisconsin, USA - TBH18003P | ecosystem: Environmental > Aquatic > Freshwater > Lake > Hypolimnion/Profundal zone | place: USA: Wisconsin... | reverse complement strand
CTACAAAGTCAAACCAGAGTCTCACGATCATATCATTGCTTTGGGTAGTATAAATTTTAATAGTAAAGAAGATATTGAAGCTCGCTTTGCGCATTGTGTTAACTTGTTGCAAAAAGGAGGTAAGTTCTACTTGCGAGCCAATCCTGGCATCACGCATAAGACTGGACCATATGTAGATATCTTTCCTTGGTCTTTTGAAATAGTCAATGAGTTCGCCGATCGTTATAATCTACGCTTGGATACATTCAAACAAGACGCTAACAATAGACTGTACTTTGTTTATACTAAACGATAACAAAAAAGCAGCCTAGGCTGCTTTTTTGTTGTGCGATTAAACAGCAGTATTATCGCTAATATAGGACCAACGAGTATTTGTAGTATCCCAGAACGCTATCATACCATCACTAGCCTTGCCACCTGTAGTAGCACTATCTGTAATAGCAATCATCTGTCCTACTGTACCTGTTGTAGTGGCTTGTGCTACCGCTATGGTCATTGCTGGAACAGCAGGGGCACCATAAGCAATCTCGTTAGTAGCCGAGTTATAGCCAAGTACTTGTAATGCTGCGGTATTGGCCAAGACAGAGCGTACAGGAGCTACATACAATGCGCTAGCAGTAGTACCAGTTAAGTTAGCACCAGTAGCGTTGATAATAATAGTATTACCAGCTTGACTAATGTTACCAGCGCCATAACCAATAGCGATCGAGTTGGCGGCTTGACTGACGGCGCCAGCATTTTGACCAATAGCAATCGCTGCGTTGCCCTGTGAGGACAGTCCAGCATAACGACCAATAGCAATTGAGTTACCGCCCTGTACCTGTCCACCAGCTGATAAACCAAGAGCGATTGCAAAACCACCTTGACTTAGCTGACCGGCACTAGCACCAATAGCAATAGCAGTAGCACCTTGTAGGGATTGTCCAGCAGCTTGACCAACTGCAACTGAGTAAGCACCTTGACTGATCTGTCCAGAACTAGCACCAACCGCAACACCTTGACCAACACCTAGGCCTTGATAAACACTACCAGCATTTTGACCAATAGCAACTGTACTAGAAGATTGGCTAGCATTACCAGCACCTACACCAATAGCAACTGAGTTAACGCCTTGGAATACGTTACCAGCACTTTGACCTACGGCAACGGTACCACCTTGTTGACTAGTTTGGCCAGCTTGTGTACCGAGAGCAACTGCGTTACCCACCTGGCTTAGCTGACCAGCGCCCCAACCAATAGCAACGCTTTGAACGCCTTGTACTGATTGACCAGCACCAACACCAATAGCAATAGCTGTGCTACTTTGTGAGTATTGACCGGCATTGACACCAATAGCAAGCGAACTTTGTCCTTGTGTAAGATTACCAGCATTTTGACCAATAGCAATACCGCTTTGTCCTTGTGCCGATTGTCCAGCAGTGGCACCAATAGCAATAGCACTAGCCAGTTGACTTACCTGACCAGCATTGACACCAATCGCAACAGACTGTTGGGCCTGTAAAGTTTGACCAGCTTGATAACCCATAGCGACTGTATTAGCACCTTGGCTAAAGTTACCGGCACTAGCACCAATAGCAACTGAGTTACCACCTTGACTTACTCTACCAGTAAGAAAACCAATAGCAACCGCAGCAGTACCTTGGAATGATGCGCCTGTTTGTTGTCCAATAGCAACAGCGCCAGAGCCTTGAGTATTTTGACCCGCTTGTTGTCCAATGGCAACAGCACTACCTAGCTGACTAGTAACGCCGGCGGCGTAACCAATAGCAACCGCATATTGACCTTGAATACTTTGACCAGCGGCGTAACCAACAGCAACTGCTTCGGCTTGTTGACTATATTGTCCAGATTGGTAACCAATAGCAACTGATTGAGTAGCTTGGCTTAACTGACCAGCATTTTGACCAATAGCAACGGCTTGAGTAGCTTGTATTGATTGACCAGCGCCATAACCAATAGCAACAGAATTGGTTGATTGACTTATTTGGCCGGCGGTATAGCCAACAGCAACAGAGTTAATACCTTGCAGTGTTAGACCGGCTTGTGCGCCTATAGCAACAGCATAACTACCTTGACTTTGTTGTGCTGTTGAACCACCAATAGCAATCGCGTAAGTGCCTTGACTACTTAAACCAGCGGTTGATCCAATAGCAACGCCATAGGTATTTTGATTATCATATCCAGCTTCGAAACCAACGGCAACTGTATATTGTCCTTGAATACCATTACCTGCTGCTGCTCCGCCTAAGGCAACTGCATATTGACCTTGTGTCGGATAAGCGGTAACTGCTCCGGATACCGCACCTGTTGTAACCGGCGCAATAGTTAATACAGAACCTGAACCACCACCGCCTGTTACTATGCTAATAGTAGTACCATTACTAATGCCAGTAGTGTTGAAAATCTGTTGACCTACACGGAAAAGACCAGTAACAGTACCTGAAACTGTAATAGTTGATGCGCCACTTGAGCCTGAACTTGTAGTTGATGTTGCCGCGGTACCTACTCCGCCACCTGCCGTGCCACCTACTGCTACCGCAAAAGTATTTTGCGGGAATGGGCTGGCATTTACACCAACAGCTATAGCACTTGAGCCAGATAAAGAAGTTCTAATTCCAGCACCACCACCAATAGCAAAGGCACTCGAAGTCAAGTTTAATACTTGAGTACCAGCGACGTTACCTGTAATGTTACCAGCGTTAGTAGCAATAGCTAAGTTACTTGTACCATTGAAAATGTTAGCATTAGCACCGCCAGCAATATTACCAACAATAGTTGGGATGCCAGTCATAAATGCCGCGTTACCATACACATAACCAGTAGCCGACAAGTTACCACCGGTAAAGTCGTTGTTTAATATGTTACCATAAGTCAACTCTGAAGTTGTTGGGTTAACCATGGCCAACTGTAAACTAAGGGTAGCGTTATCGTTGCGAACAGGAGCAATAAATGTACCACCTGTTAGTGCGTTAGCACTTGCGCCTATTTGTACACCAGTAGAGTTGATAACTGTAGTATTAGCTGCTAGGTTACCAGGAACAGCGTTAGCACCAATAACGATTGAGTTTTGTCCAACATTGCCACCGTCTGCTGCAGCGCCAATAACAATAGATTTTACACCTGAGTTATTACCAGTTTGATAACCAAGAGCAATTGAGTTACCACCCTGGCTAGCAGTACCAGCTTGTGTACCAATAGCAATAGCATTTAACTGTTGATTATTATTACCAGCGGCGTAACCAACAGCAACCGTATTAGCGCCCTGTTGCGAACCACCAGATTGATAACCAACGGCAACAGCTTGATTACCCTGTACTATATTACCAGCTTGTACACCAATAGCAACTGCTTGTGTGCCTTGACTAATTTGTCCCGCCTGTTGACCAACAGCAACACTATAGTTAGCTTGAGCTGAAAGGCCACTACTATAGCCAACAGCAACAGTATATTGTCCTTGACTTTGATAACCAGCAAATGTACCAATAGCTACAGCTTGTGTACCTTGAGTAGTGCCTGCTGTACTAACACCAATTGCGATAGCGTTAATCCCTTGTCCTGAGTAGGCTGCCTGGTAGCCAATAGCAATACCGTTTTGGCCTTGACTATACGATGCGGCTTGATAACCAACGGCAACGGCTTGAATACCTTGAATTGACTGGCCGGCACCTTGTCCAATAGCCACTCCGCCTGTGCCTTGACCGTACTGAGCAGACGATGTGCCAACAGCAACTGCATACGAACCTTGAGTTGACTGGCCGGATGATCCGCCAATAGCAATAGAATACTGACCTTGAACTGTTTGACCAGCATTTTGGCCAATAGCAATGGCCAAACCTGGGTTACCACCTTGGCTTACTTGACCAGCATTTTGACCAATAGCAATAGATTGTGTACCTTGTACAGTACCACCTGCTGATGCGCCGATAGCAATAGCATAACCAAGTGTACCACCTTGACTGATAGCACCAGCATTATAACCAATAGCAATGCCAGCAAGTGCTTGAGCTGAACGGCCGGCTTGATAACCAATAGAGTTAGTATAGTTACCTTGACTTAACTGACCAGCACTATAACCTATACCAACAGCACCAGTGCCTTGAATTGTTTGCCCAGCATTTTGACCAATAGCAACGGTACTAGGTGATTGACTTAATGCAGCAGCTAGATAACCAATAGCAATGCCGCTACCTTGTTGACTTTGTCCGGCTTGTAAACCAATGGCAATTGCTTGTGTAACTTGACTATACTGACCTGCTTGTGTACCAATAGCAATAGAGTTGATGCCTTGACTACTTTGTGCAGTTTGTGAACCAATAGCAATAGCAGTATTACCTTGTATTGTTGATCCAGCGTTATAACCGATAGAAACTGCTTGTACACCTTGACTTACTAACGCAGATTGTATACCAATAGCAACTGAGTATTGCCCTTGAGAACTTTGAGCAGCATTTTGTCCAATAGCAACAGCACCACCTGTAGCGCCGCCTTGATTTAGCTGACCGGCATTATTACCAATAGCAACTGAGTTAGTACCCTGAACAGAGTAGCCAGCACTTGGGCCAATAGCAACTGCTAAACTACCTTGACTTATTGCTCCAGCTGTATAACCAATGCCTACAGCGGAAACACCTTGACTACTACGTCCAGCTTGATAACCAAGGGCAACTGCTTGTGCGCCTTGACTTAGAGTGCCTGCATAATAACCAACAGCAATACCTTGTGCGCCTTGAACTGTTTGGCCAGCTAGTCCGCCAACGGCAACTGCTTGAGTTTGTTGGCTTACTGTTCCAGCAAATGCGCCAACAGCAACCGCGTTACCTTGTTGAAGCTGGCCACCTGCTTGATAACCTATGCCAACAGATTGAGTACCTTGTGTAGATTGACCTGCTTGTGCGCCAACGGCAACAGAACTACCACCTTGAGTATATTGACCAGCACTTTGACCAACAGCAACAGCACTACCTTGTTGACTAGAAGCTCCGGCACCAGAACCAATAGCAACTGCCTGAGAACCTTGCAATGTTAAGCCAGCTGAACCACCAATAGCAATAGAACTACCTTGTTGACTTATTTGACCAGCACCAGAACCCATAGCAACAGCATAGTTACTTTGAGCTGTTTGACCAGCACCACCACCAATAGCAACAGCTTGACCAGATGCGCCACCTTGACTTACTTGACCTGCGGCTGAACCGATAGCAACAGAAGATCCTGCTTGTGCAGATTGTCCAGCGTACCAGCCAATAGCAACAGCAGCAGATGTTTGACTTAATTGACCGGCTTGATAACCAACGGCAACTGTGTAAGTACCTTGTTGTGTCTGACCTGCTTGATAACCAATAGCAACAGCTTGACCTTGTTGACTTAATAGGGCAGCACCGGAACCAATAGCAACAGAGTTACTGCCTTGGTTAGTACCAGCGGCACTGATACCAAGAGCGATACCACCAATGCCTTGACTAATCTGACCTGCTTGTACACCAATAGCAATACCGTTTGTACTTTGATTTGTACCACCTGCGCTATAACCAATAGCAATAGCATTAGCGGCTTGTACTGATATACCGGCACTAAAGCCAATAGCAACGGCGTTACCGCCTTGACTTAGCTGACCGGCAGTAGAACCAATAGCAACTGCTTGTTGATTTTGAATAGAACGACCAGCATTAGGACCAATAGCAACAGCACTACTACCTTGACTTACCTGAGCAGCATTTTGACCGACAGCAACAGCAGTACTGCCTTGAACAGTTACACCAGCTGATCCGCCAATAGCAACGGCTCCGGCTGTTTGACTTAATCCACCAGCTTGATTACCAATAGCGATAGCGGTTGTGCCTTGAGCAGTTGAGGCGGCCCAAGTACCAATAGCAATACCTTGTGTACTTTGCGATAAGTTACCAGCATTTTGACCAATAGCAATAGCTTGATTAGATTGTTGTGATTGACCGGCCTGATAACCAATAGCAATGGAAGTAGCATTTTGACTTAACGCACCAGCATTGACACCAATAGCAATAGAATTAGTATTTTGTGCTAATTGACCAGCATTATAACCAACGGCGACTGTATTACTGGTACTTAAATTAAATGCGCCAGTACCAGCAACTGCCATAGTGATATTACCGTTGGCGGCAGCAATGTTTACATTACTTGTGCCATTACTAATACTTGAAGTTGATAGACCTGATAATTGTGAACCATTACCAATAAAATAGTTACCAGTTACGTTGCCTGTAGCACTAACGACACCAGCAGTTAAAATATTACCACTAATAGCGTTGCCCGTAGCACTGATGTTGCCGGTAGTAAGAATGTCTGTTACTAGATTGCCGCTTGAAAGATAAGCCGCTACGTTTGAGTTAGCATAACCAGCTGGCAAACCTGTTAAGAAAGCTCCGTTACCAAGAATATAACTGTTACTGACAACGTTGCCAGTAGCTGTAACAATACCAGCAACAATAACATTACCGCCCGAACTGATGTTGCCACCAATGCTGGCATAGCCTGTTGCAACTACATTGCCGCCAGCACTGACATTGGCTCCGGTGATATCACCAGTGGCACTTACACGACCTGCTGTACGAACATTACCTGCTTGTACATTACCTGCGGCTGTTACTGAACCCAAAGTGGCTAGATTGGCGCCTGTTACGTTGCCAGCTGCGCTCAAGCCCACGTTTGTAGCCCAAGCATTGGCTGAGTTGCTGTATGTTACACCAGTTAGGGGAGCGCCGGCTGAGTTACCAGCCTGAATACCTGCGCCGTCAATGTTGGCAAAAGTTGATTGATTATTGGCAAGATCAATGTATAAATCATTAGTAACAATAATGTTATTGCTAGTACTATTGATGTTGCCGGTAACATTTAGGTCACCTGCGATATTTGCTGAACCACTTATAATAAAGTTATTACCTGCAACATTACCTGTAGCACTGACACTGGCCGCCGCAACAGCACCTGTAGCACTAACAGCACCACCTACTAAGACGTTACCGCCTGCGATGTTACCTGAAGCACTTAGTGTCGCAGCGGCAACAGCACCTGCTGTACTAACATTTGCGCCAACGACGTTGCCTTGGGTACTAAATCCTGAGTCGGATGTAAACGGTAAGTTATTTGATGCCATTGTTATTTTCCATTATGTTTGTGCAAACTCGGTTACACCAAGGGTGTAATAAGTTGTACTGCTACTATTTAGTGATACACTAATCACGTTACCTGTGTTAGTCACTGTGACTGGTATTGCGGCTACTGAGGTGTTAGTGTTGACACGATCGTAAACTGTGTAACTGATATTGCCTGTTGCGTCCTGTGCGGCCATAATCTGCAACATCTGTACAGAAGTAGCTGGTGAACCAATCTGAGCACGAACTGTTAGCTGTACTGCCTCTACCGCAGCAGAACTTGCTGTGTAAACTGTAGTAGCTCCTGTGCCGTTGGCAGTAGCAGTTGAAGGAATACTAATAGCATTAGCAACTGTTACATAACCACCACTAATATTACCAGCAGTGATAACGCCGGTAGCAATGTTACCTGTTGTAGATACAACATTACCTGCGGCGCTGGCGATAACTATACCTGAGTTAGTAAACACTACAGTATTAGCAACACCAGCAATAGTAACAGCAACGTTAGCATTAGCATAAGCAGTTACATTAGTGTTACCGTTATTGATATTAGCAACTGATGTAATAATACCTGTCAACAATGCGCCGTTACCATAGTAGTAACCAGCGGTGCTAATATTACCAACTGCTGAGAATATATTGGCTGTGTTAGTAGCATTAGATAATGTTATGATACCGCCAGTGGTGATATTACCACCAGTTACATTACCTGCAACACTTACTAATCCTCCAGTGAGTACATTACCACCAGTTACATTACCAGCTATGCTAATAGTGTTACTATAAGCAATCTCTTTGGTTGTTGTGTTATAAACAGCAATATTACCAATAGCTGTTACTGCGTCATTGCGAACTGGATTGACATAGAATGCGTTTGCTGTTGTAGCTGTTAAGTTACTGCCCGTAGCATTTAATATGATTGTGTTAGTAGCTTGACTAGAGTAGCCTGCGCCACCACCAATGGCAACTGAGTAAGCGCCTTGACTGATTGCGCCTGCATAGTGACCAATGGCAACAGCTTGTGTACCTTGGAGTGTCCAACCAGCATAGCTACTGATAGCAACTGCGTCGGCCTGTTGGCTCATTCCGCCGGCTTGTTGACCAACGGCCACGGCTCCGACACCTTGTTGTGACACGCCGGCACTTGCGCCAATACCTACCGCATATTGACCCTGATTGACATAACCAGCATATTGGCCAACTGCAACAGCATTGAGTTGTTGTGTTGATTGACCAGCAAATGGACCAACAGCAACAGCACCGCCACCTTGAGTTGCTTGGCCAGCGTTCCAACCAACTGCAACTGCTTGAGCTTGTTGGCTTACTTGTCCAGCGAAACCACCAACAGCGACAGCATTGCCGCCTTGAGCAGATTGACCAGTTTGTACACCAATAGCAACTGAATTACCCAGTTGACTTTGTGCGCCAGCTTGATAACCTACGGCTATAGCATATTGTAGTTGACTATTTGCTCCAGCTTGATAACCAAGGGCGATAGTATTAGCACCTTGGTTACTAGTACCTGCTGATCTGCCAATAGCAATCGCAGTACCACCTTGTACCGTTTGACCAGCATTGGCACCAATAGCAATAGCATAACCGCCTTGACTTGCTAGACCTGCGTCAAAGCCGATAGCAACTGCGCCTGTACCTTGTAGTGTCGTAGCGGCTTGAGCACCAATAGCAACAGCTGACCCTTGTTGACTTACTTGTCCAGCTAGGTAACCAACAGCAACAGCGCCGGGCGATTGATTAGTATTACCAGCATTAGCACCAATAGCAATACCCTGTGCTGATTGACCGGTACCACCGGCATTTAGACCAATAGCAATACCGTTGGTAGCATTGGCACCTGATTGATTACCAATCGCAATCGAGTTACCATAAACAATATTACCTGTAACACTTGCTGCACTTAGAATACCAGTTACTGCCACATTACCTAGTAAACTAATCGCACTTGTAGCATTGGCTGTGTTGGTACCAATGACCACTGTAGTAGTACTGTTGGCTAGACCACCAGTGGCTATGTTGACCTGTTTAACGTTGCCTGTACCTATTGGAGCCACAGCTAAATTTACAAGAGTATTACTGGCGATTGCGCTGTTACCACCTATGTTGAGTGTAGTAGCGCCATTAGCCAGATTCAGTGTATTGACACTTGGCAAGGCATTAAATGTAGCAGGACCGTCAAAGCCGCTGACAAATGTAGGATTGTTGACTAGGACATAAGTGCCTGTACCGGTAGCGCCGCCTGTAGCCACTGTGGTTGTGTAACTCCAAACAACACTACTATTGTTGGCAGTACTGTTGAGAACATAAACACCTGAAGGATTTGACTGAGCGGCTACCAAGTTGCCTGTGCTGGTTTGTACAGCAATAGCATTACCTGTGTTGTTGACAATGATGTAGGTGGCGCCTATTGTCTTAGTAGTAGCATCTGGTAAAGATACTGTGGTACCACTGAATCCTCCTGAAACATACTGTGTATAAGCACTTGTGTTGGATAAGGTAATAGTCTGTGCGTTGGCCGCAACAGTTTGCTGTGTGAAACTTGGAGTTACCAAATTACCACTTACATAACCTACAAAACTTGTGCCATAAACCAAGCCAGCGGCTGATACTTGACCAGCAGTAGCAATATTGCCACCAATTACATTACCAATAGCACTAATAATGCCTGTAGTTAAATTGCCCGATGCTATATTACCTGTTACACTTGTGTTACCACTAATATTAAGATTTGCTCCGGCAATAGTCCCAGTAGCACTGACATTAGCTACTGCCGCAATATCACCACTAACACTGATATTACCGGCATTAATTTGTGTACCTGTTACAGTAGCGCCTGATACTTGCCCTAATGTAATAACATTACTGCCGTAGACATTGCCGGTGGCTGTGATAGCGCCTTGGGCGTTGATATTACCTGCGGTAGCTGAACCATAGCTGTTGACTGTGACTACGTTGTTGGTAATACTGACATTGGTAGCAAATAAAATATTGCCCGTAGCATTTTGCCAACCAATAAATGCTGAATGCTCTGCGTCTGTATAATACCATAACTCCTCGCCACGGTCATAACCATCGTTGCTAGTTAATGGAGTATTGCCATCGCCACGGCCTAGGCCAATAATAGCGTTGGATACATTTAAGTTTGTTTGATTAACTGATACCAAGTTGCCAAGAACATTTAGGTTACCAGTGACAATAGCGTTATTACTAATTGTTGTAATACCATTGATCTGTACATTGCCCACTGCTGAGAATAGGCCACCAACTAGAGCATTATTGGCTGTGCTCAAATTGTTGGCATACACATTACCCTGTGTACTGATAATGTTGCCGGTGCCTGTCTGTAAGATATTACCAGCTACGCTTAGGCCGGTAAGTTGGCCAACTGTGTTGATATTGCCCTGTGTGTTGCCAACAACGTTGATGGCATTGGTAATAGTACCCGATACACTAGCGTTAATACCGCCAAGAGCAACAACAGCGCCAGTGACTGTCAAGTTGCCTGACATGAGTGCGCCAACTGTATTTAAATATTGAGCATTAACATTACCTAATGCGCTGACATCTGTTACAGCATTAATGTTGTTAGCGGTTACATTACCCGCCGCACTGATATCATAGTTGCTATTAACATTGCCTATGTATAAGTTAGCAAAGTGTTTTGCATCACTACCCAAGTTAACATTGTTGTCAACAAAAGGAACGATTGTGTTAGAAGCAGCTTGAACACGGAACATCTCATTGGCTGCCAAGAATCCTTGTGTAGCAAATACAATATCTGAATGAGTTAAGTCGCCGTCACCGCCA
>Ga0316219_1004240_pt1 | contig 10956 bp, 9 predicted proteins | sample TBH18003PmetaG_FD_203635 | JGI IMG/M metagenome (GOLD analysis project Ga0316219, IMG submission 203635) | Freshwater microbial communities from Trout Bog Lake, Wisconsin, USA - TBH18003P | ecosystem: Environmental > Aquatic > Freshwater > Lake > Hypolimnion/Profundal zone | place: USA: Wisconsin... | reverse complement strand
CGGAATAATTAACTTTGCGCAGCATTTTTACAAAAACAGGAATATTTATTATTCCATTTGATCTGCACCGGTGTACTGTTTATAGGAAGGTGAAAATCCTTTATACATAGATAATGAAGATTGACCCTCTCCATGGTAATCAAGGTTTGATCAATATCAAATTTAAGAAATGTGTATCCAGCCATTCCTAATTTAAATTTCTCATCAGATTCCGGAGCTAATCTTGGTACGGTTCGTCTATCCTGGGCACAAACTAATTGGCATGCTATAAAATAGAATAGCAGTACTGGCAGAATACTATTTTTATTCATTGGTGGAAAATTAGGTTATCTTACATAAAGTTTCATGTCTCAAAAATACGAATTAAACAAGTAATTTGAAGATATATCAACTTTAATTGCCATTTGGTGCAATCGCAATATTTTCTGATTATGAAGTATTCAAATGGAATTAAATATTATAAAAATCTTTGAAATCTCAGTAATTGTCTTTACATTTGCAGCCTCTTAGGATTGTGAGTTCTTTAAGAATAAAAATATATTGTGGGGTAGAGCAGTTGGTAGCTCGTCGGGCTCATAACCCGGAGGTCACAGGTTCGAGTCCTGTCCCCGCTACTTAATGAATTGAAAGACCTGTAAATCAAGCATTTACAGGTTTTTTTATATAGAGTGGTTAGGGTAGATTTATCTAAATTAAGTCTTTTTTCATCGATATAAATCTATATTGAACTCGTGAAATACCTTTCGCTTTAATAACCAATTTAGTCATCCATTCCTCACTTTTCATAATAATCAAAATGATAATTTCAAAAAGCGAACTAGGGTCTGCTTAGAAACAATTTGAATGCTGAGATTTAAATTTTTATAGCGATATTTGGATAACCCAAGTGCTAGGAATTATGAGAAAAGCCAAAAGAAAGCATGTACCTACTCCAAGTTACATCAGTCCAAACCAGTTATCATTGGAAAACTTTGTCTCCCCATTTGCCCAAAGGTTAAAGCACGGCAATCGTTGGGTCGTTCTGGGCGACTTAATACCATGGGATGAGATATGTGGCACCTCCTTGAAACATGCAGCTCTGAGGAGGACCGGACGCCCTGCCTTAAGCCCCTGGGTTGGGATTGGCTCTTTGATGATCAAGCATATGTTGAATCTGGATGACAGGGAAACCGTTGATAAGATCTCGGAGAACATGTATATGCAATATTTTCTGGGGTTTCCCAGTTTTTCAATACAGTCGGCCTTTGCTCCGTCTCTTTTTGTAGAGTTCCGCAAGAAACTTGGAGTTGATCAGATAAACGCGATCAACGATAAGATCATCTCTTTGAAAACTCACCTTGAGTCTCCAAAGAAAGAATCAAAACCGACAGCGTCAAATAGCAACGTCCCAAACGACAATGATCACAGGGGAAGGGTGATTTATGATGCCACTGCCTGTCCGCAGGAAATTGCTTATCCGACGGATCTGGATCTGTTATCCGATGCCAGAAAGAAATCTGAGCAACTGATCGATTTACTTCATGATCCGGCAATTCATATAAAGAAACCACAGACATACCGTAAAATTGCTCGGACAAAGTATCTGCACACAGCACAAAAGAAAAATAAGACTCACTTGGCAATCCGATCAGCTGTTGGAATTCAGTTGTGTTATTTGAAAACAAATCCAAATTCGATTAATAAACTTTTGAACTCCCTGGCCTCTTGCAGTATACCCGTGGAGAAGACAGATTACAAATACCTAATGGTAATTAACATGCTTTATCAGCAACAAACGGAGATGTATGACCAGCTGAAACGCACCTTAGAAGATCGAATTGTAAGGATCCATCAGCCTCATGTTCGACCCATTGTAAGGGGTAAAACAACTGCCCAGGTAGAATTTGGGGCAAAGATCCATGTTTCGATCATCGATGGTATTTCATTTCTGGATGAGATTAGCTGGGATGCCTTCAATGAAGGAAGCCAAATGATGGAGTATATTGAAAAGTACAAAGAACGCTTTGGCTGCTTCCCCAGGGAGCTGTTGGCTGAGCAAATCTATTACACAAGGGCTAACAGATCAGCCCTTAAGGATAAAGGGATCAAACTACTGGCCAAGACACTGGGAAGAACTTCGGCAGTACGCAATCACGTAAGTCCGGGAGAACGCACTCCGATCGAGGGTAAGTTTGGCCAGGCAAAGACAGCGTATGGGTTAAACCGCATCAAAGGAAGGCTAAGAAACACAAGCGAATCTTGGATTGCCAGCATCATTTTGGTGCTTAACCTGACCAAATTGGCCGGAACGGCACTCCCGTGTGTTCTCCCAAAATGGATGAATAATTTTTCAGCAAGAGCGATTTTCAACTCCATTTTCCTGGATCTGGAATGGTTCGATCCTAAGAGAAGTATAGTCAAAATTAAGTTTTTCAGCAGACCCTAACTAGAAATGTATCTTTACAAATTATTCCGTTATTCATTAAATAAAATTCCTTTAAAATGCGTTGCCTAATTTCCACCATTCATAATCCATACTTCAATCTTGCTGCAGAGGAATATTTTCTTAAAAATAGCACCGAAGAAATATTTTTATTGTATACTAATGACCCCTGCATTGTTGTAGGGAAACACCAAAATCTTCTTTCTGAAATTAATCTGCGATATGTAAATGAAAATAAAATAAAGTTAGCCAGAAGAATATCAGGCGGAGGATCAGTTTATCAGGATTTAAATAACTTAAACTTCAGTTTCATCCATAACTGTAGAAATCTTGATCAAGTCAATTTCTCCAAATTTACATTCCCTATATTACAATGTTTAATTGATTTTGGATTAAACGTTAAATTCAATAGTAGAAATGATTTGATTATTGACTCGAAAAAAATTTCCGGCAATGCAATGCATATCTACAAAACCAGAGTACTTTCTCATGGTACATTACTGTTTAATGCTAATTTGGAACATCTTTCCAAATCGTTGAATAGCACATCAACCAATTATGAAGATAAATCAATTAAATCAGTAAAATCCAATGTAGCTAACATAGCAAATTATTTGGATTCCCCAAAAACTATAATTGAATTTACAGGTGAACTTTTCAATTACATAATTCGAACTTCAATTTCTTCATATGAAAAATCGATAAATGATCAGGAAGAAAAATTAATATATTTAATTATGAAAGAGAGATTTGAATCCTGGAAGTGGATCTATGGATACTCACCCAAATATATTTTTAAAAATAAATTAGATATTTCAAAATATTCTCTCGCATTTGAAATGGAAATTGAAAAGGGAATTATTTTAAATACACTTTTTAAAATTGAACAAGAAGATTTATCCATTTACTATTATGCACTAAAAATAATAGTAAATGCAAGACATAATTTTGAATCATTATCAAAATTATTGGAGGAAGATAAAATATTAAAATCAAATACAAAATTCAATATATCTGATTTTTGTTATCATTTATTTTGATGATGTATTAAGATGATTAATTTCCTTCCACTATTATTTATTCCAATAATAATTTATTAAAATACCGATTTATTCTTTCAGTTTTATCCACACCGATCAGTTGAATTACCTCATCTTTAGACGCTTTTTTTAAACGAACAATCGATTTGAATTTTCTCATTAATATTTCTATGGTTTTCTCTCCGATTCCTGAAATTTGAGTCAGCTCATTTACAATGAAATCGTTGGACCGCTTGTTTCGATGAAAAGTAATCCCAAAACGATGAGCCTCATTTCTAAGATATTGAATAACCCTTAATGTTTCAGAATTTTTATCCAGATACAATGGAATAGGATCATCGGGATAAATAATCTCCTCTAATCTTTTAGCTAATCCTATTACAGCAATTTGTCCTCGCAATTGAAGTTTCTCTAAAATATTAACTGCAGAACTAAGCTGCCCCTTGCCTCCATCAATTACTACCAATTGAGGAAGTTCGCCTTTCTCGTTTAATACACGTTGGTATCTACGGAATATTACTTCTTCCATTGAAGCAAAATCATTTGGTCCAACAACCGTTTTGATATTAAAATGTCTATATTCTCTTTTAGCAGGCTTACCATCAATAAATACCACACATGCGGCAACTGGTTGAGAACCTTGGATATTTGAATTATCAAAACATTCTATACGATGAGGAATTTCCTGAAGTCTTAAATCCTTTTGAATTCGTTCCAATATTCGATCCGTTCTTTCTCTTGGAGTTCTTTGCGATAATTGTCTGCTTTTTTCAAGTTTATAGAATTTAGCATTCCTCTCCGACAAATCAAGTAGTTTACGCTTGTCGCCTATCCTTGGAATTATTAATTTGGTTTCCTTAAGTTTTATATCAATCGGAAAAGGAATTATTATTTCATGGGAATTAAGCAAGTATCTTTGTCTTATATCAATAATACCCATTGCCAATAAATCTTCCTTGGATTCATCGAGTCTCTTTTTAATTTCAATGGTATGAGCTTGAACAATTGCCCCGTCTACTACTCTTAAAAAATTAATAAAGGCATAATTTTCATCTTCAACTAAGGAGTACACCTCAATATTAGATATTAAAGAATTAACAATTGTGGACTTACTTTTATAATTTTCCAGAATTCCAATTTTATTTCGATAAAGCTCTGCTTCTTCAAATTTGTACGCTTCAGCATATTGATTCATTTTCATCTTTAAATGAGCAATAACAGAAGTCAAATTTCCCTTAAGAATATCACGGATTTGTAATATTCCTTCCCCATATTCTTCTTCCGATTGCAATTTTTCGCAAGGACCCAAACAATTTCCGATCTGAAATTCGAGGCAAACATTAAATTTACTTCTTAATAAGCTGGCCTTTGAAAGATTTAAATTGCAATTTCTCACCTTATACAGACGTTTTATAATATCAAGAATTGTTTTTACCATCTGAACAGATGTATAAGGGCCATAGTATTGAGATCCATCCTTGGTAACCATACGGGTTATGAAAATCCTGGGGAACGGTTCATTCTTTATACAAATCCATGGAAAAGATTTGTCATCCTTTAATAATACATTATACCGCGGTTGATATTTCTTAATCAGATTATTTTCAAGCAGAAGGGCATCTTCCTCCGAATCAACGATAATATGCTTTATATCAGCAATATTTTTCACCAGTACTGCCGTTTTACGATTTTCATGATATTTGGTGAAATAAGACGTGACTCTTTTTTTTAAATTCTTTGCCTTTCCTACATAAATAATTCTACCTACAGAATTATAATATTGGTAGACACCCGGTAACTCAGGCAAATTATTTACAATTTCCTTTAATTTACTTATTGCAGTAATATCAGTTACCATTTTTTCTATCCTAAAAGTGAATTAAAGACCATACAGGTACATTGGAATTTATTTTTTCTAATCCATGTAGAAAATCAAGTTCTATAAAGAAATTTGCATAAATAGATTTAACTCCGAATAAATTGACTAAATCAATGGCTGCAGAAATTGTTCCCCCAGTAGCAAGAAGATCATCATGAATTAATACAACATCATTTGGTTCCAATGCATCCTGATGTATTTCAAGTGTATCAAATCCATATTCAAGTTGATAAGATTTTGTAAAGACGTCTGCAGGAAGTTTGCCTGGTTTACGAACAGGAACAAATCCTGCATTAAGCCTATTTGCCAATACTCCACCTAGAATAAAACCTCTTGATTCTATTCCCACAACTTTAGTTATTCCAAGATTTACATATTTTCTGTATATTTCCGAAGATATAAAATTGAATACTTCGCTATTCTTATAAGCAGTTGATACATCTTTAAAATCAATTGTTGGTTTAGGATAATTCGGAATATTTCGAATCGATTTTTTAACACTATCCAGATCCATAGTTTATTTTCAATTAAAATCTATTTTGTTCCACGTGGAACATTTTACCTTCCTAATAAGATTAAAAGAACATTAATATCACTCGGGGAAATGCCGGAAATCCTGGAAGCCTGACCTATTGTTCTTGGATTTATTTTACTTAATTTCTGCCGGGCTTCGGTTGATATTGAATCTATCGAATCATAATCAAACTTATTAAATATGTCAACATTTTCAAGCCGCAGCAACTTATCAGCCACAACAGATTCTCTTTCAATATAACCAATATATTTTACATAAATTTCTGCAGCCATAAAAACTTCATATCTAAGAGAACTATCAATATTCATATACAATTCTCTTAGGGAAGGTATTATATCAATAAAATCAAAAACAGATAATTGAGGCCTTCTTATCAATGCATCTAATTTAGAATTTTGTTTGAGAGGAGATGTGCCTTTATAAAGAAGCAAATCTCGGACAGAGGTTGGTGTTACAACGAATTCCTCACAAAATAACTGAATCTTTTTTTTCCAATCAAGCTTAGTAACCAGTCTATTATACCTCATGTCACTAACCAAGCCTAAATTAAAAGCTTTATGAGTTAACCGTTCATCGGCATTATCCTGTCGCAATAACATACGGTATTCGGCTCGGGAAGTAAACATACGATAAGGCTCATCAACACCTTTAGTTACTAAATCATCAATTAAAACACCTATATAGGCTTCATTTCTAGATAATATAAAAGGGCCGCCATTGATTATTTTTAAATGTGCATTTATTCCAGCAATTAATCCCTGAGCACCGGCCTCTTCATATCCTGTAGTACCATTGATTTGACCGGCAAAAAATAAATTGTAAATAAGTTTTGTTTCTAAACTATGGTAAAGTTGAGTAGGCAGGAAATAATCATATTCAATGGCATAACCAGGTTTAAGAATTTTTGCCTTTTCTAGACCAGGAATACATTGAATTGCATCAATTTGAACCCGCCAATTTAAAGAAGATGAAAACCCATTTAAATAATACTCGAGCGAATCTTCACCCTCGGGCTCAAGAAATAACTGATGTTGATCCTTATCAGCAAAAGTAATTAATTTAGTTTCAATACTTGGACAATACCGAGGTCCTAATCCTTTAATAGTACCATCAAATAATGGACTTTCTTTAAAACCTGATTCAATAATCTGATGTACTTTGGCATTAGTATAACCAATATAACAAGGTAATTTTTTAAGATCATTAGAAACTAAAGGAAGAAAACTAAAACGATTATCCGAAGTATCCCCATCCTGTTTAATGAATTTAGAAAAATCAATTGTTCGTTTATCAATTCTCACAGGAGTTCCTGTCTTCATTCGACCAGAAACAAAACCTTTAGAAATCAATTGTTCAGTAATTCCAAAAGATGTAGGCTCGGAAATTCTTCCTCCTTGTACTTTTGATGAACCAAAATGCATAAGTCCATTTAAAAAAGTTCCACAAGTCAGAATAACACATTTACTTTTAAATCCTACACCAACATCAGTTATAACCCCATTAACAATGTTATTTTCAAAAATTAAACTAACTACTGTTCCTTGCCAAAAATCAATGTTTCTTTCGGCCTCTAACAATAATTTCCACCTTGTTGAGAATCTAATTTTATCACATTGGGCACGAGGACTCCACATAGCCGGTCCCTTTGAGAGGTTTAACATTCTAAATTGAATTGTAGATTGATCAGTCACAATCCCCATATTGCCTCCCAAGGCATCAATCTCTCTAACTATCTGACCCTTAGCTATACCCCCAACTGCAGGATTACAACTCATTTGAGCCATCCTGTTTAAATCCATTGAAATTAGTAAAACTTTAGAACCTAACCTTGAAGAGGCAGAAGCTGCTTCACATCCAGCGTGACCTCCACCAATTACTATTATATCATATTCATTTAAAACGTCCATATTCTACTGACTGTAACATTAAAAGAAGTTCATCCTCCAACTTTCTCATTTCACCTTTTTCATCTATACTGGAATCATTAAAACCTAATAAATGTAATAACCCATGAACAATTACTCTCATTAATTCATCTTCAAAATTAACATTGTAAATAACAGCATTTTCCTTTACCCTTTCAATACTAATAAAAATATCCCCGGAAATATTATTACCTAAACAATAATCAAAAGTTATAACATCAGTATAAAAGTCGTGATTGAGATATCTAGTATTAATATCAAGTAAATATTTATCATTACAAAATATATAATTAAGTTCACAAGTGATACTATTATAAGATAACACAATGCTGCTTAACCAAAAATTAATAATATTATATTTCAATTTAGGTTTTTTTACTCCATCAGCAAAAAACAATATAGCCATTATCGTTTTATATAAATTCTAATAATATTTCCTTTCCCAACCAAATAAAATCTTTTACTAAAACATTTTATAAAATATAAACCCCTGCCTGATTCTTTCCTAATATTAAGATTACAAATAGGAGAAGGTACAGTTTTAATATCAAACCCATTACCAGTATCCTCAACTTCAATCACAACTTCAGAAAGAGTAACCCATATCTTAAATCTTACTTTTAATTCCCTTCTGTTATTATTTCCATGGGTAATTGCATTCTCTACAGATTCCAAAGTTATAGTCTGTAAGCAAAATTTCTTTTCAAAATCCATATTAAAATCATTACCAATCTGTTTTACAATGCATAAACATTCCTCTAGACCTTCTACAGTTGAAGGAATGAATAATTCTCTTTCAAACAAAAAACTATTCATTTATAATAAATTAGTATGAATTAAATTAATAACAAAAAACCATTAAAAAGAGAATTATATAAACATAATAAAAAAATAACAAATAAAAAATATATGCAAAAAAATTGTGAAGAATCCATTACTTAAAACAAAATGATAAAACTCATAGATAATGAAAATACAATTATAAAATATAAAAATTATTAAAAAAATCTAAAACGAAAATAAAAGAGAAATAATAAAAAACAGACAACTTTAAACTATCATTTTTTTGCCCTTGTAAAAATGTCTTTATTCATTAAATAAATAAGACAAAAATATATCAACAATACAAATGATTTAAAATTTCAAAATTTGTAAGGATGCGAATATACATTCGCATCCTTACAAAGATGGGCTAAATGTGCAATTTCAATATAAATCTGAGCAAATTATTTTATGTTTCTTTATACTTATACCAACACCACTATCACAAATTACAATTCCACTCATGTTAATTAATAGTTGATAAAAACTATTAAAAATATATCACTTAATTAAATAAAAAATCATTAAAAGAAAAAAAAATAAAAGCACAAAAAAAATAAATTTTATAAAATGATAAAATAGTAAAAAACATTTATTTTTAAAAAATAATAATATTATTAACATTGGTTAACTAAAAACTAAAAGACACAAAGTTAAATAATTAACATGTTCAAAACAATTTATAAAAATATTACAAATAGTTTTAAATAAAAATCCAAGAATAAAACAAAAAATATTTGAACAAATTAACAAGCAATCAAAATAATACACTTTAAAATATATAAAATAAATATAAATATAATAGATTAAAATTATAAATTGGACATTAAATTATTAGGTTTAAATTTGCCTTAGTTTAATGAAATAATAATTGTTCGGAAATGAATTTGGATGACAAATTGTCAATTCTTTTAGTTGAGGATAATGAACTAAACCAGCGTCTTATGAAAATAAGTTTAGCTAGGTTTAACTACAAAGTTACTATAGCTGTTAATGGATTGGATGGTGTTAAAATTTTTAGTAAGCAAAGATTTGATATTATTTTGATGGATATCATGATGCCCGTAATGGATGGTTTTGAATCGACAAAACAAATAAGGAATATTGAATATCAAAATCCAAATTTGGGTCATATCCCAATTATTGCTTTTACTGCAAATACAATAAACAATGATCGAGAAAAATGTATTAATGCAGGTATGGACGATATTCTTGAAAAACCTTTTGATATTATTAAATTCAGAAAAATATTGGGTACATTGCCATAAAATAATGAAATTATAAAAATGAGATAGAAGTATTAAACTTCAAAGCAGCTAGGTTGTTATGGATAATATTATTGCTATAGATGAAAATAGTACTGATAATAATGAGTATGAATTGGATAATAAACTAAGACCGCTCAGGTTCTCTGATTTTAGTGGTCAGAGCAAAATCGTCGAGAATCTAAAGATATTTGTTAAGGCTGCAGTAATGAGAGGAGAAGCACTTGATCATGTCTTACTTCATGGACCGCCTGGTTTAGGCAAAACCACTTTATCCAATATAATTGCTAATGAATTAGGAGTTAATTTAAAACTAACCTCAGGACCTGTACTTGATAAACCAGGTGATTTGGCAGGTGTTCTCACTAATCTTGAAAATAATGATGTCCTTTTCATTGATGAAATACACAGGTTAAGTCCAATTGTTGAGGAGTATCTTTATTCAGCAATGGAAGACTACCGCATTGATATAATGATTGATAAAGGTCCAAGTGCGCGATCAATTCAGCTGGATCTTAATCGCTTTACGTTAATTGGAGCAACAACAAGAAGCGGGCTACTTACTGCCCCATTAAGAGCAAGATTTGGAATTAATTGTCATTTGGAATATTATGATATTGAAGTTCTAACTGATATAGTTAAACGCTCAGCAAAAATACTGGATGTTAAGATACACCAGGATGGGGCTATTGAAATTGCCAGAAGAAGCAGGGGGACCCCGCGAATAGTCAATGCTTTGTTACGTCGAGTACGTGATTTTGCCATGGTTAAGGGGAATGGAGATATAGATCTTGAAATTACTCGTTATTCTTTGGAAGCCTTAAATATTGATAAATATGGTCTTGATGAAATGGATAATAGAATTTTAAGTTCAATTATTGATAAATTTAAAGGGGGACCTATTGGACTAAGTACAATTGCGACAGCAGTGGGTGAGGACCCAGGGACAATTGAAGAAGTATATGAGCCCTTTTTAATAAAGGAGGGATTCCTAAAACGAACTCCCAGAGGACGCGTGGCAACTGAGTTGGCATTTAAGCACTTAGGTAGAGTATTCAGAAAAGATAA
>Ga0316219_1004218_pt1 | contig 10994 bp, 12 predicted proteins | sample TBH18003PmetaG_FD_203635 | JGI IMG/M metagenome (GOLD analysis project Ga0316219, IMG submission 203635) | Freshwater microbial communities from Trout Bog Lake, Wisconsin, USA - TBH18003P | ecosystem: Environmental > Aquatic > Freshwater > Lake > Hypolimnion/Profundal zone | place: USA... | reverse complement strand
CGAGAAGTTCCCATGCGTCATCGCTTAAATCATGACGCCGGTGGGCTGGGATTTCTTGGGAATGTTGCATGGTTTTCCATGCTTTTTACGCTTTTTCCTCTTCTATGTCAATCTCGTGACGACGCTAGACGCGGTATGAGCCTACCGCATCATGCGGGTTTCGTTGTCGCCGGGGTGACGCCAGCCTGTTTCAAAAAAGGCTTTGTCTTCGGGGTCTGAAGCACAACCGCCCAGGAGGGATGTCAGGGAAAGAAGAAGGAGAAATAGAGAGATGGCTTTCATGTCGGAAGGGAACGAGGAACTTTCGGCAAATGGGAGCGTTTGTAAAATGGTTTTTCCGCCTCTACCCGCACCGGAGCGTGAGTTGCACGATCTCCGCCGGGGCTGCTGAGCGAAGGGGGAACCAGTTGCCGACGCCGTTGTTGACCAAAAGCGTCTGGGCGGCCTGGCCGGGGGTGGCGGGACGGCTGTAAAGGCCCGACCAATACCGGAACATCATGGGGCCGAAACCGAGATGCTCATTCAACATCAACTGCCCGCCGTGGGTGTGGCCGGAGAGCGTGAGCGGAAGGTCGCCGCAGTAGTCCCACGCATGAGGATGGTGCGCGAGCAGGATCGGGAAAGCCGCCGGATCCCGCTGCCGCAACACGGTGTTCATGGAGTCGGCGAGGCCGCTTTCGTCGTGGCGGTTCTGCAAATTGCTGGGGCCGTCCCAGCGCAACCCGAGCAGTTGGACGGGGACGCCGCGCACGGAAACCGTGACGGTTTCATCCAGCAGCAGACAAAAACCGGCTGCTTTCACCCGGCGTTCAAATCCACCCCGATTCGCGCCCACGTCGTGATTGCCTTCGCAGAGCACCGGTTGGGGGCGCAATCCGCGTAGCGTCTCCACGGCCAAGGGCAGAAACCCGAGGTCGCTGTTGATGAGATCGCCGGTAAAGAGCATCAAGTCGGCTTCCAGCTTGTTGGCCTCCGCGACGATTTTCTTGAGCACGCGACCCTTGGTGAGCTGGCCGATATGCAAATCCGTAAGGTGTGCAATCGTCATCCCATCGAGGGCGGCGGGAAGGGAAGGAATCCTTACAGTCAGGCGACGGACGCGGAATTCGCCTAATTGCCCGGCGGCGACAGCGCCGAGGGAGAATGTCAGAACGGGCGGGATCAATGCGACCACCGTTCCGAGAAAATCGCGGCGGGAAAGGCCGCTCCTTTCACCTTGGTTCGAGATAGACGCTGCCGTTTTCGGCGTCACAAAACGAAAAAGACCGGCGACCGCCTGACCAGTCAGCCCGAGCAGACTCCCGACGAGGGCAACGGGCGCTACGAGGAGGTGCCAGACGAAGGTGAGGGATAAAATCCACGGGGGGATAAGGTGGCGGCCATCCCGCATGTGACAGGCCACGATCATCGCGGCCAAGACGGCGATTTGCGCCGCGAAAAAGCCGTGCAACGCCAGCCGCACTCCCCGGTGGACCATGAGGCCCAAAGTGCGGACGCTCCGCCACCAGATGAAAAGATCGATGGCGCAAAAAATGCCAAGGATGTTATGTAGAAGGAACATTGGAGCGGGAAGGGAGGTGTTCCATGCAGTAATCGTTGCCATCGCGCGCCACCCGGAATTCGAGTTCGGGGTGGGAGACATCGCTGCGCTGGCAGACGACGCATTGATGGAGCGGTGCGCCCTCGGGGAGGGCCGCTTTGGCAAACTTTTCGCGTCGTCCCGCCACGTTGCGGCGTTGCCGGACACCAGCGACGATTTCCGGCCCAAAAAAGATCAAAAAGTTTGCCAGCGAGGCGACGATTGCCATGCGGTAGGAAGCGTCGTCAAAGGCGATAAACCGCAGGAGCAGCATCGCGGCGGAAAACCACGCCAACCATTTCACCAACACCGGAAGGATGAAGAAAAACAAGATCCGCGTGTTGGGAAAGTACATGGCAAAGGCAAACAGGAGCGAAAGATTAAGCATCCCGTTGGAGAATTGCGCGCCGAACAGGAAGGCGGCCAGAGTGGTTCCCGCCATGCCGATCAAATAAAAGAGATTGAGCCGGAACACGCCCCATACCTCTTCCAGGCTGTCTCCGATCATCCACAGGAAGGCCAGACTGCAGGCGGTATCCAGCGCGTTGCCCGGCTGGCCAAAAATCACCGAGAAAATGCAGCCGTAATTGGGGATGAAAATGTAGGTGGCCAGCCGCCAGACTTGGCCGTGGCAAATGGCGTCCGGGTCCAAGTCCATCCAGGAAAGGACTGCCGGGTTCAGCCTGCTGAGGATGTATACGAGTACGTTCAGCCCCACGATCATCCGCACCAGGCCGGGAAGGGCGAAGCGACCGAAACGGCGTTCCAAGGAATCGATTACGTTCATGAAGAATGGGAAACGCTCTTCATAACCCCGAAGCGGCGGCAAGGCAACTGTCAGGGCAAACACATCGAAATTTATCTGGAACTCAGGAACTCAGGAAAAGCAGAGGAATGATCTGCAAGATGGACGCAGATTTCCAAAAGAGAGCGCCATTTGGAAACACACTCTTCTTGAGTTCCTGAGTTCCAGATTCTCTTTGGCCTTTAGTTAGATGCGTTTGCCCTGAGGTAACTGTTCCCATGCATTGACTTTCCCCCACCCCTCGGTAGCATGGCGGCGTGTCTTCCGAAACCGCCTCATCCCTTCCGCCCAAAAAAACTCCTCTCTTCGACGCCCATGTAGCTGCCGGGGGCAAAATGGTCGATTTTGGCGGCTGGCACATGCCGGTTCAATATAGTGGCATCCTCGACGAACACCACGCCGTGCGCAACAAGCTCGGAGTGTTCGATATTTCTCACATGGGCGAGGTGTTTGTGAGCGGACCACAGGCGAGCGCGTGGCTCAATATTTTGCTGACCAACAACGTGGACCGCCTCGGCCTGGGCGAATGCCAATACAGCTTTCTGCTCAACGAACGCGGCGGCATTATCGACGACCTCTTGGTTTACCGCCTCGAAGAGAGCAAATACCTCCTTGTTGTCAACGCCAGCATGATCGACGAGGATGTCGCCTGGATGCAGAGCCATCTGCGCCCCGGCGTGACGCTCGAAAACCGAAGCAACGAGTTCGCCGGGATCGCCGTGCAGGGGCCGTGCGCGGCGCAGCTTTTCGACCGCTTTTTCGAGGGGAAAATCTCCCGCCCGGCGCGCAACGAAATCCAACGCTACGAAGCCGATTGCACTACCGTTTGGATCGCCCGCACCGGTTACACCGGCGAGGACGGCTTTGAGCTTTTCTTCAAGGCGGAATGCGCAGCGACGATCTGGGACGCCATCCTCGAAAAAGGGGCGGACCTCGGCATCAAACCGTGCGGCCTGGGCGCGCGCGACACCTTGCGCCTGGAGATGTGCTACCCGCTCAACGGCTCCGATCTTTCCCCCGACCACACCCCGCTCGAAGCCGGCATGTCCTTTTTCGTCGATCTTGAAAAACCCGACTTCATCGGGCGCGCAAAGCTGGCCGAGCAACACAAAAGCGGCGTCCCGCGTCGGCTGGTCCCCTTTAAAATGAAGGGCAACACCCCGCCGCCGCGCGCGCATTACACCGTGTTTAAAGACGGCAAGCCCATCGCCCAAACCACCAGCGGCACCGTTTCGCCCACGCTCGGCATCGGCATCGGCATGGCCTACGTGCCCACCGAGTTTGCCCGGATCAACGAAGAAATCGAAATCGACATTCGCGGCCGCCGATTTCCTGCGACCATCCAAAAGAAACCGCTCCACAAGAAATAGACATGAACGTTCCCGAAGACCTGAAATACTCTGAAACACACGAATGGGTCCGCCTCGAAGGGGGCCAAGCGCGCGTCGGCATTACCGACCATGCCCAAGCCGAGTTGACCGACGTGGTCTATGTCGAGCTGCCCAAGATTGGAGCCAAAGTGCAGGCCAAAGCGCCCGCCGCCGTCGTGGAATCGGTCAAAGCCGCCGGGGACATCTATTCGCCCATCACGGGAACCGTCGTCGCGGTGAATGAAGCGTTGGAGAACAACCCGGCCCTCGTCAACACCGACCCGCACGGCGAAGGCTGGATCTTTCTCGCAACCCTCGACGCCCCCGAAGAACTCGCGCAGTTGAAAGACGCAGCGGAATACCGGGCGCTCATCGGCGAGTAGCAAGAAGAGGCGGGAGCCTTCATCGAGACGTTCAACCCGAAACCGGGGAGTATCGCTTCGCTCGACCCTTGCGAACCAAAAGGGGCATTCCGGACGTTGACCTACTCGACGATCGTTTTGCCTTCGTCGATCCGGCGTCTGTAAGCGCCCTCTTTCCGGTTCAACGCTTCCTCGTAGGAAGCGTCCAGCTTGCGCATTTTGGCAAACAGCGCCGTCAAATATTCGTGGGCGGCGGTTTTGTAGGCGTCGCCACCTTCGGGCTGGGAATTCATTTTCTGGAGCAACGCGGCCACGTGAGCATCCTTCAAAGCCTGCTCTTTGAGTTGGAGATACCGGCCATCGCCCGCAGTTGTGGACATCGCCGGAGGGATGACCGTCGCGGGAACTGCCGCAACAGTGGGAGCGGGCTTTGGCGCAGGAATTTTGGGAGTGGGCTTCGAGGTAGCGGACGGAACTGGCGTTGCCGTGGGACTTGGCGTAGCTGTGGGCTTTGGCGTGGCTGTGGGCTTTGGCGTGGCTGTGGGCTTTGGCGTGGCTGTGGGCTTTGGCGTTGCCGTGGGGCTTGGCGTTGCCGTGGGACTTGGCGTTGCCGTGGGTTTCGCCTTGGGTGTGGGTTTTGACTTCACCATGGGCGTTGGCTTGGCTGCGGGCTTTTCAGAAGCACCGCCGCCGAAGAGGCGCCGGAAAAATCCGAAGAAACCGCCCGGCTTCCGCTTCACTGCGGGCGTGGGGCTGGGAGCCGGGGTGGCCTTCTTGACGGGCACGGCGCGGCGAACGGGCAACTCGCCGCCGTTCGGGCGGGCCGCTTGCGTCTGTCGGGGCGTGGGGGAAGCGGTGGGTTCGCCGGGGGTCACGGTAATCTGAGCCAAAGCGGGTGCAGCGCAAAACACCAAAACGAGAGGGAATCTTTTCATGGGTAATGGGAAGAAATGACCCATAGCAGAGCTTCGCGCACGGAGCAAGCAGGGCGATCAACCTAAAACGGCATTGGGAAGGGATGAGATGGCATAAGATGCTGAGCCAATATGACTTGCGGAAGGCTTCAGCGTATCCCAATGGATACGTTGAAGCCTGACAAAAGTCATTCGCGGCCAGCAGATTATGCCAGATCGCCCTGATCCATTGCCGTTTTGAGGTTCAACCTTTTGGGTTGACAATCCGCGCCTAAAACCAAATCTCACATAACCGTTGGGCGGTCATCGGGATCGCCTCTTGTACCTTGCGTGGCGCGAAAGTTGCCCAATATTATTTCTGATGTCTGTCATTTTGTCTGAGCCGTTCCGCCGCTGCTGGGCGGAGATTGATTTGAATGCCCTGCGCCACAACGTCGCGGCGATCCGCGAGCACGTGGGCGCGAACGTCGGCATGATGGCCGTGGTGAAGGCGAACGCCTATGGCCACGGCGTCGTGGAACTCGCCCGGGAACTGCGCTACTTGGTGGAGATGTTTGGCGTGGCCAGCGTCGCCGAGGCGTTGCAACTGCGCCGGGTCGCTCCCGGCACGGGCATCGTCGTTCTCGGCCCGGCGCTGCCAGAGGAGCGCGAGGCGCTGATGCGCAACGCTTTTATCCCGGTGGTTTCCTCCCTGGAGGAAGCGCAAGCCTACGCCAAACTTGCGGGATGCCTGAAGCTGGCCGGGCCGTTTCCCATTCATCTGAAAGTGGATACCGGGATGGGACGCATCGGTGTCTGGCATGAGGAAGTCGTGGAGGTCGCCCGCGCCATCGTCGCCCTGCCTGGCATCCAGCTTTCCGGCATGGCGACCCACCTTCCCGCCGCCGACGAAGACGCAGAGTGGACCCGCGCCCAGCTCGCTCGCTGGGAAACGCTGCAAAGCGAGCTGCGCAAGGCGGGGATCGTGATTCCCGTCATTCACTCGCTCAACAGTGCCGGGACGATCCTGTTCAACGACCGGGTGCACACGGTGTCCGGCGGCGATATGATCCGCCCCGGCTTGATTCTTTACGGGAGTTCGCCCGTGCCCGAATTCCAGGCGCGGCTGCGACCGGTGCTGGCGTGGAAATCCCGCATCACGCTGCTGCGGCAGGTTCCGGCGGGCCGGAGCGTGAGCTACGGGCGGACGTTTGTCACCCCGGCTCCGATGCGGATCGCCACGGTATGCGCCGGCTATGCCGACGGCTATTCCCGGCATCTCTCCAACGTCGGCGCGCAAGTGCTCATCGGCGGCCGTCGCTGCGCGGTGTTGGGGCGGGTGACGATGGACCAAATCCTGGTGGACGCGAGCGGCGTTCCGGAAGCCGCCGTAGGCGACGAAGTGGTGCTCATCGGCAGCCAAGGGGTCGAAGAGATTACCGCCGCCGAACTGGCCGCGAAAGCCGGGACCATCCCGTGGGAAATTTTCACCAGCATCAGCAGCCGGGTCGTCCGGTATTATATCTAGCTGACAACCCGTCTAAAGTTTATCTGGAACTCAGGAACTCAGCAACGGCAGAGCACCTGCGGCGGCTTTTTTCATTTCCTTCCTGAGTTCCTGAGTTCCAGATTTTCTTTCGCCTTTATATCTAGCTGGCAACGCGGGCCGTTCCCCGCTATGAGATAAAGCGTCATGTTCCAGATCGTCTTCAACGAAATCAGCGCCGCCGAGATGTCCGCCCTTCCCACGGACCTCCAACTCGACCTCCTCGCGGAATTCCAGATTCTCCCCGAGGACCTCGACAACCTGGACCCCGAGCGGTTTGGGAAAATCGAGCGCGACGGCAAAACGCTCTACCGGTGCCGCGCGAAGGATTACCGGATTTATTTCGAAAAAGCCGTGGAAGGAGTCACCATTCACCGCGTTCTGCACAAGAACACGATCCGCGATTTTCTCTTCCGCACCGCGCTCCCGATGGTGGAGGAAGACCGGACGTTGGGCGAAAAGCCCGGCTTCTGGCGGCTCATCGAGGAAGGCGAGCAATCCCGAAAGCATTGATTGCCTGTAATAGCGCGCTTCACAATTTAGACAGGATTAACAAGATTTTCAGGATTATCAGGATTATCAGGATTACGCCCGTCGCCTGCGAACGCCGGTGAGCATTTGGAAGCTCTCGTCCGAAAAAATCCTGTAAATCATGTCAATCCTGTTAATCCTGTCTAAAAACAGTGAAGCTCCACCTCTCGCAAAATCACGAAATAGCCAGAACCTCTCAAGCCCTACCTGTTCATCCTGTCTGGTAAGGATACCCAATTTTGAAATCCATGCACCGCCTCCTCCTCGCCACCCGCAATCGCCATAAAACCGGCGAACTCGCCGCTTTGCTCGAGGCGGATTTCCAAGTCGAGGATCTCACGGCGCACCCGGAGATGCCGGAAATCGACGAGACCGGCGCGACTTTCCTTGAAAACGCGACCCTCAAAGCCCTGGCTGCTTCCCGACACTTTGGCGACGAGGTGCTGGTGCTGGCGGACGACTCCGGGCTGGAAGTCGATGCGTTGGATGGAGCGCCGGGAGTGCGGTCGGCCCGGTTTGCCGGACCCAAGGCGAGCGACCGCGAAAATACCGCGTTGTTGCTCGCCCGGTTGGAAAACACGCCGGAGCGCGCAGCCCGGTTCCGCTGCGCCATCGCCATTGCGAGAGGCGGTGAACTGGTGGCGACCTTCGAGGGAGCCTGCGAAGGCCGGATCATCGACGCGCCAAGGGGCTGCGAGGGATTTGGCTACGACCCCGTCTTTGTGCCCGAAGGCGACACCCAAACCTTCGCCGAATTGCCCGCCGAAATGAAAAACAGCATCAGCCACCGGGCCAAAGCCACCCAGCAGGCGCTCACCTGGCTGCGCGCGCTTGCCGTCCGCTAGTTTTTGACTTTCCCCGCCGGGCCTGTTTGAGTGACTCTCTTTACGAATATGGACGAAACCCATGCCCTCTTTGAAACCCGCCGCCTGAAAATGCTCGCCCTGCGCGAGAAAGGCGTGGACCCGTATGGCCAACGCTTCGACGTGACCGGCACCATCGCCGACGTGCGCGAGCGTTTCGCCGAGGGCAACTGCGAACGCATCGCGGGCCGCATCACTGCCCATCGCGACATGGGCAAAAGCCATTTCCTCGACCTCACCGATTCTACCGGGCGCTTGCAGATTTTCATCCATGCCAAAGAGGTCGGCCCCGAGGCTTACGAAATTTTCAAGCTCCTGGACATGGGCGATTTTCTCGGTGTGCAGGGCGAGGCGTTCGTCACCAAGACCGGCGAGCCGACCCTCCGGGTCAAATCCCTCACCGTCCTCTCCAAATCGCTCCGTCCGCTGCCCGACAAATGGCACGGACTCTCCGACGTGGAGACGCGCTACCGCCAGCGTTACCTTGACTTGCTGGCCAACCCGGAATCGAAAACCGTCTTCAAGCAGCGCATCGCCATCGTGCGGGAAATGCGGCGTTTCCTAGAAGACCGGGGTTTCCTGGAAGTCGAAACGCCGATGATGCAACCGATCGCGGGCGGCGCGGCTGCAACGCCCTTCAAGACGCATCACAACGCGCTCAACATGGACCTTTATCTGCGCATCGCCCCGGAGCTTTATTTGAAGCGCCTGCTCGTGGGCGGATTCGAACGCGTGTTCGAGCTCAACCGGAGTTTCCGCAACGAAGGCGTCTCGCGCCGCCACAACCCCGAGTTTACCATGCTGGAGATTTACCGGGCCTATGCGGATTTTGAGATGATGGCGGACATGGTGGAGGAAATGGTGACCACCGTCGCCGAAAAGGTGATCGGGACGCTGAAGATCGACCACAAAGACGCCGAAGGCAACGTGATCCGCACCATCGACCTGACCCGCCCGTGGCGGCGCGCTTCGTATCGCGATTTGATCGAAGAGGCCGCCCCCGGCTGGTTTGCCCTCACCCCCGAGCAGCGCCGGGAGAAATGCCACGCCCTGCACGTCGAACTCTCACCCGAGATGGCCGACTTTGAAGTCACCCAGCATGTGTTTGAAAAACTGGTGGAAGAGAAGACCTTCAACCCGTGTTTTGTGACGCATTGCTCCAAGGAACTCGTGCCGCTGGCCAAGCAAAACCTGGCGAACCCGGACGTGGTTGACGTGTACGAACTGGTCATCAACGGCCAGGAAATCTCGCCGGGCTACTCGGAATTGAACGACCCCATCGTCCAGCGCCAGCGCTTGGAAGACCAGGCGGGCGAGGAGAAGCAGAACATCGACGACGATTTCCTCACGGCCCTGGAACACGGCATGCCCCCGGCGGGCGGCGTCGGCATCGGCATCGACCGCTTGGTGATGATGCTGACTGGCGCGGAGTCCATCCGCGACGTGGTGCTCTTCCCACACATGAAGCCGCGGGCTTAAAAATCTCACGCAAAGGCGCAAAGGCGCGAAGAGAAGAGGAGCCTGTCTTTTCCTTCGCGCCTTTGCGTCTTTGCGTGAGACAAAAGCATCTGCAATAAGTTATGAAACCCGCCAAGCGTCTTCAAAAGTCGGCCTCCCCGCTCCTGATCGGTGCGCACATGTCCATCGCGGGCGGCGTGGCGCTTGCCATCGACCGCGCGCTTTCGGTGGGCTGCGCGGCGATGCAGATTTTCGTGAAGAACAATATGCAGTGGTTCGCCGCCGCGCCGTTTACGGAGGCCGAGTTGAAAGCGTTTCACGAACACCCGCGCCGGGGCGAACTCCGCTCCGTGTTCGGCCATAGCGGCTATTTGATTAACCTCGCGGCGTCGAATCCCGAGTTTGCGGAAAACTCGCGCCGTGCGCTCGCCGCGGAATTGACGCGGGCGGACCAACTCGGGCTGCCGTTTTTGGTGCTCCACCCCGGCGCGCACATGGGAGCGGGCGAAGCGGAGGGATTGGCCAAAATTATCGCCGGTCTGGACGCGGTGTTTGCCACACTGCCACAGGTGAAAACGCGGGTGGCGTTGGAAACGACAGCGGGGCAGGGCACCTGGCTCGGGCACACGTTCGAGCAACTCGCCTGGATTATAGAGCACTCGGCGCACCCGGCCCGGCTTTGCGTCTGCGTGGATACGGCGCATCTTTTCGCCGCCGGATACGATATTTCCACCGAGGCGGGCGCGGCGGAGACGTTCGAGCGTTTTGACCGCGTCGTGGGGCTGGATCGCTTGGTGGCCATTCATTGCAACGACTCGAAAACCGGGCTCGGTTCCCATGTGGATCGCCACGAGCATCTCGGCAAAGGGAAGATCGGGCTGGCGCCGTTCCGGTTCCTCATGCGCGACCGGCGGTTTGCGGCCATCCCGAAGGTTCTGGAGACGCCGAAGGGGAAGGAATTGGCGGAGGATTTGGAAAATTTGAAGGTCTTGCGGAAACTGGCGAAAGGCATTGAAAGCGTGCCGTCCTCGCGTTGATCGGAGACCGCTACCTCACGGTTCTCGTAAACCTAAAAGCGGTATTGGGAAGGGATGAGATGGCATAACAGCCATGATTCATGAACCGCTCCGAATCAGACGAGCCAAGACAGGCTTGTAGGCGTTGTTATCGTCGAATCTTTTGATTCCTGCCCGTTTCGCGCTACAATGCTCTTTAGTCGTGGACAGCCTTTTTCAAAAAATCCGTCAACCAGCCAAAGATCGCATAAAAAAAACCGCTCGGAAGGAACCGTCCGCACGGAAGGTCTCCGCCGGAGCCAAAAAGGTGGGGCTAAAACCCATTGGCGGCTGGCGCAAGCGCAATTTTCTTACCGAAGTCTTGATTCCTTCGCTCTTCACGCCGCGTGTCGGCAAGAAGAAAGTCTCCCCGCGCTTTCCCGCGCTCAAAGCAGGGGAAATCGGTTTGACCTGGATCGGCCACGCTTCGTTTTTGGTCCAGACCTCCAGAACCAACCTGCTCGTGGACCCGAACTGGGCAAAATGGCTCAAAGTCATCAAGCGCATCCGTCATCCGGGGATGGAAATCCGC
>Ga0316219_1004214_pt1 | contig 10999 bp, 8 predicted proteins | sample TBH18003PmetaG_FD_203635 | JGI IMG/M metagenome (GOLD analysis project Ga0316219, IMG submission 203635) | Freshwater microbial communities from Trout Bog Lake, Wisconsin, USA - TBH18003P | ecosystem: Environmental > Aquatic > Freshwater > Lake > Hypolimnion/Profundal zone | place: USA: Wisconsin... | reverse complement strand
GTCCGCAGCCGGCCGCTGCGATCAAGGTCCCGGATCTGTTCCCTGAGCTCCGCTCCGGACCTGATCTCGGCGGGCGCAAAACACGTGGGCAATAATGTCTGGGGGGACGCAGCATTCATGACGGGCGGGGGTTGGTCTGGTGGCGCTGGGCGGGGACCTCGCAGCCGGTCTTCCCGCCTCCGCAGAGTGACATACTTCCTTAAACGGTAACATCCGGTAACCTACGCGATCACGGCTACGGAAATGCGCCGGGCGACACCCGGTCGCTGGCGATCCCGCCGCCTGGAGTGCGGCGGCCGAACCCGGCCAATTTGCGGATCGGCCTGTCGCCTCCGATCGGTCGCGGGAGGGAGCGAGCAAGAAATGCACAGCATTGGGCCCAATGTGCACAGCCGGAACCGGCGCCACGGACTAAGCTCGCTTCACCCCAAAAGAAGCGCAGCCCCCCGGGCCTTCGGTGCTCCTTTCTCCCATGCAAATTCTGGACGTAAAAACGCTTGTCTTCGGAGGGCCGGGCCATCGCCGGCAACTCGGTCAAGGTGGGTGCCGCCGGGCTCATGTCATGCGCGTAGCGGGATTCCTGCTGGCCGGTCTCGGGCTGGCCTTGGGCGACCTCGCCGCCGAGCCGGTCAAGATCCGCATCGGCGTTGAATACAATACCCCGCCGCTGTCGTTCGTGAATCCCCGCGGGGATCCGGATGGTTTCACGGCCGAACTCCTGCGCGAGGTGGGCCGCGAGGGAGACATTGAATTTGAGGTCGTGCCGAATGAGTGGAGCTACATCCTGCAGGAGTTCCAAGCCGGTCGGCTCGACGCGCTGGCCAACGTGGTGTACACCGCCGAGCGGGCGGCCACCATGGATTTTTCCCTGGGCCACGCCACGATCCACGCGATCACGTATACCCGCCCCGACCGGCCCGCCGTCCGCCGCACCGCCGAAATGGCTGGACGGTAGATGGGTCTCATCGCGGGCAGCGCCGCCGAAAAAAGCATCCAGGACTCCAAGGCGTGGGGCGCCCACGTGATCGGCTACCCCTCCAAACTGGCGGCCCTCCGGGGGCTCCACGACGGGGCCTGCGACTTTGTCTTCCTCGTGCAGCCGACGCAGACGACCGCTTCCGAGCTGGCTTGGGGGCTGCACCGGGAATTCGTGGAGGATTTTACGGTGCCGTTTCACATCGCAGTGCACCGCGGCGATGCAGCCAGGCTGGCGCACCTCAACGAGGGCCTCGCCCGCACCATGCGCAGCGACGCTTTCGACCGGATTTACGGCAAGTGGATCGGGCCGATCGAGCCGCGTCCGATAGAAGCCAGCCAGTTGAAACTCTACCGCTGGCAGATCGCGCTCGGCGTCCTGCTGGTAGTCGCCGCGTTTGGCTGGCAGAACCGGGTGGCCAGGGTTCGACGCCGCCTCGCCCGGGAACTGCTGCAAAAGGAGCGGGACCTGCTGGAGGCCCAGCGTCTGGGCGCTGTGGGCAGCTGGACCCTGGATGCCGCGACGAACAAAGTGACGTGGACGGAGCCACTCTACCGGATGTTCGGACTCGACCCCAGCCAACCGGCACCCGACTTCAATCGACAGGAACGCCTGTTCACGAAGGATAGCTGGCAAAAGCTCTCCGTCAGCGTGCGCCACGCGCCCGAACTCGGGCAGTCTTACGAGTTGGAGCTCGAAATGGTGGTGGCCGACGGAAGCATCCAATACATGTTGGCCCGCGGCGAAGCTGACCGGGATGACTCCGGCCGGATCGTCGGCGCGCACGGCATCGCGCAAAATATCACGGCGCGAAAGCTGAACGAGCAAAAGCTTCACCGCGTATCCCAACTTTATGCCGCCTTGAGCCATTGCAACGAGGCGATCGTGCGCTGCACGGACGAGCAGACCTTGTTCGAGGAAAGCTGCCGGGGTGCCTTCGAGATTGGCGGCATGGCCCTGGCCTGGGTGGGATTGATCGAAGCCGGCAGCGACCGCGTCAAATCTGCCGCGATCTTCGGGACCGGAAGCAGTTATCTGGAGACCACCGTCTCGCCCGACGATCCCCGCGGGTGCGGCCCGACCGAGTGCGCGATCCGCGAAAACCGCCCCATCTTCTGCCAGAATTTCCAGCAGGATCCGATGACCGATCCATGGCACCGGGTTGGCGCCGAGTATGGTCTCCGCTCGTCGGCCGCGGTGCCGCTGACCAGAAATGGCAAGGTGGTGGGCAGCTTCACCCTCTACTCGAGCGAGCTCGGCGCCTTCGACGACGCCGTCTCCACCCTCGTCATCCGCCTGGCGGGCAACATCAGCTACGCCCTCGACAATCTCGAACGCGAAGCGACGCGCAACCGGATCCAGGCCGCCGACCACCTCCAATCCGCCGCGCTGAACGCCACGATCAACACGGTCGTGATCACCGACCTGAAGGGGAACATCGAATGGGTGAACCCCGCCTTCACCAAATCCACCGGCTATACCGCCGACGAGGCGATCGGGCGGAATCCGCGCATCCTGAAGTCCGGGCACCAATCGCCGGCCTACTATGCCGGGATGTGGCGAACCATCATGGCCGGCCGGTGCTGGTCGGGTGAATTTGTGAACGTGCGCAAGGACGGCGCCCTCTACACCGAGGAAGTCACGATCACAGCCGTGCGGGACCGCACCGGCGCCATCGCGCATTTCGTGGCGGTGAAACAGGACATCTCGGAAAAAATTTCCCTGCAAAAACAACTGCAGGAGACCCAGCGCCTCGAGAGCATCGGCCTGCTCGCCAGCGGCATCGCCCACGACCTCAACAACATCCTGGCCCCCATCACGCTCTCGATGAGCCTGCTGCGGATGAAATATCCCAAGGAGAGCCACCTGCTCGACGTGACGGAGCAGTGTGCCCACCGCGGCGCCAACATTGTCCGCCAGGTGCTCACCTTCGCTCGCGGGACCGATGGCCGACCGGCGCCATTCAAGGTCGGGCGCCTCATCAAGGAGATGGCGCGCCTGCTGTCCGAAACGCTGCCGCGAAACATCACCCTGTCCTATGACCTCACCACCGAGGACGATTTCATCTGCGTCGATTCCACCCAGTTGCACCAAGTGATGCTCAACCTGGCGGTCAACGCCCGCGACGCGATGCTGCACGGCGGTCAGCTCACGTTGCGGATGAGCCAGCGCGCCGTGGGCGAGGTCGAGGCCAAGGAAAACCTCGGGGTCACTCCCGGAAATTTCATTGTCATCGCCGTCTCCGACACGGGCACGGGCATTGCGCCCGAGAACATTGACAAGATCTTCGACCCGTTCTTCACCACCAAGCCCCGCGGACAGGGCACCGGGCTGGGCCTGTCCACCGTGCAAGGCATCGTCCGCAGTTCGGGCGGTTTCATCAAGGTCCGCAGCGAACTGGGCCACGGCACCGAGTTCCAGGTGCATTTCCCCGCGGTGCCCGAGCCGACCGCCGAGGCGCCGTCCAGGAGCGCGCATCCCTTCACCGCCGGCCGGGGCGAACTGGTGCTCGTGGTCGACGACGAGGCCACCATCCTCGAGGTCACGCGCCTGATTCTCGAGCAGAACGGCTACACCTGCATGGTGGCGAGCGACGGCGCGGCCGCGCTGGAGCTGTTCAAGGCGAACCTGGCTCGCGTCAAAGTCGTGGTCATCGACCGGATGATGCCCGGCATGAACGGCGAAGCCGCCGCCAAGCTCATGCACGAACTGGCGCCCGGCATGCCCATCTTCCTGGCCACCGGCCTGGTCGGGGACAAGAATACCATGGACGATGAAGCCGCCATCCTTGCCGATGGCATCCGGGCGATCCTGAAAAAACCGTTCACCGAGGACAGCCTGCTCAAGGTCTTGCGCGACGCCCTCCAGCCCGCCGCCGACCGCAGCCGGTAGCTTGAACCTGACGGGTGGAGCAAACCGGGCGATTCCCGCCGGGGCTTCTGCGTTTGCAGGGGCGCTGTTTTCTGCTGCGATGAACGACTTATGAGTTGGGTCACCATCATCAGGGGCGCATTCTGATGAAAGCGGGCGATGCGCGGGGAAATTTTCCGGGCTCAGCCTTCCGCTGGGCCAAACCCGGCGTTCGAGCTTGGCTGCGTCACCTGGCAATCCCCTGCCTGATGGCCTTCTCCGCCGGATGCGGAACCGCGGTGGCGGCCGATCCGCCGGTGGGCACGGCGGCCGCGGCTGAACTTGAGCTGGCCAAGCAGGTCGAGAATCCGCTCGCCCGCGTCGTCAGCGTGCAGCTCAACGGCAACGTCAATTTCGACAAGGGCGCGTATGAGCGCACGCAGTCGCTCGCGAACTTCAGCGTCACCTACCCCTTCGACCTGCCGCGCCACTGGAACCTGTTCGTCAACTCCACGCTGCCTGTCATCGACCAGCCCGTCGGCGCCAGCGACCGCGTGCAGGGCTGCGGTGACACGGCCGTCATCACCCTGCTGTCCCCGCCCAGCTCCCAGCACTGGGTCTGGGGCCTGGGCACATCCATCGTCTGTCCCACCGCCTCCGATTCCACGCTGGGCCAGGGCAAATGGGAATTCGGCCCGGCCGCCGCCCTCGTGCACAACGAGCGCACGTGGGTCGCGGGCATCGTCGCCTCGCAAAGCTGGTCCATCACGGGCGCCAATGACCGCGCCGGCGTGAGCCGGCTGATCCTGTCGCCCTTTTGCACGTGGCATCTGAGCAAGGGCTGGTTCCTGTTCACTGCCCCTACCGTCAGTTCGGATTGGACCTCAAAGGCCAACCCCACGTGGACCGTCCCGCTGGGAGGTGGCGTCGGTTACATTGTCCGGCGGGGCAAGCACGCCGTGAATTTCGCACTGCAGGCCTACGACAACGTCGTCCGCGCCGAGGGCGCGCCGAGCTGGCAGTTCCGCTTCACCACCGGCTGGGTGTTTCCGAAATAGAGCCCTGACCCACCCGTGCGGCCCGGAACCGTCTCCCCGCGCCGCCGGCCGGGACCGCGCGCTTCGGCACCGCGTGATTATTTGCGCTGATTTCGCTTTTCCCCGCGGCGGTTGCTTCGCACGGTGACGCCTTCCCTTTGCGCTCCCTGCTGAAACTGTTTTCCCCCGGCCTGTGGATCGTGCTCCTGATGGCGGTGATCTCGACCGTGCTGGTCGCGTTGCTGCCGGTGAAGGCAAACCGCGGGATGCAGATGTGGGTGTTTGACGCCAACCATGCCAAGATCGCGGGTTTCATCGCGGAAGACTGGAACCGCGCCCACCCGGCAACGCCGGTGCAGGTCAAGCTGATCACCGGCGCCGCCCTCCAGACGCGCATGCTGAGCGGCTTCTACTCCGACACGCCCGTGGCGGACCTCATTGAAGTGGAACGCTCGATGATCGGGCAGGTTTTCGCCGGACCCGTGGCCGACGTGGGCTTCGTCGACCTGACCGGCCGGCTCGATCGCGAAAACCTGCGCACCGGCATCAACGAGCCGTCGTTCAGCCCATGGACGACCCGCGGCCACATCTTTGGCCTGCCGCACGATGTCCACCCGGTGATGCTCATGTATCGCTCCGACCTCGTCGAAGCGGCGGGAATCGACATGTCGAAGATCGAGACCTGGGACGACTACTTCCGCGTGCTCCGCCCGCTGATGCTCGACCTCGATGGCGACGGCCGTCCGGACCGGTATCTCCTGAATTCCTCGCCGACGTCGCTCTTCTACCACGAGGTCCTGCTGCTGCAGGCGGGCGGGCGGTTGTTCGACAACGCCAACCACCCAAAGCTCAACGAGCCGCTCAACGCGCGCATCCTCGCAAAAATGGCGACGTGGTATACCGGTCCCACGCAGGTCGCCGCCGAGGCGCCGATCGGGGGCCCGTCCGCGCTCCAACTCATTCGCGAAGGCTACGTGATCGGTCTGCTGGCCCCCGATTTCATTGCCGGGCAGATCCGGATGTCGCTTCCGGACATGGCGGGGAAATTCAAGTTTATGCCGCTCCCGGCCTGGGAAAAGGGCGGACGACGGACGTCCGTCCTCGGCGGCACCATGCTCGGCATCACCAAGGCCGGGGCGACCACCAGCACGGCGTGGGCATTCGCCAAACAGCTCTACCTCTCTTCTGACACCGCCCACCGCCTCTACGACGTCGCCCGCATCGTCACGCCGATCAAGGCCAACTGGAACCAACCCTTCTACGACGAACCCGATCCATTTTACAGCAACCAGCGCATCGGCCGGATGTATATCCAGCTCGCGCCCGAGGTGCCCGTGCGGCCCTCGTCACCGTATTATCCGATGACGCAGCAGCTGCTCAGCTCGGTGGTGATCCGGCTCTGTCGCTACGCGGACGAACACCGGCTCTACGACGGCCCGTCGCTTGAGCCCGAGGCCCAGCGCCTGCTCGATGAGGCCCAGCACAAGGTTGAGGCGCAGATCCACCGCAACGCCTTCCTGCGCGCCGACCGATGAAATCCTCCCGCCTGCATTCGCCGTGGACGCCATGGCTTTTCCTCGCGCCGTTCCTGCTGTCCTTCGGTGCGTTCATCGCCTGGCCCGCGGTGCGCTCGCTGATGCTGGCGTTCGAGCAGACCTACGGGCCGAAAACCACCGCGTTTGTCGGCACCGCCAACCTGCAATTCCTGGTGCACGATCCCTTCCTCTGGACCGCCGTGGGCAACACCGTCGTGTTCACCCTCGCCGCCGTCGTCCTGCAGATCCCCGTGGCGCTGGGCCTCGCACTGCTGCTCAACCGCTCCGACCTGCGCGGCCGCCGGTTCTTCCGGCTGGTCTTCTTCTCGCCGTCGATCGTCGGCCTCGCGTTCGTGGCGATCCTGTTCTCGTTCATGCTCGAGAAGCGCACCGGCCTCATCAACGCCTCGCTGCACCACCTGTTTCCCGCGTGGAACCCCGACTTCCCCTGGCTCGATCGCTACGTGATGCCGTCGCTCATCCTCGCCCAGCTCTGGATCTCGGCGGGCTTTTACATGGTCTACTTCCTCGCCGCGCTGCAGAACGTCCCAGGCGAGCTGCTCGACGCCGCGCACATCGACGGCGCCGGCGCCTGGCAGCGCTTCTGGCACGTCACGCTGCCGGAGATCCGGCCGGTGCTGAACATCATCCTGCTGCTCGTCGTCACGGGCAGCTTCCAGCTCTTCGACCTGCCCTACTTGCTCTACAACGACACGGCCGGCAGCGGCCCCGACAATCACGCCCTGACAGTGGTGACGTATCTGTTCCAAACCGGCTTCCGCAGCGGCGACCTCGGTTATGCCAGCGCGATCGGCTGGATGCTGACGCTCGTGCTGGTCGGTTTCGCCCTGATCCAACGCCGCCTCGCCCGGGCGGAGGAATCATGAGCACCCCGGACCACCGTCCCCTCCTGCGGCCCAGCACGCTGGTGATCTACGTGCTGCTGGCGGGCTTCGGACTGATTACGCTGCTGCCCTTTCTGTGGATGATCTGTGCGGCGATGAAGACGCAGCAGGATTTCTACACGTCACAGTTCCTGCCGCCGGGCAACGGCCTCTTTGGCGTCGCCTGGGACCATCTCTCGCTGTCGCAGTTCGTCCGCCTCTTCCGCGAGCTGCCCGTGCCACGGGCCATGCTGAATTCGGTTTTCCTCGCGTCTGTCGGCAGCCTGCTGGCCACCTTTTTCTGCGCGGCCGGCGGCTACGCGCTCGCCAAGTTCAAGTTTCCCGGTCGTGAGCTGCTGACCACGCTGATCCTCGGCACGGTCGTCCTCCCCGGCGCGCTGCTGCTCAGCCCCCGCTTCGAAACGTTGTATCACCTGCACCTCGTGGACCACTACCTCGGCATCTTCCTGCCCGCGGTCGCGCCGGCGTTTGGGCTGTATCTCTTCCGGCAGGCGATGGTGAACAGCGTGCCCAACGACATCCTCGAATCGGCGCGCATCGACGGCTGCGGCGAGGTGCGGATTTTCTTCACCATCGTCCTGCCCCTCATCCGGCCGATGATCAGCGCCTACCTCATCATCGCCTTCATCGCGCTGTGGAACGACTTCATCACCCCGCAGATCATCCTGCAGTCCCCTGAACTCCAGCCGCTCCCGGTCGCGATCTTCGAGCTGAAGGGCCTCTACGCCGCCGACTACAATCTGATCATGGCCGGCACCCTCGTCTCGATCGCGCCCGTGATGTTCCTCTTCCTGTTGCTGCAGCGCGAGTTCATCTCCGGCCTGACCAGCGGGGCTGTGAAAGGGTGAAGCACCGGAATTTTTTTGGGGGAGCCAGGAAGCCAAGAATCGATCCTTCCGATTCCTGGCTTCCTGGCTTCCCCCTAAAACCATCTGTAGTTCAGCTTTTTGCCCTCGAATTAAGAATCTGCACGTTTCCCCTGAAAATTATGAACGCCGCCCCGCGGCTTCGCGTCTACGATGTAGTCCTGGTCAGCCCCGCCGCGTCCTAACCCTCGCCCCGTTTCGCTTTATCCCATGAAACATCCTGAAGATTCCTCCACCGGTCCCGTCACCCCCGCCCCGCTCGTCGCCCAGAGCCTCGCCGGCCAGCGCGAAGCCGCCGCCGAGCGCCGCGCCAAATACCCGTATCGCTTCCCCGTCGACCGCCGCCAGCTCGGCGGCAAGTTCACCGTCAAGGAAAACAGCCGCCGGTTGCTGCGCTTCTTCTACTTCGAGCGCCGCCTGATGCATGCACTCGGCTCGTGGACGCTCACCATCCCCGACTACGAGGTGAAACTCGAGACCGGCCGCCACATTTTCTACCACGCCGACGCCGCCCGCTTCCTGCGCGAGCGCCTCACGGAGCAGGAATTCCGCCCGAAGGCCATCGACGCCTTCCGCGATGCCGAAATTGACCGCTTCATTGACGAGATGCTCAGCGCCGCTTCCCCCGCCGAACTGCTGGTCGGCGTGCACCAGGTGGTCGGCCGCGCGATCGCCACGACTTACCGGCACCACATCGACGACACGGACCAGGTGACCGATGTCCCGACGATCCGCTGCCTCCGCCGCATCCTCAACGACTACGAGCCGATGCTCGCGTGGGCCGACGAGGCGGTGGACGCCTACATCGCCGGCGGCGTGGAGGAAGCCCCGCTCTCTGCGTGGCGCTGGCATCTCTCGCGCCTGCTCGCCTCCATCGGCGGCATCACCGGCGCCGACCCCCGCGCCGAGGCGCCCAAGCCGCTGCGCATCGACACCAAGCCCTACGAGCGCGGCACCACGCCGATGCGCGATTCGCGCTTCGACACCTTCCGCCATACGGGCGACTACGAGAAGGCCGACGGCGCGCCGCGCTTCGACAAGGATTCCTACGAGGCGCTGCGCCTGCGCTTCATCCGCACCCAGCGCGACGAGGTGGACGCCATCGAGGCCTTCGGCACGTTCGTCTGGGATATCCGCTTCAAGGATTTCGACGCCGAATACGACCTCGCCCGCGTCACGTGGGACGAGGCGCGCCACACCGAGATCGGTCACCGCGCCATGCTCGCCTCGGGTTACGATCCCTACGAGCTGCGCAACCGCCTCACCAGCTCCACCTGCCGCGGCCCGATGGACCCGGCCTTCGCGATGGCGGAGATCAACCTCTTCGGCGAGGTCGGCGTCCTGAAGACCATCAACGACCTCATCGACACCGCCGCCAGCCGCAACGACGAGTTGCTCCGCCACATCTCCGACTACATCCGGGCCGACGAACGCACCCATGTCCGCAAGGGCACGCACATCATCGAGGTGATGACGACCCTCGACGCCAAGGCGCTGGAGTTGCGCACGCGCGAGCTGTTCACCGAGTGCCTCGTGAGCCTCGGCGCGATCAAGAAGGAAATCGATATGCAGACCCTCTCCCGCGAGGAGATCGAGCATCTGGTCGGAGAGTGAGCCGGCATTAAGCGCAAAGGCGCGAAGTCGCAAAGTCTGCGCAAGGCGAGTGTCGAACCATCGCGGGATGAATCGATCCTCGCCTTCTTTGCGTCTGCCCTTCGCGACTTCGCGTCATCGCGCTTAACTCTCCCCGCCGTGCTTGCGGCCCGGCCCGAATCGCCCTTACTCGGGGGCTTCATGGCCACCACTGTTTTCACCATCGCCAACCAGAAGGGCGGCGTCGGCAAGACCACCACCGCGGTCAACCTCGCCGCCGCGCTGGCCGAAAAAAAGATCCACACGCTGCTGATCGACCTGGACCCGCAGGCCAGCGCCACCAGTGCCGTCGGCATCGAAAAGGTGGCCGGCCGGAGCCTCTACGGCCCGCTCCGGGGCGAGGGCACCGCCTTCGAGATGATCACGCCCACCGCCTATGAGCACCTCGCCCTCATTCCGAGCGAGGAGGACCTCGCCGCGGCCGAAATCGAGCTGGCACAGACCGAAAACTACCTGATGAAGCTCCGCGGCGTGCTCGAGGCCATCCGCGCTTCCAACGGCTACCGCGTCATCATCATCGATTGCCCGCCCGCGCTCGGCATGCTCTCGATGAACAGCCTCGCCGCCGCGGACTGGCTGCTCATCACGCTGCAGTGCGAATACATGGCCCTCGAGGGCCTCGGCCAGATCCTGCGCAACGTCGACCGCCTCAAGAACGCCCACGTGAACGATGGCCTGCAGCTCGGCGGCATCGTGATGACCATGTTCGACTCGCGCACGAACCTCGCCAAGCAGGTCGTGGATGAGGTGAAACAGCACCTGCCGGACAAGATCTTCGACACGGTCATCCCGCGCACTGTCCGGTTGAGCGAGGCGCCGAGCTTCGGCCAGCCCATCTTCGCCTACGACCCCCACGGCCCCGGCGCCGCCGCCTACCGGGCGCTGGCCAAGGAAGTCATCGCCCGCTTCGGATTGGCGTCTCAGTAGCGAGGAGCGGGGAGCGAGCAGTCGCGGTTCCCCAATGTGATCACGCAAAGCCGCCAAGCCGCCAAGGAGTGCATGACCACTTTGCGCCTCTGCGGCTTTGCGTGACCCCAAACCCGCGCTTGCCCTGTCCGCCACCCGCTACTCACTACTCGCTACTTTCTCACCCGTGTTCACCGCCCTGACCAAATATCGCCACGCGTTCCTCCTCGGGCTGCAGAGCAACCTCGTCTATCGCGTCAATTTCGCGGTG
>Ga0316219_1004213_pt1 | contig 11000 bp, 5 predicted proteins | sample TBH18003PmetaG_FD_203635 | JGI IMG/M metagenome (GOLD analysis project Ga0316219, IMG submission 203635) | Freshwater microbial communities from Trout Bog Lake, Wisconsin, USA - TBH18003P | ecosystem: Environmental > Aquatic > Freshwater > Lake > Hypolimnion/Profundal zone | place: USA: Wisconsin... | reverse complement strand
CCGGCACCGGCAGCACCGCCTGTTTCGAATGGACCCGCAGTCCTCGTTAGCCCGAGCCCGTCCGCACCGCTCGCTCCCGAAACCAACCGATCGGTGGCGAAATTCGCGCTGCTCACCGACACCCGAAGCTCCGCTTCCAGTTCGCAAGCCAGCATCGGAGCTGCCGTGGTTGGCACCAACCAAGGATCAGCCATCGTCCCAAGCTTCACGCGGCCAATATTGGCCGGGCCAGCCATGCCCCCCGACGACGTAACCCCGGTAAACACCCGGCTTCGCTCCGCATTGGAACCGGCAACCCCGGTGACGCCACGCTCGACCACTGCAGGCTTTCGTCGCCATCCCGACGTCACCGTCGAGGTCCGCTCCATCCGCCGGGGCAATGAGCCAACCGTCATTCCCAACTCCCCGCCGCCAACCTCGGCCGGACCGGCGATCCTGCCTGCCAACGAGTGGTTGACCACGCCTGCAGTTCGCTCGAGCATGCAACCCGCAACGCCCCTTGCGCCACCGCTTGCCAAACCTCCAACTCCCGGTTCGGAAGCCGCGTTGCCGCCAACCCCTTCGATCGTAGCCGGTGGTCCCCAGGCTCCAATAGCCCGAGGGTCAGGCGACCCGGAGACAATTCCGGAGGTTATCCCCGATCCGACACCAGCCCCTGCCCGGCCACCGACGCTCGGGTTGGCTCAGGCAATTGGAGGGGCTCCGCCTGAGGTGGCGGGCTCTCAGGCGGTGCCGGGGCTCTATTCTTCCCCGCCGAGCTCGACCATGCCCTCTTTCCCCGACCCAATCATCGAAGAGCGAGGCGGGTGGGAACCTGCACCGTCGACGCCAAAGAACGAGTTCAGCGTGGGGTATTTCTTTACCTGGAACATGTCGGCGCAGTTTAAGAACTCCGGAGGTTCGCTCTTCCCGGTGCCCTCCCAATACAAGGACGGCTATGTCCTCCAGAGTTCGCGCGGCAACACGGATGGCTACACCTGGAACTGGGGTTACCAGAGCGCCTCCCAATTTGATGCGGTAAATGACCGCCTCATCATGAGCCATCCCTCGGTGCTGCCGGGCTCCGGCTTCGCCAGTCAGAACACTCCAGCCAACGACGTCAACCAAGGCGTGGAATTCGGCTACCACCGGCGCCTGTGGGATCTGCCGGACGAGCGCGTACAGTTGGGCCTCGAAGCCAGCTTCAGCTACGCCTCGATGGAGTTTCGTGAGGCGCGAACCGACTCGGCGAACTTGGTCATCAGCCAAGACGCCTATGCGCTCAATGGCATCCATCTTCCGCCGGCGCCCTATAATGGGACCTACTCGGGGCCGGGGCCCCTTATCAATAACAACCCGCAGGCCCTGCCGCCGGTCGTGAACGGTGCGATGATTATCTCCGAACGCACGCTGGATTTGGACCTGTTCAATCTGCGGTTGGGCCCCCGCCTGACCGTGAGACTGTCTCCGCGCCTGTTCGGGACGGCCAGTCTAGGGCTGGCGCTCATCATGGTGAATGGGGATTTCTTTTATCACGATACTGTCCCGCAGTTGGGCCTGAGCTTATCCGGGCATCAAGAGCAGTTCAGCGTCCTGCCCGGCGGGTATATCGGTTTGGGCCTGGGGTATCAAATCAGCGACCATTGGGCGGTGTTTTACCGGATCCAGTTCCAGTACAATGAGGCCTACCAGCAGGGCATCGGTGGCCGAAACGTGGAGCTGAATCTCAATCACAGCTTGTTCCAGACCATCGGCCTCAGTTTCTCGTTTTGACCCGGCTCAGAGCTTCGTCACCCGGTAACAGCGGAAGCGACAAGTAGAGTCCACTGGCACGATCATGCTTCCGTAATTCGACTCGGTAACGATTCTCGGTCCCAGCGGTTGCCAGAGCGCCCCACCCATTGCGCTGGCGTATTCGACCTGGAAGGTGCCTCCGGTCCGGGACCTCCAGCTGAAGCGAAGGCCGCCAGGATCCGTCGCGATGCTGAGCGTGATTGTCTCCGGCTGGCGGACCATCCGGTAGTTAAAGGTGGCGCCCCACTGCGAGACCTCGCTCCAGGCTACCAAAAGCGACCCGGTGGCCGTCTCGGTAATGGCCGGGTAGTAAGGGGTCCCTTCGGTCGTGAAGGCCTGCGGCGTAGACCCGGTGGTATAATCGGTCCAGACCGGCACCACGCCGTCACCCTGATCCGTTTCCCAGGCGAGGATCACCTCATCGCTCTTGGTCACGGTGATGACGGGCCAGAAGCTGTTGGTGGCGACCGTCTGGGGCTGGCTCCAGCCGGTTTGGCCGCCCTTGCGATACCTGATGGTGCCGCGGACCACCTGCCACAACTCCTCCGGCATGCACTCCGAGTAGCAATCGAAAGCCGGATACCAGGTGTTGGCATACACCAGGTGGATGGTCCCCGTGCTGTCCTGCGCCACGCCCAGCGTGGAGATGAACCCGTCAACCACCCCCACGGTTTGGGGCGTCTGCCACCCTTGGTCGCGCCGCGCCTCGAAAATGGTGGTCTGGTACGGGCCATCCTGCGTAGTTTCATCGGCCCAAATCACTCGCGCTTTCCCATTCGGATCGCGGGTGACAGCGAAACACGGTGTGCCGGTCTTGAAGGGGAGCGTCGTCCATTGCAGCACCGTTTCCGCCGGCTCCCATTGGGTGCCCTGCTTGTGGACGCAAGTGAGTCCATCTTCGGTCGGGTAAAACACGAACGCCTCGTTAGTGTTGATGCTCAGGAGGCACGCCTCAAGGACATTGGTCGCCACCACCCACGTGTCGCTGAGTAAGCCCGTTTGGGTGGCGAGTTGACCATACATCAACTGCGGTTGCCGGTTGGTATGGCAGACCCAGAGCAAATGGTACCGCCCCGGCGACGCTTGGGCGGTGGCGACCAAACGGTTGAACCCTCCCGGCGGCAGCAGCGCCAGAGCGCCGTTCGGATCACCACCCGGGCTTGCCGACAAATGCACGTTCATGGACCGTAGCAAATCATCGCGGTCTTTGTTGAACAGGACCATCCCATTCCCCTCGGGGAGGAGGACGGGGTGCCAGATGTTGGGGTTGTTATGAACGGGCTCGGAGCCGGGCACGGGCCGTTTCAACAGCAGGTCAGGATCGTTCGTCAGAGTAAGCACCTTGAGTTGGGCCAGTTGGAAGCTCACCAGGCTCACCACCGACTGGTAGGGGGCGTTTAGGCCTTCGGGCTGTTGAATGTGGGCCTCCGCGCCCCAGGGTAAGTCCCAGTCGCCAGGTTGTGCTTGCGCCCCCGTTTCTGGCTCCAGGAAGAACCAGTTGGTGAACACCGTGGGGTCATCGCCGATAAGACTGGCGTTCAGCGTATGTCCAAAACCGGGAGCTGTAACGGTGGCGACATACACGGGCAGGTTGAACGTGTTCTGGGCGACACCGTACCTCTCGTAAAGGGGATTGGAGGGATCGAGCAGTTGCGGGGTAAACCGGAGCAAGCACCGGGTGGCGAAGTCATCGCAGCCCCAGTCGCTGTCGGCTTCCTGGTTCTGGATCAACTGGTTGAAATCGATGGCCACAACCCGGCGCAACCAGTCGGTGCGCGCGCCGGGCCCGGCGAGAGAATTCCACCAACCGGGCAGCGTTCCTCCCTTGAGGGCTGCTTCCAGTAAAGCGAGATCCGCGCTGTCAATCACGCCATTGCCGTCCACGTCCGCCCGCACGTTGGGCGGGCGGGTGCCCGCGATCATCTCCCTGACCAAATCCAGGTCTTTGGGGGTGATGTTCCCGTCCAGATCGATGTCGCCACTCCCATAGTAATCTGTGGTCTGGCTGGGGGCCTCAAAGGGATTGAGCCCATTCCAGTGGCGATCGGTCTGCGGCACAGTTGACAGACCTTGCTGCCCTCGGCCAGTCAGCACCGGAAGGACCGTTAGGAGGCACATCCATACGCCGAAGCGGCGCGCCTTTGAGGCGGCGGAGGCAATTAAACGCCAAAGCCTGGCGCCGAGGTTGAGCGGGCCGACTACCCGCCGCCTGGGGCGACGATCGCGGCAGCGATCACTCCTCGGTTCGCGATCGCTTTGAGGATGGCGGGAGACGCCAGCCACCCCCACTGCCAAATAGGTTTGTGCCTGCACCCGTGTTGCGTCGTGGCTCTTGCCCGCCAAGACCTGACCGGCGATGTTGGCTAGACCTATGCCAATTGCCTCACCAGGGGTCGGGCAAGCGCCATTGGAGTCTCCAGGTGCTCGAGCTCCAGCATCAATCGTGTTCTTAGGGTTATCATGGGGTATGTTGGCCAGACAGCAAATGCCTCTGCAACTGTTATTTTCACGTTCTGATCCCACCATGACCGTGCTTGTGGCAGGTCGTATCCCAATCCCCACGATATGGGAGGATTACCCCACATGACGGGGATGCGAGACCGTGGCACGTTGGACGAGAGCTTCAGCACCCTGAGCCTTGGACGGTATCAATAAACGTGAAGAAATGCAGAAACGGTCAGGCGTGTTCCTGCCGTGGACGTAAGAACGTGGACCCAGCCGGTCGCTACTACGAGTGCGGCAGCCTGATTCCTATGGTTCACCTTCTATCCCCACATCGATGTACTGCCCGCCGATAGTCTGGTGGCAATGGACGGCCAGGAGATGTTTGCCGGGCTTCAGCAGCGCCGCGGCCTCGGCGGCGATCGGATACGACTCGTAGGCGGCGATGAAACCGGGGAGTTTGGCGGCGAGCACGCCATCCACATAGATCTCGGGATCCTCGTCGTAATGGATCGTGAGGGCGAGATGCTGAAAAGTGCCGGAGGGCATCTCGAATTCGCGACGCAACCAGAGGTCCGGCGTGGCCCAGGGCGTGCGGGGACGGCGGCCGATATTCGGTTCGGTACTGCCGAAGGGCGCCGGCGCTGATCTCCAAGCCGAGTCGTCGAAGCCGGGCTTGAACCAATCGGCGGCGGGACGCTCGGTGGTGCAGCGCCAGAGGATGGCCTCGCGCTCCGCCGTGGGGACGAGCACCACGGGCGCGGCGGGCGGCACTTTGCTCACGCCGGTCGAGTAGCGAATCACGGCGACCTCCCGGTCCTTGAAGGGGGTGCCGTCGCGGCGCAGCACATCATGGAACCACACGGGCGGCTCAGTCGCCGCAGTCCCCGGCGGGCTGCCCCAGGGGAAATAGGTCTGGGTGCGGCCGGCGACCAATCCCCAGTTCCAGCAGGCAATCTGCCCGGCCTTGAAAAACGGCAGGTGTGTCTCGAAGCGACTGCCCAGCGAACGGGCCATCCATTCCGTGACGATCACCGGCCGGCCCGATTTCTTCCCCTCAGCCACCGACTGTCGGAGACTGTCGAAGGACCCATAGTGGTGCAGGTTGACGAGGTCGGAAAACGGCTCCGCGATCCAGCAACTCGCTAGCGGCTGGGTCGGGCTGGTTTCCCGCGCCCAGCGGAACGTGGCCTGCACCAACGGCAGGCTGGTCTTGGCTGGTTCATTGTAAAGGTCCCAGATCACGATCCGCCGGTCTTGCCCAAAGGCGCCGACCAGGTCCTTCACGTAGGACTCCAGCTTCGGCCAACTCGATGGATCCGCGACTCGCTTCACGCCGGGGCTGCACACCCACTGGCTGTTGTGTACCCCCGGCACCGGGTCGTCCTGTTTACCGACCCGCGGTTCGGGTTTGAAACAGTCGTCGAAGAGGATCGGCATCACGCGAATGTCATGGCGCCTGGCGATGGTGAGGAACTGCTGGCACCGTTGTTTCAGCCCCGCCGCGCCCGCCTCCCAGACGACATAGTTCAGGAATACGCGCACCGTGTTGAAGCCCAGATCGTGCGCCCAACCCAATTCCCGGTCGATCGTCGCCGGGTCGAAAGTCTCGGCCTGCCACATCTCGACGTCATTGACCGCGGTGCTGGGGAGGAAGTTGCACCCGACCAGCCACGGTTGCTGGTGATACCAGTTCCAGGCCCGGTCGGCGGGCCACGGGCCTGTGGTGGCCGGCGCGTCGGCGGCGCGAGCGGCGAGGGTGATGCACAGAGCCAGGCACAAAACCGAGAGCCCTGCCACCCAGGTCGGCGGGAAACTCAGCGGGCTTGGGGCCAAAACCGGCACCCTGCCGACGGGAAAGCCTGCGCTCCGGAGTTGCGACCCGTCACGCGGTACCAATCGGGAAGGACTCATGGGCACGGGAGCTCCAGGGTGGACTTGAGGACCTCGACGATCCGCTCGTTCGTGACGGCGTCTTTCACCGCAATGCGCAGCGCGTGCCGCCCCATCCGCGACCCCATCACGCTGGCGTCGCGCAGAAACACCCCCTGCTCCCGGCAGCGCCGCACCACCGTCGCCGCGTCGGGACCGCTCTCCGGCAAATGGCACAGCAGAAAATTCGTCACGCTCGGCACGATTTCCCAACCCAGCGGGCCGAGTAATTCCTGCAATCGCCCCCGTAACCGATGGGTTTCCGCGTAGCGGTCGGCGTAGTAGCCGGGATCCTCCAACGCTTTCACGGCCGCCACCTGCGCCGGGAGGCTCACCGCCCACGGCGGGGTGATCGGGCGCAGGGGTTCGAGTTGATGCGGACCCGCGCACAAGTAGGCCACCCGCACCCCGCTCAGCGCATAGACCTTGGACATGGATTTGCAGACGATCACATTCTCCGAGGCCGCCGCAAAGGCCTCCAGCGACTGGTCGGCGCCCGCATATTCCACGTAGGTCTCATCCACCCAAACCCGCGTCGCCGGCGGCGCGTGGCGCAACACCGCCATGAGTTCCTCGCGCGGCAGGTGCCGCCCCGTGGGGCTGTTGGGGTTCACCAGCACCACCAGGTCGTAACCCTCCGCCAGGCACGTGGCCAACCGGACCGGGTCCAGCCCGTAGCCGTCCGCGCGCTCCAGTGCCAGCCGCTCGGCCCGGCAGCCGATCACGCATTCCAGCACGTGCGGATATTCGCCGTAGGTCGGGTCCAGAATCAGCACGCGGGATTCCGGTCTCAGCCAGTGCCGCAGGGCCAGGAAGATCAGGTCCGACGACCCCGCGCCGGGCAGGATGGCATCGGGCCGCACGCCGCGGGCGCGAGCGATGGCACGCACCAGGCCCTCACACCGGGTCGGAGGCGAGGTGCGCAGCAGCCAGGGCAGGTGCGCTTCCAAACAGGCCAGCGCCTTGGGCGAAGGGGGGAACCAGGCATCGAGCACGTCCGCGTTGATAATCCGCTCCCGGCGCTCCAGCGACCCGAACTCGTCGCCCACCGCCGAGAAAAACGCGCCCCCATGGAAACAGGCTGCGGGTGTCCGATAGGGAAAACTCAGTTGCCACTCCACCTCCGCTTCCGCTCGGCGGAGCATCTCGCGAATGCCGTGGAGGGCTTCGTGAATATCCCGCATGGTGGCCTGCAGCAAATGGTAGGTCACGGCCCCGGCTTGCACCGTGGGGCCTGCGTCTTTGAGTCCCACGCGGTGGTACATGCTCAACACCTCGTGCCGGCCGATGGCCATGATGCGCGTCCCCCCGTGCGACTCGACCCAGCGGAACGACGCATACATCAACAACAGCGCCAGCATCCGCCGTCGGGCCGTCTCAGGAATCGTTAGAATCCGCACCTCGTACAGCGCGTCGTCCACCGCGAACGGCAATTGCTCCCGCGTGAGATACTTGTCCACCGAGTACAGCCCGTGGCCCGGCGGGGTAATGGACACGAACCCGACGATGTCCTTCCCGTCCAAGGCCACCAGGTAGAGGTTGAACGCGTCCAGGGCGTCGGTGAGCCGTCCGTCTGGGCGCACCCCATACTGGCCCAGTTCGCGGGCATAGACCTCGTGGCGCAGCCGGTAAATGGCCTCGCGTTCCTCGCTGGTGGCCAGGCGGACCACTAACCCGCGGGTCCGGCCCAACGGCCCGGCCGGCCTGGCTTTGGCGTCTGGATCCAGCGGCTCTTCCCGGAGGCGGAAACGGCCTGGATCCACCTGGTACCAGAACTGCATCCGATCGTTGCCGGCAGTGTGTGCGAGGTTCATTCCGGCTATATTACCTGGACCGCTACGCCGGGACAAGCCGCTTGCCATCCGCTTGCCTTCTGTCAAAAGGAAGGAAGGAATGCTTGGGCAACGGGTTAGCCCTCAGGCCGCTCCCCGGGTCGTCCGCCAGACTCCCCGCCGCGGAAGTCCCGGCCGGTTTTCCACGCTTGTCTTTGCCCTGCCCGTACCCTACCTTTGAAGTGTTGATCATGATGCTGGAAACCACCATGCCCTGTGGATCAAAACGGGGAATGATCCCGGGATGTGACGGGTTGCCAGCGGTACATGCTTCAATTCAAGTGCGTCCGTAGCTCAATTGGATAGAGCTTCTGACTTCGGATAGTAGGGACTAAGCCAAACCGCCTGATTTTCTACGGATCCAATTAACACAACAAAATCACGCTTTTTGCGGGCATTTTTATGTAATATTGCTAGGGAATTACAGCGGGCGTGAACCGTTTTGACGTGAGCTTGGACAACTTTCAAAAGTAGGCAACAAAGTAGATTATAGCTAAGAAATACCCCATTTCGCCCCTCTTTCCAGTCCCGCCTCGCCACAACGCAGCGAAGCGCAACTGGCGGCGATTGGAGGCCCTTCCTCGCCGGGGTCAGAATGTCCGCTTGATCCGTTCGCCCCAAGAGACGCACCATTCCCCCATGCTGCTAATCGAAAGAATCGTCAGCGGGGGCCGGATCGGCGCAGACCGGGCCGCACTGGATTGGGCGATTGAAAAAAGCATCCCGCACGGTGGCTGGAGCCCTGCGGGCCGATGGCCTGGATCCGCCCCTCGGAAGCGCCGGAGAACCGGCATCCTTGCTCCAATTGGGCCCTGGGCGAGATACGGTGGGTTCGGCATGGCTCGTGACGGCGGCCCCGCCTGCCCGGCTTGGAAGGGTTGAAAAGTACTTGAGTGCATCGAGGTGATGCAGCATGATGCAGCCATGCCGCAAACACCGAAGAATTTGGCTGGAAAGCAGAAGACCCCACGTCTGACCGTGAGCCTTTCTCGTCCGATCTACAAATCTGTGCTTCAGATCGCAAAGGCCAAGAAGGTGTCTTGCTCTTGGGTGGTGAGGGACGCCGTTGAGGCGTACGCCGCTTTGCATGGAAAAGACCAACCAGTTTGAATTATGCAATGGGTTGCCCCTGCTGAAAAAGACACCGCCACGAATGCGCTGGAAAAACGGCTGTGGGATGCGGCAGACCAGTTCCGTGCCAATTCCGGCCTCAATGCTGCCCAATACTCTCAACCCGTTCTCGGGCTGATTTTCCTGCGGTTCGCCGAAGTGCGGTTCTCGCAACAACATACCAAGCTGGAAAAGACCAGTGCCTCGTCCCGCCGTGGTTCACGGGTGGATGACCCAACCGCCTACCATTCCGATGGCATTCTTTACCTGCCCCCCAACAGCCGTTTTGACTACCTGCTGAACCTTCCCGAAGCGTCGGACATCGGGGCCAAGCTCAACGACGCCATGCGGGACATCGAAAAAAACAACACGCAACTTTCAGGAGTGCTGCCCAAGACGTACAACATCTTCACGAGCACCCTGCTCAAGGGGTTGTTGAAAATGGTGTCCGAGATTCCAGCCACGCTGGATTACGATGCATTCGGGCGGATTTACGAGTACTTCCTGGGCGAGTTCGCCATGACCGAAGGCCAGGGTGGGGGCGAGTTTTACACCCCCGCCAGCATCGTCAAATTGCTGGCCGAAGTGATTGAACCGTTTCACGGTCGCATCCTTGACCCTGCCTGTGGTTCGGGCGGCATGTTCGTACAGTCCGCACGGTTCGTCTCGGAGCACCAAAAGAATCCATCCTCGGAACTCAGCGTCTTTGGCGTGGAGAAGACCGACGAGACGGGGCGATTGTGCCGCATGAACCTTGCGGTGCATGGGCTGGAGGGCGACATCAAGCACGGCGGCCAGACCAACAGCTACTACGATGACCCCCATGAAGCCGTTGGCAAGTTTGACTTTGTGCTTGCCAATCCACCGTTCAACGTCAACGCCGTGGACAAGGACAGGTTGAAAGAAATGGTGGGGGCGGGGCGGCGTTATCCATTCGGTCTGCCCAACACAGACAATGGCAATTACCTGTGGATTCAACTTTTTTACTCTTCGCTGAATCCCAAGGGCCGTGCTGGATTCGTCATGGCCAATTCTGCGTCGGATGCTCGCAGCAGCGAAATGGAGCTACGGAAGAAACTGATTGAGTCGAAGGCCGTGGACGTGATGGTGGCTGTTGGACCAAACCTGTTCTACACGGTCACGCTGCCCTGCACCCTCTGGTTCTTGGACAAGGGCAAAAGCAAGACCTCACGGGCGGACACCGTGCTCTTCATTGATGCCCGACACATCTACCGCCAGATTGACCGTGCTCATCGTGAATGGACGTATTCCCAGATTGGTTTCATCGCCAACCTGGTGCAGTTGTATCGGGGCGAGGAACTAGATTTCACGCTGGGTGGCGACGAAGCCAAGGCCAAGGTGAAGGAGGTTTTTGGGGCCAAGCCGAAGTATGCGGACGTGGCGGGACTCTGCAAGGTGGCTACGCTCAAGGAAATTGAAGCGCAAGGCTGGTCGCTAAATGCAGGTCGCTACGTTGGCGTGGCGGCAGGTGAAGAAGTCAGCGACGAGGATTTCAAGGAGCAACTTGAGGAACTCAACGAGGAGCTTGAGCGGTTGAACGCTGAGGCTCACAAGCTGGAACAGACCATCGCCAAGAACGTGGCGGACATTTTGGAGGCTTGACGCATGGCGACGTGGCGTACAGGAAAGCTCGGCAAGTTGGTTGCCTTCAAAACTGGCAAGCTTGACTCAAATGCTGCTGTTCCCGATGGCGACTATCCGTTCTTCACCTGCTCGCAGGAGACACTACGAACAAATACGTTCAGTTTCGATACCGAATGCGTGCTGCTGGCTGGAAATAATGCCAACGGCATTTTCCCGCTAAAATACTTCAACGGAAAGTTTGATGCCTATCAGCGGACGTATGTCGTTAAGCCACGTGACACCGAAGAGCTGAGCACGAAATATCTT
>Ga0316219_1004210_pt1 | contig 11004 bp, 8 predicted proteins | sample TBH18003PmetaG_FD_203635 | JGI IMG/M metagenome (GOLD analysis project Ga0316219, IMG submission 203635) | Freshwater microbial communities from Trout Bog Lake, Wisconsin, USA - TBH18003P | ecosystem: Environmental > Aquatic > Freshwater > Lake > Hypolimnion/Profundal zone | place: USA: Wisconsin... | reverse complement strand
GCAACCCAGTGAATTAAATGATTTGTTGAGCCTCCTGTGGCCATCAGAACCACCATGGCATTAACGATTGATCGTTCATCAACCAGAATTCCAATAGGCATATGGCTGTGAGCGTCTTCTTTAACGCCGAGCGCCATTCTTTTAGCTAGATCAACCGCATGACGAGTAAATGATTCTCGACGGCCTTCGTGTGGAGAAATAAATGCAGCTCCAGGTACGTGTAAACCCATCGCTTCAAGCAACATTTGATTGCTGTTTGCAGTCCCATAAAATGTACAAGTTCCTATATCGTGATAGGCCTTCATTTCTGACTGAAGAAGCTCATCACGTCGCACGAGGCCTTGCGCATATAACTCTCGAGTCTTTGACTTTTCTTTGTTTGATATCCCTGAACTCATAGGTCCCGCAGGGACAAAGATGCCGGGAATATGACCATAACTTAATGCACCTATCAATAGTCCTGGAACAATTTTGTCGCATACACCCAAATACAACACAGCGTCAAAAACATTATGAGAAAGCGCAATAGAGGTCGCCATCCCAATTACATCACGGGAAAATAAACTTAACTCCATTCCCAAGGTTCCCTGAGTAATTCCATCACACATTGCTGGAACACCGCCAGCAACCTGGCATGTAATGCCCAAATGTCGAGCCTGGTCTCTTATCAAATCAGGATAGCGTTCGTATGGCTTGTGGGCTGAAAGCATATCGTTATAAGCAGTCACAATGCCGATATGAGGAGCCCTTTCTTGAACCAACCTTAATTTGTCATTTTTTGGTAATGCTGCCCAAGCATGGGCAATATTGGCACAACCCATCGAATCCCTTGCGCTGGGGGTCTTAAGCATCTCATTCACAGAATTTAAATAGGATTCCCGCAAGCTATAACTGCGCTGACGTATCCTATCTGTGACAGCCAAAACTGTTTTATTCATAATTATTTAGCTAGAAGCACCCCTTGTATAACTTTGTGTAACCATACTTCATTTTTTTATGTAACTATATTACAATTTGATAACTAACATTGCAAGTAATTGTTTAAATATGCTGATTACTCAAGCCAATATGATTCTCGAGACAAACCCTAGCCTCTTGGGGGAGTCTCCCTTTTGGCACCCAAATGAGCGCAAGCTCTACTGGTGTGACATTCTTGGTAAGAAAATTTTCCGATTTGACCCCGCATCGAAGGCGGAAGAAAGCTGGTCTCTTCCCCAAGAGCCAGGATGCATTGCACCCATTAAAGAAGGTGGATTGATTGTCGGTATGCGCGATGGAATCTACTCCTTTATACCAACCAATCAAGAATTGGAGTTACTTTACTCCTCCCCATTTAATAGCAGCAAGGAGCGCTTTAATGATGGTAAATGCGATGCTTTAGGGCGACTTTGGTTAGGCAGCATTTATGAGCCGAAAACATTTGAAAATGCTTGTTTATACAGCTTTCAAAAAAATGGTCCGGGCTTTTCACTCAACAAGATGGCGCGTGAGAATATCACCTCCAACGGACTTGCATTTTCCCCTAATAATCAACTTCTTTATTGGGCTCACACATCAAAACATAGAATCGATTGTTATGATTTTTATCCTAAAACAGGGCTGATTTCAAATAGGCGCCTTTATAAACAGTTTCCCCTAAAGGGAGAGGAGGCAATTTACCAGGGACGGCCAGATGGAGCATGCATTGATGTGGAAGGTTGCTACTGGGTGGCGATGTATGAAGGGGGGAAGGTAATTAAAATTTCCCCTAGCGCGGAAGTAATACAAGAAATTCATCTTCCCACCAAATATCCAACAATGCCCTGCCTAGGGGGAGTGAATGGCAAAACCTTATTTATCACAACTGCTGCACCTAAAAATGTTCAAAGTATTGAAGCTGATCCGCTAGCTGGAAAAATATTTGTCACAGAAGTAGACACCCCAGGTATTCCTGTTAATTTTTTTGGTTAGTTGACATAAATTAAGGATTGAGCTCTCAGCTAGCAGTACGGTAGCGTTTCTTCTTAAGATTTTTTTTCATCTCAGAAAGCATCGGCCTAAGTTTAGGTCCAATTTGCAGAGCAACGCCCGTAGTCAAAATATCTATGATTAATAAATGCAATAGCCTTGAAACCATCGGGCTATAAACGTCATAGCCTTCAGGATGATCTGCGGCAATATGAATTTGTGCAACCTTTGCTAGCGGAGATCCACTTGCAGTAATAACAATAGTGGTGGCTCCTTTTTTCTTTGCAATTTCTGCCGAATCCAATAAATCGCGACTACGCCCAGAGTTAGAAATCACAACTAAACAATCCCTAGGCCCGAGCATCGTAGCTGCCATAATCTGGACATGTCCATCAGCAAAGGCAACCGTATTTCCACCCAAACGAAAGAATTTATGTTGAGCATCTTGGGCAACTATTCCGGAATTTCCAACTCCATAAAACTCAACCCGACCGCCGGACTTTGTAGTTTTACACAAGGCATCAATTGCGAGTTTGAAACTTGCTGCGCTGGCTTCATTGCGATATCGAAGTAAGGCACTGACGGCATTATCAATAATTTTTACCATCAGCTCGGGGGTATCATCGCCCATACTGACGGCCGTATGCACAAATGGAACGCCCTCATTGATGCTGCCAGCCAACTTCAATTTAAAATCACTAAGGCCTTCATAGCCAAGACTTCTACAAAACCGCACTACCGTGGGCTTACTTACTTGGGCAAGATCAGCAATTTCGGCTACAGGAATAGTGGCAAATTTTCGAGGGTCATTAAGCACTAAATTTGCAACCCTCTGCTCAGAGGGAGAAAGGGTGGGTTGTGAAGCTAAAACTCGGTCAAGCAAACTCATGAAATGCCCTTATTAAATCTCCTCAGGCCATGCAGTATCGAGATTGGCAACTAATGCACTGGCCGCAGGAGGACCCCAAGTACCAGCAGCATAGGGCTTAGGCTGGACGGGATCTTTCTTCCATGATTCTAATATAGGCATTACCCATTTCCAAGCGGCTTGCTGCTCATCAAAACGCACAAAAAGATCCAAGCGCCCTGCCATGACCATTAGAAGAAGGCGCTCATATGCTTCAGCAGACTGAGTGCCAAACGCTTCTTTGAAATTCAGATCCAAATTAACAGGATGTAATCTCTCCGAATCAACTTGATTTCGGCTAGATGATTTTGCTGACAAGTGAAGTTCAATTGAATCTGAGGGCTGTAATGAAATCACCAAGCGATTATTTGGAATATTAGCGGTATCGGCATAAATAGAATGCGGCACAGACTTGAAGTTAATAACTATCTCGGCTGAGCGCTTAGCTAAACGCTTTCCAGTACGCAACAAAAATGGCACGCCAGCCCATCGCCAATTATCTATTTCAGCATGTATGGCAACATAGGTTTCTGTAGAGCTTTGAGGGCTAACTCCATCTTCTTCTAGATACCCACCTACTCGATTACCGTCAACCATGCCATCTCTATATTGCCCACGAACTACAAATTGGTTTACCTCATTCTCTTTGTATACCCTTAACGAACGCAATACTTTTAACTTTTCATCTCTGATTGCATCGGCATCAGCGCTGGCTGGAGGCTCCATCGCTACTATGCACAATAGCTGCAAGAGATGGTTTTGCACCATGTCCCGCAAGGCCCCACTTCTATCATAGTAACCGCCTCGTTGCTCCACCCCTATCTCCTCAGAGATGGTGATCTGAACATTTTTGATGGCTTCCCTGCGCCAAAGTGGCTCAAATAGGAAATTACTAAAACGCAGTGCCATTAAATTTTGAACCGAATGCTTTCCCAAATAGTGATCAATTCGAAATATTTGATTTTCAGCAAATGAATCGGCTACGGCCCTATTAATTGCCTCAGCAGACTCTAAATCATGGCCTAGGGGTTTTTCCAGGACTACCCGTACTCGTGAATCATTCAGACCAACGGCCGCTAGACCCTTGCAAATTCCCGCAAACAACTCAGGGGAGGTAGCCAAATACATCGTAATAGACTGAGCATCAGAACTGTCCACCCAGTCCTTTACACTTAGATAGGCATCTTGATTTAACAAATTCGCCTGGCAATAGGTTACCCTTTCTAAAAATCCATTTAGCTGCTCCAAGCTGTAAGCATCTTGCCACTCCAACGACTCAAACTTACCTCTTAACCAAAGCCTGTAGTCATCTGAATTAATCGGGTTCCGTGCTGCAGCCAATATTCGGCAGGGCTCTGGCAAGGCTCCATGAAGATAGGCCTGAAATAGAGCTGGCATCAGCTTGCGCCATGTCAGGTCTCCTGTACCGCCAAAGAAAACAATGTCGTAGGACATTCCCTTAACCCCCTAAGATGTTGTCGATATTGTTATGAAAGCGCTTTCATTATAAACAAGTGGCGCTTTACACAGCATAAAAATACCGAGCGCTTATTAATAGGTTAATGATCCTTTAACAGTCGCATTTAGAGTAAGCCACAGACTCGCAGCCCTTATAAATGCTGCATAGCAAAAAAATAGCGCCAAAGTGCGCTTCTTTTACACCTAATAAAGATGATATCCCAATCATTAGGGAAAATCCTTATAAAAATTACTGTAAAAGAAGTTGATTCAAGAAATTTAATTCACTAATATTTGTGAAAACGGTTTCATAAGAATGCCCTCATTCGAATTGAGCCTGTTTTTCAGTGATGTTCATTGAAATTTTAGAAGACCTAAGGAAAAAACATGAGAGACATGGATCAATTCAAAAAAAGAATGCTAGCTGTTGCTGCAATTTCGTTTCTATCACTTGCAGGCCTAACCGCATGTGGTGGTGGTAATGGCACTTCATCAGCTACACCAACACCAACACCAACACCAACACCAACACCAACACCAACACCAACACCAACACCAACACCAACACCAACACCAACACCAACACCAACACCAACACCAACACCAACACCAACAACTACTCCGGTTGTATCGAGCGGCTTCAATAGTGACAATACAACTGTAAATGGTGGAACTTGGGGCGTTTATTCCGGAGACGGTGCTACTGGGTCTGGCTCGGGCGGGGGATACGCAAACCAATCCGTATCGCCATCATATGAATATCTTTACACTCAACCAACGAGTTTGCTTGCCTACACCTATCAGGGTATATTTTTAACAACGCCCCTCACAGGAGCAACTGTTAGCACAGCAGGAAAAACGAGTCTATCGTTCTCCATGGCAGTAAACCCCGAATGGTTTAACTCTACCGGAGGCGCTAATTTTGTTGTAAGAATTGCTTCAAATGTTACTGGTGTATCCACATTAACCTGCAATCCATCGGTATTCGCTGTAGTTCCAGCCACAGCCACAGCAGCAACTGCATACACAATTCCGTTAACTTCATTTAATGGGCAAATCGGACAAAATTGCGGCAGCTCATCCGTGACCTCATCTCAGATTCTTGCTGCTCCAATTATTCAAGTAGATTTTCAAGCCGACGGAGGAAGTGCTGCAGTAACTGGAAATGGTCATACCAGTACTACAAATCGAAATGTACTTGCGGGAGGTATGTATCCAACAACAATTAACGTTGTTGGTACAGTACAGTTTCAATAGAGCTATTCTTCCCACAAAAACCCCGTCTCATAGGCGGGGTTTTTGTTTTTTACCCCTCATTTTTTTCTTATATGTGACCCACAACATTTAATGCGGCGGAGGGATTGTCTAACATTATAAAAGTTAGTATTTTCCCTAGTATTTATGAAAGCGCTTTCAATACTAATAATTTAAGATTAAGATACTTTAAAAATAAAACTGCTAGCAGGAGGCTAGATTTGAAAAAATTAAGCGTTGCCCTCATCGGGCTCTCATTGGTAAGTCCTTTTACATTTGCAGATCAAGTTTTTGATGTTGGTGATGTTGCAAAAGTCTCTATATTTGGTTTTGCCAAAGAAGAGTACGCAGTTGGTACCAATCGCTCTTCAGGCTTAACAAACTGTACTTATCCAACAGATCCAAGAGGTGTATTTGCCGGACATCCCCCCGGTGGTGGCGCAAATCCTGCGCAATGTCAACCTGGACAGAGCGGTTTTGGACAAACTGATGGGCCTGGACCATTTAATTTATGGCAACTTGGGTCTGACATTTCTCATGAATTTGACAATGCCTGGAAAATATCAGCAAGAGCTTCATATCGAATGAGGGATGGTCAGGCCGATATTCCGGGTCCGGGCTATAGCGGAGGATACTTTGGACACATTGGTGTTGGCCCTAATTATGGCTGGCTAGATATGAACGTCGCCGTTACTCATCCAGAATATGGGGAGGTTCGTTACGGTTCTTTTGCCACAAGATCTTGGTCCCGATCTGATAGCTTTAGCTATCCAATTGGATTATCTAGCCAATGGAGTGAAACGGGTTCTGGCTATGGCGCGGTTCAAAATGCGGCAAGGTACACCAGTAAAACCTTTGAAGTTGGTGGCGGCAAGTTAGTGCTTGAGGGGACGTTTGCAGCAGCACAAGTTCATATTGCCCCAAATGCAGCCATGAACCCGAATGTTGATCAAACACCCCCAAAGCCTTCTCTTGGCGAACTTTTTGCTCAATACTCTAACAATGGAATGCTAGTTGAATATATATTCCAAACCAGTACTGGAGGCCAGCAATCCTCTTTCGCCAAAGGCGGATTCTTGGGGGATTATGGAAATGCTGACAACAACCCAAACTATTTAATTCCAGCCCAAAATGTCAATATCATTCAAGGAAACTATTACTTCACTCCAAAATGGTTGCTAACCTTCGGCGGCCGTCGTAATTTCTGGTCTGGCTCTGCAGCCCAATGTGATTATATGAATCCTTTGCCGGGCGGAAGCACAGGCGGATGTTATGCGCAATATGGCGGCTTTAACAACAATGGAGTTAGCGCAATCAACTCCGGAACATCGGCTTACTCTTACGACTTTATGCTTGGTGGTAGTTACATCGACGGACTTTACACCTATACGCTTGGCGGAGTTCGATTAAATAAAGCCTATACACAAAATCCCGTTCAATATGGGCAAAATAATGGCGCTACCTACCTCAATCTTGGAATTTACAGAAAGGTCCCTGAGGTATATAAAAACTTGTCAGTCTATGGCGGACTTGGTTATGTCATGTTTGATCGCCTTGGTCCAGCTCCATTAAGCATGCCAAGCGAATTATCTTTTGGCGGAGTTGATCCAAGATCCAATCGATCTGGATCTTCCCTAACCATGGGCATCAATATTGTCCTTTAACAGCATAGTCAAAATAAAATGAATTCATCATTGTTTAATACCTCCGAAAACTCACTAAAGACTATTTTCACTACCGCTTTCGTTGCGCTAACATTAAGCGCCTGCGGTGGAAATGAACATACTGGAGTTTCTGGCTCTACCACCCCAACTCCAACACCCTCTTCATGCCCCGGTCAGTGCTTCGCTTCGGGATTTGCCACAAGTCTGACTACAGAAAATGGCAGTTTGGGCACCTATGCATATATCAATGCATCCTATGATGGAGTCGCCCCCGATGGAAGCTATTGGTACGGTGGAGTGGCGCCCTCTACTCCTCCAAGTTCAAACCCATACCCTTATATGGGAATATTTGCTGGTGCACCTGGTATCACCGCCTCCGGGGGGAATGATACTGGCCCGCCATTGGTAGTAGTAGCGCCAAATATCAAGTTAAGCATGTCAATTGGCCAGGAGGTATGGAACAGCACAAATGGCACTGCACAAGTTCGTATTATGCTGCAAGGAAAAGGAAATAAATACAGCTTTAACGGCGGTTCCAATAATTGCACTGCATTAATTTATAAAGACGTTCCGCTTACATCACAAGCAATGACAAGCTATAGTTTTGCACTATCTAGCTTTACAGTTGGTTATACCGTTGGCAACGGTTCAGTTTCTGCACCCGATAGCTGCGGTCAGTCAGCTTTGAGCTCACCAGCAGCAGTTGTTGCCGATGGAGTGGCAGAACTACATCTGCAACTTCTGGGACCTGGAAATATGAACACCACTGTTTTATCAAATGGAACTTATCCTAGTGGATTAACTTTTGGTGCACCAATTTACTTCCAATGATTTTTCCTCACCCATTAGAAAATTTAGGAATTAGAATGTATTCTCACAATAAAAAACAGTTAACCCATTTACTCATGACGTTTGGGCTAACCATGCTATTGATCGGGTGCGGCGGAGGTGAATCACCATCAGTAAATAGAGCCCCTACACCAACGCCTTCCCCAAGCCCAACACTTCCTCAGCCTCCAGCCTGCCCCGGAGGGAACTGTAATGGAACTAGCGCAGGGTACACACCCTCAAATTTTGCTGGCTACAGTTATGCAACGTACCCAACCCCAAACATTCCATCCAATCAACCTTATACTCAGAGGCCCTTACCTACTGCGTATAGCAACGCAAAAGCAATTAACTATTCACCTTACCGCGCTGGTGGCCCGGGGGCAAGTGAAACACCAACTGCAGCGCAAATTGGACAAGATCTTCAACTGTTATCAGATGCGGGCTTCACCCTACTGCGACTCTTTAGCTCAGATACTAATTCTGAGCATGTCTTGAACATTGCCAAACAGCATTTCCCTAATCTCAACTTTCAGTTAGGCGTCTACTTATTTGGCTCAACTTCGGGACATACCTGCCTTACTGAACCCCAAAATACATCCCAGGTTAATAGCGGAATTTTGCTTGCAAATAAATATAGCAACGTCGTCTCAGTTAGCATTGGAAATGAAACTTCTTTTGCGCGCGATGGAGGTGCAAATTTACCCGTTAGTTGCGTTGTAAATTTTGTCCAGCAAGTTAAGTCACAAACTCCAACGACTATTGCAATTACGGCTGATGATGACTTTAGCTATTACGTCAATACAGACCCAACAAACGGCCCAAACACCCTACTACCTTACCTTGATTTTGCATCCATCCACATTTATGCACTAAATGGCAATGAGGGTCAGTGGAACTGGAAATCATTTACTAGCGGGGCTAGTATGATGGCAGGCGCACTAAGTTGGGTTGAGAGTAAATTTGCTCAAGTAGCTGCGCATACCTATGCCAATCTATTGAACCAAACTGTATCTATTGGAGCCCAATTACCCATTGTCGTTGGGGAGACCGGCTGGAAAAGCGCACAAACCAATCCTTCCGAACAAATTGAACAGTACGCAGCCAACCCCGTCAACCAAAAATGGTGGTTTGAAAATATGCAAACCTGGCAAACAGGGTTCAATACCGCGAATGCTTCCGCGCCCGGATCGGTGTTTACGTTTGAGGGAACCAATGAGAGTTGGAAGGGTACCGATGATGGTTGGGGCCTATGGACTAGCACCCGAACCCCTCAATTTACATGGTGCAATAACTCTATAATTAGCTCCCAGGCCTGCACAAACAGCACCTATACTAACGTTTATGAGGGTCTTGGATATTACAATCCTTAAAACTCCCCTGCATTCGATCAACCAAGACTCTGGTGATGCTAAATTATTAGAAAGCCCCATTAGGGGCTTTTTATTTTCCAGTTCTTTCGTTATCTGCACATCACTCCTAAGCACCTTACTTATTTCTTGTGGGGGTGGCGGTGAAAGTAGCGAACCTCACCCTAACAACCCAGACCCCCAGAGCTATACTTTGAGCGGAACTCTCTCTGGCTTGATTTCGGGCGAAACAGTTGTTCTGCAAAATAATGGCAACGATAGTGCCTCACTGACTGCAAATGGTACATTTAGCTTTAGCAATACTATTGCGCCTAATACGGCTTATTTAGTCATTGTTAGAAGCCAACCATTAGGGCAAAATTGCACCGTTAATAATGGGTCAGGCGCTACTGGGAATGGAGTGGGCACAAAATCAATCAGCAATATTTCAGTTGCCTGCTCAAGTACTATTGCCCCGACTACCCTATCAAGCGAATATAGCGCTACAGTATGGCAAGATAATTTTGCCGGATACTCTAATACTCAACCAAACTCAAATATCTGGGCCTCCATTACTGGCAACGGCCGTGAGTATGGAATTCCTGGCTGGGGAAATAATGAAGCGGAGTATTACTTGCCATTAAATGCTTCGGTCGGCAATGGCGTCCTCAGCATTTTAGGCAAAGCAGACAATTCAGTAGCCGAACAACGCTGCGCAAACGATCAATCGCCATGCAAGTTCTCTTCTGCCAAACTTACGTCACTCAAAACCATAGACATGAGTACTCCTGGATTTTTAGAAATAAAAGCGTCCGTACCAGTTACTATCGGTTCATGGCCAGCTCTATGGTTACTGCCCGCGCCAGCCCCGTCAGGGAACTTTCCGCCATCTACATCTGAATTAACAAATCAAACTCGGTGGCCTGAGGGCGGGGAAATCGACTTACTTGAATATATGTGGGCCTACGCGAATGGCAATCCCAATCAAACTCAAATCAGCATGCATTTGCCGCAAGTGCTATCTCAAAATAACTACAGTGATCATTATGAATACACTAGAGATTATCTGTCCAATAGCGCTAGCAACATGCATTTGTATCAACTTTTATGGTCCGAAAACCAAATTCAATATGCAATTGATAATACGGTAGTAATGACTTGTATCAAAACATTGCTTAGCTGTAGCAACTTAGACCCGACATCACCTACCACCTTTCCAATTGGATCTAGTTGGCCTTATGGCAGCAGCTATAAAAATTATTATCTTATTATGAATCTTGCCATTGGTGGAGCAGGCATTACGGGGGCAAATAATGCATTAATTCCAGATAATTACTACCAAACCATGCAAGTGGCTTATGTACGCTACATGACTCCTTGAAACTATCACGCACGAAGTTTTTACTCTCTAGCCAAGTTTCTCGGCTCTACATGCAATTTCTTACCATCACTAAACTGGACATCGATCGTATTAGAGCCAGGATTGTATGCCATATAAGTCTTCTTACCTGCCGGCGTCTTAAATACTTCATATAAAGCCGTATTGGCAGTTATTGAAAAATCAGGGGTTCCCATCTCTTTCAGACTAAGCATCCAA
>Ga0316219_1004200_pt1 | contig 11026 bp, 9 predicted proteins | sample TBH18003PmetaG_FD_203635 | JGI IMG/M metagenome (GOLD analysis project Ga0316219, IMG submission 203635) | Freshwater microbial communities from Trout Bog Lake, Wisconsin, USA - TBH18003P | ecosystem: Environmental > Aquatic > Freshwater > Lake > Hypolimnion/Profundal zone | place: USA: Wisconsin... | reverse complement strand
GCGTGCTCGACCGCTTCGACGCGCTGCTGTGGGCTTCGGTCGCGTCGTACTTCGTGCTCAAGGTGGCGCTGGGGGTCTAGCCCGATCGGCTGCGGGCCCTTGGCGCGCCCGGCTCGCGGGGTCGACCTGCGCGTAGGTCGTCCCCCGCGGGCGTAGAATCAGCACTCAGTTGTCAGCACGGGCTACAGGCGTGGAGCGAACGCGCCGATACAAAGCTGGCAAGGAGAGTGGCGGGAGGCCGCATGAAGGTCGTCATACTCGCCGGCGGGCTGGGTACGCGCCTGTCGGAGGAGACCCAGGTCAGACCCAAGCCGATGGCGGAGATCGGCGAGCACCCGATCCTTTGGCACATCATGAAGCTCTACAGTCACTACGGCTTCGACGACTTCGTGATCTGCCTCGGTTACAAGGGCTACGTGATCAAGGAGTACTTCGCCAACTACTTCCTGCACAACTCCGACGTGACGTTCGACCTTCGCGACCAGACGACGCAGGTCCACCAGAACTCTGTCGAGCCCTGGCGGGTCACGCTCGTCGATACCGGCGCCGAAACGCAGACCGGCGGGCGCCTCAAGAGGGTCGCGCCGTACCTGGGCGGCGAGCGCTTCATGATGACCTACGGGGACGGCGTCGCGGACGTCGACGTGCCGTCCCTGCTCGCGTTTCACGAGGTCCAGGGCCGGCTCGCCACGGTGACCGCAGTGCAGCCTCCCGGCCGCTTCGGCACGCTCGATCTGGCGGCCGACGACACGACGGTCGAGTCGTTCGTGGAGAAACCGCGCGGCGACGGCGCCTGGATGAACGGTGGGTTCTTCGTCCTGGAGCCGGACGTGCTCGGATACATCGATGGCGACGAGACGCTGTTCGAGCACGAGCCCCTCGAGCGGCTGGCCGCCGACGGGCAGCTGTCCGCCTACAGGCACGAGGGCTTCTGGCAGCCGATGGACACGCTTCGCGACAAGCGCGCGCTCGAGGACCTCTGGGATTCGGGACAGGCTCCCTGGAAGACGTGGTGATGTTCGGCGGGACCTACGCCGGCCGGCGTGTCTTTGTCACCGGCCACACAGGCTTCAAGGGGGCATGGCTGGCGTCCTGGCTCGCGGATCTGGGCGCCGAGGTGACTGGGTACGCCCTTGATCCGCCCACGGAGCCGAGCCTCTTCGATACCGTCGGACTGGGCGAGCGTCTGAGTCACGTCATTGCCGACGTGCGCGATGGGGATCGGCTGGCGGGCGAGATGGCGGCGGCGCGGCCGTCCGTGGTGTTCCACCTGGCCGCGCAGCCGCTGGTGCGGCTGAGCTACGCCGAGCCGCGCGAGACCTTCGAGACGAACGTCATGGGGACGGTCAACGTCCTCGAGGCGGCGCGTGCCTGCGATTCGGTTGCGGCTGTCGTCATCGTCACCAGCGACAAATGCTACGACAACCCGGAGGACGGCCGCCCGTTCCGTGAGGCGGACGCCATGGGCGGCCGCGACCCCTACAGTGCCAGCAAGGGCTGCGCCGAGCTTGTGGCGGCCTCCTATCGCGCCAGCTTCTTCGGCTCCGATCTGGCGGCGTCCGTGGCGACCGTCCGCGCCGGCAACGTCATCGGCGGCGGCGACTGGGCCCTGGATCGCATCCTGCCCGACTGCGTTCGTGCGCTGACGGCGGGTGAGCCCGTCCTCGTCCGCACTCCCGCAGCGGTGCGGCCCTGGCAGCACGTGCTCGAGCCGCTGGCCGGGTACCTTCAGCTGGGCGCGCGGATGGTCGGCCATGATGGGCGGGACTATGAAGGCGCCTGGAACTTCGGGCCGGACTCGTCGGACGGCGCTCGCCCCGTGCAATGGGTCGTCGAGAGGTTCCTGCAGGAATGGGGAGCCGGCTCATGGACGACGCCCGAAGGCGCGAGCGTCCAGCCTCACGAAGCTCACTTTCTCAGCCTCGACAGCAGCAAGGCGAGGGAGAGGCTGCCCTGGACGCCGGTGTGGGATGCGGTGGCTTCGGTGCGCCACACGGCCGCGTGGTACCGCGACTACCACCAGGGAGTGCCAGCTCGCGAACTGGCAGACCGGCAGCTGCGAGAGTACCAAGGCGACGCTGCCGCGGCGCACCTGTTGTGGGCCGCCACGGACCAGGACAGCGACACGTGATGAGGACGACACCATGACAGACACGCGCCGCGAGATCCTCGACCTGGTGAGCCGGTACTATCAGGAACGCCACGCAGGCACGGCGTTCGACTCCGACGTCGATCCGGTGCGCTACGCCGGGCGCGTGTTCGGTGACGAGGAGCTGCGGAGCCTCGTGGATTCCGCCTTGGATTTCTACCTGACGGCCAGCCGCTTCACGGAGGAGTTCGAGGCCGGCATCGCCGACTACCTCGGGCTCTCTGACGCGCTGTTCGTCAACTCCGGCTCGTCGGCGAATCTGGTGGCACTCACCGCACTCACGTCACCCAAGCTCGGCGAACGCCGTCTCAAGCCCGGCGACGAGGTCATCACTGTGGCCGCCGGCTTCCCCAGCACGGTGGCGCCGATCGTCCAGAACGGGCTGGTGCCGGTGTTCGTCGACGTGAACCTGGGCGACTACAACGCCGACCCGGATGCGCTGCGTGCCGCCGTGTCGGAGCGCACCAGGGCGATCATGCTCGCGCACACGCTCGGCGTGCCGTACGACCTCGACACCGTGACGGAACTGGTCGAGGAGCACGACCTCTGGCTGGTGGAAGACAACTGCGACGCTCTGGGCTCAACGTACCGTGATCGTCTCACCGGGACCTTCGGTCACCTGGCCACGCTATCGTTCTATCCCGCCCACCACATCACCACCGGCGAGGGCGGCATGGTCGTCACCGACGACGAGGAGCTGGCACGCATAGCCCGCTCGGTGCGCGACTGGGGCCGCGACTGCTACTGCGTCGGCGGCGAGAACAACACCTGTGGCAAGCGCTTCAGCCAGCAGTTCGGCAGTCTGCCGCACGGCTACGACCACAAGTACGTCTACAGCCATCTCGGCTACAACCTCAAGGCCACCGACATGCAGGCAGCCATCGGTTGTGCGCAGCTCGCCCGGCTCGACGGCTTCGTCTCGGCGCGCAGGCGCAACCACGCCCGGCTGCTCGAGGCCCTGAGAGCCTACAAGGACCGGCTCATCCTGCCGGTCGCCCCTCCGCACACCGACCCGTCCTGGTTCTGCTTCGTGATCACGGTGCGCGAGGATGCCGGCTTCACGCGCAACGAGCTCACCGGCTTCCTTGAAGCCAACCGCATCGAGACGCGCAACCTGTTCAGCGGCAACCTGCTGCGCCACCCGGCGTTCGCGAACATCGAGCGTCGCGTCGTCGGGGACCTGCGGAACACCGACACCGTGATGGAGCGCACCTTCTTCATCGGCGTCTACCCGGGGATCGACGACGCGCGGCTGGACTACATGGTCGAGGCGTTCGCGCGCTTCATGGCGGGGGAGCGCTGAGCGCATGGCCGTCGTCCGCAAGATCCAGTGCAAGGTCGAGCGCGTGACCGATCACGGCGAGCGCGTGTACACCGTCGAGCTCGCGCCATCCGCGCCCGTGCCGCGCTTCAAGCCCGGCCAGTTCCTGCATCTGGCGCTCGACGAGTATGAGCCGGGCGCTTTCTGGCCCGAATCCCGGGTGTTCTCGATCGCCAGCTCCCCGCGCGAGCGCGATCGGCTGGCGATCACGTATGCGGTCAAGGGCGCCTTCACGGCGCGCATGGAGCGCGAGCTCGCGGTGGGCGCCGACGTGTGGGTGAAGCTGCCCTACGGCGAGTTCGTCGTTGATCCTGCAAAGGATGCCGTGCTCTTCGCCGGTGGGACCGGCGTGACCGCTTTCACTGCGTTTCTGCAGTCACTCGACGCGCAGAGTGCGCCGCGGGTGCTCCTCTTCTACGGCGCGCGCACGCCGGATCTGTTCGTGTACGGCCCGCTCGCGGGGGCATGCGCCCGACAGGTGCCGTCGCTGTCCTGCAGCCTCGTGGACGAACGGAACGATGGGCGCTTGAGCGTTGACGCTGCCTGGCCGGCGATCGAAGCGACGCGCGAGCCGACCTTCTACCTGAGCGGCCCACCGCCGATGCTGGCCGCGCTGGCCGCCCGACTTCGTGAGCGTGGCGTGGCAGAGGCCGCCATCCATTTCGATGCCTGGGAGTAGCTTTATGCGGCTTCCCGTCGAGGAACGGGAGCGCGTGCTGTTCCACCGGCCGGCGCCAGTCACGCGTCAACGACGCGAGCGCCGTGCGGCGCCGTCGCTTCACCTTGAGGCGCAAGATGGTTCGTAGTCAGATGCGCGGTGGCAGAAATCGGGATGCCCGTGCCTCTATCTGCAGGCATGGCGCGCACGGACCTTGCCTCGATGTCATGCCCGCGGCGACGATGACGGGATCGTCAGACATCGGAGCTCGAGTCTCGTGCCAGCCCGTGAGCATCATTCTGATCAATGATGGCGGGTATCGAAAGGGATTGTGTCCACGGCTCAGCGACGAGACACTGGTGGTGGGCTCAAGCGCGATCTCCCAGGACTTCTCATGAGTAGGAGCGTGATCGGCAGGTTCCAGGCCTATCTGCGCGGCGACGACCTGCGCACCGACCAGATTGACGGCGGTCGCGAGATCCGACTCCTCGGCCTGATGGTCGCGGTCGGGCTGGTCGTCGCCTCGATCTTCCACGTCATCTACGGTTTGGTCGTGGCGTGGCGATACCCGTACTTCACGTTCATGTACGCTCCGCGCCGCACTTTCATGGACTTCATCGATGTATGGAACGCAGCCGTTCATTATGGACCCTCCAACTCCAGGTCAATCACGGTCTACTCCCCGTTCTGCCACCTGGTTCTCACACTCGTCTCAAGCTTTCCAGCCGTTGTCGTGTTCTTGGCCATGAACGTGGTCTTCTGCGTCGTCTTGGGAATCGTCCTCTGGCGGGGGGTGACTCGCAGGATCGGCGGACGGCGGCTCCGTTGGCTCTACTTGGGTGTGTTCTTCCTTAGTTACCCTGTGCTCTTCGCTCTCCAGCTCGGGAACATCGAGCTCGTCATGTTCGTCCTCCTCGCGGCATGGGTGTACCTGTACTACGAGCGGGGATCGCATTGGGCGTGGCTTCCCTTGAGTCTTGCGATGGCAAGCAAGTACTGGTACGCCGTGTTCCTGGTCGCCATGGTGTGGGACAGGCGATGGCGCGAAGCCGCGTATTGTGCGCTGGTCGCGCTGGTTGCGAATCTGGGGGGCGCAGTCGTACTTGCACGACTCTCAGGCTTCACGTTCGCGCAGGTCCTGCACAACGCAGTGAGTACGCTGGGCGACTTCGTGAGCATCAGGAGCGACCTCTTGGTTCTCGTACAACACGGCCACACATTGTGGGGGGCCCTCCAGGTCGTGGACATGTGGCTGCACTTCTTTCTGTCACGGAACTCTGCCCTACCCATGCTCTGGGTCCTGCTGGCCGCGGCCGTGTTCGCGTTCGTGGCAATACGGCTTGACAGGGCCGTTCGGCCGCCTTGGCTCGGGCTCACGGCCCTGCTCGTCTGCGGCATGCTGCTTCCCTATCAGGGGCATGACTACACCGCAATCCACCTGTTCCTGCCTCTCGCGTTGCTTGGCGCGCGCGGCGTGGAGGTCAAGCGAGGCACGCTGATAGCAGTGCTCTTCGGCCTGATGCTGGTGCCCATGTCCTACGGGTTCATCGCCTACGACGTGACGGCGTCGGTGATGATCTATCCTTTCGTCCTTCTCGCTCTGCTCGTCACTGTGATGCGTGTTGCTCGGGTGCGCGGGCTTGATGCATCCAGCGAGTCGCTGCAAGCACGTGAAGGCGAGCGTGTGGAGCAACTGCGGCCCGTCCCGCCAGAAGCCGACAGCGCCGACGACTCAGCCCCCCGAACGTGACATCTCTGAGCCCCGATCTCGAGGCCGTGGTCCAGCGGGTGGGACACCTCTGGGAGGTTCTGCGTGGCGCTCGCGTGCTCATTACGGGAGGCACGGGCTTCGTCGGTCGCTGGTTGCTCGGGAGCTTGGTGGTCGCCAATCGTGAACTTTCATTGGGTGTCAGAGTGGTAGTGCTCGCGAGACGGCCGGAGGTTCTGGCGCGCGTAGCCCCTGAGTTGGCCGCGGAGCCCAGCTTGACTCTGCTCAAGGGCGATGTTCGCGCGCTAAGGCCGGATTTCGGACCGATCACGCATGTGATCCACGGTGCGACGGCGGCCAGCGCCAGCTTCAATCTCGCGGACCCTGCGGGCATGCTCGACGTCATCGAGAACGGCGCCCGAAGCCTGCTGGGGCTATGCGAAGCGCTGGCGGTGCAGCGCCTCCTCCTCTTGAGCTCCGGTGCCGTCTATCGACAGCCCTGTGCCACAGGAGTGCCACTCACGGAAGACGCGCCTTTGGGGCCGGACGCCCCCGAGGAAACGTCCGCATATCATGCGGGCAAACGCCTTGCCGAGCGACTTGCGTGGGAGGCCGTGGCGGAATACGGCCTGCGTCTGACGGTGGCGCGGCCGTTCGCCCTTGTGGGCCCGTACTTGCCGCTGGACTCGCACTTCGCCATCGGCAACTTCATTCGCGATGCACTGGAAGGAGGGCCCGTCGTCGTCAAGGGCGACGGCACTGCCGTGCGTTCCTACCTCTACGCGGGCGACATGGCTGCCTGGTTGTGGGCGATGCTGCTCGACGAAGGGGCGGTCGGTCGCACGTACAACGTTGGTGGAGAACGCGCGCTCTCGATTGCCGAAGTCGCGCGTGTCGTGAGTGACATCGGTCTGGGGGATGCGGAAGTCGAGATTCGCGGGGGCGTGGGCTCTTCCGGCGGCGGAGAGTGGTATGTGCCCTGCACGGCGCGCGCGCAGCGCGACCTTGGCGTGATGGAATGGACTCGATTGGAGGAAGCTGTGCGACACACCATCGCGTGGAACCGCCGGGGGGGAGCATGACGCGCGTAGCAGACGTCATCTTCTCGCGGCTCGCCGACGCGGGGCTTACGCAAGCGTTCCTGGTCACGGGTGGGGGGGCGATGTTCCTGAACGATGCTTTGCGTCGTGAGACACGCTTCGGCTGGACTTGCCACCATCACGAGCAAGCGGCTGCGATGGCCGCGGAGGGGTACGCCCGGATTGCGGGGCGCCCGGCAGTGCTCAGCGTCACCACCGGGCCAGGAGGCATCAACGCTCTGAACGGTGTTTGGGGGGCGTGGACAGATTCGATCCCCATGATCGTCGTGTCTGGGCAGGTGAAGCGAGAGACGTGTATGACCTCTTGGCCTGAAGTCCACCTCCGTCAGCTTGGCGACCAGGAAGCCGACATCATCGGCATGGTGCAGGGGGTTACGAAGTATTCAGCGTCGATCGACAACCCGGACGACGTCGTACGCCATGTCGACGAGGCGCTCAGTTGGGCCACGCATGGCCGCCAGGGTCCGGTGTGGCTGGACGTGCCGATCGATGTCCAAGCTGCGGAGGCGCCATTGGCGCCGCTTGGGGGAGTCGCTCGAGTCGGGCAGGAACCCATCGCCGCAGAGGGCGCACTCGCCTCTGTAGCCGCGGACGTGCTTCAACGGCTGCAGGCCGCCAGCCGACCAGCCATCCTGGCCGGAACGGGCGTGCGGCTTTCCGGAGCTGTGGAGACCTTCCGCGGAGTGATTCGGAAGCTTGGGGTGCCGGTCACGACCGCATGGACTCATGACTTGCTGGGCAATGACGATCCGCTGTGGTGCGGTCGGCCCGGCACGATCGGTGACAGGGCGGGCAACTTCGTCGTGCAGAACTCAGATCTTCTCCTGGTGCTGGGTTCGCGGCTCAACATCCGCCAGACGAGCTACAACTGGCGGGAGTTCGCGCCGGCGGCGTTCAAGATCCAGGTCGATGTCGATCCGGAGGAGATGCGCAAGCCTACCGTGCGGCCGGACATGGCCATCGCCAGCGACGTGCACGTGTTTCTGCGGGCGCTCGAGGCGGAGATCGAGCGGCGCGCGCCGTCGGAGGACCGTCACTCCGAATGGCGCGCTTGGTGCAAGTCCCGGGTGACGCGCTACCCCGTCGTGCTCGACCGTCACCGGACCGCAGTCGCGCCTATCAACCCGTACCATTTCGTGGAGACGCTGTTCGGCTTGCTCGGTGACGACGACGTCGTGGTCACTGGGAATGGCGCCGCCTGCGTCGTGACGTTCCAAGCGGCTCGTCTTCGTGGCGAGCAACGCCTGTTTTCGAACTCGGGGGCCGCCTCAATGGGGTACGACCTGCCCGCCGCGATCGGTGCGGCCGTCGCCGCGGCAGAAGGGGCGACCGGTCCTGCGGGCTTGCCGGGCAGCTCCGGACGGCGCGTCGTCTGCCTCGCGGGCGATGGCAGTCTACAGATGAACGCACAGGAACTGCAGACGCTTGCCACGCACCGCTGGCCGGTCAAGGTCTTTGTGTTCGACAATGGCGGCTATCTCTCGATCCGCAGCTCACAAGAGAACTTCTTCGACGGCTTCATCGGCGAGAGCCCCAGCAGCGGCGTCGAGTTCCCGGATTGGACTGCCCTGGCGGAGGCGTACGGGATAGCCGCAGTCCGCCTGGAGCAGCCCGCTACGATGGCCGAGGAGATCGCCGCTGCACTCGCGACGCCTGAGCCGTGCCTCGTGCACGTGGTGCTCGATCCCAAGCAAGGCTTCGAGCCGCGCGTCAGGAGCCGTACGTTGCCGGACGGCACGATCGTGTCTCCGGCACTGGACGATCTCTATCCGTTCCTCGGCCGGGACGAGCTGGCGCAGAATCGCGTTGCCGACGACGGGAGCCTGCCGTGACGAGCGGGGGGTGCTCCAACCGCTCGCCGGCGGAGCCCGAGGACAGGCGGTTCGCCAGCGTGGTATTCGACTTGGACGGGACGCTTGTGGACTCCCGTCCGGGGATCGAAGCCTCCGTGAGCGCAGCCCTTGGATCCGTCGCACCGGATGTCGGCATACCGGATATCGGGGCGCTGCTCGGACGCTCGCTGGAGGGGCTTATCTCGGCGGTTGGCTCTGGCCTGACGGTGGACCAGCGCGCTCTTGCCCACGATGCGTTTGTCCGCCACTACGACAGCGACGGCTGGCGTGGCAGCGCCCCGTACCCGGGCGTCACCACCGCGCTTCAGCGGCTGCGACGCAGCGGCATCCGGTTGTTTGTGGCCACGAACAAGCGCCGGCGCCCCACCGACCTGATACTTGCTGAGGTGGGTTTGACCGGCATGCTCGAGGGCGTCTACACGCCGGACTCAGTGGAGCCGGCGTGGACCAGCAAGGCGGAGATGGCCGCCAATTGCGTGCGACATCACTCGCTGGATCCGACCCGGACGCTGGTCGTTGGCGATTCGCGCGACGATCAGGAGATGGCAGCTGCGAACGGTCTCTCCTTCGCGGCGGCGGCGTGGGGGTACGGCGACGCGGTGTCCGGTATCCTCGAGACTGGTGTTGCCGAGGCAGGCTACTTGAGGAACCAAGGCCAAAGACCGATACAGACGGTGCTTGAGTCGATCAGCGACTTGGCCTTGTTCGTGCTCCCCGACAGGGGAGCCGGGAGGGGATTATGAACCGCGATATCTTTGAGGACCTGTTCGTTCTCGAGATCGCCAACAATCACTGGGGTCGCGTGGAGCGCGGACTCAGGATCATCGACGCGTTCTCGAAAGTCGTGCGCTTCAACAACGTGCGGGCGGCGCTGAAGCTTCAGTTCCGCGACGTGGATCACTTCATCCACAAGGACTTCCGGGCGCGTGACGACATCCGCTACGTCAAGAAGACTCTCGATACGCAGATGAGTACCGAGGATTACCGGACGCTCGTCGACGCGACCCGCAAAGCCGGGTGCGTCACCATGGCCACGCCTTTTGACGAAGCGTCGGTCGACCTGTGCTCCGAGCTCGGCGTCCAGATCGTGAAGATCGCCAGCAGCGACGGCAACGACTGGGTGCTGATCGAGAGGATCGCGACGCTCCGCAAACCGGTGATGGTCTCGACAGGGGGCTGCTCGCTCAAGGACCTCGACGATCTCGTCACTTTCTTCGAGAACCGCAACACGCCGCTCGCCATCAACCACTGCATATCGCTGTATCCAAGCGAGAACGAGGACCTGAGGCTCAACCAGATCGACTTCCTGCGCGAGCGATACCCCGGCCACGTCATCGGGCTGTCCTCGCACGAGTATCGGGACTGGAGTAGCTCCATCGCGATCGCCTACGCGAAGGGCGCGCGCACCTTCGAGCGGCACATCGACATCGCCGATGACGGCGTGACCGTCTCTCCCTACTGTTCGCTTCCCGAGCAGATCGACACATGGTTCAAGGCGTGGCATCAGGCCAAGGCGATGTGCGGGCCCGGGGGCGACGGCTGGAGGGCGTGCTCCCGTGCGGAGGTCGAGTATCTCAACGCCCTGGTGCGCGGTGTGTACGCAGCGCGCGATCTGGAGGCCGGGCACGCGCTGTCGGATGAAGACATCTACTTGGCCATCCCTTTGCAGAAGGGGCAGATCTCCTGTCGCGAACTGATGCGTGGGGAAGTGCTCCTGCGCGACGTGAGGGCTCACGAGCCGATAGAGATCGGCGCCATCGACAGTCCCTACGCGACGAACACGGACTTGAGGCGGGTGATCGAAGAGCGTGGTATCTGAAGCGGCAGACACCGCCGGTGCGCTGGAGCGACTGCTGAGTGAGCCTGCGCTCGCTGTTGCCGAGCGTGAGAGCGCGTGTGCTCCGCTCTTGAGTGGCGATGGTCCACCGATGGTCCTGTTCGGCGCCGGCGGACTGGGGCGCAGGACGCTCGCCGGACTTCGGCGTCTTGGGCTTGAGCCGGTGGCCTTCAGTGACAATGATCCGGCGCTTTGGGGCACGGACGTGGACGGCGTGCCGGTCCTGAGCCCACGCGACTCTGCAAGATATGCGCGTGACGGAGTCGCCGTTGTGACGATCTGGCGCGCAGAGGGTGGGCATGAGTTCGCCATTACGCGCAGTCAGCTTGAGACGTTTGGCTGGCTCCGCGTCGAACCGTTCCTCCCGCTGTATTGGGCCGCACCAGAGCAGTTCCTCCCG
>Ga0316219_1004184_pt1 | contig 11058 bp, 10 predicted proteins | sample TBH18003PmetaG_FD_203635 | JGI IMG/M metagenome (GOLD analysis project Ga0316219, IMG submission 203635) | Freshwater microbial communities from Trout Bog Lake, Wisconsin, USA - TBH18003P | ecosystem: Environmental > Aquatic > Freshwater > Lake > Hypolimnion/Profundal zone | place: USA... | reverse complement strand
TAAGGGCGGCCTTAACCTTAGCTTCATCCAATTTTGGCGAGCAAAGCTCAATGAATTCATACGCAAAGCCACGTAAAAAGTATCCCTTGCGAAGAGCAATTCGGGTGATATTGTCCTCAAAAAGGCCCCCAACATCCAGTAAGCTTAGCTTGGAATCACGATCTGCCTGATAAGCCATTGAGGCAATAATCCCAATGCCGAGATTCAGCTCTACATAAGTTTTAATCACGTCGGCATCCAAGGCAGACATGACGATGTCAGGAGTAATGCCTGCTTCCGCAAAAGTCTTATCAATAGACTTTCTGCCTGTAAAACCTTCGTGGTAGGTCACGATGGGGTATTCGGTGATATCTTCCAAGGCGAGAATTTCCTTGTTCTCAAGTGGGTGCCCCTTGGGAACCACCACTGTGTGGTGCCAGCAGTAATAAGGAAATGTAATCAATTCTGGATGTTCATCTAAAGCTTCGGTAGCAATACCAATATCAGCGCGACCCTCTAGTAGCATCTCAACAATTTCATGTGGGCTACCTTGATGTAGCGCCAAGTGAACTTTTGGAAAACGTTGCTTAAACTGGCTAACTACATTAGGTAGCGCATAGCGTGCCTGTGTATGCGTAGTGGCTATAGTCAGTTGCCCTTTGTCGCTTTGGCTAAATTGCTCACCCAGCTGCTTAATATTTTTAGCGTCAAGTAACATTCTCTCAACAATGATGAGAAGCTCTTTCCCAGGTTCTGTGAGACCTAGAAGGCGCTTACCTTTTCGAACAAAAAGTTCAATGCCGAGTTCATCCTCTAAATCTAGGATGTGTTTGCTAACCCCGGACTGTGAGGTGGCTAATGCATTGCCTACCTCAGTGAGGTTGAAATTACGTCGAACTGTTTCACGAATAATGCGGAGTTGTTGAAAATTCATGCTTAATTATCTATTGAATTACGGGGATGGGGCTATTTTTTCAAACACCCGCAATTGGGATGGAACAATGCGCACTTGTTGACCCTCTATTAATCCACGGTTAAGCACCTCTGTTCTAGGTAGCTCAACCTCATAAAATTGCTGTGCATTACTTTCATCAGCAGTAGCCAAAGCAGATAGCTCAACTTTAGAATTCAGGCCGAAAGAAAGGATGCGATCAATTTTTGCAAGCACACCATCCCTAGTGCTGCCCTCTAAGACAATGTCTAGCTCATGAGGGCGTGCAAATGCTAATACTGAAGCGCCCTGAGAAATCAATTTTGAGTGGTCATGTTGAAGCTTGTCATTACCCACCTGAATGACTTTGCCATCCACGCGGCCATGAAATAAGTTCACATTACCAAGAAAGCTATATACAAAAGGGGTAGCAGGGTTGTTATAAACTTCATCCGGACTGCCAATTTGCTCGATATTTCCTTGGTTCATTAACACTACACGATCAGCAACTTCCAAAGCTTCCTCTTGGTCATGAGTTACAAAGATGGACGTAATATGAAGTTCATCATGTAGTTTACGTAGCCAGCGACGGAGCTCTTTACGAACCTTAGCATCTAGAGCGCCAAAAGGCTCATCTAATAGCAATACTTTGGGTTCTACAGCGAGCGCCCTCGCAAGTGCGATGCGTTGCCTTTGTCCGCCAGAGAGTTGTGCTGGAAAGCGGTCATGCAACCAATCAAGCTGAACTAATTTGAGTAACTCATGCACTTTGTGGGAAATCTCTTCCTTGCTAGGACGCTCTTTACGAGGTTTCACTTGCAAGCCAAAGGCGACATTATCAAAAACAGTCATGTGTTTGAATAGGGCATAGTGCTGGAATACAAATCCAACCTCACGGTCGCGGACTGGGGTATTGGAAGTGTCAAGGCCATCTAAAATAATGTTGCCATTATCAGGCGTTTCAAGTCCAGCAATAATCCTAAGCAAAGTTGTCTTACCGCAACCTGAAGGTCCAAGCAGCGCGACTAATTGTCCAGATGGAAAGTCTAAAGAAACATTGTTGAGGGCAACAAATTTTCCAAATGTCTTATTAATATTTTTTACATTGATACTCATAATGACCCTTCAATTACAGGTGGAGCGTTCGTTTCAGATTCCAGACGCCATTCCACATAAGTTTTGGCAACTAGAGTTAAAAGAGCCAGCAAAGCAAGCAAGGAGGCAACGGCAAATGCTGCCACATAGTTATATTCGTTGTATAGAATCTCTACTTGCAAAGGGATGGTATTGGTATAGCCACGGATATGACCAGAGACAACTGAAACTGCACCAAACTCACCCATGGCTCGGGCATTACATAAAATCACACCATAGAGTAAGCCCCATTTAATGTTAGGGAGGGTGACATACCAAAAGGTTTGCCAACCACTTGCCCCCAACACGGTAGCAGCTTCCTCCTCCTCACGGCCCTGCGCCTCCATTAATGGAATTAGTTCTCGCGCCACAAATGGAAAGGTAACAAAAATAGTAGCGAGAATAATTCCAGGTACGGCAAAAATAATGCGGATGTCATGATCTGACAACCATGAGCCAAACCAGCCCTGAGCACCAAATATTAGAACGAAAATTAAACCCGCAATGACTGGCGAGACTGAAAAAGGAATATCGATTAAGGTAATGAGCAGATGCTTTCCTTTAAAATCAAATTTCGCTATTGCCCAAGAGGCTGCCACACCAAAAACAAGATTTAAAGGGACGGCAATGCCTGCGGCAATCAATGTCAATTTAATAGCCGACCAAGTATCCGGCTCTGCAATTGCATTGAAGTAATAAATCCACCCCTTATGCAAAGCCTCTGTAAAGACGGATAGCAATGGAAGTAGTAAAAATATTCCAAAAAAGCTGAGTGACAAAAATAGTACAACAGCCTTTACTGTAAGGGAGTCGCGGGTCGCAGCACTGCGTTCAAAGCGAGTAGTGGCTGTCATTAGCGAGCCCTCCCAGTGCGTTTGGCGGTCCATGCCTGAAGACCATTAATCGCCAACAGAAGGAGTAGGGATATAAAGAGCATGACAGAGGCAATGGCAGTTGCACCAGCATAGTCATATTGCTCAAGTTTGGTAATGATGATCAGCGGTGTGATCTCCGAGACCATGGGAATGTTTCCAGCAATAAAAATAACGGATCCATATTCACCAACGGCTCTAGCAAATGCGAGTGCAAATCCAGTCAAGAGAGCTGGAAAAAGGATTGGTAACACAACTTTTCGAAAGGTTTGCCAGCGGCTTGCACCCAAGCTTGCTGATGCCTCCTCAAGCTCAATCTCGATCTCTTCAAGTATTGGCTGAACGGTTCGCACGACAAATGGAATGCCGATAAATATCAGGGCTACTAAAATACCCCACGGTGTAAATGCAATTTTAATCCCTAAGGGTTCAAGGTATTTCCCAATCCAACCATTTTTGGAATATAGGGCAGCTAAAGCTATACCGGTTACAGCTGTTGGGAGTGCAAATGGGAGGTCAACTAAGGCGTCTACTAAATTTTTTCCAATAAATGAATATCGAACTAAGGCCCAGGCAAGTAATAAACCAAAAAAAGCATTGATGAAGCCTGCCAGGAGTGCCATGCCAAAGCTAAGGCGATAAGACGCCATTACCCGAGGCGCAGTCACGGCGTCAATGAACGCGGGAAGGTTCAGGCTGGTAGTTTTAATAATGATTGCTGACAAGGGAATCAGCACAATGAGCGAAAGGTAGATGATGGCGTAGCCAAGCGATAAACCAAAACCAGGGAAGATGCTATTTTTCTTTGCTGTAGACATCTCGAGAGTCTATGGTGCCATCCTGAAAAAGGGAAACAAGAAAAGATTATTAACTTATATGCAAAATGAATATAAGTGAGGGATTAAATAAAAAAACAGCTCAGAGGGTATTGTCTGAGCTGTTTTATAGGATTAAAGCACTAAGTTACTTATTTCAAAATAATTTCATCAAAGACGCCGCCATCGTTAAAGTGGGTCTTTTGAGCCTTTTGCCATCCACCAAAGACTTGATCAATGGTTACCAATTTGACCTTTGCAAACTGACTGCCGTACTTAGCCGCCACTTTAGGATCACGCGGCCGATAGTAGTTTTGAGCGGCAATCTCTTGACCTGCTGGAGAGTACAGTTGCTCAAGATATGCTGTGGCTACTTTGCGAGTACCTTTTTTATCAACCACCTTATCTACAACTGCTACTGGTGGTTCGGCCAAGATTGAAATTGAAGGAGTTACGATCTCAAACTTATCTGGGCCTAGTTCCTTAACAGCCAGGTATGCTTCATTTTCCCAAGCAATCAATACATCCCCAATCCCACGTTCAGAAAAAGTAGTAGTTGCGCCACGAGCACCAGAATCCAATACTTTGACATTTGCAAATAGTTTTTTAACAAACTCCTTGGCCTTTATATCATTACCACCAGGTTGTTTTAAGGCATAGGCCCAGGCTGCTAGGTAGTTCCAGCGTGCACCCCCAGAAGTCTTCGGATTTGGTGTAATCACTTCAACGCCGGGCTTGATTAAATCATTCCAGTCCTTAATCCCTTTGGGATTACCTTTGCGCACCAAAAAGACGATGGTGGAAGTGTAGGGTGAAGAATTGTCTTTAAATTTCTTTTGCCAATCTTTGGCTACTAAGCCTTTTTCAGCAAGAACATCAATATCGTATGCTAAAGCTAGCGTAACTATGTCTGCATCCAAGCCATCTAGAACTGCGCGTGCCTGCTTACCGGATCCACCATGGGATTGCTTTATAGCAAGATCCTCACCAGTTTTTTTCTTCCAATCTGCGATGAACTCTTTGTTGTAATCCTGATAGAGTTCGCGAGTTGGATCGTAGGAGACATTCAAAATTGTCTGTTCTGCAAAGCTTGTTGAGATGAGGCCAATGCCAAAAAAGAGTGTCGTTGCTAGCTTACTTATGAATTTTCGTTTCATTGCATTTCCTTTTTAATGATTTATCTAATGTAGAAGGAAATCACTAAGCCGTGAAGCAAGAAAAAGTGGATTGTTTATCGTTAAATTGAATTAACGGAAAATCACTCTTGAGAATAGACTCTTGCGTAGGCGTAGAGCGTAGTGCGTGGAGATGTCTAAACAGTTTTAAGCCATCAGGCCATGGCCCAAACCCTGAATCAACATTAATATGACCGGCTGCTTTTAGCGTTAGTGTTTGGCTTCCCCAGCAATCACCCCAAAGCTGGGCTTTGGAGGCCTGCATCCAAGGGTCATTATCGCTGGCAATTAACAGGCTTGGAACGGGCAGGGGTTTTGTTGAAATATTTGCGCGAATACTTTCAGAAGCGCCATACCCACGCCAACTTTTAACGCCGGCCCCGTCAAATCTTTCTGGGTCTGCAGGGGCCACCAACATTAATCCAAGTACTTTTTCTGGATTTTCATTCGCCGCCAGTATGGATGCAAGACAACCAAAGCTATGGGCAACTAACCAGGCGGGGTATTCAAGTGTATTGAGGGCAGCATTAATATTGTAGGCCCATTCAGTTAGTACGGGCCTATCCCAATTCTGCTCAACCCGCTGGGCGCTAGGAATTTGTTGCTCAAGCCAAGTCTGCCAATGGGCATCGCCACTACCAAGATAGCCTGGAATAATTAAAGTGTTTTTACTAGTCATGATAATTTTCTTTGATCACCCACTTTATAATCAAAACAAGAGGCATGGAAATAAGAAAATGTGCTATTGATATTTTGCAAAGCTTATCTATTATTCTTGGTTCTCCTTTCTAGGCTTTAGGCATAAATTGCATATGTTTATCAATTTTACAAACGTCTTATGTCTAGCCAATCTCGTGAGCCCTATTCTTACAACTTGACCAAAGTAGTCTCTGAACTCAGAAAATCGAGGGAGGAAACCCATAAAATTCGCCATCTAGGATGCGTGAGGGAATTGCCATCTAGAGACGCATTAGAGAAGATATTGGAGGGTATTTTTGCCTCATTGTTTCCAACGCACTATGGCCGCCCTGATTTAACTGATGAAAGTATTGATTATTTTGTGGGGGATGCTTTAAGTGTTGCCTTGGCGAAATTAGCAGAACAAATTCGTAGAGGCCTATACTTTTCATCGAACAATAATATCGAAGAAAAAGTTAAGTTTGATGAATTAGCGCATGCGCTCACCACTAAATTTGCCACCGAATTACCCGCTATAAGATCTTTAATTGTGAGCGATATTCGCGCAGCAATGAGTGGGGATCCTGCCGCAACTAGTGTTTCAGAAATTCTCTTGTGCTACCCAGGTGTTAGTGCCGCCATTCATTATCGAATTGCGCATGCCCTTTATGAATTGGGCTCTCCATTACTGGCAAGATTTATTTCTGAGATTGCCCACTCTAAGACCGGAGTGGATATTCATCCAGGCGCCAAGATCGGCAAAGGTTTCTTTATAGATCACGGTACTGGTGTAGTTATAGGTCAAACCGCCATTTTAGGTAAGAACGTGCGCCTATATCAGGCGGTTACCTTGGGGGCTAAACGTTTCCCGGAAGACGATGAAGGAAATCTCATTAAGGGTGTAGAACGACACCCCATTCTTGAGGATGATGTCGTGATTTATGCGGGTGCAACTGTACTTGGACGCATCACGATTGGCGCCAGATCAACCATTGGCGGCAATGTTTGGTTAACGAAAAGCGTTCCCCCCGATAGCAATATTTCTCAAGCACAAACATTAGGTCATTAGATCGCGTTAACTACCATTCAACAATCCATTTCATAAAACATTTTTAATCAACCACCAAAGGAGTAGTTATGGCAGAAGTTATTCAAAGCCCAACAGCATTAGGCGATTTAGCGGCGCGGCAATTAGCCAACGCAACTAAGACAGTCCCCCAGTTATCGACAATTTCTCCTCGCTGGTTAACTCAGTTATTGGGTTGGGTTCCCGTTGAAGCAGGGATCTATCGCTTAAATAAAGTAATTAACCCTTCTGAGGTTTTAACCGACTGTTCTAGTCGTGATAATGAGCGCGTGTTACCTCAAACCTTCGTTGACTACGATTCCAGTCCACGTGAGTACTTTTTGAGTGCTGTGAACACAGTCTTGGATGTGCATACACGTATTTCAGATTTGTACAGCAGCCCTTATAACCAAATTAGCGAACAGTTGCGTTTAACTATTGAGACGGTTAAAGAGCGACAAGAAGGCGAGTTGATTAACAATGCTGAGTACGGCTTATTGGCAAGTGTTGCTCCTGACCAGCGCATCAAAACCCGTACAGGCGCACCTACACCAGATGATTTGGACGAGTTGTTGACTAAAGTTTGGAAAGAGCCTGGATTCTTCTTGGCTCACCCAAAAACGATTGCTGCATTTGGTCGTGAATGTACGCGTCGCGGCGTTCCTCCGCCAACAATTGGTCTATTTGGAAGCCAGTTCTTAACATGGCGCGGCGTTCCATTGATTCCATCAGATAAGGTGAAGATTCAAGATGGCAAGTCTTCCATCCTATTGATTCGTTCTGGTGAGAAGAAGCAGGGTGTGGTTGGTTTGTATCAACCAAACTTGCCAGGCGAACAAAGCCCAGGTCTATCAGTGCGCTTCATGGGTATTAATAATAAGGCGATTGCTTCTTATTTAGTTTCCTTATATTGCTCATTAGCTGTATTGACTGATGATGCTCTCGCAGTTCTTGATGGTGTTGAGGTTGGCAAATATCATGAGTACAAATAATTTGGGATATCCAGGACATTTGGACCCTCAGGTATTGGCGGATCTGGTCAATCAGAATTTCTCTGATTTTCAGCCTCCATCAAATGCTGTTAGTGATCCACGTGGTGCCTTACCAAGCGGGGTGGGTAGCCATTCGTTTCAACCAAATGCATCCTTGGACTTAGCAACGATTGCTCAGCAAGTGCTTGCCAGTTTCCAGCGGCAGGTTGGCAATGATTCATTAGCTCAAAACCCAAGCTCACTCAGTTTGGCCTATCCACGCGGTGCTTTGCCAAGTGGAGTTGCAAGTCATTCATTACAACCCCCAACCTCCTTGGGAGTGACTGCTGTGCCACAACTAGCTTTAGGTGGCGCGCAGCAACAAGCTGGACATGATGCATTGGCAAAAAACCCAAGCTCGCTATCTTTCGGGAGAGGCTTTGGCGCTGAGCAATTTATTCCAAACTCGTTGTTGGGTGATTTGGCTAATCCTGGTAATGAGCTCTTGGTAAATCAGATCTTCCTTAATGAGATATCTGCTACTAAGACTCAAAACACCACGCTTGATCCACTACTGGTTCGCAAGGATTTTCCAATCCTTTCCGAGCGAGTAAATGGTCGTCAGTTGGTTTGGTTTGATAATGCTGCCACAACTCAAAAACCCCAGTCCGTTATTGATCGCATTAGCTACTTCTATGAGCACGAGAATTCCAATATTCACCGCGCTGCCCATGAATTGGCTGCTCGTGCAACCGATGCTTATGAAGGTGCTCGCGAAAAGGTTAGAGCATTTCTGAATGCTAAATCTGTAAACGAGATTGTGTTTGTTCGTGGTACGACTGAAGCAATTAACTTGGTGTCTCAGAGTTGGGGTCGTCAAAACCTCAAAGAGGGTGATGAAATCATCCTCAGCAATCTGGAGCATCATGCAAATATCGTTCCTTGGCAGTTGTTGGCCAAAGAAAAAGGTTTGCGTATTCGCGTGATTCCAGTAAATGATGATGGTGAGTTGCTGTTAGATGAGTATCAAAAGCTATTTAATAATCGCACTAAGCTGGTGAGTTTTACCCATGTATCAAATGCTTTGGGTACGATCACTCCTGCGAAGAAGATTATTGAGATTGCTCATGCGGCTGGCGTGAAGGTTTTGTTGGATGGTGCTCAGTCGATCTCGCACATGAAAGTGGATCTACAAGACCTTAATCCAGACTGGTTTGTATTTTCTGGGCATAAGGTATTTGGACCTACTGGCATTGGAGCGCTTTACGGTAAAGAGGATTTGCTAAATGCCACTCAACCTTGGCAGGGTGGTGGCAATATGATCCAGGATGTCACTTTTGAGCATACTAAGTTTCATGATGCGCCAAGTCGTTTTGAGGCTGGTACCGGCAATATTGCTGATGCTGTCGGACTTGGAGCCGCATTAGATTATGTGAACTCAATTGGCATTGACTTAATTGATCAATATGAGCATCAACTCCTACTTTATGCCACGCGCCTAATTAAAGAGGTTCCAGGGATTCGATTGATTGGAACTGCAAATGATAAAGCTAGCGTTTTATCCTTTGTAATTCCCGGAATCAAAACCGAAGATATTGGTGCGGCGCTCAATAAAGAAGGTATTGCAGTTCGGTCTGGCCACCATTGCGCTCAGCCTATTTTGCGCCGTATGGGCGTTGAAACTACTGTGCGACCATCATTAGCTTTTTACAATACATGCCAAGAGGTCGATAAGATGATTGCGGTATTACATCGGATTCGATCAAGCTAGGTTGTAGATTTGTAGTATCCGCTAGCAAAATTCCGTCCAATAGGGTGGCATTTCATATTTAAAAATGCCATAACCTTAGAAAGTTTTCTTGGTTCAAATTGCCTCAATAAAAATATAGGATGTAGGCTTATATGGAGTTTATATGTCTACAGAAGAAACACAATCCAATAGATTCTTAATATCCTTGTTAAGTGCATTCTTGGGAGTAGCGCTTATCGGACTCTCAATTTACGTTGGAATGCAGAACGACTTCCTTGCAAATGTGATTCTGTTTAGTGGGAGTCTGGGTGAATACATAAAGGGCTTTATCGTTTTTGTTTTGCTCATTTCCGGATTTGCATTGGTTGGGAGGCATGTTTGGCAAGAAGGCGCCGCATCGGCCTATATTGACCATATGCCTTATTAGGTTTAACGGAGTTATAAATTCGAGAGATTGATGGGTAAATTACTTGCAGTTATTGGATTGGCAGTGCTTGGTATCTCGGCATCACCCTTGGCATTTTCAGCGCCGGCAACTCAGGGTGCTGCCGCGCCGAAGTCTGAAATAAAGGTAATTTACGATGCATTTGGAAAGCAGAGTGCCTATAAGAAAGACTGGGGCTATGCCGCTATTGTTGAAATTGGTGGTAAGCGCATCCTTTTCGACACTGGTGACAATGGTGAAACCTTCAAGCACAACTCTAAGGTAGCTAATGCCGATCTTTCTAAAATTGATTTTGTAGTGCTATCGCATCGCCATGGTGATCATATGGCTGGACTTAATAAGGTCCTTGAGGCTAATCCAAATGTCAAAATTTATGCTCCCAAAGAAGGATTTGGGATTTACGGCTCCTCCCTCCCAAGTAGCTTTTATCGTAAAGATGCTGAGCTACCCACTGAGTACCGTTACTACGATGGCTCACCTCCAGACACAATGAAATTTGGTACTGCCTGGGAAAAAGCTAATTTCCAAACGGTTGACCAAACTACTGAGATAGCCCCTGGTATATGGGCTATTGCACAGGTATCAGATGCGCCGGGTACAAAAGAGTTAAAAGAACTCTCTTTGGCAATTGATACCCCTAATGGTTTAGTTATTTTGGTTGGCTGCTCCCATCCGGGAATTGAAAATATCGTTCAAGCGGCTGCAAAAATTAATCCTAAGATTCATTTGGTAGCAGGTGGATTTCATTTGGTGACTGCACCAGATGAAGCTATTGCTAATGTAGTAATAGCTTTGCGCGATAAATGGCATGTTGAATATATTGCTCCTGGCCATTGCACTGGGGAGCCGACATTTAACGCCCTAAGAAAGGCCTTTGGAGATCATTATGTGTACGCTGGTCTTGGGGCTGTAATTAAGCTAGAGCCCAATGGGTTAATTGAGGGCGTATCAACAAAAGCCGCTCTATTTCAGGATGACGATCTAACACTTTATCGCCAGCTTGCTGCCGAAAGCCACGATGCCCTTCATAATCATTTTGCGCATGTTGAACATGGTCATTAAATGTTGAGTCTGTCTAGGTCTAACAGGTTGCTTGCTGTACTTGCTCACAAAACTGACCTCCTCCCAATAAATTGGACACCCTAAATTAGAAAAAATCGGCGATATTATCCCTAAGGAGGGGTGCGCCATGAAGAGGTCAAAGTTCACAGAAGAGCAGATTGCTTTTGTATTGCATCAAGT
>Ga0316219_1004180_pt1 | contig 11065 bp, 12 predicted proteins | sample TBH18003PmetaG_FD_203635 | JGI IMG/M metagenome (GOLD analysis project Ga0316219, IMG submission 203635) | Freshwater microbial communities from Trout Bog Lake, Wisconsin, USA - TBH18003P | ecosystem: Environmental > Aquatic > Freshwater > Lake > Hypolimnion/Profundal zone | place: USA... | reverse complement strand
TGAAGAAAATCTTCTTCGCTTTTACTGAGTACAATACAGATTGCTGGGCGTCCTCTCTTTGGCATGCCCACCTTTTATCATCTCTCCTTATTATTTAAAGAACTAACCTGACAGGACACTAGGCCTGTAACTCATGCGCCCGGTTTAAAGTGTGACCCATGCTCGGCTCAAACAATGGGCCGCGCCTTTGGCGCTCAGGAGTCTGCTTATTTCTGGCGATTTGGTATTATTCCCTTTTTCAGGGATTGGTTAGCTGGACGGCAGAGAGACCCCCTCCCCTTCCTTTTGGGCGGTTCCCAGCGGCTGGTACCGCGCCAACTGCCACGCATTATAGGTGTTGTGGCACAGGACATAAAAGGTCGGCCCCAACGCGACAATCGGGTTCACGTAGGTCAGGGCGATCCAGATGGTCAATATGGTGTTTTTCTGGCCCAGACTCTGGCTTGTTTCGCGGGCAAAAACAGCCCCTCCGAGCTTCCTGCCCAAGCCAAAGTTCACCGCGCAAAGCACCACCGCGATCAGCGCGATTTGCGCGATTTGAGCCATGTTCCCACCTGCGTGCCACTGCGTCCTCATAAACTGGCCTGCATTGGCAGTGACCAAAAACAGCACGGCCAACCAGAGATAAAATGAAAAGTTCCGGAACCGAAGGATCGATTTCGTCCACGCCGGAGCGCCGACCCGCAGACACTGAGCCACCCCCAACGGCCCAAGAACGATGCACACTGTCTGTTTTAAGAACGGCGCGGTTTGCATCGGAAAATGCGACCCCATGAGGAACGGCAGGACGACGGGCAAAAGGATCCCGGCGATGACGTTCGTCAGCAGAACCGAACCCGCCACGAACTCCACCCGCCCTCCCAACATGCCGGTCACCACCGGGGAGGCCGTGGCCGAGGGCGTCAATCCGATGAGCAGCCCCGCGAATGCAAGCTGCCGGTTAAACGGCAGCAAGACGGCCCACGCAAGCAGGCCCACGCCCCAGTTCGCCGCCAGCAGGTAGGCGTGTTGGCGGCGCAAGCCCATGGGCCGGATGTCCAGGAAAGCCAGCCAGAGCATCACCATGATGGCGTAGGGGATGAGAAACTGGAAAGAGTGTGCCGCCGGGACAGCCAAGCCGAGGGCCATCGCAGCCAGGAGTTTAACAGTGCGCAGAACGCCTTGATTCATCGTGAGAAAAGAAACTCACGAAACCCGGCAAAGAGAAAGAGGAAACTGAGTTAACCCCAAAGAACAAGAGGTGGATCGCCCGCAAAGCGAACGATCCACATCAGTTTTCCTGAATGTTCGAGCAATCGGGGACGCTTAACTCTTCTTCCCCTTTTTGGTTTCCATCGTTGCTTTTTCGCTCTGCATCCATTCCATCATTTTCTTGTGGCGCTCTTCCATCTCGGCATGCCACGCCTTGCGCTCTTCCATCACCTTGTTGACGATGGCGGCAATGGCGTCCACTTTCTTATCACCGGTGGCGGCGTTCATGTCTTGAACGAGTTTATCGAGTTCGGCATCCTGCGCTTTGATTTTCTCCATCATCTTTTGATGCCACTCCATCATTTCGCCTTTGTGCGCACCCATCATGCCGGGCGTCATGGCGCAACAGGCTGCGGCTGGGTCTGGCTCTTGGGCAAAAATGGCCCCCGCAGACAATACCCCTGCCATTACAATGCTGAATAATTGAATAGTTTTCATAGTGAAGCAATACGCTCCCTCTATTCGCATCTCGCCAGCGGGAAGGCCGGGAAGACCGACTGAGATAAATTTGGAAGCCAGGAATCCAGGAACAGAGATTAGGCCCCTTGGAGGTCCCTATTCCTCTGTATCTTTCCTGGTCTCCTGGCTTCCAAATTCCTCATTCATTTGCAACCGCGCCTCAACCCTTGAGCAATCGCCGGAGCGCGTTGCGCGTGACCCGGTCGCGGCAATGCCGGGTGTAAGCCTCGCGCAGAATTTGTGAAATCGTCCGTTTACGGTTTTTTCCAGAGGGTGTCTTGACCAAAGTAAGCATTGAATTACGGTTGAACGGTTGGCGAGCCATGTCAAATGAGGCTGACATCTTTTTGCGGCAAAACGGCGTCGGCCCTGTGACATTTGCGCGACGTTTTGTCACCAGATTGTCACCTCTCCGTCACAACACCGCCATGTTGCGCGCTCAGATTACATGGGTAAGTTCTGCCACACCTCTATGAAACACTATCGCAGTGCCTGGATTTCCGATGTTCACCTCGGCACCAAAGGTTGCGCCGCCGAGGCGCTCTTGGAATTCCTGCGCACGCACGAGTTCGAGACGCTCTACGTCGTCGGCGACCTGATCGACATCTGGGCGTTGCGCCGGGGCATCTACTGGCCACAGCCTCATAACGACGTGATCCAGAAATTGCTGCGGGCCGGACGCAAGGGGGCGCGAGTGGTGTACATCCCCGGCAACCACGACGAATTCGTCTCCGGGTTCGTCGGCAACTACGGTGCCGTGGAAATCGAACCGCGCGTCATACACCTGACGGCGGATGGCCGCAGGCTGCTCGTCATCCACGGCCACGAACTCGACACCGTGGTGCAAAACATCAAGTGGCTGGCGTTTGTGGGAGATCTCGGCTACCAATTCCTGCTCAAACTCAACGAACCAGTCAACTGGGTGCGGCGGCACCTCGGCCTTGGCTACTGGTCGCTAAGTAGCGCGGTGAAGCGCAACGTCAAAAACGCGGTCTCCTTCATCGGATCGTTTGAGAAAGCCATCGTGCGCTATTCGGAAAGCGACGGAGTTTCCGGCGTGGTCTGCGGGCACATTCATTCGCCCGTCATCCGAAAAATCGACGGCGTGGACTACTTCAACTGCGGCGACTGGGTGGAAAGCTGCTCTGCGTTGGTCGAAGACTTCGACGGAAAAATCGAGTTACTGACCAATATGCACCCCATCCTCGAACCACGCAGGAAAGCGGACGACGCCCTCCCCTCGCCCTCGGCAGCCGCGCTTAATCTTAATCCCTGAACACAATCGAGCGGTTGCCGTGGATGAGGACGCGGTCCTCGACGTGGTAGCGGACGCCGCGCGCCAGCGCCATGCGCTCGCAGTCGCGGCCCAGGCGCAATAAATCCTCGGGCGTGTGGAAATGCTCCACGCGAACCACCTCCTGGTCGATAATCGGCCCCGCGTCCAGGTCCGCCGTGGCGTAATGGCAGGTGGCTCCGATCAGCTTGACCCCGCGCGCGTAAGCCCGCTTATACGGGTTTGCCCCGGCAAACGACGGCAGAAACGAGTGGTGGATGTTGATGAGCCGCCCGTGCCATTCCTTGCAGAGGTCCGCCGGAAAGATTTGCATGTAGCGCGCGAGCACGACGAGATCGGCCTGGGCTTCGCGGAACAAACAGTCCATTTTCTCGAACGCGGCAGCCTTGGTTTCGGGCGTCACGGGCACGAACTCAAAGGGGACGCCTTCGCGCTCCACGACGGGCCTCAAGTCTTCGTGGTTGGAAATGACAAGCGGGATATCGACGGGCAACTCGCCCGAACGCCAGCGCCAAAGGAGATCGGCCAAACAATGGTCCAACTTGGAAACCATCATCACCATGCGCATTTTTTGCTTTGTCTCGCGGATCGTCCATTCGCCTTTCAAATCCGCCGCCAGCGGCGCAAACGCCTTGTGCAAGGAGAGGCTGTCGAGGGCGAGGCTTTGGGTGTCGATCGCCAGCCGGGCAAAGAACCACTTGCCGAGCGGATCAGTAAACTGGTTGACCTCCAGCAGATTACCGCCGTGATAGGCTATAAAACTGGTGAGCCGCGCCAGTAGGCCGACCCGGTCGGGACACGAGATTTTTAACAGCGTAATCGGCATAACCTATATTAATTAGCCCCTGAGTGCGCTTAGGGCAAGCCGATGAAGCAAAGACTTATTTTGGGCGTGTGCTTTGCGTCCAGTTATGTTCCGCTTGCACTTTCCATGATCTCTGAAATCCATTCCGTCCCCGTCCTGCTTGGCGACCGCGCTTACCGTGTCCACATCGGCGCGGGCATCCTTTCGCAACTTGGCCGGTTGGCAAGCGAACTAGGCTCTGAACTCGGCAAGCGCTGCGCCGTCGTCACCGACAGCAACGTGGCTCCGCTCTACAGCGAGAGCGTTCTCACCAGTTTGAAAGCGGCAGGCTACCTCCCCACGCTCATCACGGTGCCCGCAGGCGAGGCATCCAAAGCCCTCCCTGTCGTCGAGCGGGTGTGCGACGAGATGATCGCCGCCGGACTCGACCGCAAATCGTGGGTCGTCGCCTTGGGAGGCGGCGTCGTGGGAGACCTGGCGGGCTTCGTTGCCGCCATTTACTACCGGGGGGTGCCGTTCGTGCAAATCCCCACCACGGTCATCTCACAGGTGGACAGCGCGGTGGGCGGCAAGACCGGGGTGAACGCCACGCACGGCAAAAACCTCATCGGCGCATTCCACCAACCACGGCTCGTGCTGGCCGACGTGACCACGCTGCAAACGCTGCCGCCGCGCGAGTTCAACGAAGGGGTGGCCGAGATCATCAAGCACGCAGCCATCCGCGACCGCTCGCTGCTGGAAGCCATTTACGTCCCGAACCTGCAATTTGAAGCCGCCGCGTTGACCCAAGTCATCCGGCGCAACGTGGAAATCAAAGCCGCCATCGTCGCCGAAGACGAACACGAGACGAAAGGCTTGCGCGCACTGCTCAACTTCGGCCACACCGTCGGTCACGGCATCGAAAACGCCGCCGGGTACGGGCGGTTCCTGCACGGCGAAGCCCTCAGCTTGGGACTGCTCGCCGCGTGCCGCCTTTCGGTGCTCAAAGCCGGACTCGCACCCGAGGAAGGCCAACTCCTTCTGGACGCCCTCGCCCGGTTCCATCTGCCACTGCAGTTGCCGGAAGACATTTCCACAGAATCCCTCATGGTCGCGTTGCTCAAGGACAAGAAATTCGCGCAAGGCCAGGTCCGCTTTGTCCTCTGCCCTCGGCTGGGCGAGGCGTTTGTCTCCAAAGAGGTCACGCTGGAGGAAATCCGCGAAGCCATCGAGACGCTGCGGTAAGCAAACGGCATCACCCTCGCCGACGTCCGCTTGGCGCGACAGCCGTGGATGCCCGGACGAGGAGGCGGGTGGAGATGACAATGGGTGATTCAGTGGCTTTCTCATTCCCTCGAATGCACTGCAACAGGCGCTCGGTCGCTTTGCTGACTAATTCGTCCGGCTTCGCATCGATCGTCGTAAGTTGTGGCGAGAGAAATGCGGTCACTTCCATGTTGTCATATCCTATAATAGAGAGATCCTCGGGCACGCGAACGCCCAGTTCGCGCAACCCCTCCATCACCCCGATGGCGACGCGGTCGTTCACCGTGAGAAGGGCGGTGGGGCGTTTCTGTGCGACTTTGCCCCAAACGAGCGCCGCGCTGGCGCGCCCCTGTTCGTAAAACGAACCATCGCAGGAAGGCAGCGCAATTTGCCGAACCAACTTGATGGGATTTAGCCCCCGCTCCTCATAGGCGTCAGCGATCCCCTTGAGCCGGGAACGCGTGTAGTGGCTTTCTCCCGTGAGGCCGAGGGCGGTGATATGGCGGTGCCCCAGATCGAACAGATGGAGAACTGCCTCCCTCATTCCCGTGGATCGGTCCACGCAAAGGCTTCCCTTGGGAGGCCGGGTCATTGGATCCACGAAAATCAGGGGAACCTGGGTTTCATGAAATTGGCGAACCGGCGGGCTGTGGGGGGAGAGTTGTGAGGCAAATAAGATGACTCCGGCGGCATGAAGCGTCCGGAAGCGGCTCAAGGCTTCCCCTTCTTCCTGGCGTTCGCCGTTGGTGATCGCCACCATGGCGTGCCAGCCTTCAGCCGCCAGCGCCTGGCGCAGAAACTCCATCTTTTGCCCGAGGTAGAGTCCCTCGATTTCCGGGATGCAGATGCCGATAATATTGGTTGTTCCCTTGCGCAAACCACGCGCCAGGGAATTGGGTGAGAAGCCCAGTTCGCGCATTGCGTTGCGGACGCGGCGCGTTGTTTCCAGGGCAACCCCTGTGTGTCCGTTGAGAACCCGGGAAATCGTCCACCGCGAGAGGTTGAGGCACTGGGCAAGGTCCGAGGTGGACTGAATCATCGCGGAGCAAGTTTTGATTTTCGTTGACTTCATCGGCGCACCGACCATACACGTGTGGGGTAACTCAATGCAACCCTTCCCAGGGAAGGTTCAATCCATAATATCCTCCTGCTGTCACATCCTCTCCGTTTATCATGAAATCCATTCGCTTTGGCATCGCCGGTCTCGGGAACATGGGAAGTATCCATGCTCGATCGCTCCTTGACGGCAGAATCCCACGCGCCACCCTAGCGGCTGTCGCCGACCCTTTTGCCGATCTGACTCCCCACGCTCCGGCAAAGCCGTTTACATGCACCGAGGAGATGATCCGCTCGGGAGAGATTGATGCCATCCTCATCGCGACGCCGCACTACGCCCATACCACCATCGGGATCGACGCCCTGGAGCAGGGACTCCACGTCCTGACGGAGAAGCCGATCTCGGTTCACAAAGCCGACGCACAGCGGCTCATCGCGGCGCACAAGAACCCCGAGCAGGTATTCGCCGCAATGTTCAATCAGCGGACCGACCCGCATTACATCAAGATTCGGGACCTGATCCGAAGCGGTGAACTGGGCGATATCCACCGTGTAACCTGGTTGATTACCAACTGGTTCCGCTCGGAGGCTTACTACAACTCCGGCGGTTGGCGCGCCACTTGGTCCGGCGAAGGCGGCGGCGTGCTTCTCAACCAGTGTCCGCACAATCTTGACCTCTTCCAGTGGCTTTTTGGGATGCCCAGCAAAGTGCGTGCGCACTGCATGTTCGGACGCTATCACAACATCGAAGTCGAAGACGATGTGACCGCGTTTTTGGAATACCCAAACGGTTCCACGGGATCGTTCATCACCTCGACCGGCGAGGCTCCTGGAACCAACCGCCTTGAGATCGCCGCAGAGCGCGGACGCGTCGTCCTCGAAGACGGAAAGCTCCACTGGAAACGCAACGAAGAGGCGTTAAGCGCATACTCGCACACCACGGAGAACCGATACTCAGGTCCGGACACGTGGGATATTGACATTCCGATCTCGCATAGCGGCGAGCAGCACAACGGAATCCTCAAAAATTTTGTGGAAGCTGTCCTCGACAAAAAGCCCCTTATCGCCCCCGCCGAGGAAGGCATCCATTCCGTGGAACTCTGTAATGCGATGCTGATGTCTGCGTTTTTGGACAAGACCATCGAGATCCCGCTCGACGCGTCCGCTTACGAGGCGCTCCTGCAAGAGAAAATCGCACAGTCCAAAGGCGCCGAAAAGCTGGCCAAAATCCCGAAGAGCACTTCCGCCACCAACGAATTCGGTGGCTCATTCAACGTTCACCCTTCCTACACACAGCCATGAAAATCGAACAGGTAGCCGTTCAACTCTACACCCTGCGGGACTTTTGCAAGACCGCCGCCGATTATGCGGATGCGCTTAGAAAAGTGCGTGAAATGGGGTACAAGGCCATTCAAATCAGCGGGGTTGGTCCCATTCCCGCGGCTGAACTGCGTACCATCGCCGAAGCCGAAGGGCTCGTTATTTGCGCGACCCACGAATCCGGCGAGACCATTCTCAATGAACCGGCAAAGGTGGTCGAGCGGCTTGCGGCGCTTGGCACAAAATACACGGCTTACCCGTATCCAGCGGGAGTCGACTTCAGCGATCCCTCGCATGTCGAAAACCTGATCGCCAAGCTCGACGCCGCAGGCGCGGTGTTGCGCGCAGCGGGGCAAGTGCTCACCTATCACAACCACGCCAACGAGTTTTTCCGCGTTGCAGGCAAGCCGCTGCTCGAAACGATTTACGCCCGCACCCACCCTCAAAACTTGCAGAGTGAGATCGACACCTATTGGGTGCAGGCTGGCGGCGGCAACCCGGTGGAATGGTGTACCCGGCTCAAGAACCGCCTGCCGCTGCTTCATCTCAAGGACTACGCCGTCGATGCCACAGGCAAACCGCATTTCGCCGAGATCGGATATGGGAATCTCGATTTCAAAGCGATCATTGCGGCTGCCGAAGCCTCGGGCTGCGAATGGTTTATCGTCGAACAGGATAGCTGCCCAGGCAACCCCTTCGACTCCCTCAAGAAGAGCTTCGATTATATCAAAGCCAATCTTGTAGGTTAGGGTATTTCCAATTGACGTTGTCGAGTTTCTTGCGCGCTGAAAGCGCGGAGGAGATCAGCTCAGGGCAGAGCGCAGCACCGCCCTGGGGACCCAAAGGAAGATGGGTGCGCCCTGAAGGGGCGCTGGGAAAAATTGAAACAGATAGTTCGCGATGTTTCCCAGTGCCCTTACAGGGCACGACGATTCTTTTTTTCTAACCCAGGGCGGCGCTTCGCTTGCCCTGGGCTGGTTTACTGCGCCCTTGCAGGGCGACGGAACCTGCTTCCCTGCTGCCACAGAGCGGGCGGTATAGGTTCCTGGACAATCTTTCATACCAATTCGCAAAGAAATCCTGACATTTCTGGTGAGGGCCAAAGGCCCGCAAGCATACCAGCCTGGGCCAACGGCCCAGGGCATCGAAGGAAAAGGGTTGAGGGCTGAAAGCCCGGCGCATCTCAGATTTTTTTCCATGCGCCGGGTTTTCAGCCCCGGCACTTTGTTTCCGGGGCTTCCTGGGCCGTTGACCCAGGCTGGTATGCGACCGCGCCGTTGGCGCTTCATACCCAGACGATTACATCCTGTCTGCCCGATTTTCTCTGCAAGATGGTATGAGTTCGCCCAAGCTTATACAGTGTGGACGCTCGTCTGAAAGCCGTCCTGCTCACTTGATCAACGCTTCGCCTCTGGAATCGGTTCGTAAGATTTGCGCCCATACACCCGCTCATAGGCTTGGCAGAATGGGCACAGATTGCCTTCCACTTTTTTCACAAACGAAAAGACCGAGCCTTCCTGGGTTTTGCGCGCGTGTCGGCAGGCCGGACAGTTGGCGCAAACTGCGGCAAGCGCCCGATCGAGGTTGTTAACGCTTTGAGCACCCATGTTTTGGGGAATCCTTGGGTGTTTCTCCGGCGGCGGGCGCATCCGGTTCTTTTCTCTCGATGCGAAGGGCAAATCCATGCACCAGCGCCTGGGCCGTTTTCTCGTGTGCCCGGTGAATAATGCGATCAAAGGTCTGGCGGGAAACTCCCATGCACTTTGCCGCGTCTTGATTATACATTCCCTCGCAATCCGCCAGTCGCATGGCTTCTAATTCGTCGGCGGCAAGAGCGATCTCCTCAATCTTGCAGAGCGGTATCCCAGCGGGCTTGAAATAATACGCGGGAGGGCAGTGTTCGATTCGTCTGGGACAGGGTGGCCTCGGCATAAGGACTCTATATCACACCCCTGCGAGGATTTGAAAGAAAGTCCGATTTGATTTGCATTCGCGCGATAATTATGAGCTTATGCCCTATATGCAAACAATATCCAGTCCACTCGCAGGTCAAATTCGGATCGCGCTCCCCATGCAAGGCTCGACGTTCTGCGAGCATTTTGGCGGAGCTTCGCACTTCCGCATCGTCGATGCCGATCTCGCCACTCGCCAGATTATCAGCCAAACGGACGAGCAAGCTCCCGAGCATGTTCCAGGAGCGTTTCCCCAATGGCTCGCGCAGCAAGGCGTGAAGGCGGTCATCGTCGGAAGCATTGGCAAGCGGGCTGTGCAGTTGTTTATAGCCAACGGCATGCCAGTATTCGTTGCCCAAGCGGGAGCAACGCCCGAGGAGTTAGTGAAGCTGCAACTCGAAGGGAGTCTTTCGGAGCCAAACTTGGAAAGCTGCTGTCCCGGCCACGGTGACCATGGTCATGATCACGGCTCTTCATGTCACTAACCAATAGGCGAGAACTTCAAGCTTTATGAATGCTCCCTGCGACCGCGTCCCCATCACCGTCTTGTCTGGATTCCTTGGTTCCGGCAAGACGACATTGCTCAATCACATCCTCACCAGCGTGGACCGGCGCCGGATTGCGGTGATTGAAAATGATCTCGGAGAAACCTCCATTGAGCACGATCTGGTGTTTCGCGTCGATCTGGGGCAACTCGACACCGTGCAGGGCCGCACCTGCTGTTCGGCGCGTGAGGAGTTCATTCGTTTGATGCACGTCCTGGCGGCCACCAAATCCAGTTTCGACCGGGTGATCATTGAGACCACGGGCGTCGCGCATCCCGGCATGGTCGCTCATGCGGTTTTGAGCGACCCTGTTCTGAAAGAAAATTTCGTGCTCGATGGCATCGTTACGGTGGTGGACGCGCGCCACGTTTACCACCACCTTGATGACGAGGGGCACGCCAACGAACAGATCGCCTATGCCGATGCCCTGGTTATCAATAAGACCGATCTGGTCACTCCCGACGACCTGACTTCCCTTGCCTGCCAACTCAGGATCATGAATTCCGAGGCGCGGCAATACACTGCCGTTGATGCGAAGGTTCCCATCGCGGAGATTCTTGCGCTGGGCGGATTCGACCTCCGGCGCGTGGAGCAAGGGGTCTCGGGATGCGCCAGCCAGTCGGTGGCTTGCCGTCAAAAGCCGAAACATCATGAGCATCAAATCAGTTCCATCTCTGTGGAAATGGAGGGGGAAATGGATCCTGAACTTTTCCAAGCCTGGATTGAGGGATTCATTCAGCTCCACGCCGAGAATCTCTTCCGATCCAAGGGCATCCTTGCCATTGCGAGGTGTCCTGAACGCCTCATATTCCAAGGTGTCCATGGCATGTTCCGCATCAGCTTGGGAGAGCTTTGGAATGGGGAGAAACGCCAGTCGAGGGCGGTTTTCATTGGGCGCGGACTCAATCGTGACGAAATCATTAGGGGTATGGAATCATGCAAAGCACAACAATGAACCCGAATATCCAGCGCTTTGATGAGCGAGCGGGCGTATGGGAGCCGCCTCGATCAGTTCCTCCTTTGTGCGCGGTGCAAGGCTGCGCAGGATTTGTTTGATTTTGCTCCACATGTTTTCGATCGGGTTATAATCCGGTGAATACGGTGGCAGATAGATCAACCGGGCTCCGGCCTCTTCAAT
>Ga0316219_1004178_pt1 | contig 11070 bp, 8 predicted proteins | sample TBH18003PmetaG_FD_203635 | JGI IMG/M metagenome (GOLD analysis project Ga0316219, IMG submission 203635) | Freshwater microbial communities from Trout Bog Lake, Wisconsin, USA - TBH18003P | ecosystem: Environmental > Aquatic > Freshwater > Lake > Hypolimnion/Profundal zone | place: USA: Wisconsin... | reverse complement strand
GGTCTCCTGGTGGACGCTGCTGGCCATGGTCTTCGTCGTGCCCATCGCCATGAGCAACCTCACCTTCCTCGGCATCAAGACGCCACTCACGTACGACTCGTTCGACATCGTCAAGATGTCGCTGGAGCGCATCCTCAGCCTGGTCGCTCTTGGCGCTTGGGCGTGGGACGTGCTGCGCAGGGGCGGCAAGATACGGCGCACGCCGGTCGACTGGCTGATCCTCGCGTTTCTCGCCTGGGTCGCGCTCACCACCGTGACCTCGATCGATTGGCCCACGGCGCTGTTCGGCAAGGCGCGCCGCTACGAAGGCCTGCTCTCATTCGTCGACTACGCCGTCATCTATTTCCTCGTCCTGCAGTTCGCGGATTCTGCCGTGCGCGTGCGCCGGCTCGCGCAAGCCCTGTTCTGCTCGAGCATCATCGTCGCGGGGTACGGTCTCCTGCAGTACTTTGGAGCGGACCCGGTCAAGTGGGGCACGCTGCCGTTCGAGGCCCACCGCGCCTTCTCGACCTACGGCAACCCCGACCTCCTCGGGGGCTTTCTGATCTTCTCGGTCTCCGTGGCGCTGGGGCTCGCCCTGTTCGAGCGACGGCTTTGGTGGCGGCTCGCGTACTGGATCGGCTTTGGGCTCAACGGGCTCGTGCTCGTCGTGGCGTTCACCCGCGGTGCCTGGATCGGCGGCGCCGTGGCCCTGGTCGTGCTGGGCGTGGGGGCGTGGCGCCAGCGCGTTCACCTGGAGCGGATCGACGCCCTGCCCGCCGGGGCATCCGCCCTGGTCGCGGTGGTCGCGGTCGTGCGCAGCTTGTCGAGCGCCAACGAGGTGATGAACTTCGGCACGAGGCTCGGCTCGATCTTCCAGTTCAGCGGCGGAAGCGGAAAGACACGCACCGAGATCTGGCAGGCGGCGTTCGCGGCGATCAAGGAGCGGCCCGTGCTCGGCTGGGGAGCCGACACGTTCCGCTTGGTGTTCCCCAAGTTCAAGCCCGTAGAGTACGTGCGTGACGCCGGCGGCATGTCGGTGGCCGACAACGCTCACGATTACCCGCTCCAGCTTGCGACGGGCATCGGGGTGCCCGGCATGCTCATGTTCTACGGCGTGTTCGTGTGGGCCGGGGTGCGCTCGTTCGCGACGGTGTTCAAGCGCTCCGACGAGCCGGCGCGCATCCTTGTCGGCGCCTTCTGGGCGGCTGCGGCGGGCTACCTCGTACAGCTCTTCTTCGGCCTCTCCGTCACCGGCACGACGTTCCTGCTGTGGATAGCCCTGGCCGTCGTGCTTGTGCCGACCGCGCGTGTCGTCGAGGTCCGGGCGCTCCGCGTGGGCCTCTTCCTTGGCATCGTCGCCGTTGCGGCCTGCGCCCTGGGCATCGGCTACCAGGTCAGGTTCCTCGCCGCCGACAACCAGTACATGCGCGCCCAGTACGCGACGTCGCCCGCTGAGCGCATCGCCGAGATGAGGAACGTGGTGCGCCTCAATCCCTACGGCCCGCCCTATCGCACCGCGCTCGCCCTTGCCTTCGAGGAGCAGGTCCGCGCCTACCTCCAGGAAGGCGCGCAGGCGGCGCAGCGCGGGCAGGACACGAGCCAGATCGCCCTGGCGCTCGAGCAGAGCTTTGCGAACGCGGTGTCGCAGTTCAAGAGCGCCATCGCCTTCACGCCTGATGAATACGACAACTACGTGTCGCTCGCCGACCTCTACAATCTGGGCGGCGCGACCATCGACAAGGGTCTGTACCGGAACGCCATCGCCGTCGCGCGACAAGGGCTCGCGCTCGAGCCCCACGGCACGGCGATCCGCGTCCAGCTCGCGCGGGCTCTCCTCGGCACCGGCAAGACGGCCGAGGCCATCAAGACGCTGCAGTACAGCGTCAGCATCGACCCGACCGGAGGGGAGGCGGCACTGACGCTGGCCGAGATCTACGCGCAGCAGGGCGACCTGCACAAGGCGCTCGCCGTGTTGCGCACCCTCGAGGCAGTCGCGCCGGGCCAGCCCGGAGTGGAGCAGACGATCACGCAGCTCGAGGCCAGCCTCACGGCGTCTCCCTGAGCCTGGCTGCCGGACCGGCCAAGTAAACAAACGGCAGGGCGGGACGACGCTGGGGGGGGGCGCCGGGTGGGGCGCCGCCGCTTCGTCGTCGATCCGCTCCCGGGTCTGGGGTCGTCAGGCCAGCTCGAACTCGCGCTCGAAATCGGCCTTCGAGCGCGCCCCGATGACCTTCTTGGCCGGCTCGCCGTCCTTGAACAGGATGATCGTCGGGATGCTCATGATCCCGAACTTGGAGGCGATGCCCGGATTCTCGTCGACGTTGACCTTGCCCACGACGACCTTGCCATCGTGGTCCTGTGCGATCTCCTCGATGACCGGTCCCACCATGCGGCACGGGCCACACCACGGTGCCCAGAAATCGACGATCATGGGTATCTGCGCGCCGCTCACTTCCGTGTCGAACGTCGCATCGGTCAGGGTCTTCACTTCGGCTGCCACCTTGGGGTCCTCCTTGCCGCGGCGGGTCTCCCCGGCTCTTGCGGCGTTGCTCTCGCTTTGCTCCTACAGACTCGCCAGCACGCGGTCGAGCCGCGTCTGTACCTCCTCGGCGATGGGGGCGAGGCGGTCGTTGCCCACCATCCCCATGATGGCGCCGGCGTTGATCACGGCCACCCTGCTTCCCTTGCTCTTCTCGTAGACCACGACGTTGCAGGGCAGCAGAAGGCCGAGGTCGTCCTCGACGCTCAAGGCCTCGTGTGCGTACCTGGGATTGCAGGCGCCCAGGATGACGTGCGGGCGCCCGTCGACGCCGAGCTTCTCCTTCATCGTCTTCTGCACGTCGATCTCGGTGATCACGCCGAAGCCCTCAGCTTTGAGCGCCTCGCGGACGCGGCCCAAGACCTCCTGGAACGGCTGGTCCAGATCGCGTCCGATGCCGTACTCGACTGCCTGCATGCCTGACCTCCTGCGGTCGGTGGGGGCTGCCCTGGTATACCGACGGGGTATAGGGCGACACACCACCGGTCTTCGTCGCGTCGCCCCTACTCTCCCCGCCGCGTGGGCCGGCCAATCCCGCCGGCGGGCGGAGACGCGTCTGCCGGCGCCTCCCGCTGCCGTCCCCGCTCCCAGCCCTCGGGACGCGCAAGCTCCGCGCGCAGAACGCGTTCTTCGCCGCGACCCGCGTGCATCCGGTATCATTCAGAGTTCACGGTCGCGAGCGCCCGTGCGGCGACGGCCGGCGAAAGTCAGATTCCAGAAAGGGCGTGGTGAGCGTGAGAAGCGACGAGATCAAGCACGGAGTCGCTCGTGCCCCGCATCGCTCGCTGCTGCGCGCCTTGGGCGTGAGCGATGCCGAGATGGAACGTCCGTTCATCGGCATCGCCAACTCGTTCAGCGACGTGGTGCCCGGGCACATGCATCTGCGCAGCATCGTCGACGCCGTCAAGGCGGGCGTGCGCAGCGCGGGCGGCGTGCCGTTCGAGTTCGGCGTGATGGGCATCTGCGACGGCATCGCCATGAACCACGTGGGCATGAACTACTCGCTGCCCAGCCGGGAGCTCATCGCCGACACGGTCGAGTCCATGACCATCGCCCACGCGTTCGACGCCGTGGTGCTCGTGCCCACCTGCGACAAGATCGTGCCGGGCATGCTGATGGCCGCCATGCGCACCAACGTGCCTGCCGTGATGGTCGGCGGCGGGCCGATGCTCGCCGGAAAGCTCGACGGTCGCACGCTCGATCTGAACAGCGTGTTCGAGGCCGTCGGCCGGCACCAGGCCGGCACGCTGGACGACGAGGGTCTCAAGGCCATCGAGTGCAACGCCTGTCCTACATGCGGATCCTGTTCGGGGATGTTCACGGCGAACTCCATGAACTGCCTGGCGGAGGTCATCGGCATGGCGCTGCCCGGCAACGGCACGATCCCGGCCGCCTACAGCGAGCGCCTCCGTTTCGCCAAGGACGCCGGCGCGAAGGTCATGGACGTGCTGGCGGCGGACCTCCGGCCGCGCGACCTGCTCACAGACGCGGCCGTGGGCAACGCGCTGGCCGCCGACGCGAGCATGGGGTGCAGCACCAACACGGTGCTTCACCTCGCAGCCATCGCGACGGAGGCGGGGCTCGAGTTCGACCTGCGCCGCATCAACGAGGTCGCCGCCGGCGTGCCGCACATCTGTAAGCTCGCGCCGGCCGGCGCGTACCACATGGAGGACCTCTACAGGGCCGGCGGGGTGCAGGCCCTGATGAAGCAGCTCATCGCCGCTGGCTTGATGGACGGCTCGGCGCTCTCTGTCGCCGGCGGCACCATCGCCGCGGCGGTCGCCGGTGCCCGCGTGCTCGACGACGACGTCATCCGGCCGCTCGACAAGCCCTATCACGCGACCGGCGGCCTCGCCGTGCTCTTCGGCAACCTCGCCGCCGACGGCGCCGTGGTCAAGGAAGGCGCTGTCGCCGACGAGATGCTGCGCCACAGCGGCCCGGCCCAGGTGTTCGAGAGCGAGAAGGACGCCGTCGCCGCGATCGCCGCAGGCGACATCGTCGACGGTTCCGTCGTGGTCATCCGCGGCGAGGGACCCAAGGGCGCGCCGGGCATGCCCGAGATGCTCAGCGCCACGTCGATGCTCGCCGGCCAGGGCCGCGACAAGGACGTGGCGCTCATCACCGATGGCCGCTTCAGCGGCGCCACGCGCGGCGCCGCCATCGGCCACGTTGCGCCCGAGGCGCACGCCGGCGGCCTCATCGGCCTCGTGCAGGACGGCGACACGATCAGCATCGACATCCCCGCTCGCAGCCTCACGCTCGACGTACCGGAAGAGGAGATCGCGCGGCGCAGGGCGGCATGCCCGCCCTGGAAGCCGCGCGCCGGCGTATCCGGGTATCTGGCCCGCTACGTCAAACTCGTCTCCGGCGCGGAGAAGGGAGCAGTCCTCAGATGACAGCAGACAAGAAGATGAAGGGATCGCAGGCCCTCGTGGCCGCCCTCGAGCACGAGGGCTGCGACGTCATATTCGGCTATCCGGGCGGCGTCGCGATCCCCTTCTACGACGCCCTGTACGACGCCAAGAACCTGCGTCACGTGCTGGTGCGCCACGAGCAGGGGGCCGCGCACGCCGCGGACGGCTACGCCCGCGCGACCGGCAAGGTCGGCGTCTGCACGGCGACCAGCGGCCCAGGTGCGACGAACCTGGTCACGGGTATCGCGACCGCCTACCTCGATTCGACGCCGCTCGTGGCCATCACCTGGCAGGTGCGCAGCGACCTGATCGGCACCGACGCGTTTCAAGAGGCCGACATCACCGGTATCACGCTGCCGATCGTCAAGCACTCGTATCTGGTGAAGAGCGCCGCCGAGCTGCCGCGCGTGGTGCACGAGGCCTTCCACATCGCCTCCACCGGCCGCCCCGGCCCGGTGGTCATCGACATCCCGGTCGACGTCGCCCTCGGCGAGCTGACGTATCACGACGCCGACACGATCGACCTGCCCGGCTACCGGCCCACATTCAAGGGCCACATCAAGCAGATCCGTGCCGCCGCGAAGGCGATCAACGACGCCCAGCGCCCCGTGCTGTACCTCGGAGGCGGGGCGATCGCATCCAACGCCGCCCCCGAGATCCTGCGCCTCGCCGAGCTGCGCCGCCTGCCGGTGGCGACCACGCTGATGGCGCTCGGCGCCTTCCCCGAGGCCCACGAGCTCTCCATGGGGATGCTGGGCATGCATGGCACGGTGACGGCAAACTACGCCGTGCACGAGTGCGACCTGCTCATCAACCTCGGGGCGCGCTTCGACGACCGCGTGACCGGCAAGCTCAAAGCGTTCGCTCCGCACGCCAAGGTGATCCATGCCGATGTGGACCCGGCCGAGATCGGCAAGAACGTCGCGCCGCTGATCCCCATCGTCGGCGACGCCAAGCACGTGGCCGCCGGGCTGGTCAAGGAGCTCGAGGCGATGGAGTGGACGCCGGAGCGCACCTCCGAGTGGCTGGCGCGCATCGCCCAGCGCAAGGAGGAGTTCCCGCTGCGCTACGAGGACCCCAAGGACGGCAAGCTCGCGCCGCAGTTGGTGATCCAGGAGATCGACCGCATCACCGCGCACGACGCGATCATCTGCACCGACGTGGGCCAGCACCAGATGTGGGCGACGCAGTACTACACGTACACCTATCCGCGTCAGTTCGTCAGCTCCGGCGGCCTCGGCACCATGGGCTTCGGCTTGCCGGCGAGTATCGGCGCCAAGATCGGGCATCCCGACAAGACGGTGATCGACATCAGCGGCGACGGCGGCTTCCAGATGACGATGCAGGAACTGGCGACGGCGGTGAGCTACGACGTGCCCGTCGTGATCTGCATCCTCAACAACGGCTACCTGGGCATGGTCAGGCAGTGGCAGGACCTCTTCTGGAACAAACGCTACTCGTTCACCTGCGTCGAGGCGCAGCCCGATTTCAAGCTGCTCGCCGAAGCCTTCGGCGCCGTCGGCATCACGGTGACCAGGAAGGACGAGATCGAGCCGGCCCTGCGCGAAGCCATCGGCTGCGGCCGGCCGGCGGTGATCGACTTCCGGACGTCCGCCGAGGAGAACGTCTACCCGATGGTCCCGGCCGGCCAGGAGATCACCGAGATGATCGGCGGCCCGGGCAGCAAGGGGAGGAAGTCATGAAACACACCCTCTCCATCCTCGTCGAGAACAAGCCCGGCGTGCTGACGCGGGTCGCCGGGCTCTTCGCGCGGCGCGGGTTCAACATCGAGAGCCTCGCGGTGGGGCTCAGCGAGGACCCGAGACTCTCGCGCATCACGATCGTCATCGACGGCGACGAGCACCCCGTGGACCAGGTCACCAAACAGCTGCACAAGCTGATCAACGTGCTCAAGATCCGCGACCTCGGGCCGGACAACGCGGTCTCCGCCGAGCTCCTGCTCGTGAAGGTGGCGGGCGACGGCGACAAGCGCTCCGAAGCCCTGCAGATCGCGGAGATCTTCAAGGCCAAGATCGTGGACGTCGACCGGCGCGCGCTCACGCTGCGCGTGGTCGGGACGACCGACAAGGTCGAGGCGCTGCTCGAACTGCTGAAGCCGCTCGGCGTCCTCGAGGTGGTACGCACCGGCACCATCGCGATGGGGCGCGGCAGGGGCTGAGTCCCGGCGCACGCCCGGCCGGCGAGCGGCGGACGAGGATGGCGGGGCAGAGGTGATCCGGCTGGACTGCGGCGAGAGCGGCGCGATCGTCCGGCGCCGGCTGCACACGCAGCGGCTCACCGGCGCAGGGTTCGCGCACCCCGAGGACGTCGTCGGCTGGCTCGGCGCCGTCCAGGCACAGGACTACGGGCCGTCCAAGTGGGCCGTAGGGATGCGGCAGGGGCGCGCGAGCGATGCCGCCGTGGAGCGCGCCTTCGCCGAGGGACGCATCCTTCGTACCCACGTCCTGCGGCCGACCTGGCACTTCGTGCTGCCGGCCGATATCCGCTGGCTGCTGACGGCCACGGCGCCGCGCATCCAGGCCGGCAACGCCGGGCGCTACCGGCAGTTGGGGCTTGACGCCGATACGCTGCGGCGCGGTGAGAAGCTGATCGCCGGGGCGCTGCGCAGCGGCGAGCAGCTGACGCGTCAGGAGCTTGCGGACGTGCTCGCCGCGGCGGGCATCGCCGTCGACGGCCAGCGACTGCCCCACCTGCTGATGAACGCGGAGCTGAACGCCGTGATCTGCAGCGGCGCGCGGCGCGGTCTGCAACAGACCTACGCCTTGCTCGACGAACGGGCGCCGGATGCCCGCGACCTGCCGCGTGAGGAGGCGCTCGCGGAGCTCGCGCGGCGCTACTTCGCGAGCCACGGGCCGGCCACGGCGAAGGACTTCGCCACGTGGGCCAGCCTGACGCTGGCGGAGGTGAAGTCGAGTGTCGAAGCGGCCGGGTGCTCGCTTCGGCGCGAGGAGATCGGCAGCGTGGCGTTCTGGAGTGGGGCGGACCAAGTCGCGCGGACTCCGGCGCTGCGCTCGCCCGCGGTCCGCCTCGTGCAGGGCTACGACGAGTATCTGATGGGCTACACGGAGACGAAGGGCGTGCTGGCCCGGCCGGGCACGAGATGGGTGCCGGCCACGCCACCGGTGTTCGCCCTCGTCGTCCTGCGCGACGGCCGGGTCGCGGGGTTCTGGAAGCGCACCCTCAGGCGCCATGAGGTCCTTGTCGAGGCGGCGCTGCTCGAGCCGTTCGACGACGCCCAGACTCGGAAGCTGGAGCAGGAGGCCGCGCGATACGGCGCGTTCATCGGCCTGGATGCGAGAGTCGTGCTCACGGCGGCCGGGGACCTACGGTGACGCCGCGGCGTCTGGGAGCTCGCGCGTCCGCGGTCTCGGCGTTGCTCGTCTCGGTCGCGACGCCGGTCCTGCTGATCGCGCTTGCGGGCTGCGGCGGCTCGGCGTCCGGCGGCAGCGCTTCCGGCGCCGGCCCCGCTCGCGGCGACGCGGCCCTGGCCGCGGCCTTCAGGGATCACGCCCACGACCTGCAGGTCCACGGGAGCGGTACGGTCATCAAAGTCCTGCCGGACGACACCGAAGGTGGCCGCCACCAGCGCTTCATCATCCGCCTCGCATCCGGGCAGACGCCGCTCGTGGCGCACAACATCGACTTCGCTCCGCGCGTGGAGAGTCTCAAGGCAGGCGATACCGTCGCCTTCGACGGCGTGTACGAATGGAACGCCGAGGGCGGCACGATCCACTGGACCCACGACGACCCCGACGGCAGCCATGCGCCTGGGTGGCTCCGCCGCGACGGGCAGACGTACCAGTAGGCTGAGCTTCCGCGAGCCCGGCGCTGCCCTCCCGCCGGTCACGTTGCCGAGGGCGGCGCGACTTAGTAAAATACTAGGTTCGGACTACCCTCGGCCCGACCGGCCGTCCAGAGGAGGAGACACCGCATGTTCTACGACAAAGACGCAGACCTCTCCCTGATCAAGAGTAAGACCGTGGCCATCATCGGCTTCGGCAGCCAGGGCCACGCGCACGCGCAGAACCTGCGCGACAGCGGCGTGACCGTGGTGGTCAGCGAGCTCAAGGACACGCCCAACGGCGACCGCGCCGAGAAGGCCGGCTTCGAGGTGCTTACCGCGGCCGAGGCGACCAAGCAGGCCGACGTCGTGATGATGCTCGTGCCGGACCAGACGCAGGCGATCGTGTACAAGAACGACGTGGGCCCGAACCTCAAGGCCGGCGCCACGCTGATGTTCGCGCACGGCTTCAACATCCACTTCGGTCAGATCGTGCCGCCGAAATCGGTCGACGTGACGATGGTCGCCCCCAAGGGCCCCGGTCATCTGGTGCGCCGCCAGTACGAAGAGGGCAAGGGCGTGCCGGTGCTCATCGCCGTGTACCAGGACGCCAGCGGCACGGCGCAAGCCCAGGCTCTGGCGTATGCGAGCGCTCTCGGCGGCCTGCGCGCCGGCGGCCTCGAGACGACGTTCGAGGAAGAGACCGAGACCGACCTCTTCGGCGAGCAGGCCGTGCTCTGCGGCGGTTGCACCGAGCTCGTCACCGCCGGCTTCGAGACTCTGGTGGAGGCCGGCTACCAGCCGGAGATCGCCTACTTCGAGTGCCTGCACGAGCTCAAGCTCATCGTCGACCTCATGCAGGAGAAGGGCATCGCCGGCATGCGCTACAGCATCAGCGACACCGCTGAGTACGGCGATCTCACGCGCGGCCCGCGCGTCATCGACGACCACGTGCGCGAGACCATGGCCGAGATCCTCGGCGAGATCCAGAGCGGCGAGTTCGCGCGCGAGTGGATCATCGAGAATCAGGCCAACCGCCCCGTGTACAACGCGCTCAAGCGCCAAGGCAAGGAGAACCTCATCGAGACCGTGGGCAAGGAGCTCCGCGGCATGATGAGCTGGCTCGACGACGAGGGCGGCTTCGACATCGACGTCTGAGTCACCGACTCTCTGCACGGACCCGGGGCGGCCGGGGCGCCGGACGGCGCCTCAGCCGCCCCGACCTTCGTTCGGGTCCGCGATGCGAGACCATCTTCGGTGCACGAGCGGCTGCCGCTGGAGCACGAGCGGCCGCTGCGCGGACTCCGGCGGGCGCCGAGCGGCCTGGAGCGGTGGCCGAAGTCCGGCCGCACAGACAGAATTAAATGCGGCAGAATGGCGCGCACGACGCATACAATCCCTTGCTATCGAATGAGCCGCAGTCTACTGTTGCGCGAAGCTTCCGGCTCGGTGGCTTTGGCGCTCAGCCGGTGTGCGGTCACCACATTGTGATGCTCGGCGACGATTGGGGGAGAGATGGCAGACAAGTCGGACGCCATGAAGGACCTGGTCGAGCGAGCCTGCTCGGGCCAGCTGACGCGGCGGCAGTTCCTGCAGCGCGCCGCGATCCTCGGTGTGTCGGCTACCGCGGCGGGGAGCCTGCTGGCCGCCTGCGGCGGCAGCAGTTCCGGCGGCGGGGCGTCGGCTTCCGCCTCTCCCAGCGCCAGCAAGCCGCTGGGCACGCTCACGGCACGCAGCACGCTCGAGGTCGGCACCCTCGACCCCGCCAACTGGAGCTCCCCTGTCGACGTCTACACGCTCGACGCCATCTCCGAGGGCCTCGTGAGCTACAAGCCCGGCACGTGGGAGGTCGTCAACACCCTCGCCGAGACCTTCGAGCCTTCGGCCGACGGCCTGAGCTACAAGTTCACCCTCAAGCAGGGCATCCCGTTCCATCGCGACTTCGGCGAAGTCACCGCGGAGGACGTCAAGTTCTCCTTTGAACGCATCGCCGGGCTCACGAAGCCCAAGATCGCGGCGGCCTACCAGGCCGACTGGGCGGCCCTCAAGGAGGTCAAGGTCGAGTCCACGTACGCCGGCACGATCATCATGAAGGAGCCGTTCGCCCCGCTGATGAGGAGCACGCTCCCCGTGCTGAGCGGCAAGATCATGTCCAAGAAGGCCGTGACCCAGCTCGGCAAGGGGTACGTCAGGAACCCCGTCGGGACCGGGCCCTACGAGTTCAGCGAGTGGATCCCCAAGCAGAAGCTCACGCTGACGAAGTTCGCCAAGTACGGCGGCGCCAACTCCGCCTACTGCCCGCCGCCGTCCGCCGACGCCCTCGTCTTCCAGCT
>Ga0316219_1004166_pt1 | contig 11090 bp, 8 predicted proteins | sample TBH18003PmetaG_FD_203635 | JGI IMG/M metagenome (GOLD analysis project Ga0316219, IMG submission 203635) | Freshwater microbial communities from Trout Bog Lake, Wisconsin, USA - TBH18003P | ecosystem: Environmental > Aquatic > Freshwater > Lake > Hypolimnion/Profundal zone | place: USA: Wisconsin... | reverse complement strand
GAGCCTCCAAGACAGGGGCGTTCCCAGGCTGGAGCCTGGGAACGAGACCGCGAATTCCTTAACTTAATGGCAGTGGGCCACTACCGGGTGCGATGCGGGTCCGGCGAGTTTCGGTAAGATCATGCCATGAAATCGAACAAATTTTCGCGTCGCTTGTCTCAACGCTTGCCCGGATCAACATCCGGGTTCACTTTTTGATCGCACAATGACAAAGACGACTGAAGAAATCACAGCGGAAGTCCGGCATGCCGGACGCTGGTTAGCGCCGCTGCAAGCCGAGGTGGCCCGCGTTGTCGTGGGCCAGAAGTATCTGGTGGACGGCCTCCTCACGGGGCTTCTGACCAACGGGCACGTTTTGCTCGAAGGCGTCCCCGGTCTGGCCAAGACGCTCACCGTGAAAACGCTCGCCCAGAGCGTTCAGACCGGTTTCCAGCGTATCCAGTTCACACCGGACCTGCTGCCCGCCGACCTGATCGGCACGCTCATCTACAACCCGCGTTCGGGCGAGTTTACGGTGAAACAAGGGCCGGTGTTTTCAAATCTGATCCTGGCCGACGAAATCAACCGCGCGCCGGCAAAGGTGCAAAGCGCCCTGCTGGAGGCGATGCAGGAACGGCAGGTCACCATTGGCGACACAACGCACAAGCTGGCCGACCCGTTCCTGGTGCTGGCCACGCAGAATCCGCTGGAGCAGGAGGGAACCTACCAACTCCCGGAAGCCCAGCTCGACCGGTTCATGCTCAAGCTGCGCATCGGCTATCCCTCCAAGGTAGAGGAACGGCAGATTCTCGATTTGATGGGCACATCGGCTCCGAAGTTGGACGTCACCGCGGTGGTCGATCCTGCGAACATCATCCACGCCCGCTCCGTGGTGAACGAGATTTACGTGGACGACCGGGTCAAGGATTACATCGTCGATGTCGTTTGGGCGACGCGCGAACCAGCCAGTTACAAGATTCCGCTGGACGGGATGATCCGCTACGGCGCATCTCCGCGCGCTACCATCGCGCTGACGCTGGCCGCGCGGGCGCGCGCGTTCCTGCAAGGGCGCGGCTACGTCACTCCGCAAGACGTGAAGAGCGTCGGCCCGGACGTGCTGCGCCACCGCATCATCGTCAGCTACGAGGCGGAAGCCGAAGAGGTGACCAGCGAGAAGATCATCGACCGCATTTTCGCCGGGCTGCCGGTGCCGTAAAATCGCCTTTTTGGCTCGCGCAAAGGACGCAACGCTCGCAAAGAGAAAAGAGATGGTACGCCGGTTACGCAGTTTTTTCCGAAGGGACAAAAGGGACGGAAAGGACCTAAGTCGAATAGTTTCTTGACCGATCATGCAGGACGCCAATCGCATTTTAGCCAAGATTCGCCGCCTGGAACTGAAAACCCGCGCGCTGGTGGAGACATCCTTCGCCGGCCAGTACCGGAGCGTCTTCAAAGGCCGCGGGATGAACTTCGAGGAGGTGCGCGAATATCAACCGGGCGACGAAGTGCGGACGATCGACTGGAACGTCACGGCGCGAATGGGGCATCCCTTCGTCAAGAAGTTCACCGAAGAACGGGAACTGACCGTGATGCTTGTGGTCGATGTCAGCGCGTCGGGGGATTACGGCAGCGTGTCGGTCTCCAAGCGCGAACTGGCTGCGGAAGTCGCCTGCGTCATCGCCTTCAGCGCCATCCGCAACAACGACAAGGTGGGTTTGCTCCTGTTCTCCGATCACGTCGAGTTGTTCATCGCGCCAAAGAAGGGGCGGATTCACACCCTGCGGCTCATTCGCGAAATTCTGTTTTTTGAACCGAAAGGGCGTGGAACGGCGCCATCGGAGGCGTTGTTCTATTTGAACCGGGTGCTGACCCGCAAAGCGGTGGTGTTCCTGCTGTCGGATTTCCAGGCCCAGCATTTCGATCGCGAACTGGGGATAACGGCGCGCAGGCATGACCTGATCGCGCTGCCGGTGGTCGATCCACGCGAGGAAGATCTGCCGGATGCCGGCATCGTGTTGTTCGAGGACGCCGAGACCGGCGAGCAAATCGAGGTGGACACGGGAAATCCCACAGTTCGCGCGGCGTTTTCGCATCTGGTGGCGCGCCGCCGGGAGGAACTGGAGCACACGTTTCGCCGCAAGCACATCGACTCGATTTCGTTGCAGACCGACGTGGACTACCTGCCGGCGTTGCAGACGTTTTTCCGGACTCGGGAGAGGAGGTTGCGGTGATGGGGAATGCAATTGCACGGTGTGCGCCCCAATTACCAGAGCGCTCTCTTAGCTGTCATCCTGAGCTTGCGAAGGATCTCACAGCACGCCAACCAGCGCTGTGCCATAAGTCAGCCATCTCGAAGCTGACGGCCACGCGCCTGTCGCACTCGGCTCCGAGAATGCGCACTGTAAAGAGTACGTCTTTCGAGCCGCGCGAGATTCCTTCGACAGACTCAGGACAGGCTCTTCGCAAGCTGCCAATGAACCTGCCGGTTGGAGACAGGCTTTCAGCGCCAACGGCGCGACCGCAATGTAGCCTAGGGCAACGCCCTAGGTCTTTGGGCGACAACGGCTCAGGGCTGAAAGCCCGCAACAAGTCCCGCTCAACGCATTGTGCCAGGCCTACAGCCTGGGACTCCTCATTTGCGAAAGTCCTAGGGCGATGCCCTAGGCTACATTGTGGCTGGGCCGTTGGCCCGGAAATGCGCCAGGCGATCCGCCAGCCGATCCCCGGTTCTTGCCCAACAATCAACGCCGCGCATTGGCCGCCTGCAAGTCTCAGGATGACAGCTTTCGGAGTGCCTCTCTTGCTCGTGTGCCCGGTTGGCCAAATTTCCGCCTTTGCCCAGGCGCCCGTGCCCATGGGGACGCCGCCTCCGGAGATCCGCCCCATCGCACCGCCTGTTCACGTCTTTCCGTATCCGACTTGGGTGGTGGTCCTCGTCATTTTGCTGGCTCTGCTGGTAATCGCGGCCATCGCATGGGCCGTCGTGCGCCACATTCGCAACCGCCCGCAACCGCCGCCGCCGACGCCCCGGGAACTCGCGCTGGCCGCACTGCGGAAACTGCGCGATCGCGTCGCCACCGTGGAACCGTATCCGTTCAGCATCGAGGTCTCCGACGTTCTTCGCACCTTTGTGACGCGGGAATTCCGCGTCAGCGCCACCAACCAGACCTCGCCCGAGTTTTTGGCCGCCGCGGCGCGCAGCCCGCGTTTCTCCGAGGCGGACAAAGCCCTGTGCGCCGCGTTTCTGGAAAAGACCGACCTGATCAAATTCGCTCGTTTTCATGCCACGGCCGCGGATAGCGAACAGCTTCTCGAACAGGCATGCCGTTTTGTGGAAGGAGGCGTGCCCGCATGAACCCGTTTTCCGATTTCGGCATCGCGTTTGCCAATCCGTGGATGCTGCTGTTTCTGCTGATCATCCCGGCGCTGGCGTATCTGCGAGGATACCCCGGCGGCTCGGCGTCGGTGCTCTTTTCTTCGACCGGTCATTTCCGGTCGCTCGGCAAACGGGTCTCCAGCCGCGCGGGCAACTTCCTCACCACGCTGCTCTGGCTGGCTCTGGCCCTTTTGATCGTGGCCCTGGCGCGCCCGCAAAGCGGCAAATCGTTTCGGAAAGTCGAAGCCAGCGGCATCGACATCATGCTGGTTCTGGACGTTTCCGGCTCGATGAAATCCGAGGACTTCACCATCGGAAACAAGCGCGCAAGCCGCATCAGCGTGGTGAAGAAGGTCACCGAAAAATTCATCGACGAACGGCCCAACGACCGCATCGGAATCATCGCATTCGCCGGACGCCCGTATCTGGTCAGTCCCCTGACACTCGACCACGACTGGCTGCAACGGAATATGGACCGCGTGCAGATCGGTATCGTGGAAGACAGCACCGCCATCGGCTCGGGCATCGCCTCGGCGGCGAATCGGCTGCGCGGAGACACCACCGCCAAGAGCCGTGTCATTGTCCTGCTCACCGACGGAGACAACAACGCGGGCAAGATTTCTCCGGCCACGGCGGCCGAGGCCGCGCACGCGCTCGGCATCAAGATTTACACGATCGGCGCCGGCACCGAAGGCGACGCCCCGTTCCCGGTAGGGACGGACTTCTTCGGCCAGGTGCAATACCAGATGGTTCATTTCCCGATCGATGTGCCCACGCTCAAGCAGATCGCCGACATCGGCAACGGCCAGTTCTACCGCGCAACGGACACCGCGACGTTGGAGAATGTTTACAGCCAGATCGACAAGCTGGAAAAAACGACGTTCGAGCTGAAGCAATACCGGCAGTATAAAGACCTGTTCCCGTGGTTCCTGGGCACTGGACTCGCGGTGCTTCTGGTGCAAATCACGCTTTCGCAAACTGTTTGGAGGAGGCTGCCATGAGTTGGGGATCGCCACAGTGGTTTTGGGCGCTGGCGCTGTTGCCGGCACTGGCTGCGCTTTTTGTTTGGGCAGACCGCCGGCGGGCGCAACTGTTGCAACGGTTGGTGGCCGCGCGTTTGCAGCCAGCCCTCGTGGGCAGCGTGAGCCTCGTCAAACGCCGCGTGCAATTCGGCCTGCTGCTGGCCGGGCTGGCCTTCCTCATCGTGGCGCTGGCCGAACCGCGCTTTGGCTACACATGCGACGAAACGAAACGCAAAGGGCGCGACGTGCTGATCGCCGTGGACACCTCCCGCTCAATGCTTGCCGACGACGTGAAGCCGAACCGGCTCGCCCGCGCGAAGCTCGCGGCGCAGGATTTCATCAACGCTCTCGAAGGCGATCGCCTCGGCGTGGTCGCTTTCGCCGGCTCCGCCTTCCTGCAAGCGCCGCTGACCGTGGACTATAGCGCGGTGCTCGCCTCACTCCAGGAACTGGACACCAACATCATCCCGCTCGGCGGCACCGACATCGGCGAAGCCATTCGCACCGCAACAGAGGCCTTCGGCAAGGGCGAAAGCGAAAGCCGCTGCCTTCTGATTTTCACCGATGGCGACGATCTGGGCGACGACGCCCTCCAGGCGGCGCGCCGGGCCTCCGGCAGCATGCGGATTTTCACCGTGGGCATCGGCACGCCGGACGGCTCGCTCATTTCCGTGCCGGGCGACACCGGCGAGGCGGAGTTCATCAAGGATTCCAACGGCAATTTCGTCAAGTCGCGCCTGAACGAGCCGCTGCTGCGGCAGATCGCCGAGGCAACGGGCGGCTTCTATGTCCACCTGCAAAACGGGCCGGCGGAGATGCGCCAAATCGTCGAGGAAGGCCTCGGCAAGCTGAAGGAGAACGACATCGACATGCGGATGTCCCGCCATCCCATCGAGCGGTACCAGTGGTTTCTCGGGGTAGGACTGGCGCTGCTGGTCGCCTCGGTGCTGGTCAACGAACGCAAGGGCGACCGCCCGCGCGCGGCAACCGTGCGAACAGCGGTGAAGCCCCGGGCCCATTCGGAGCGCTCGCCGCTGCCGTTTGCCGGCATTTTGGTGCTCGCGGCGCTGCTGCCGGGCAGTCTCCGAGCCGCTCCCAGCGCGGAGGAACTCTACAAGCAGGGCAAGTACGAGGACGCGCAAAAGATTTACGAGGCGAACTTGAAGAAGCGCCCCGACTCTCCCGGACTGCAATACAACAAGGGTACGACTGACTACGAACTGGGCGAATACGAGGCGGCTGTCCACGATTTCGGCAAGGCTCTCGCTTCGCCCGATCCGAAGCTGCGCGCGATGGCGGAATACAATCTCGGCACCGCCTTGCTCCAGCGCGCGCTCATGCGCGACGAAGAGAAAGAGGAAAAACCGAGAAAGTCCGACCTGAGCAACGCGATCCAACATTTTGACGAGGCTCTCAAGCTGGACCCAAAACGGAACGATGCGGAGTTCAACCGCAGGGTCGCCAAGCAGGAGTTGACGAAACCGAAGCCCACGCCTCCGCCACAGCAGAACAAAGACGATAAGAAGGACAAAAAGGACAAAAAGGACGATAAGGACGATAAGGACAAGAAGGATCAGCAATCCAAAGACCAGCAATCGAAAGACCAGCAATCGAAAGACCAGCAATCCAAAGATCAGCAGTCGAAGGACCAGCAATCGAAGGACCAGCAATCGAAGGATCAGCAGTCCAAGGATCAGCAGTCGAAGGATCAGCAGTCGAAGGATCAGCAGTCGAAGGATCAGCAGTCGAAGGATCAGCAGTCGAAGGATCAGCAGTCCAAGGAGCAGCAATCCAAGGAGCAGCAGTCTAAGGAGCAGCAGGGTCAGCCGACGCCGACTCCGGCGCCTTCCGAGGAACGCAAGATGTCGGGTGAAATCAAACAGGCGCAGGGGGATGCAAAGCCCGGTGAAAAGTCGGAGCAGGAAATGCAAGCCGCCATGGAGACGGGAACCAACGGCGAGATGTCCCCGCAACAAGCCCGGGCCTTGCTCGACTCCCTCAAGAATGAGGACGGTCACCCGTTCAAGCCTGAACAACGAAGCGCCACTCGTGTCTTAAAAGATTGGTAAGCAAAAGCGTGAAAATGAGCCATTACAGAACCGCGCGCGCGCCCTCCTCGCCGTCCCTTGGGTCCCATACGTCCTTTAGGTCCCTTTCGTCCTTTCGCTTCCACGCTGTTTTCAGAACCGCGCGCAAGGGAGAAATTGCCAATGCGGACGCAAGACTCTAGAAACCGTAAACACCAACCAATGTTCACCAGGCGAATTCCATCCGGCTTGCTCCTCCCGCTGTGGGCGTTCGTACTGCTCGCGGTGTTCATCCTGTCCGCGGTTGTTCGCGCCGACGGCCCTTCGATTTCCGCGATGCTCTCCAGCGCCACGGCGACGGTCGGGGAAGCGGTGGAACTCCAGGTCGTCATCTCCGGGGTAAGCAACGCTTCCGCGCCGGACATTCGCGTGGACGGCGTCAGGGTCCAGTATGGCGGCGCCTCCACCAGCGTCCAAATCGTCAACACCACGATGACCCAGAGCGTAACGCACAACTACACGCTCATTCCGCAACGCGCCGGCACTTTCACCATCCCGAGCATCATTATCGACATCAGTGGAAAGAAGTTTACGACCAGTCCGATGACCCTGTCCGTCTCTGGCCAGGGACAGCCGAACCCCGCGCCCGGCCAGCCCGTTGTTCCCGGACAACCCGCCGCTCCGGGCTCCCCGGCGACTCCACCCAGCCAACCCGCTCTGCAGCGGTTGTATTTCGCCGAATGGGTTCTCGCCAAGACCACCGCCTACGTCGGCGAGGCCATTCCCGCCGAACTGCGCCTCTATGTGGACTCACAGGTCCGCTGGGGAATTCAGCAAATGCCCAATGCTTCCGGCGACGGATTTATTCTCCAGAAGTTTCCGCAGCCCCGCAAAGCGACAGCGCAACGCGACGGACGCACCTATGACATCCTCGTATTCAAGTCGGCGCTGATCCCGGCCAAGGCGGGCAAGCTCACCCTGCCCGCCACCGACATCGATTTCATCGCGACCGTGCCTCAGAAACGGCAACGCCGTTCGAACCTTCCGCGCATGCCCGGCTTCCCAGACATGTTCAACGATCCGTTCTTTGACAACGCCTTCAACTTCCAGCAGCAGCAGGTCAAAACGCAAACCACACCGGTGGAGTTGGAAATCAAGCCGCTGCCGCTGGCAGGCAGGCCAAAACACTTCTCCGGAGCAGTCGGCACGTTCACCATGACAACAGGCGCCAGCCCCGCCCGGGTCAAGGCGGGCGATCCGATCACCGTCACCTGCACGATCTCGGGCATCGGCAGCTTCGACCGCATGGAAGCGCCTTACATCGCGGAGGAACCGGGATGGCGCGCCTACCCGCCCAGCGCGAAGTTCAAAGCCAACGACGAGGTGAACGTCTCGGGAAGCAAGACGTTCGAGACAGCGCTCATCGCCGACAGCGCCAAGGACCGGCTTCCGAAGATCGAATTCACGTTCTTCGATCCGGACAAGGAGAAATATGTCACGCTCGCCGACGAATCGAACCTGATCACGGTCGATGGCACCGTTGCCGCGCCGACTCCGGCGGTCGCTTCCCAGCCCAATGCCGCCGCGCCCGCCGCCACGCCGCAGCCGAAGGTCACCGACATCTTTTATATCCAAACGGAGAACACCGGTTGGGGCCTCGTTTTCGAACCGGCCTGGCGAACCCGCGGTTTCTGGCTGACCCAACTCTTGCTGCTGGTGGGATTCGTGGGTCTCCAGGGATGGCGGATACAGCACGCCCGCCTTAATGACCAACGCCTGCGCCGCGCCGCCGCTCTGCGGGAAACCCTGGCCTGCCTGCTAAAGGCGCTTCGCCAGCAGCCGATGAGTCCCGGTGAGTTCTACGATTCGGCCATGCGCGTCCTGCAAATCGAAGCCGCGCTGACTTCCGCCGCTATCAGAGCTGAACGCGACCCGGCCACTATCGACGCCGAGACCGCCTGCGCCAGCCTGAACCTGCAGGGCGAAACCGCAGCGGAAGTCCACCGCCTTTTCGCGGCACACGACGAGGTCCGTTATGCGGGCAGCGGCGGCAACGGCGAGACGATTTCGCCGGAACGCCGCGAGGCCGTCTTGAAAACCTTGGAACGTTTCGAAAAGAGCCATGTTTAGCCTGAACACCTTTCAGATAAGGGAAAGACTCGAAAGCCGTTGGAGCTTTATCGGTCGCGGCAGCGTCTTGGAGTGCGGGCAGTCCTCTGCCGCTTTTCTAGTAACGCGCGCTCGTTCCCAGGCTCCTGCCAGGGAATGCAGTATTCTCGGAGGCTCCAGCCTCCTAGCACAGCGCGCCGACGGGAAACGGGAGGCTGGAGCCTCTAAGACAGAGACGTTCCCAGGCAGGAGCCTGGGAACGAGACCGCGAAGGCGCCCTTCGAAATTCGTTCCATTCTTAATCGCTCAATGATGATGCGCTTGTTCTCAAATCTGCTCGCTCTCTTGGCTTTTTGCTGCCTCCCCTACCCCGCCCACGCGGCCGGCCCGGCCAATTTCGACCTGGCCAATCACCGCTACGAAACCGGGGATTTCGAAGGGGCGCGCACGGCTTACCAGGCTTTGGTTAACTCCGGAAACTTCAGCGCCAATTTGTTTTATAACCTTGGCAATGCCGACTACCGGCTTGGCAGGAAGGGCGATGCCTTTGTAGCCTACGAACGCGCGCTGATCCTGAATCCGTCGCACCCCGAAGCCAGGGCCAACCTGAACCTGCTCCGGGACGAAACCGGCGCGCGCCCCACGACACCCTCGTGGATGGAACGGGTGATTTCCTTGCCCGACGACCCGTTGCAAACCCGCACCGCGTGGCTGGCGGCGGGCGCGTTCTGGGTGCTTTGCTTCAGCCTGTCGCCACTGCTGATGAAACGGCGGCCCGCTCTGTTGCCCGCAACCCTCAGCATCCTGGCGCTGGCATGGTGCGCCGTTGCGTTGGCGCTGGCGAATTCCCGCGGGGAAATCTGGATCGTGAAAGAAGCGCAGGTTCCCGCTCGCGTTGCGCCCGCTGACGGCTCGAAGCTGGCGGCCACGTTGCCGATGGGGAGTCACGTGCGGTTGCTGCTGGAGCGCGGCCCGTGGCTTTATGTCGTTCTTCCGGGACAGGACCAGGATGCCCGCGGCTGGATTTCCCGCTCGGCGCTGGAGCCGGTTTCGATTCGGAAATCATGACTCGGGATTCGCGCTTAATTTTGCGCGTTCGTATAATCGGCCTGGCAGCGCTGTTACTGCGGTGCCCTCTCCTTCGCGCAGCCGACGAACCGGCCCCCGTAGCCGACGCCGCCCGTCCGCCATGGCTGGCACGAATAGCCCCCACCCGCCCCGGAAAGTTTCCGCCAATCCGTCCCGTCAAGATTCAATACCGCTTTGGCTGGGAAGGAATTTCCGCCGCTCACGGCACGCTGGAGTTCTCCCGCCCGAAGCCGGGGATCAGCCAGGCGGATCTGGAAGCACATACCACCGGCCTTTCCCGGCGCCTCTGGCGGATGGACACCCGAACGCTCGAATGGTGCGACGCAATCACGCTGCGTCCGATTCATGTGCGCCAGGCGGAATGGTATCGCGGGAGCAGTTCGCTTATCGCCCAGGAGTTTTCGCCGCGTGAAGTCTTGCGCGCGAAGGGACTCATCAAAGACCGCCTCGATCCTGCCTTTTTCGCTGACATGCCTCTCGACGAAGACCGCATGCGCGAGTTGACGCATGCCGTTCCCAAGCGAGTCAAAGTGCCGGGACTCTTCGATTTGCAAAGCGGCCTGCTGTTTGTCCGCAGTCAGCCTCTCAATAAGGGGGACGTTATCCACGTGGCCGTAATTCAGGGAAAATCGCCCTACTTTGCCAGGATCCGCGTGCTGGGGCGCGAGTCGGTCACCGTGGCGGCGGGAACCTTCCCCGCCATCAAGCTCGAACTGACCTTGCTGGACATTACCGACTCGCTCACCCTCGCGCCGCAAAAGCGATTCCAACGGGCTGTCGGCTGGTTTTCCGACGATACCAACCGGTTCATCCTAAAGCTCCAGACCGCTATCTTCATCGGCTCCGTGGGGCTTGAAATGGAGAAGTTCGAGTTCAAGGACCGATCAAGCACCCGGCGACTCGATGATCGGCAGTTCGCGCAAAAGGCGCGTTCATCGCCTTAAAGTCCCACTTACCAGAGGGGACCCTGAAGCGGATATACCGGTCGTCTTCTCCGGCGAACGATCATTCCCCATGGGCTGGCGGAATTGCGCCCCGCTCCCACACCATTACTGATTTTCGTTCCGCTGTAGAGCAGCAAACCCGAATCCTTCCATTGGGGTATCGGCCGTTTCTCCAATTCTCCCCATGGCGCAACCGCAGGCTTTCCAAACGAGGACGCCGGGGACCACGAGGAATCGTCGAACCTCTCTCCCGTCCAACCCTCAAGATCCCGGCGCGCGTCGAAGGAAACGTTGGACTCAGGCAGTCGGTAGTTGGGGAGCGGCGGAGCGATCTCTCCGTAAGCAGGATGAATTTTCACTTTCCAACACTGAAGAAATACGAACGACTTTCTGTTCAAGGCGCGGATGTATCGTAAACCTTCTTCCCACCACTAATTGCCCGGCGATTTCGAGTTTCAACCTGCTCGCGCATTTGGTATTTTCGATCCCTTGCCTGATCCGCCTCGCACGGTCGAAACGCGGGCATGTCTGCTTCGGGCTGCCG
>Ga0316219_1004151_pt1 | contig 11129 bp, 3 predicted proteins | sample TBH18003PmetaG_FD_203635 | JGI IMG/M metagenome (GOLD analysis project Ga0316219, IMG submission 203635) | Freshwater microbial communities from Trout Bog Lake, Wisconsin, USA - TBH18003P | ecosystem: Environmental > Aquatic > Freshwater > Lake > Hypolimnion/Profundal zone | place: USA: Wisconsin... | reverse complement strand
GTGTCCAACCCCAGCCCGATGAAATCGTTGTCAACCGCTGCCCCGCACATCAACAGATACCACATTTCCCGATGCTGTTCCAGAGTACCGCCGGCCACCGTCACTCCCGCCGCCACCGCCACCTGCCGCGCCCTACCCCACGCCTCCATCCGCTCCTCCTCCCACACCACGCAATCCCGCAGTAGGTGACGCACCGTCCACTGCTCCTGCTCCGTGCACCACGGACACCGTTCTAGGTGGAAGTGGTCGTGGCCGAATAGGACGCGTCGCCCTCCCCGCAGCTGCACCCTCAGGCGCACCAAATCCAACTGTTGGTCGACGACGAAGGGGGCTGCGTCCGCCGTCGTTACCAACTCCGCCACCTCCCCCAGCGACGCATCACACCGCTGAACTTCCCATCGCGCCCGTTGACCCTCCACGTACAGCATCACACTCCTGTACAACTGTTCCACATCCTCCTTCCGCTGCCTCACCTCCACGTCCCACCGCGCCACCCACTCCCTCACAAATGTGACCCACGACGCCGGCATTCCCGCGTGCCTCCCCCTCAGGTCGGGGGTAAGGACACGGTCCATCGTGTCCAGAAGCCGCAGTGTCCGGTACCACCACAAGCCCCGCGCCGTGACCCGCCCCTCCGCCGTACCCGCCGCCAAGCACCGGTCGTACTGGGCCAGCTCCAGACACAGCTGCTGGCGCACCAACGACGACGGCGGCGTACATAAGAACTCCACGAGGACGCGCAGCCGCTCCAGATCAACACGCGTCTGCAACGTGGGGAGGCCGAGGATAGATCGCAGGACAACCACCGGCGTGTTGGGGGATTGTAACCCCATCCGCAGGACGACGCTCTCCATGTCAGATATAAGCCGTGGCGGCGACTCCGCCCACAAGCCCGCACCGTAGGCCACCTTCGGCCACCAAAACGTGATATATAGACGGAGTAGGTACAGCAACGGACGCTGAGCCAGCGGCGCTGACGCCGCCTGCCGGATGATCTGCGCCACCACCGGCCGAAGTCTGCCCACCTGCGCTCCCTCCGACGCCACCCTGCCCTTCACGCTGGTCCACACACCAAGGTGCTTGTACCCCATCACTGCCGGTACCTCCTTCCCCTGTAACACGTACGGCGCCGTCTGCTCCCCCTGCCGCCGTGCTGCCGCCCGCTGCGCCTTCCCCACGGGCCAAAACCGCTGGGCCGCCGTCTTGGTCGGCGCCATGTTGAACTTGAACTTCTTCTCACCGAAGGCCAGCTCACACACCCCCAGCTGCGCCTCCATCCCGTCAACCGTCAGGGACAGCAGGCGCCCGTCGTCCGCGTACCACACACAGCACAACTGTCCCCCGTCAAGAGTCGGGATCCCCACTGGCCTCCCGTCTGGCAACACAGCCGCCTGCAAGTTGTGCACGCCGTCGTCGATCGTTGCCACGAACTCCAGTGGCGATAGGGGGTCGCCCTCCGTCAAGCCCACTCGCACCTCCAGCAGCGCAGAACACAGACCGTCCACCTTTGTGAACATACGCTGCTGTTGGAAGAAGCTGGCGTTGAGACGAAGCAGATCAGCTGAGACACCCAGGTCGACCAGCCGCTGAAAGAGCACGTCCCACCGCGTTGACGCGTACGCCCCTTCCAGGTCCAAGTAGACCGACTCAACCGTTGCACCCGTCGCTTGCGCACACCGTACAGCTGACGCCGACACAAAGACCGCCTGCTGTGTTGACCGCTTCTCCAGGAACCCAAACTGAACCGGTGACAACTTCCCCCGAAGCTGCTCCATCATGCGGTTGTACATCACGAGGCGGAGGACCTTGGCGAGCACTCCGCCCACCCCAATGATCCGAAAAGCCGGTGGCGCTCCCGCTGGCACGGGCTTCTCCAGTGCCACCGCCTCCACGATACACATCTCCGCCGGTACCACACCCGACTGCCATATGTCACCAAGGGCGACGCGCAGGCGCTCCAGCACCTCTGGCGTGGCCGCCCATCGTAACAGGAACGCTGGCATCCCGATTGCTGAGCCGTTCCCGTTGAGCTGTGCCACCGCCCTCGTTACCTCTGCCAACGATGGCAACGCCACCTCTGCCGTCGCGCCAGCCCCGTCCAGCACCTTCATCCAGTCCGTTGCCGGCGCCACACAGTACTTTCCCAGCAGATACTGTTGTCGGTCCCACAGCCGCTGTTGAGAGAGCACTCGTGGAACAAACACCCGCCTGCGCCTTGTCGCCAGCAACCCAGCCTGTTCCGCCGTCATTGCTCGCGCCAACAGGTCAGACTGTCCCTTCGCCCACCAAGCCATCAGGCGGGCGTTCTCCGCTGCACGTGCCTCCGTGGCTCGCCGCCTCATCTCCCGGCGCCGTTGTGGGAACTCCGCCACCTTGCGTGCCTCCAACAGCGCCACCACCCGCTCTTCCACCTCCACCACGTCCACTTCCTCTCCGCGTGCCCGAGCTGACCACAGACGCCTCCTGGCCGCCTCCAACTGGCGCTGGTGCCGCGTGAACACCGACACCTTTCCCTTGTGCCGCCCTGCCGCCACAACCAGACCTGTTGCCTGCGCGACACCAACCAACGCCGCCTCCAGCCGCTCCAGCACACCGGCCACGTCCCCGTCGCTGTGGGGCAGGCACCCATCCACAAGGTCCTTGAACTGCTTGACCTGTCCCGCCTGTCTGCCACACACGACCCTGCATTTCTTCTTGAATCGGAGTGGAACATCGCTTACCCTTCCATATTGCCGGTTCCCATGCCAGTGTCCCGCCGCCTCGGTTGGGAGGCAGACAGTCAGAAGAATCGGGTAGTGGTCGGAGATGCACGTTGTGGGGTCAACTGCACACGCCGTCGCACTCTTGTTTGCTGCTGCTGCCAGCACCAGGTCAAGCACCGACTCCCGGCCCGTAGCTGGGTCTCGGCGAGTAGCCTGCAATCCCCCGTCTGCGCCAGTTGGGTTCAGCAGCACGCACTTGCCCCCCAGCAGCCGCCCATCGACCTCCTTCCACCGTGGTGAAGGCGGGTGTTGGCCTGCACGCACGTTGAAGTCCCCTGCCAGGAACACGTCGCCCCTGGCTGCGTACTGCTTGACCGCGGTCTCCATGGCTGCAACAGCTTCCCCGGTGTGGGACTTGGCGCACGTTGGGTTTCCACACCCGCTGCAGCAGTGCTCCACCCCTGCGGGAGGAAGGTAGACTGCCGCAAGGAACAATGGCCGTGCCACCTGCCCCAGCGTGATACGAACCCACATCACGTCCGCCCGTCCACACCCCTCCTCCACGACCACCTCACTCACCACCGTGCTGTCCCTCCTGACAGCCACGGCTACTCCACCCGCTCCTCCTAACACACACCGTCTCGGGGCCCACACCAAGCTGTACCCCGGCATCTCAACCGGGTCAGCTACCGCCATGTGAACCTCGCTCATAACCACCAAGTCCGCCTCTTTCTCTGCCGCATACACACACAATACGTCCAACTCCGTTTCCAGTCCTCCTCGGCCACAGTTTACGACAAGGACACGCAGGGTGCAGTCTGTTTGCTGCCCCCTGCGTGTCCCTACTGCTGACCGTCAGAGGGCGTGGTGGCGCTTCTTTGCATCATGCTGGGGGGCAGGCGACGCACGTGGTGCCTGCTGCCGTTTACGCGGCTTTCCCTCGATCCCCTCCACGCCATCGCCCACCTCTGGCTGGACCATGTCAACCATCCACTCCGCGCACTGGTAAACGATAGCTGGGAGGTTGTTCCTCGTCCTGCTTGCCTTCCTTCCCGCCGCTGTCCTTGCCCGTCGCATGGCTGTCATTCCCTTGACAAACCCAGGATCAAAGAGCATGCCCAGTTCCGCGTCGGACAGCTCAAGAACGTCCACACCAACGTCCCCGCGCTCCAGCCCACGGAGCTGAAAGTTGACCCTGCATGCCGTCACAACCGCCCGGTAGACTGGTCCGAACACCCATTCCAGCTTGAGAGCGTCCGGGTTTGGCTCGCCTGTGACGGCGTGGGTCAGAAGCGGGACCCAAAACCAAAGGAGCGGCGGTCCCGTTGGCGGCCACGTGAGCCTGTCCGCCAACCGCCGCGTGCTCCCTGACGGCTCAGCAAACGGGACGGGCCAAACTCCACAGTCCGTGCAGTAAGCTGCAACCATCGACTCCAACACGCTGGGGGCGACTGGTATCTCTGGCACTCGCACAGGGACGCTGGCCGTACCCCTGGGTCCCGCCGGTGCTGGCGCTGGCCTGGCCACTGTTGCTGCCGGCTGCACACCCGCTCCCAGCTCCCTTTCTGCCACACTTGGTCCTCCCCCCGGGCCACCAGCAGGCTCACGCTGAAGCAAGACGGAGTGGGCGTGCTGGATCGATGGGGCCAGTTGGCCAAGGAGCGATTTGAGCTCCGTCACCTCTGCAGTGGACGGAGTGGTGCCGCCACCTGCTGCGAGACTGGCTACCAGCGCCGCCTGGGGTGTGAATGGCGAAGGGGGTGTAATGGGCGGGATTGGCGGGCCTTGGTCGATGAGCTCAGCCGTCCAAACGTCTGGGAGATCACCGAGGTCAAACTCTTCCTCCGTGTCGCTATCCCTGCCCCTCACCACTGGGGTAAGCAGTTCCTCCGCTTGACTTGCTGTCGCCGTGCCACCTCCCACGTCCCCACGTGGACTGAGGTCAGTCTCCGCAGCAACTGTGAGAGCCGCCACTGCCGATGTTCCAGCCACACCACTGCGGTAATCCAGACCAGGGACATGGTCGGCGTCAGCTCCCCTGCCGCTGTCTTCGCCCGTCACGGTTACAGCTACACCAACCTCCTCCAACCCCGCGTCCTCCTCCTCAGCGATGTAGTCTTCCTCCCTTCCCACTCGAATGACGTCCTCCCCCTCACCATCGCTGGTCTCCTCCAGCCCGTCACCGTCGTCGTCCTCTTCCTCACTGTCAGCCTTGCCAGCCGGCTGAAGGTGGTCAGAACTGGTCTCAGACGTGCCGCATGAGGCCTCCTCCTTCCCAGGTTTCTGAACATTTTGCTTCCGGTGAAGAGATCGTGCCCGTGTGTGCAGACCAACTGGAGTTGATCCCTCTGCGTGTACCACTGGCTCAAACACCCTTCGTCGCCGTTTCCTGCCTTCCGCCAGCTTCTGCCTGAGCACTACCGTCGACATACCTTGCCACAGCGCTGTTGCCCGCCGTTGGGCTGTGTCAAACTCACCCGCCTCAACCAGCCTGCTGAATTCGGCATCATCGAACGGGGCTGGCATGACGTTGTCCCTCTGACCGCAGAGTTGAACAGCCCGGGAGCCATCTTTCTTTGAATCCGATCTGTGGTTGTTCTGGGCGTCGCGCTGTCGCAGCACACCACATCCTGCACACTGCACGTGGGCCGTTGTAATGCAGCGCCGTCGCTGAGACTGGGACTGCGAAGAGACGGGTGAGGACGCTGGCCCACTGTCACCGTCCTGCCGTGGCACAGGGGACTGGGGAGTGGTAGCTGGACCTGGGGTGGTGGCAGCAGCAACTGTAATCGTGGCTGCAGGCGTGGCAGGTTGACCGGCTGCTTGCTGGTGCGATCCCCCGCTTCCAGGCAAGATCTCTCCTGCCCTCCAGAGCGCTCGTGTTCGCTCTCGAATACCGCCATGGTCTCCCGCTCGTATAGCATCCGCCACGACCTGATCATGCATGGGAAGCGGCGTGGCAGTGTACTTCGCCGCACATGCAGCCACAGTGGGGCCACCCTTTCCCTGTTCGAGCTCCTTCCGCGCCTTTGTCCTGTGGGACGCCAGCGACTTTGTTGTCCGGACACTGCCGCACCCACTGCACACGACGTGTTGGGCTGTCACCACGTCCCTTGACTCCGCTGCCGCTGCTGTTGCCTCCACTCTTGCCGCGGGTGACCTCCTCCGAGCCACAACCTGGTCTAGTACACTCTTCATCCGCTGTGCTATTGTTGATGATGGTGGCGGGAACGTGGCATCAAGCGCCCTCTTCCGTGCCTCCCAGGCCGAGGCAGTAACACGTGCAACAGGTGCCTTGCAGTTCACTTCCTCCACTCCGCCCTCTCCACCCATCACATCCGCACTGGTCATGACGTCCGTGACCCCATCACCATCATCATGACCGTTCCAGGTGTCAACGGGGAGGCTCGCCTCCAAACGGCACCCCGGCCCCTGTGAGTCAGCGGCCACCGGAGGTTCCTGGAGCCGTATGACTGACAGCCGCTGTCCCTCCCGTTCACTCGGACGAGCCCGTTCCTCCGCCCTGTCCAAGCCGTCACCTCCAGCTTCTTCACGGCGTTCCACGCCACCCACTTCCTCGCCGTCACGGTGTTGTGGTGTGCGTCTCACGTCAGTCCCTTGGGGTTCCCTCACGGCCAGGCTGTGCTGTGGCGGTAGTAGCAGTTCTGGACGGTAGCTGTCCCGAAACGTGACCGCTGTCAGCATGGCCTCCAGCTCAGGGAGTCGGGTGCCCAGCTGCCAAGCCTCCAGTACGTCGCGCACTGCCGCCGTTGAGAGTAACTGCCGTTGGAGGGCGCGCCTGTACTCCACATTTCGCTGCTCCAAAGACGCACCGCCAGCTGGCGCTAGGTCAGTTGCCAGTGCCACCAGCCGCCGCTGCATCAGTGTCGACCATCCGTCTTCGCCGTACAATTCAGACTCGTCGCTGCCCATTGAGAGTGCCGCCAGTAACGCTTTGGTCACCACCACCACGCCAGAACCAAGGTTACAACTCAGCCGCATCCTGTGCCGTGTGATGAAGAACGCGGACATGATGACGTGAGCCACGAAGCCCTTTGCTGTCATGATGGACTGGCAGGACAAGCAGATAACATCCCCCTCCTTGGCGCTCACAGGGGCGCTGATGCACTCCAGGTCCCACATCCCCTCGTGGCTGCCACCCGCGTACTGCCACTCAACCGCACCCTGCAGAGCGGATACTCCCGTGTCAATGAGGGCAGCCACCGATTGCTTCTCCCTCGCCATCTGCGCTCGTGGAAGGCCCGTCACTGCTCTGGACAGCCACTCCCGCTCACTGTCCGTAACTACCACATCATGTCCGAGCGTGATCACACTCCCAGGCGCCGAACAGCCGATGTAGTCCGGTACACACGCCCGTTCACACGCCTCCTTCACCTGAAGACCGTGTGCTTGCCGCTCGGACTCTTCAAAAAGCTCTCCGCAGGACAGGCACAGTGCGGCACCCATGACATGCACCGTTGTCTCTCCGTCACCTCCACGGAGGTGGGGTAGCCCACAAGGTAGCAGGACGCGCTGTTCTTGGGCAACGTGTTGCACCTGCGGACCGCTGGTGGCTGGTGTAACCACCGTTCCAACCTCGTTCAGAAGCTCCAGGCTGACAGTCACGTCCGCCACCGTCGGACACCACCTGCTGAACGATCTGTAGCGTGATGTGTCGGGAAAGCTGAGCCAGGGGCGCACAGTGGTGGCCGCCGTGGCGCCAGGAGCCTGACTGCCCTGTTGTTGCTGCAGGAAGGGGGAGAGACCGAATCCGGGACGGGACTGATCCCTCTCGCTAACAAGCTGCCACACGTCCTCCCACAGTTCCCCAGCGCCAGCGTCCCCTGCCGTCCACGGGAAACAGCGCTGTACCGCCCGAGATAGCTCCGTCCTGTACTGTGCCGCCATTGCCAGCTCCCTGTTGAAGCACACGTCGTCAGTGCCGGGTCGTCCACCACACACCGCTTGCCCGTAAGAAGCCAGAGCCGCCCGAACAGTGACATCTGGCTGCCCTTGGGCCCACGCCAGCAAGCTGGGAGTGACCACTGTACAACCTACACCCGCAGAGCACGGGATAGACAGTCTGTCCCTCCACACGTAGAAATCGGCAACAAGCAGGTGCTGTGCTAGAGATGCGGTGTCGAATGTCACGTAGCAGCCAAGACAGAGAACGTCCCCGGGCTGGACATCGCCCGTTGGCGACTCGTACTTGATGCCGCCGTGTGCTCCCACACTCCACGGGCCAGTAGCTTGCCTCCACACCTCAGAGAAGCGTGCAAACCGTCGCCTGTGGAAATCCAGCTGCCCGGGCGTCAGCCCCGTCACCACCAGCGAGAGCAGGTCTGACATCGCCTTTGTCACGGGCAACGGCTGACCCAACCCGGGCTGAATGAACGCCCAATCCGCTGCACAGCCGAACAGGGCAGAGCACGCCTCCAGTGCGTGGTTGTGTATTGCCGTCGCCTCCAGGACGATACCACAACCCAGGCATACCGTTGGTGTCTGAAACGCTGGTCCCGTACCCGTCTGGACCGCCTCAGACCACGTCAGCTCATGCCTCCCGTCTTCCCAATGCCGCTGGCTATTCTGCCTCGTGTACCTGAGCCGGGTTGGCACAGGTTTGCCGTCAACCAGCCCGTCCACCACGGGGACAGGGACAGCCAGAGCACGCACAACAGCCGCGGAGTCATCGCGGCTTACTCGCTCAACTTGGGCCGCCACACGTGCGGCCAACGGTGCAAATGCACCATGCGTGCCCACCGGACACGAACGTTCGTCAAGGGACGGGCGCGTCTCCCGCGTAGGTAGCACGCCATCCAGGTCACTCACAGCTGGCTCACATCGCTCGGCTTGTCTACCACGACTCCGGGCAGGCAAGACAGTGGGAGAGGGATGGCCCAGCGGCTGTGGCTGACGCACAAGCGGCGGAGCAGGAGACACACGCCCCTGAGAGCTGTTATCGTCACCTTCTCCGTCCGGGGAAACAGGACTCGGAGGGAAAGGGCGCTGGGCCGCAGGGGCTGTCTCCCCGCCTGCTCCTCCCGCCGGCTCCACTTCCTGTCCTTCAACTGCACTGTCCCACAGCAACTCCGCCGCGGAAAGTACAGCGGCGCACACATCGACTTGCCCCTCATCCCATGCGATCGCCGCCACCAGACCCGAGGCTACCTCCGCGCCTGCGGGACAACTGACCAACCGGGAGAGGACCGCGTTTGGTCGGTGAGCAGCAGGCTTACGAGACAGCAGCCCGCACTTCACGTTGCGCTGACGAATGCCCAGCTGGGCAAGGACGGTTGGATCCGCGCGCAAGCCCTCAGCAACCATCGCAGCCTGCTGTTCACTCTTGTAGCAGACGATTCGGACAGGGCGGCCAAGAGAGGGGCAGCCGATGTCAGCCCACCCGCAAGGACGCGGCCAGCCGTGCTGCTGACCAATTGACTGCGGCGCCTTGCTCACAACGTCCAACAGGCGCTCCATCGGAAGATGTGTGTCAGTACCCGTGATTGTCACCGCGTTCTGCTTGTACTTCCCGAGGTTGTGTGTCCGCTGGGTCACCTGTGGGAGCGCACCCACTCGCCCTCGTCCCTCACCAGAAGTTGGAGTTGGACGGTCACCCTGCCCCTCGGTTACCACCGCTCCACTCGACAATGCAGTGGCAAGACGTGCTGTGATCGCTGCAGTCGCCAGCAACAGTTGACGGTCAGAAGGAGGTTGGTGGGCTCGCTGCGGAGCAGATAGAACAGCGCCAGACCCGTTCCCATTGCCGCCAGGGCACGCCACACGCGCCTGCTGAGCGACGCTGGGACCAGAAGGGGGAGCACGATGCCGTTGAGCGTTGTCAATAGCGTCACCGTACGTTGGCTTGCCAGCAGCAGTGGGCGGGGCACCAATACCAGCAGGCGCGACCGTACCAGCGGCAACACGGTGTTGCATGCGGTGTCCGGGCTGAGACACACCCACCTCCGCCATCCTGTCCTTGACAGCACGCTCTGTTGCCCCACGTTGCAAGCGGTCCTGAGCTCCGTCACTGAAACGTGCTCCAACATCAACGCCAGCGACCAGCTTGTCACCGTCCTTCCCACCAGCGCTAGCACCAGTGCCTGGCCTAGGCGCCGCCCACAACTTCTCAGCAGCTGACGGTGCTGTAGTCACGCCCGGGCTGGCCCTTCGACCCACGTGGTCGCCACACTGAGCCACGCCTTGCTGGTTGACCCTGTCAGCGACAAGAGGGGCAGCACGCTGTCCAGCATCCCACACGCGACCTGGGGGCTCCAGGACCGTCCAACCGCCGCGTGCGCCTACCACAATACCACGGGGTGCAAGCGGAGAAGGGGCTGGAGCAGGCGGCAGTTGACGAACAGCGTCCGCGTAGGACCGTGGGGGGTGATACAGGCGGGACGGGGGTGGTAGGGGTCGGGGTGTGGGACCAGACGAAGGGCGGTGAAGGGGCGGAGAACGCTGGGCAGAGGAGGATGGCAAACCCGCAGGAGGAACTGGCGTGCCCCTTGGAAGTAAAGAAGGCGACGGCAGTGACGCGGGGAAACGGTTGCCAGAGTCCGCGCCAGCGGAAATGTCACCCTCTCCTCCCGTCGAAGGGTCCGCCTGCTGGACGAGAGCAGTATCGAACTGTCGGAGAGGGAAAGATGGAGCTCGAGCTGAACCGTCTTCTCCCGCAGCGGCAGGCTCCAGAAGCTCGTGGTCGCTTGCCAGCGGTGTCCGCGCCGGGGGAGGTGGGGCTGGGGACGGACTCTCCACATCCGACGCCACCAGCGCCGCCCGTCCACAGGGCTCGTGCTGTACTCCTTCCGAAGCAAGAGCAATGGGGGGAGCAGGGCGGACGGGCTCCAGGACGTCCGAAACGGGGACCTGTGTCGAAATGAGCAAAACCTCCATTTCGAAAGTCGGGGAGCCAAATCGCGTCCTGCCGGCCTTGCAGGCGCAGCAACCGCTCCAAGCTACCAAGTCGACCACCAGAAACTCGGGGAAATGCGGCAGGCAAGCGCCAGGCACCCCAAACCAGTGATCAGGTCCGGAGGCGTTCCTGGCGGGGTTGACGGACGCAGGCAACCAGTCGGGACTCTTACACGAACCTGACGGAACCAACACCTACGCAAAGGTGAGGGAACGCGCGCGGGGTGCAGAAGACGCCAGCGACGGGAAGCGGATGCCAATCAACTAGACGGAGAGCAGTTGGGCCAACTAGAGGACGAGTTGGGCGCTGCCACCGCTGCTGTACCGCAGAAACTACTAAGAATTGACGATTCGACGTCAAGCCGCGACGAAGGAGCGGCTTGGTGTCCCTAACCGGACCCGGGCGTGTTCCCCCGAACGTTAGGGCCGAAATATTTCGGGGGAAACCGGGTTACAGTGTTTCACGTCGCATTTCTCCCTAGAAGGGGACCCAGACACACAAAAACCAAAAGCAAA
>Ga0316219_1004140_pt1 | contig 11144 bp, 4 predicted proteins | sample TBH18003PmetaG_FD_203635 | JGI IMG/M metagenome (GOLD analysis project Ga0316219, IMG submission 203635) | Freshwater microbial communities from Trout Bog Lake, Wisconsin, USA - TBH18003P | ecosystem: Environmental > Aquatic > Freshwater > Lake > Hypolimnion/Profundal zone | place: USA: Wisconsin... | reverse complement strand
CTGCGCTGAGAGATTTGGAAGACCTTGCCGAGCGCATGCAGAACCAACGTGTTTTGGGTAAAGAATCCCAACGCACACTGAATCCTGAGACTGGACAATACGAAACCACCTTGATGCCGTACGGCACAGGCATGGCGGCTAACACCATGAAAGGCTTGAGCGACAAAGCTGAGGCCGCACGTGGACAGTATATTTCTGCTGTGTTGCACGAAGCTGCTTTGAATCGCAGAGCTTTTGATAAAGCCCCTCTCACAACTGACGAAGCACTTAAAGCCGCGTCAGCAATGCATGATACCTTGAGCGAGTGGATTAGCCGCGTTCAAAATGCTCCCAAGCGTGACAAGGTTGAGCAAGTCATGGTGCAGCCAGCGCAGATGCGTGCGCACAAGATTATTCGTCCTGCACAGTTTGAAAAACGCACAAAAATTGATGAGCGTCCTGTTAGAGATTATAGGTTTGGTGCTTACGATAAAGCCGTGCAGGTTCTTAAAGAAGAGCTTGAGCAACAACGCCGTGACATCAGCCAGTTGCCTAACAACGCTACTCGTGTTGAGCAGTTGCTCAAAACTCAATTTGCTGAAAAAGAAGCCAAGAAAACTGCTGAAGCTAGAGGCGAGACTGCCACTACAGTGGGTGGTCAGATACGCCGTCAAACTGAGTTTGTCCGTAACAAGATGGCCAAGATGGGCCCCATGCGTCCTGCTGCGCGCGATGCGCTCAATGCAGCCATCGACATCATGGACAACGGCAAACCCACACAACAGTTTTTAGAAGCCGTTGAGAATCTTGTAGATCGTATTGTTTCTGGGCGCCAAGTAACGCAGACAGATATTCGTGCCGTCAATGACGCGATTGCCGCTGCTAGACCCACTGCTATGGATCAAAAAGAAGCAGGGCAGTTGTCTTTGTTCCCCAAAACGGAAGAAGACCTTGGCTACATTCGTGCCACCCCTGCTAACTTTGCCAAGTCTCCTCGCATCAAACCTGTGTGGGACGCTATTAAAGAAGCGCAAGATTTGCAAGCCAAGATGCAGAAGAAGCAAAAGGTTGCAAAAGAAAACACACAGCGCGCTATGGCGGCTCTGGAAGATTTGCAAACACAGCTTGCCACCATTAAAGGCAAGAGCAAATACTTTTTGTTGTCGTCGGGGGAGTTTAAAACATCTCCATACTCAAACGAACAGATTGCTAAGTTGTTTGTTGAAGGCCCCACTATGGGCGAAACCGATGCTGAAAAAGCCTTGGTTAATAAAAAGTTTGCTCTTGCACCGTTGACTGCTGAAGAAAATGATGAATTTACTCGCATCATGGACAAGTACAACGACAAGAAAGCCGAGTATGACAAGCGCGTTGGTGAATCCATGCGCATGTTGGCGCAAGAAATTCCATTGAATTCAGTCAACAACAAGTTGGTAGAGTTCATGCAGAGCAGCAACGCAAGCACAAGAAAACAAGCGGCTGCGTTGAGGCAAGAAACTCAAGAATTACTGGAGAGAATCAAAGCCATTCAAGACCACATCAAAGTGGAAGGCTCTCGTGTTTTTACCAAACAAGAGAAAGCCATTATGGCAATGCAAACCAAAGTTGCAAACCAACGTGCTGAATACCAAGAAGCCGTTTCAAAAGCTTTGGCCGTAGCGCAAGCGCACATTCGTAATGTTGTCAATGAGTTGGTTAATCCAGCAATCAATCGTCTTAGCAAAGAACTCAAGAAAGCTAAAGATACTTTAGCCAATGAGGAAGAAGAGCTTGAAAACATCAACATTCGTTTGATGAACATTGCCAATCAGAAAGATGCGGATCGTGATGATCTCTTAACGTACCAACTATTTAAGTACGAAGAAAAGAAAGACATCATTGAGGATTTAAAGAAAAAAGTCAATGAGCAGATCGAGAACTTAGACGATCTTGTGTCTGCGCGCAATGAGGAAGTTGATGGCGCTGAGATTGCAACTCAGGCCATGTTGGACGACAACGTAAAGAACGAGCGCAAGTATCTTGAAATGCTTGAAGAAGAGTTGGCTCACCTGAGAGGCGAAGAAGTAACTGCACGACCTGTTGGCGGTGGTCCTAGCAGGTTATATGGCATGGGTAAAGTTCCATACCCATTTGCTTTGCGTGCGGCTGAACAGAAAGCCAAAGCCCAACAAGCAGTTGTTAAAGCTGCTGAAAAGAAATCAGATGACTTTAAATCTGAAACCAAAAAAAATAAGAATTCGTTGGCTAACTTGCCCGGCATTACTGCCAAGCAGCGTGCGCTTGATAAAAATACGCAAAAGTATTTGGACAATATCGACAAAGAAATTGACAAGTTGGAAAAGAACGCTGTTGCGTTGCGGGAGTCCATACTTAACAAACCAACCAAAGCCAAACAAAAGCTTTTGGATAAAGTGCATGCTGACCTTGCAGACTACGCCAAGATGCGTACCAATTTGCTGACAGAGATTGCACCGGCTGTTACCAAAGACGTTGAGAAACGCGACAAAGAATACGAAGACATCCTACAAGCTCAGCAAGATATTGAAGATGCTAAACAGCGCGAAGAACAAAGGCGTTTGCTCTTGGACAATATCGACAAGGAGCTTGAGCAAACAACGCTTGATTTTATAGGTATGGAAGGCCCATACACGGCCAGTGATTTAAATGCGATCATTAAAGATTCTGAAACACCGAAAAAAGCAAAAGAGTACTACACTAAAAAGTTAGAACTTTTCAATCACATTACTTTGCTTGAGGCACAACGCGACACAATTATTGGTGGAAAGCCACGCCGTAAACCTCAAGCGGCTACTGTTCCAAGCACAAGTGCGTTGGCAGCCGCTAAAGAATTTAGAACTGGGTCCGCAGAACAAGTCAGTAGACGTACTCGTTTAACGCCAGAAGAAAAAGCGGACAAGGCTTTAGCACAGGAAGAAGCTCGAATTGCCAAAATGAAAACAGGCAAAGGAGTTCCTGAATTTGAAGATACTGATTTTGACTTAAGTGGCATTTTAGATTTTGGTGGCTTTAGAAACAATCCTGAATTTTCACGCGGTACACCAACACAAGGTTTGACCAAAAAAGAACTTGAAAAAGAACTTGATGATGCTTTGGGGGAAAAAGGCATTACTTCAAAGGAACGGCTTGCTGCTACAGATAGATACGGGCATCCAATACCTTCGAAACTTAGTATTTATGAATCTGTTGAAGACTTTCTAAAAACAAATTCTGAATACAAAGGGTTAGTACCCTCAGACGCTAAAGGTTTTGTACACAACGGAAACGCAGTTCTGTTTGCTAATAATATTGGCAAAGGTCAAGGTCTTGGTGTTCTTCTTCACGAAGTTGGTGTGCACATTGGATTTCGCAACTTCTTTAATGAAGGCCAATACAAAGCACTGGTTAACGCTGTTAAGAGTTGGGCTAACCGCACAGATGATTCAGTTGAAGCCAGAGTTGGGCGCGCCGCAATGGATCGCGTCAAAATGGCCAACACGCCTGCAAGTCAAATTGATGATGAGTTGTTAGCTTACGCCGTTGAAGAAGCTTCTCAAATGGGTGTTGAACCTACAGGCGTTAAAGGCGGTAAAGCTGTAGCGAATTGGTTGCGCATGATTGTTGATGCGTTTAAGAAAGTACTTGCTAAATTTGGTTTAAGCACAAAAAATTTAACCGCTGGAGATATGGTTAATTTTGCTTATGGTTGCGCCAATTTAGAATTGAGAGGTACATGGCATGGCTCAGACGCGCGTTTTACAGCTTTTGATAAAACTAAAGCTGGCACTGGAGAAGGCGCTTTTGATAGAAGATTTGACGAAAATAATTTAGGCAAAGGCCCTTATGTAACCCCAGATAAAGAATATGGTGAATACTATCAACAGGCAGTTCCTTTTGGTAAAGCTTCAAATGAAAGCGGGTATGGGCGTTATACATATCAAGATTATGCCGAGTCATTGGCTAAAGTAAGTGGCGCAACACAAGAAAGTTCTACTGCAGAATTGCAACGCATGTTTGAATCAAACTTGCTACACAGTTATTTAAATAGCTTGCTTAATGATGGAGATTTAGATCCCAATAAAAATAAAGCGGCTTCAAAGTATATCGACAGGTTAAAAAATACTGCTGCTACACTTAAAAAAGAAGCAGAAGAAACCCTTGCTTCTCGCCAAAAAAGAAAAGCTAAACCAGACAGTATTGAACGTGCTCAAAACGAATTAAAGTATGCTGAACGCTTTGAAAAAGCGGCAAACACATTAGATGTTTCAAAAATAAAAGGCTTAAGTGAACGCCCCCCTACTGGCAATTTATATCGCACTCTTGATGATATACCAAGAAAAAATGTTTATAGTGTTAACTCAAATTTTGTTTACGGGGAACGCCCTGCTTTAGATGCGTTGTTAAAAAAATATGGGGATGTTTACACAAAAAGACAAGTAGAAAAAGATGGTACATATCCAGCAAACGGTTTATTCTATGATATGCGTAAAAACTTGGGTATTGAAAAAACTACTCAGTTGCTTAAAGACGCAGGCATTGAAGCCATTGAACAAAAAAATGAACAAGGCGCGTATACTGAACGTGCGTATATAGATAAAAATCCTGAAATTATTGGAACAAATCTCAATCCTGTTGGTCAAACCAAAGAAATTTTGTTTTCCGTAAAGCCCAAGTACAACACTTCTGAGTTTGAAGCTATTGGTGCTATTGGCGATAGGTTTATTGCTAAACAGAAAACTTTCATGGATAAAGTTAAAGCCAACGCATCTGGTCTGGCTTTTGAGACACAACTTGTGGATAGATTTGCAGGTTTTGAGCGTTTGGCCAAACACATGGAGCCTTTGATTGGTACACAAATGATGTACTACTTGCGCATGTACGATCAGCGCATGAACTTTGTGGCTCAGTCTGTTAGCAATGGCGCTCTGCAACTTGTTAAGAAAACCCGTGCCGATGGCCGTGTCGAACGCGTGCTTGAGAGCAAGCCGGGCCCAAGCCTAAAGAGTACAGTGAATACGCTCAAAGAAGCCAACGACATTGTTGGTAACGGCGAAGCTGTAAACAGGTTGTTTACATTGTACTTGTCAGCCATCCGTGCCAAAGACAAAGGGTTCGCTGCGCTACATTTTGGCGATCAAATATCTGAAGCTGAGTTGAATCAGGCGTTCAAAAAGATCGAAGCCAACGACAAGTTGAAAGAAATCTTTAACCGCGCTCGTAATGAGTACAACGAATACAACCGCAACCAAATTAAGTTTGTGGTGGAGTCAGGCGCTTTGTCCAAAGAAACTGCGGACAGATTGCTCAAAGAAAACGATTACATTCCTTGGTATCGTGAGCGCAACGGCGTGGCTGAGTTGATTATCGGTAAGGAAAACCCAATCCGCGTGGGCAGTATTGCTGAGCAACCTTACCTACACGAGTTGGTAGGAGGCGATGCGCCGATCCTTGACTTCATGACAAGCTCTGTGCAGAACACTAACATCTTGGCTGACATGGCGCTCCGCAACTTGGCTACCAAGAACGCAGTGTTTGAGTTGGCTAATATGGACTTGGCCCACATCGGCAAAGGAAAAGGAACTCCCGGCCCTTCCACCGTGCGCTTCAAGGACGACGGCGTTGACAAGTTTGCCATCATTGACACCGATAAAGTTGGCGTTCCTGCTGATGTGTTGGTTAAAGGCATGGAGGGCATCCCAACACAGATGCCGTTTGCGTTCCGCATGATGGGTATTCCTGCCCGTATTCTGCGCCAAGCCGTGACGGCTTCTCCTTTGTACGCCGCTAAGCAGTTGTTCCGTGACTCTTTGGCCGCGCCTATTTTGGCCGGTGCCAATTTCACACCAGTGATTGACTCTTTGAAAGAGATCAATAGCGCTACCAAGGCTACATTGGAGCAACGCGGCATCACTGGCGGTCAGATATTCACCGGTACAAAAGAAGACTTGACAAAAATTTTGCGTGATATGGCCGAGGGTAAACCAGCATGGCTCAACGGTTTAGCAAAGCTCGAAGCCATGTCGATGGAGGCAGATGCTACAACACGTCGTGCGCAATACAACAGCTACTTGCAACAAGGTCTTTCAGAAATGGAAGCCACACTGTTGTCGCTTGAGTCCATGAACTTTAACAAGCGCGGTGCATCTCCAAGTGTACACATTGTTAACTCTATCATCCCTTTCTTCAATGCGCAGATTCAATCTCTAAACGTGTTGTACAAAGCAATGACTGGCAAGATGCCATTCAATGAGAAGCTTAAGATACAAGAGAAACTCTTGACGCGCGGTGCCATGATTGCGGCGGGTTCACTGGCTTACGCCATGATGATGCAGGACGACGACGCTTACAAGAACGCCACACCTGACCAGAAATACAACAACTGGTTTGTGAGAGTTCCCGGTGTTGATGAACCTGTCCGTTTGCCCATTCCGTTTGAGATTGGCTACATCTTCAAGGCATTGCCTGAAGCGCTTTACAACACGATGGTCAACGAGCACGGCAAAGATGAAGCAGTGGAAGCGTTTGGCGGCATCATGAAAAACTTGATCCCCGGCGGTACATCGTACGGTATTCCTCAAGCGCTGAAGCCTGCTATTGAAGTTGGACTTGGCAAGTCGTTCTACACAGGTCGAGACATTCTTACGCCCGGAGAGCAACACTTGTTGCCCGAAGATCAGTTCCGTGCCAACACCACAGAGGCGGCCAAAGCATTTGGCAAAGCCACAGGCGTGTCTCCAATCATGTTGGAGCATTTGGTCAACGGTTACACCGGCACATTGGGACTAGCGTTCTTACAAGCGATCAGCTTTGGCGCACCAAGAGGCGCTACTCCTGAACAAGCCACAAGACGTTTGTCTGAGTTGCCTGTGATTGGCGGGGCTTTCCAACCCAACGATGCGGGTGGCATTATCAGCAATGTCTACAATGACATGAATGAGTTCAAGAAAACTAAAGCTTCTTTTGAAGAACGAATCAAACGCGGGGATAGATCAGGCGCGATGGAGTTGCTCAACACAAAAGGCAACGAGTTGGCAATGGCGCAGGTAGCTGACCATTACACAACAACCATGAAGAAGTTTACAGGTTATGAGAACGCCATCAGAGCATCTGACTTATCGCCTGACGAGAAACGCAAACGCTTGGACGAAATCCGCAAGATGAAGATCCAGTACGCCAACATGGTCCGTGACGCTAGCGATAAAACCACACGCCAATAAGGCCGTCCTTGATGACGAACATGGCTTGACCTTGGATACGCACAGAGACTGCGGCGCGAAGCCCCAGTTCTCTGGCTTTCTTTAAATTGAGCGCGGGTACAAAGAAGCCCTCACCCTTTTGCAGCTTCGTCCAAGGATAGCGTATTGCCATCAAAAACATCCTCCTTGAATGTGATATGCATGACGTTCACGCGCATAGCAGGGCCGTTGGTCTTGGCTAACATGTCTTTCTTGACATACGTCACTGGGAACATGGCCTCCATCTGCGCCTTGAACTCGTCATACCCGAAGCTCATGCTGACGCAATGCTTCTTGAGCATACCCTCTTCAATGTAAAACTCTCTGTATCCCGGGCGCAGGAGTCCGTGTTCTACGCGGCCCAAAACTTTGGACTTGGTGATTGACTTGTCCACGGCGCCATCCTCCCCCCATGAAGCCAGTAGGCGGCCATCGGATTTCTTAATCACAATGAAACTTCCATAGTTATCGCTAATGTATGTGTTGAGCACATCTTCAGCCGTACGGACACTGCTACCAATCACAACGCGGGCTTTCTCCACCAGTTCTTTCAGCGATGTGATGACTTTATTGATCTCCACATCAAGAATATTTGCGTATTCTTTGCGCAAAAGAATGGCTGACGCCACAATAGCTGTGCAGTTGGCATGCCAAAACCGCTCGTCATCGTTAAAGTTCATCACTTTCTTCAAGTGGTTGTTTACTTTCTGCATGATTTTCTCAACTACGTCTTGGTTTTTCACAAGCCAACGCACCCATGCTTCACCTGCAACGCCGTAATTGCCCTTCAAGTCTTGCAAAATTCTGCGTTCTTCGGGCGTCCACTGCAACTTAACGTGCGGTGTCCACTCCAACATCCTCAGAAGCTCACCGTTTGAGCTATGCTTACGTGCCCCCGCCATGTAATCAGTCAGCTTTTCATTCGACGTCATACTGCAAGAAGACCGCCAAGTACTGTTATTGAGACGTTCCTTATTGGCGTGGGACTCCATCCGTTCCTTACCCTGCGCTTCAGCAAAGTCAAAAATAAAGGTCGGCGCCCATTCCATGTCCTTGCGCTGAGCACTTGTGATTTCGTCCACCAGTAAGGGCAGACTTCCCAACAAACCCGCACGTTGTTGCATGGCAACTGGAGATGTGCCTTTGCCGGTACGGTATCTCAATGGGTGACCCCAAACTCCTGCCTTGGCGCTGAGCACTAGGGATTTACCAGTACCTGACCAACGTGAGCCGATGTGCCAAACAAAGCCTTCTACCGGAGTAAAGCGCATGAGCGCTGATCCAAAGGAGTCCAAACATACCGCAAGCGCCATCTCCATGTTGGGCTTGTTGATGAAGATTGTCTCCCACAATCTGCGCCACGTAGCTAAGTCACCCTTACCCGCCGTGTTGCGGTTGATATTCTCAAGGCCGGGCATCGGAACCTGCGTCTCGCGACCGTCAAAACCGAACACGCGGTTGTTGTAAACGAATGATCCGTCTGTCTGCCATCCAAACTGGAACGGCACTGTGATGGGTTTCTTTCTTTGAGATGCGTCCCGAACACAGGCGCTGACATACTCATAAAGAACTTTGTCGTAGCCCACGAATGTCGACACAATGTTTTGGGCGGCAAGCCACTTGAGCGTCTCGTCCTTGCTGACAATAGATTTCTGTGGGAAGTTTAAAGTCTCCACGCCTTCGGGTCGGCATGCGGCCATGTGTACCAAGTGGTCGTTGTCCATCTTCAGCAAATCAACCACAAACAAATCGTAGGGAAGCAATTGAATATTGCTCTTGGACTTCTTGCCGGTTATCTCATCCTCAATAGCACGCGTGCAATAAACACCGCCGTGTTCGCCATAACTGTATCCGCGTGGGGGCTCGGGTCTTGTAATGCTTGGCGCCACTGGCAAGTCATCATCCTCGGGCCCATAAGTTTCTTCTTCGTCTAATTCAGTTTCATTGAACTCCGCAACTGGAGTTAGAGCAATTTGTTTCTGTGTGTTGTCAGTCTTGATCTCACGACCCAATACTAACGGATTTGTAATTTTTCCCCAGTGCTTACATTTTGTGCAGATGCCGGGGTTCTCGCTATCCATCTTGATGCAAGCGTACGGTCCTTTGATCTCTGCCAGTTTCTGTTGCATCCGGTGCATGGGGTATGGGTGCATGTCCGAGAGCCATATTGCTTTCTCGTCACCATCTTCGCAAACCTTGGCCCAAGAAAGAAGCCCGCGCCATATTGGTTCTTTGCCATCTTCCTGCGCCGTGGCAATGTAGTCAGCTATCTGACCGCACTCACCTTCGAAGTTACTGAAAAGCGTATAGCTATCCTGCAACATCTTGACCTGCCCAACCGTGGAGTTCTTGGGGCGTTGGCCTAGCAGGGGGGCTGAAACAGGCGCAACAACTGCCGGTGCCTCAACTTTGTCATAGATAACTTTGGAGAACTTGTCCAGTTCAAACATGTCGCCCTTGGTCATGATCTTGACAGGGCGTGGGAGTCGATACTTCTTCTTGTAGTTGTGGGTTCCCGGAACGCGCAGTATGCGTGCGCTATCCGCAGTCACCGTCATGTCGATCTTAAAATCTTCCTGCGCTGCCAACCGTTTTAGATTCTCAGCAATAGGTTTCCAAATACCCACAGGGATCGCATCGGTCAATGGCCAGTAGCAATGGAGCCCACCGCCTGAACTGACGATCCAAGGCCGCCCTATTTCATCAAGGCCAGTTTTTTGCAAGAAAGAATCGAGCGCCATCGCCGCGTCTTTCTTTGTGTCATAGCCATCCAAATCAACGAAGAACGCCTTGATGTACTCAGCTTCCTCTGCCTTGCGCGTGCTCTTGAACGTGGACACGGCGAAGAAGATGTCGTACTTATGGTTGTTCCACTCGTCGATTTGAGGCTGAAGTTCCTCCAACGTATCAGCGTATACGTGTTGTTTGTGGTTGAGTTCTACCACGCAGTATTTTCCCAAACCTGCGGACGGCAAAACCACCGCTAGAAATTCAAGCGGAGTCATGTGTATCCTCGGTTCAGAAAAGTTCTAGCTGTTTTGGATCTTTTGGGGGAAACGTGTCTTCAGGGCTAAGTGCCATGAAACGGCGCAGTAGTTCCTTCTGCCAGTCAACAGGCAAATTTTGATGCGAGTCGATCAACATTGCACCATACTTAATAAGTTCTGCGTTGGTTAAGTTTCTAGGTTGAATGTCTTGCATACATCTCTCCAAGCCACGTCCGCATTTGGGGACGCTTGCAATATTTTAATGAGCGCTTTAACCGCAGGACGGTAAGCAACGAAAACCTCTCCACCACCAAACCAGTTGTAGACAGACTGGCGCGTTGCGCCAGTTGCCTTTGCTATCTTGGTAACTGGGAAGTCATGGTGAACGGCCCACCGTCCGAGTTGGTTGCCCAACGTCTTAGGTGCGACCTTCACGCTTTGAATGACTTGCGTGGAGTATCCCATTACTCGTCATCCCAATCGTCAACCATGTCTGCAAGTGCGGCTTTCGCTTTGGGTACGGCAGTTGGCTTCTTCTCCTCTTTGCGAACCACTGGCTCCTCGTCCTCCTGCGCCACAGGTGCGACTACTTTCTTGGGCTTGGTTCCGGGGATGCTAGCGGGTGCAGGAGCGGCAACGGCTTGCTCAGCTTTAGCGGCAGTCATTGTGATCGCGTTCTTGGCGTCTTCTGTATCGCCTTGGCGAATTGCAATTTCATGCTCGTCATCTGTTAAGTAACGCACTGCTGAGAAGAATAACTTGGGAGACTCAGACTTGGTATCGAACTTCATGCGTGTCACCACATCAGAGGGATCAATACTTTGTGCGGCCAACCAACGTGCGTATGCTTGCAATGGGCGCTTGTTGTCGCCTTCGTCTTTACCAAAGATAGACTTTGATGGAACTGGCAACTGCATCACATCGCCTTCAATGTCGTTCGCCAAGA
>Ga0316219_1004139_pt1 | contig 11145 bp, 14 predicted proteins | sample TBH18003PmetaG_FD_203635 | JGI IMG/M metagenome (GOLD analysis project Ga0316219, IMG submission 203635) | Freshwater microbial communities from Trout Bog Lake, Wisconsin, USA - TBH18003P | ecosystem: Environmental > Aquatic > Freshwater > Lake > Hypolimnion/Profundal zone | place: USA... | reverse complement strand
GATACGCATTTCCACGGGTTCATTCCCGTGGCCCCATTGAAGCGATCCAGCGTTGCGAGGTTGTCTATTGCTTGCTCGCATTTCCACGGGTTCATTCCCGTGGCCCCATTGAAGCGCTCTCAGGACCACGTAGCCGGACACCTCGGTAAGATTTCCACGGGTTCATTCCCGTGGCCCCATTGAAGCGATCAGAAGCGTTATGCCCGTGCCTATCGCGAGAAATTTCCACGGGTTCATTCCCGTGGCCCCATTGAAGCAGTCCGCAACAGCAGCCGTTCAGGAGTATGCAACGAGATTTCCACGGGTTCATTCCCGTGGCCCCATTGAAGCCGGCAGCGTCTACGCGACCTCGTTCTATGGCGATGGAATTTCCACGGGTTCATTCCCGTGGCCCCATTGAAGCAGGAACTGTCGCGGTAGGGACCTACGAAATAAACGTGATTTCCACGGGTTCATTCCCGTGGCCCCATTGAAGCAACCGGTGAGAAGACATGCAATCGGCTGGCTCGCGCATTTCCACGGGTTCATTCCCGTGGCCCCATTGAAGCCTGTCCGTTTCCTGTATTGAGTGATGGATCACAAGTCATTTCCACGGGTTCATTCCCGTGGCCCCATTGAAGCCAGCCTCCGTAACGATGGAGCATTCCATGCTGGCGAACATTTCCACGGGTTCATTCCCGTGGCCCCATTGAAGCATCTCCGAAAGGAAGGGGGGAAAGAATCAGGCTTGCATTTCCACGGGTTCATTCCCGTGGCCCCATTGAAGCCATGCGCTCCCAAAGCTTGGTAGTATCGGGAGTCAGATTTCCACGGGTTCATTCCCGTGGCCCCATTGAAGCCGATTGATGCGCCGGTAAACAGCATCAAGGCATCCAATTTCCACGGGTTCATTCCCGTGGCCCCATTGAAGCATAGTTGCGCAACATGTCCTTCATCGCATACCAGATATTTCCACGGGTTCATTCCCGTGGCCCCATTGAAGCTTCACGGTGGGGGGTTCCCCAATATTTACCTACGCAGATTTCCACGGGTTCATTCCCGTGGCCCCATTGAAGCGTTAGAGACGGCGATCGGAACATTTTCGCCGAGCACGCATTTCCACGGGTTCATTCCCGTGGCCCCATTGAAGCATTCGAGCCCGTGTTGATGAGAGCCGCCCATCCGTAATTTCCACGGGTTCATTCCCGTGGCCCCATTGAAGCTCATGGGGTTAGGCGGATTTGGATTTGAGGGCGGCGGAATTTCCACGGGTTCATTCCCGTGGCCCCATTGAAGCCTCCATCTGGGGGGCGAGCATGCGTAGGAACTCCTGCCATTTCCACGGGTTCATTCCCGTGGCCCCATTGAAGCATCCTTCACTCTTCTTTTCGCCGGACTTCGTTCCTGCTAATTTCCACGGGTTCATTCCCGTGGCCCCATTGAAGCGAAGACTTGGCGCCGTCCAGGGAAATGTTTCAGGCTCATTTCCACGGGTTCATTCCCGTGGCCCCATTGAAGCAGAATCTCTGTCACCCAAGATTCAAGTTTTCTTCCGATTTCCACGGGTTCATTCCCGTGGCCCCATTGAAGCCCGGAATGTGTACGACGTGCCGGCGTTCGGGGCTGTGGATTTCCACGGGTTCATTCCCGTGGCCCCATTGAAGCACCGGGAAGCACGCCTCGACTTCCACGTAATACAACGATTTCCACGGGTTCATTCCCGTGGCCCCATTGAAGCTGATTGTGCGCAGAGGCATCCAGCGCCGTCTTTCGGATTTCCACGGGTTCATTCCCGTGGCCCCATTGAAGCTGTTCGGTGATTTGCTCATGCGATTCTCAGGGCATCATTTCCACGGGTTCATTCCCGTGGCCCCATTGAAGCTATGGATGCGCTTGCCGTTTGCGTCGCGGGGGGTGAATTTCCACGGGTTCATTCCCGTGGCCCCATTGAAGCGCGAGCAGTTCCGCGACGTGGAGAGAAACCGAATACGAGATTTCCACGGGTTCATTCCCGTGGCCCCATTGAAGCTGCACGGCCAACGGTGAGACGACAGTGGGCAGGCACATTTCCACGGGTTCATTCCCGTGGCCCCATTGAAGCATGGATGAACCTGGAGGGTTTTCTATGACTACCTCGGGGTATTTCCACGGGTTCATTCCCGTGGCCCCATTGAAGCTTGGTTGGGCGGTCCGCTTGCGCCATCCGACCGGGTGATTTCCACGGGTTCATTCCCGTGGCCCCATTGAAGCGCCGTGGAACGGACCGTCGACAAAATGCACCTCAGATTTCCACGGGTTCATTCCCGTGGCCCCATTGAAGCACGCTGTAAAAGGTTGAGAGTTCGGAGAGCTTGGCATTTCCACGGGTTCATTCCCGTGGCCCCATTGAAGCACGTACGGGGCAAAGGACATCAGCCAGGAGGCGATGAAATTTCCACGGGTTCATTCCCGTGGCCCCATTGAAGCGAGTCTCGCTTGCGGGAGTTCTACGCCGGCTATTCGATTTCCACGGGTTCATTCCCGTGGCCCCATTGAAGCTGCTTTTCCGTCGGCCTTGTGCCGCGCAGGTTACGGATTTCCACGGGTTCATTCCCGTGGCCCCATTGAAGCACCTCTCGCTCCTGCCTTCTCCGGGACAAGCTTCGAATTTCCACGGGTTCATTCCCGTGGCCCCATTGAAGCATATAGAACCAGTTGATGTAATTGTATATGTTGTTGATTTCCACGGGTTCATTCCCGTGGCCCCATTGAAGCAGCTAGTTGTTCTGTATCCATTCCAGCTTTAGCTGCCAATTTCCACGGGTTCATTCCCGTGGCCCCATTGAAGCGATACCTCTATTCGGCATTGGTGTTGTTATGTTATTAGATTTCCACGGGTTCATTCCCGTGGCCCCATTGAAGCTTCCCGACCTGGTCCTTTTCCACCCGCGCGATCCGCAATTTCCACGGGTTCATTCCCGTGGCCCCATTGAAGCCCGACGCGCTGGGGAGAGGCGTCGTCAGCGGCGCGGAATTTCCACGGGTTCATTCCCGTGGCCCCATTGAAGCAAGCAGCTCGGGGCTGCTGTTATCTGTTAAGTGCTGATTTCCACGGGTTCATTCCCGTGGCCCCATTGAAGCCCGCGGTCCCCGTGCGTTTCGCCAGCTCCCGCAAGCACATTTCCACGGGTTCATTCCCGTGGCCCCATTGAAGCCACCCGGCCTTCTGGAACACCGCCAGCGTTGCCGCCAATTTCCACGGGTTCATTCCCGTGGCCCCATTGAAGCCGCCAGCGGATAGCGCGTGCGTTTCCCGCTCAAGGCAGATTTCCACGGGTTCATTCCCGTGGCCCCATTGAAGCTTGGTGACTGTTAGCGGGACGGTTGGCTCGGCGCCTGATTTCCACGGGTTCATTCCCGTGGCCCCATTGAAGCTTCGACGTTTTCGAGGATCATCCCCATTGGGGCGACAGATTTCCACGGGTTCATTCCCGTGGCCCCATTGAAGCTGGGTGCCGAATGAGCCGTTTGACGGGACGGCCCAGAAATTTCCACGGGTTCATTCCCGTGGCCCCATTGAAGCTTATCTTCCTTGCAAGCCTCTTGCAAGCCCGGCTCGTATTTCCACGGGTTCATTCCCGTGGCCCCATTGAAGCGCAAAAACGTTCTGGGTGTTGCGATTGCTGGCCTCAAATTTCCACGGGTTCATTCCCGTGGCCCCATTGAAGCTGGACGGCTACAGCAAGCGGGATCTTGGACGCGGCAACATTTCCACGGGTTCATTCCCGTGGCCCCATTGAAGCACCGCCCGTGCCGCGCGCTCCGAACGCCAGCCCAAGCATTTCCACGGGTTCATTCCCGTGGCCCCATTGAAGCTCGCCAAAGTCTTCGATCTTCGAAGGGGCAGAAGCATTTCCACGGGTTCATTCCCGTGGCCCCATTGAAGCTGATCGAAGAACCCTCAGACTTACACGATCACGGAACATTTCCACGGGTTCATTCCCGTGGCCCCATTGAAGCCGAAATACGTTTCGGCATTCCAAGACCTTGAAGACGCATTTCCACGGGTTCATTCCCGTGGCCCCATTGAAGCCCCGCTTCCAGCCTGACCGACCCAAGCCCGTCCGACCCTATTTCCACGGGTTCATTCCCGTGGCCCCATTGAAGCGCATATGCGTTTTATGCGCGTGGCGGAAGAGCCTGGTTATTTCCACGGGTTCATTCCCGTGGCCCCATTGAAGCGCCTATGACTCAATCAGGCTTGACAGCGAAAGCTCGGCGATTTCCACGGGTTCATTCCCGTGGCCCCATTGAAGCAATATTGTAGTGGCAGATGCAGGACCGGGCGAACTTGAATTTCCACGGGTTCATTCCCGTGGCCCCATTGAAGCCATGCTTCCACGTTCTTGCATCCGCTCATTCGTCCCATTTCCACGGGTTCATTCCCGTGGCCCCATTGAAGCTGCATCTCGGGTTCGAGCGCCGCGCGCCCGATCACCCATTTCCACGGGTTCATTCCCGTGGCCCCATTGAAGCTTGTTTTTTCCTCTTCGCGAGCGGGGAAACCGGCGTGTGATTTCCACGGGTTCATTCCCGTGGCCCCATTGAAGCGGTTCGGTGCGGTCCATCCGTGAAGCGCTCGGCGGATTTCCACGGGTTCATTCCCGTGGCCCCATTGAAGCAGACGTTCCCGGATGACTATAAGTTCTCCCGTCCAATTTCCACGGGTTCATTCCCGTGGCCCCATTGAAGCTAGTATATATGTATTATGTTTCTTACCTACGTCTTCATTTCCACGGGTTCATTCCCGTGGCCCCATTGAAGCAGGAACTGTCGCGGTAGGGACCTACGAAATAAACGTGATTTCCACGGGTTCATTCCCGTGGCCCCATTGAAGCTCGGCTGAAAACATATTCAGCCATCGTCCAAAGCCAAATTTCCACGGGTTCATTCCCGTGGCCCCATTGAAGCCACGGGCTACTCGCAAGCCGAGCGGCAAGTCCCATCGATTTCCACGGGTTCATTCCCGTGGCCCCATTGAAGCCGGCTCAACGATCTTGTAGCCCTTCCCGTAGCCGTAGGATTTCCACGGGTTCATTCCCGTGGCCCCATTGAAGCAGGTCCGATGTCGTGAACGTGTTTAACGGGTCGAACACATTTCCACGGGTTCATTCCCGTGGCCCCATTGAAGCCAGTCATTCAGACATGGTGGACACGATGGCGGTCGTATTTCCACGGGTTCATTCCCGTGGCCCCATTGAAGCATGTCATTGGCGATGCGATCGCCCAAGGCCTGCTTCATTTCCACGGGTTCATTCCCGTGGCCCCATTGAAGCATGCAATCTGCTACGCCACCGGTGTAGCAGCGCTCGAAGGATTTCCACGGGTTCATTCCCGTGGCCCCATTGAAGCGGATTGGTCGAGTTGGCTCATTATCTTGTCCATAGCATTTCCACGGGTTCATTCCCGTGGCCCCATTGAAGCCCGGATGAAGGGACTTAATCGCCTCTCCGCAAGCATGATTTCCACGGGTTCATTCCCGTGGCCCCATTGAAGCGCTTCTCGCTCTTGAACCCGGAGAGCGAAGGAACGAATTTCCACGGGTTCATTCCCGTGGCCCCATTGAAGCTAATGAAACTGAATCTCAAGGAGCTATTTAAGGTCATATTTCCACGGGTTCATTCCCGTGGCCCCATTGAAGCCACGATTTCAAGTGCCGCTATTGCGGGACTCGCCAACAAATTTCCACGGGTTCATTCCCGTGGCCCCATTGAAGCACGCCGGCGCTGGCAATCCTCGTCTGCAAATTCTGATTTCCACGGGTTCATTCCCGTGGCCCCATTGAAGCATCGACCGCGCTCCCGCAGTGCGCATGAAAACAAATTTCCACGGGTTCATTCCCGTGGCCCCATTGAAGCTTCGACCTGTGCGCCGGTCGTGCCAGTATCGACGGAATTTCCACGGGTTCATTCCCGTGGCCCCATTGAAGCGCCGCGGATTCGTCCAAGGTGGGCGGTGCTGGCGTATTTCCACGGGTTCATTCCCGTGGCCCCATTGAAGCCGCGAGCCTGTGGGCTTGCTTGGGTTGCTAGAACGTATTTCCACGGGTTCATTCCCGTGGCCCCATTGAAGCCTCCATGATCTTCATCGCTGTCGTGAACAATGGCGGAAATTTCCACGGGTTCATTCCCGTGGCCCCATTGAAGCCTGTAAACGCGGTTGCCGACACGGCCTCGTTTTCGCCGATTTCCACGGGTTCATTCCCGTGGCCCCATTGAAGCGATATTGGTTTGGTTTGGTTTGGTTTGGTTTGATGGTATTTCCACGGGTTCATTCCCGTGGCCCCATTGAAGCATTAAATCGGGTGACTTGCCTAATCTCGCCACTGTTATTTCCACGGGTTCATTCCCGTGGCCCCATTGAAGCCGATGCACAGGAGTTTCAAGAGGCTGTTGGCAACGTATTTCCACGGGTTCATTCCCGTGGCCCCATTGAAGCAATGAAGTCAAGTTGCACCCAGGGCGACCAGCCACCATTTCCACGGGTTCATTCCCGTGGCCCCATTGAAGCACGGCACCGGCGCTTACCGCGGTGTCCGGCTCCGTGATTTCCACGGGTTCATTCCCGTGGCCCCATTGAAGCACCGCGACAAGGCGGGAAACCCTCTCACATCCGAATTTCCACGGGTTCATTCCCGTGGCCCCATTGAAGCCACCAGCAAACGGATATCGCCCTTGAACATCGTTGCGATTTCCACGGGTTCATTCCCGTGGCCCCATTGAAGCCACAGGTGCGCCCACTGTGCGCCCTCGGCGGGGGCGATTTCCACGGGTTCATTCCCGTGGCCCCATTGAAGCGAAAATGCCTGGACGGTGACGCCATGCCTCTTTGCAAATTTCCACGGGTTCATTCCCGTGGCCCCATTGAAGCTGGCTTGCCCGGCAAAAACGCAGGCGCAAAATTTAGCATTTCCACGGGTTCATTCCCGTGGCCCCATTGAAGCTGGGCTGTTGGTGGAGCGAACCAGTTCAGCCATCTTATTTCCACGGGTTCATTCCCGTGGCCCCATTGAAGCGCGTTGCGGAAAAGCCGGGCACAGTGTTGACTGGGATTTCCACGGGTTCATTCCCGTGGCCCCATTGAAGCAGCTTTAATGCTTACGCATGCAGCCACATAAGCTGATTTCCACGGGTTCATTCCCGTGGCCCCATTGAAGCCCGGATGCTCGCGAAAGACTTTTCCGATCAATCGGATTTCCACGGGTTCATTCCCGTGGCCCCATTGAAGCATAAGCGCCGGTGCCGTCAATGTGGCATTCTCGCTCAGATTTCCACGGGTTCATTCCCGTGGCCCCATTGAAGCTAGTTCGGCGTGGATTCGGTTTGCACGTTCACGATATATTTCCACGGGTTCATTCCCGTGGCCCCATTGAAGCTACTCCCATTCCAGAGTGACAGACAACCGCGCCGGGGAATTTCCACGGGTTCATTCCCGTGGCCCCATTGAAGCTGCGCCCGCAGCCGTAAACGCACCCATCACGTAGGCATTTCCACGGGTTCATTCCCGTGGCCCCATTGAAGCTGCGATTGCCTGAACCGGATTCCATCAACACAGGCGCGATTTCCACGGGTTCATTCCCGTGGCCCCATTGAAGCCACTCCACCGTGGCGTCCATGGACCGCGAAACGACGAATTTCCACGGGTTCATTCCCGTGGCCCCATTGAAGCTCTACCAAGTTCATCGCTCAAGTGTATGGGCAGGACATTTCCACGGGTTCATTCCCGTGGCCCCATTGAAGCACGATATGCTATGCGTGCGGCTTTTGATTTCATGCCTATTTCCACGGGTTCATTCCCGTGGCCCCATTGAAGCTTCGGCTGAAAGCGTTTCGTCCGGATTCCAAGCACGCACATTTCCACGGGTTCATTCCCGTGGCCCCATTGAAGCTTTTCGGGGTCCAACCCGATTGGCGTTGCTGACAGGATTTCCACGGGTTCATTCCCGTGGCCCCATTGAAGCGCGAGTGGCCCGACGCGTGCCTGTTCGCCGTTTTCGAGATTTCCACGGGTTCATTCCCGTGGCCCCATTGAAGCCAGAGTGGTTGCAGCGGCTTCACCGGTCACCTTGGAAGATTTCCACGGGTTCATTCCCGTGGCCCCATTGAAGCGGCATTAACTTGGTCCGCACAGCACAAGCGATTGCAGATTTCCACGGGTTCATTCCCGTGGCCCCATTGAAGCGGATCGGACAGGAGGGACGCGAGGGCGGTATATCGCATTTCCACGGGTTCATTCCCGTGGCCCCATTGAAGCACTGCTGCTGCCTCTGCGATTATCTCCGCCAGTTCGTGATTTCCACGGGTTCATTCCCGTGGCCCCATTGAAGCACCACTCATTGACGGGGAAAGCGGGCGCACAGAAAGCATTTCCACGGGTTCATTCCCGTGGCCCCATTGAAGCACGATTTCAAGTGCCGCTATTGCGGGACTCGCCAAATTTCCACGGGTTCATTCCCGTGGCCCCATTGAAGCGCGTCGATAACGATTCGGCTCTTTGGCCGGTAAACCGATTTCCACGGGTTCATTCCCGTGGCCCCATTGAAGCGCTCTGTTTCTCGTTCGGCGTTCCCCTGGTGATCTTAATTTCCACGGGTTCATTCCCGTGGCCCCATTGAAGCGAGGGCCGCATCCTACGTGGGCAGCGGCGCATCCTATGATTTCCACGGGTTCATTCCCGTGGCCCCATTGAAGCGCTTCGGGTTTGCTGAACAAGTAGTCATCAGGGAAGGATTTCCACGGGTTCATTCCCGTGGCCCCATTGAAGCTTCGGTCGGGGTCAGCTTGCGAACGTCCGAAAGCTGATTTCCACGGGTTCATTCCCGTGGCCCCATTGAAGCGATTGCTGCCAGGGGCGGGAACGATGAACTCTCCAAATTTCCACGGGTTCATTCCCGTGGCCCCATTGAAGCTCTTTCTCCCGAGGGTGAAGACACCCGAGAGCCAAATTTCCACGGGTTCATTCCCGTGGCCCCATTGAAGCCGCAACTAGCATTAGAAAGGTGGTGATGCCCATGTTATTTCCACGGGTTCATTCCCGTGGCCCCATTGAAGCCTAGCACTAGAGAAAACCGCCGTCAAAGACTTTTCAGATTTCCACGGGTTCATTCCCGTGGCCCCATTGAAGCCTGTCGCTAGTTGGTAAATAAATAGCGACAGCCAAACGGATTTCCACGGGTTCATTCCCGTGGCCCCATTGAAGCACAAGCCTGGCTCACGTCCCCGCCAGATTCCAACGCTGATTTCCACGGGTTCATTCCCGTGGCCCCATTGAAGCAGCGGTCAGCTTAGTGACCTGTTCCGTTGATGCAGTCAATTTCCACGGGTTCATTCCCGTGGCCCCATTGAAGCGCATCGTTGCAGGATGAAGGGACTTAATCGACTCTCATTTCCACGGGTTCATTCCCGTGGCCCCATTGAAGCAGAGCAGGCGAAACGGAAGCTTCCTCTCGATGCGTTGATTTCAACGGGTTCATTCCCGTGGCCCCATTGAAGCTATAGTGCAGTCTACTATCAAGATGGAGCGGAATTCATTTCCACGGGTTCATTCCCGTGGCCCCATTGAAGCGCTGCAATTCCCGAGGCTATTGCAATGGCCGCTCGCGATTTCCACGGGTTCATTCCCGTGGCCCCATTGAAGCGTCTGCCAGAGGGAAGGCGCCTTGCCTCTCCTGAATTTCCACGGGTTCATTCCCGTGGCCCCATTGAAGCCAAGTAGAGCTTCGGTCCGTTGGTCACTTGGAGCGACATTTCCACGGGTTCATTCCCGTGGCCCCATTGAAGCTCCTGCCGCCATTCCTTCACGGAGCGCGGTATCGTCATTTCCACGGGTTCATTCCCGTGGCCCCATTGAAGCTAGAAATCAGGATGCGCAAATGTCCACGGTCGGACGAATTTCCACGGGTTCATTCCCGTGGCCCCATTGAAGCTCTGTCTGAATAGCCTCTTGTGGAACATTTTCACTCAAATTTCCACGGGTTCATTCCCGTGGCCCCATTGAAGCGACATCCCCCCGTCCCGAGGGATGAAATCAAAAGCGGATTTCCACGGGTTCATTCCCGTGGCCCCATTGAAGCTCGCCCCTGGCTCATTCTACAGACGGAAAACAGCAAATTTCCACGGGTTCATTCCCGTGGCCCCATTGAAGCTGCAATCAGTTCGTTGATGGTCTTCATTCCTCAGATTATTTCCACGGGTTCATTCCCGTGGCCCCATTGAAGCATTGTGATTGTCGCTGCTGTGCAAGCAAGCAAGACCTTATTTCCACGGGTTCATTCCCGTGGCCCCATTGAAGCCCGCATGTGATAAGCAGTTTCGTTGCGTCCTCTGGATTTCCACGGGTTCATTCCCGTGGCCCCATTGAAGCTTCCAGTAGGTTCCGGCGAATTCCTGCATGGCCAAAATTTCCACGGGTTCATTCCCGTGGCCCCATTGAAGCTTGGCGTCCTGGTTTGCTGTGGTAGCCTGTGCGCGGATATTTCCACGGGTTCATTCCCGTGGCCCCATTGAAGCATTTGTTTGGTGACGCGTGGTGGATTGCAAAGGAGAGATTTCCACGGGTTCATTCCCGTGGCCCCATTGAAGCTATGTTCCTTCTTGATGATCGCGGATGACCAGTGCGATTTCCACGGGTTCATTCCCGTGGCCCCATTGAAGCTCTTGTCTTGCACCGCGGCTTTGTGATCCATCGCCTTATTTCCACGGGTTCATTCCCGTGGCCCCATTGAAGCTATTCAGCGACACACTTCAGGAGGTTTCGCAATGAACATTTCCACGGGTTCATTCCCGTGGCCCCATTGAAGCGTAAGCGCCGGTGCCGTCAATGTGGCATTCTCGCTCATTTCCACGGGTTCATTCCCGTGGCCCCATTGAAGCTGCATTTCTGCCATGTGCTTGGCAAGTTCATCCGCTTATTTCCACGGGTTCATTCCCGTGGCCCCATTGAAGCATCCTGAGCCTTTCTGAGCCGTCCTGAGCTCTCCTGAGATTTCCACGGGTTCATTCCCGTGGCCCCATTGAAGCGCGAGTGGCCCGATGCGTGCTTGTTCGCAGTTTACGATTTCCACGGGTTCATTCCCGTGGCCCCATTGAAGCTGAGATTTTTAGCTCTTTTGCAATAAGCGATACGCAT
>Ga0316219_1004135_pt1 | contig 11150 bp, 11 predicted proteins | sample TBH18003PmetaG_FD_203635 | JGI IMG/M metagenome (GOLD analysis project Ga0316219, IMG submission 203635) | Freshwater microbial communities from Trout Bog Lake, Wisconsin, USA - TBH18003P | ecosystem: Environmental > Aquatic > Freshwater > Lake > Hypolimnion/Profundal zone | place: USA... | reverse complement strand
CTCAGTCCGAACGAGTCTCCATAGCGCTTGACGATCATGAACAGCGCCGCGCCGCCGGTGGCCATCACGGCCGCTTCGCCGGCGGCCACCCACGCGGCGCTCACCCAGTATGGCAGGTGCTGCAGCAGCGCGAGCTCGGCCGCCACGCCCAGCCCGTTGACGACGACCGGCACGGCGAGCGCCCACCAGTGCGGGCCGATCCTGTACATCGCCAGCGCCGCGACGAGCGTGAGCAGCGAGCCGAAGAGTACGTCGGCGGGCCCGAGGCTGCTGTTGACATTACCGAGGGCCGTCCCGACCGCCAGCCCCACGACGGCGGCGGGGTCGACGCAGGCGAACACGAGCAGCGCCTCCGAGAGGCGGAACTGCACCTGGCCGTAGGCGAGCGCGTTGAGGCCGGGCGCGAGCGTGAGCGCGGCATAGAGCGCGGCATAGATCGCCGCGCGCGCCACGAAGCGGCTGTTCAAGGGGCGACGAGGCCGTTCAGCGTGTCGAGCGGCAGCGGGCGCACGCGCGTGAGCGGCATCTGCAGGAAGCGGGCGCCGACGGTGCGGAACGCCTCGACGTCGCCCGTGGTGTAGAAGCGGTACGAGCCCACGCGGTCCTCGGTGCGCGCGATGCCCTGGCGCACGAGCGTGTCCTCGACCTCGCGCGCGATCTCGGCGGCGGGATTGACGAGCGTCACGTCGCGCCCGAAGAAGCGCTGCAACATCGGCGCGATGAGCGGGTAGTGCGTGCAGCCGAGGATGACCACGTCCGGGCGCTTCGCCTTGAGCGGCTCAGAGAAGCCGCGCACAGCGTCGGCGAGCGCCTGGCTCGCCACGTCGCCCTCCTCGATGAACGAGACGAGGCCGGGCGCCGCCTGCTGGTACACCTCGGCGCCCCCGTCGAGGCTGTGGATGGCGCGCGGGTAGGCGCCGCTCGAGACCGTCGCCTCCGTGGCGAGCACGCCGATGCGCCGGTACCGCGACGTCTGCACGGCGGCGCGCGCGCCCGGCATGATCACGCCCACGATCGGCGTCGTGAACCGCTCCTGCAGCAACTGCAGGGCCGCCGACGTGGCCGAGTAGCAAGCCACGATCACGAGCTTGACCGGCACGGTCTCGAGGAAGGCGGTGAGCTGCCGCGCGTAGAGCTCGAGCTCCTCGCGCGACTTCTCGCCGTAGGGGAAGCGTGCCGTGTCGCCGACGTAGGCGAAGTTCTCGCTCGGCAGCCGCACCAGGCACTCGTGCAGCACGGTGAGACCGCCCATCCCGGAGTCGAACATGCCGATGGGCAGCGAGGCGACGTCGTCGGTGTGAGTGGAGGAGTCGGTCATGGGTGGTGGCGCCGGCCAGGCGCCCCGGTAGTATCCCCCACTCTCGGCGACAGTGTCCAGACGGGCGCCGAGGCGCGCGCGGCGGCGCCCTGCGGCTCGTGCGCCGCCGTCCTCCCCGCGCATCCGCGGCGGCGCCCACTGTTGCCCGCTCTGTACACGCCATTGGCGGCCAGATGGGCGCCAGCGATAAAGCGTGCCGTCGCCCGGTCCGATAGGGACAGTGAGAGGAGGAGCCCCGAGGGACGGGGCGAGCGACATGGCCGAAGCAGACGACTTCAACACCGAGCTATTCATCTTCCCGGATGGGACCGCCGTGGAGATCATCGTCGTCGACACGCAGCGCGTGACGGCCGCGTCGCGCGCCGGCTCCGGCCGCACCTCGGCGTCCGCATCGCCCCAAGGCGAGGCCCCCGCCGCCGACAGAAGCGCCGGCCGCGAGCTCACCGTCGTGCCGTCGCCGGCAGAGCCCGAAAAGAACGCGAACGTCTGCCCGGTCTGCGGCAGCTCCCTCGTCTACCCGATCGACTGGACGCGCCAGGACGAGGCCGCCTGGAGCCTCACGCTGCGCTGCCCCGAGTGCGAGACGCATCGCCACGTGCTTCTGGACCGCGGCGGCGTCGAGCAGTTCAACCGCGAGCTCTATCTGGGAGCCCAGGCGGTCGCGCGCGAGGCGGACCGCATGTGCCGCAGCAACTTCGAAGAGGAGTCGGCGAGGCTCGTCGAGGCCCTGGAACTGGACCTCATCCTGCCGATGGACTTCTAGCAGCCGCCCGGCTGCCTGTGTTCGCGAGCCACACCCCCAGCACGACGACGACCGCTGCCGCTGCTTGGGCTCCGGTGAAACGCTCGCCGAGCACGAGGAAGGCGAAGCCCACGCCCACGATCGGCGTGAGGTTGATGAACACGCTCAGCCTGCTCGCCTCGATGAAGCGGAACGCGTAGTTGAGCAGCAGGTAGGCGATCACCGAGCACATCACCGTGAGGAACAGCACGCCGCCCACGGCGTCGGGAGTCGGGCGGCGCACGCCCACGAGGGCAGCCTCCACGAGCGCCAGCGGCAGCATGAAGGCCGCCCCGAACAGGTTCTGATAGGCCGTCACGGAGAGCGCGGAGCGCTCGAGCAGCAGGCTCCGCGCCATGATGCTGTAGACCGCGGCAGAGAGCGAGGCGGCGAGAACCAGCAGGTCGCCGCCGACGCTGCCGCCCGAGCTCTGCCCGCCGAAGCTCACGAGCGCGACGATGCCGGCGAACGAGAGCGCGACACCGGCCCACTGCCGCGCCGCCATCGGCTCGTGCAGCGTGAACACGTTGAGCACCGCCACGAAGATCGGGATCGTGGCGATGAGGATCGCCGCCTGAGAGGCGCTCGTGCGGGCGATCCCCGTGTTCTCGAAGCAGAAGTAGACCGTCAGGGAGACGAAGCCCATCAAGGCCAGACGGCCGAGGTCGCGCCGCGTGACGGGCTCGCGCTCGCGGCGCAGGCGCAGCAGCACCCAGAGGATGGCGCCGGCGAGCGCGAAGCGCAGCAGCGCCACGAGCAGCGGCTCGAAGCCGCGCAGCGCGTACTTGGTGGCCACGAAGGACATGCCGAAGGCGAACGGCATGCCGATGGCGGCGGCGTACGCGGAGGCGGGTGGTCGCGGCTGCATGCGGCAAGCCTATCTCAGGGTCTCGAGCCGCCTTGTCGTCGGGGGCGGCGAGCAGCCGCCCGATCGGCTACTCGTTGGGGTACGCGTCGATGAGCTTCTCGAGCGACGTCGTCTTGGCCTCGGTCCAGCCCGGCGGCGACAGGACCGAGGCCCAGGCGGCGACGATCATGTTGGCGTAGTTGTGGCCGTGCCCGTTGGGCGGCAGCGTCCCGACGAACTGGTCGACCGAGACCTGTGCAAAGGTGACGACCGGGAACCAGCGCATCGACGGCGAGACATCGGGCCCGCGGGGCTCCTTGAGCCAGTCGGGCTCGTGCAGGAACAGCTTCGGGCTCCACCAGACGACCGGGTCAGAGGCATGCTGCAGGTACAGCACGCGCGGCTCGCTCCAAGTGGCCGCGGGCCGGCCGAGATCGGAGGCCGAGGCGGCGAAGCGGACCGTCGCCCCGTCTCCGTAGATCGGCAGCCACTCGGGGCTCGAAGCGTCGCGATGCGCGGTGACGTCGCTCCAGAGCTCTGTGTCATTGGGCGTGCCGAGGAAGAGGGCGCCGGCGGTCGTCGCCTTGAGATCGGTCACGCTGCCGAAGGCTGCCTGCCCGCCGAAGGAGCCGAGGCTGAGGCCGTAGGCGATCAGCCTCGGCCGCGTCGCCGCCGGCAGTTCCGACCAGCGGTCCCAGACGGTCTCGAACAGCACCTTGCCGGCCTCCGTGGCGCGCGACTTGTCGACGAGCTGACTGATCCAGCTCGGAAGGAACGAGTACTGCATCGAGGCGATGGCAGTGTCGCCGTTGTACTCGTACTCCAGTGAGTCGACCGACTGCGGCTCGAGCCAGCCGGTCCCCGTCGGCGTCGCCACCACGAGCACGGCGCGCGACCAGGCGCCGGTGCGGTCGAGCTCCTTGACCACGAGGTCGGCCTGGGCCTGGTCGCTCGACGCGCTGTCGAGGCCGGCGTAGACCCGGATCGGCTCCTTGGCCGGCGTGCCGTTGAAGGAGCTCAGCTCGGCCTGGGTGGGCCCGCGGCCGACGAAGCTGCGGCCCTGCTTGCCGAGCGACTGCCACGAGACGAGCGACGCCGAGCTGCCGGAGCGCTCCGGCGACTGCGGCTGCACCGCGCCCGCCGCCGTCCCGTCGTTGGCCGCGCTGTACGTGCTGTCGGAGAAGCTCACGAAGCCGCGCCAGATGACGCCGTTGAACACGAAGACCAGCAGCAGCGCCACCAGCACCCAGCCGATCGCCAGCGCCGCCCGCCAGCGCACCCAGCGGCCGAGCAGGCGGGCGGCCCATACCGCGAGGTCGCGCACGAGACGCGCCAGGCCGACGAGGATCAGCGCGACGATCAGCCCCGCCGCCGCGGCAGCGAGGGTCGTGGCGACTCCCGCCTGCGGCATCTGCACGAGCCGCTCCATCTCGTTGAGCCAGGCGTGCCCCTGGATGACCGCGACGATGAGGACGATGGGGCCGGCGACGGCCAGGGCCAGCCAGGCCCAGCGCACGAGCCGCTTGGGGATCGGCCGCCCGGCGAGCGCCCGGACGACCCACCCGACGAACGCGCCGACGGCGTATCCCGCAGCGGCGCTGACGCCGGTCACCAGGCCCTGGTAGAGCCAAGGCACCGGCAACAGCGACGGCGTGAACGAGAGCCAGAAGAAGACGGCCGCGACGGCCAAGCCGCAGAGGCTGGGGGTGCGCGGATGCCAACGCTTGCGCGTGTCGCCGGTCGCGTCGTTCATGGAATCACTCCTCATCGGATGGCGGCCCCAGCCCTCATCCAATGAGCATAGCAGGGCGCTCTGGAGACGTCAGGAGCGGCCTGCGCCCTCGGGCCGCCGTCAGGTCACGCCGGATCCACTCCGCGGAGTATCTGGGGTCGGCGCCTTCGCCGGAAGCAGGTGGATGAGGTAGTGCTCGGCGTCTGCCAGGAAGCCCAGATCCGCTCCGCCGTCGCCTGTTCATCGTCGCAGAACTCGACCTCGACGGTCATCCCTCATCCAGTCGATCCAGTGCGTCCTGGTTTCGGCAGTGGTCTGTCTGCCTGAGTCCCCGGTCGAGCTTCCGCAGGATCGCCCTCAGGTTCCGCAGGTCTGCGCCGCTGAGCACGCCGAGAAACCCACGCATGCCTGCATCGTGGGCGACGAGTACCGAGCTCAGGAGGAGCTCGCCGGGCTCGGTCAGGGAGAGGTCGTTGCGCCGCCCGGCGGGTTCGCGCCGCACGAGCCCACGCCGCTCCAGGCGCTGGAGATGCTGGGTGACGTTCCCTTTGGTCACCCCGACGCGATCGGCACACGCCTGCTGGCTCGTCCCGGAGTGCTCGCCGATGTCGACGAGGAGATCGAAGGCGCCGTCGCTGAGGCCGGCGGCGTTGACCGGACTCCCGACGTTTCGCCGCCCCTGCTGCGCGAGGCGCACGAGTCGCACCCAGGTAAGAAGGACTTCGTCCCGGCTGCGCGCGGCCAGGAGGTTTGTCATCGCGTCGCTCATGGTAAGAGTTTAGCACTAAACCTTCGTGCCCAAACAAGGAGCCAGCCGTGAAGCAAGTCGCAGTCTTCGGCGCCGGCATCGCCGGCATCACGTTCATCAAGGCGATGACCGCTGCGCCTGCAAAGATCACGCTCGTCGACCCCAAAGACTACGTGGAGGTGCCGTTCGCGAGCCTGCGGGCGCTCACGGACCCCGAAGGCTTCGGGAAGACCGTGAGAGCCCCCATCGCGCAGCAGTTCGGAGTGGACCACATCCAGGCCAAGCTCGCGGAGCTGAGGGCGGGCTCGGCGGTGCTCGACGACGGCCGCGAGGTCGCCTTCGACTACGCCGTCCTCGCGACCGGCTCGACCATCCGCGGCTTCGACGCGCTCAAGGTCGCCGAGCTGAGCACGCAGGCCGAGCGCGAGGCCGACTGGGCGGCGGCGCACGACCGGCTGAGCGCCGCCCGGAACGTCGTGATCGTCGGCGGCGGCCCGATCGGCGTTGAGTTGGCCGGCGAGATCATCGCCGCCTACCCCAGCAAGCGTCTCGTGCTGGTCCACGCCACCGACCGCCTCCTCCCGGCGCTGGGCAAGGGGGCGAGCCGCAAGGCACAGCGGGTGCTCGAGCAGCGCGGGGTGCGCGTGGTACTCGGCCAGAAGGCCACGGCCGAGGCTGACGGCCACTCGGTCCGTCTCACCTCGGGTGAGACCCTGCCGGCAGACGTCGCCTACGTGGCCACAGGCATCGCCATCGACGCCTCCTACCTCAAGTCCTCATTCACGGGAGCTCTCAACGGAGCGGGTCAGGCCAAAGTCGACCGCTACCTGCGCCTGACGGGCAGCGAGAACATCTTCGCCCTCGGTGATATCAACAACGTGCCGGGCATCAAGCTGGGCGCGTTCGCCGCGCGACAAGCCAAGCTCACGGCGAAGAACATCTCCGCGCTCCTCGAGGGCCGTCCGCTCGAAGCCTTCAAGCCGATGACCGGCACCGTCGGGCTGGTCACGCTGGGCAGGAAGGGTGGCATCGTGCAGCTGCCCTTCGCCCGCTTCGATCCCCTCATCGCCATGAAGCAGAAGGACCTGTTCGTCTCGCGCTACCTCACGTGAACCCGGCAGTCTCTCAAGACGACGCCGGAAGTCGATGAACAGGGACCGGGCACCGCCATTCTGGCACGCCCGGATCTCCAGCGAAGCGATAGGGTGTGCGACGGGACGACGGAACGTGCCTTCTTGCAGGCACAACGTCTTCGGCATGACGCGTTGCTGCGCTTCTGCAGACGACTCTCGAACCGTCGCCACGAGCTGAGATCGCGAGCGGCGAACTGCCTTCTACCGACTGCCCCCAGGGATTGCCTTCGCGGAAGGCGCCAAGCCTTGAGCGAGGATGTCGAGCGATGCGGCAGCCGGAGCCGGGAAACCCTGCGGTTCCGGTGAACCACTTCGAGCGGGAAGCCGCGCGCCCAGCGCGCGCTCCGTGCCCCGGGCGAAGGGCAGCGCGACGACGACCGCGGCGGCCTCTGTGGCATCGACGTCGACCCTGATCCTGCCCAGCCCCTGCTCGGCGCGGATGTAGGCCGCGACCGGGGCTGCCGGAGCCGAGAGCTCGAACCCCTCGAGGGCGTTGTCCCGCACGTGCGCCTCGACGCTGCTCGCCAGCTCCGGGTCGGACGACACGGACGCCATGAGCGGCGCCGTGCGCTCCTGAAGAGTGCCGAGCAGCCCGAACAGATACTCCAGATTGTCGCGCACCGTGCCGCTGCCGGCGCGCTCGGGGAACCGCCGCAGTTCTTCGCCCATGCCGGCGATGACGGAGAAGAACACCTCGCGGAACAGGGCATGCTTGTCGGCGAAGTGCCGGTAGATCGTGCCCTCGGCGACGCCGGCCGTGGCGGCGATCTCCCTCGTCGTCGCGCGCGCGAAGCCGCGCTGCACGAAGACCTGGAGCGCGGCGTCCATCAGGGCCTGATGCGTATCGGCGCTTCGCGAACCGGCGGCGGTCATCGGTCCTCCCCCATCCCCTGCGGCAGGCTCATGCCGTGATGTCGCGGCGCTGGAACGTGACCGCGGCGACGGCGAGCGCGGCGAGGGCGTAGGCGGCGCCCAGCAGCAGAGCCGTCGTGAAGGCCATGTCGGTGCGCCCGCCCGAGGAGATGGCCTTGAACGCGGCCCCGGGCAGCCATTTCTGGCCGCTGCCCAGAAGCATGCTGAGCACCCCCTCGAACACCAGCAGATACCCGACCCCGATGGCGATCGAGATGCCGGCGCTGCGCGTCAGGATCCCGATACACAGCCCGACCACGCCCCAGAGCAGGACGCACAGCGTGAGGTGGAAGTAACCGCTGATCATCGTGTGGACCAACTGGGGCTGCCAGGCAGCCGTGGAGACTCCGGCCGACTTGGCGAGGCCTTGGACCATGGGCATGACCATGACCGTCGCGACCAGCGTGGCCGCGCACGTGAACACGACGAGGGCGACGATCTTGCCGCCGAGCAGAAGCAGGCGCCTTGGCTCCGCCTGGACCAGGAGGCGGATCAGCCCGCTCGAGACGTCCGTGGTCGCGGACATCGCCCACACGACGAGCGCGACGATGCCCAGCATGCCGGCGAAGGTCTGCAGGCCGGCGAACATGCCGTCGGGGGCCTCGAGCATCGCTTTCGTGATGTCCTGGGTCCCGGGCAGCGTCGCCGAGCCACTGCCCGCCGTGACGAAGACGACGACCGTCGCCAGGAGGCCGAAGAACGTCATGAGACCGAAGCCGCCGAGAAGCAGCCAGGGGTTGCCGAGGCGCGTCAGCTCGCTGCGGATGACGCGCATCATGTCGACGCCTCCTGCGGCTCACCGGTCATGCGGAGGAAGACGTCCTCGAGGCTGGCGTTTCGAGGTCGCAGCGCGCTCAGCGTCATGCCGGCGTGCGCGGCGGCACGGTTGACGTCGGCTGCCTGGGAGGCTGGAGCGTCGACGAGCACGTCACTCTCCCGCACGGAGACCGTCCAGCCTCGGGACGCGAGAAGCGCGGCGAGGCGAGCCACGTCGGCGACGTGCTCGGGCTCGGCCTCGATACAGCCGCCTGCCCGCGAGACGAGCTCGCTCATCGGTCCGGAGAACAGCAGGTCGCCGTAGCGGATGATCGCCAGCGCATCGCAGGCCGCCTCGATCTCGCTGAGGAGGTGCGAGGAGACGACGACCGTGCGGCCCTCATCGCCGAGACGTCGCAGGAGCCTGCGGATCTCGACGATGCCCGCCGGGTCGAGACCGTTGGTGGGCTCGTCGAGCACGAGGAGTTCAGGATCGGGCAGGAGCGCGGCGGCGATCCCCAGCCTTTGCTTCATGCCGAGTGAGAATCGCTTGGCCGGTTCCTTGCTGCGGTCCAGAAGACCGACGGCCTCGAGGACTTCTTCCACGCGACCGTTGGGGATCCCGCGAAGCCTGGCCAGCGAGCGCAGGTTGGTCCGCGCGGAGAGCGTCGGCACGAATGCAGGGCCCTCGACCAGTGCCCCCACACGCGCCGCGTAGGCCAGCGGGTGCGAGATGGGCGCGCCAAACACAGTGCCCGTGCCGGATGTCGGCTTGATAAGGCCAAGCAGCAGGCGGATCAGGGTCGACTTGCCGGACCCATTCGGCCCCACGAGGCCCACCACGCCTCCACCTGAGATCTCGAGATCGAGGTCGCGCAGCGCTACGACGTCGCCGAACCGTCTCGTGAGCCGCTCGGTGGATATGACGGGCACGCAGGCCTCCTCGCGTGTGTGAGTGAGCGCTCACACACTACATGAGCTACGGAGACTGTCAAGTCGAATCTGCCCAGGAGGGCGGAACCTGCACGTCATCAAGCCGGGAACGGCGACGGTCCACGCTACGCGGGCGCGGTCGATCGCGAACGGCGATCGGGCGGGCGAATGGACAGGGGGAGTCGGTACTGTGCAGGGAGAGCGTTGCGAGAGTGACGACATTGGTGCCCCCGGAAGGATTCGAACCTTCGACCTCGCGCTCCGGAGGCGCGCGCTCTAATCCCCTGAGCTACGAGGGCACGGTTGCGGATTGTAGCAGGTACGACCGTGCGCCGCTGCTCAGACGAGGTGACCGATGGCCTCCGCCAGTTCGATATCGCGCTGTGTGACGCCGCCGGCGCTGTGCGTGCTCAGGTGCAGCGTGACCTTGTTGTAGCGGATGTCGATGTCGGGGTGATGCTGGCGCTCCTCGGCGATCTCGGCGAGGTGCTCGACGAAGCCAACGGAGTGGACGAAGTCGGCGAAGCGGAAGGTGCGCGTGAGCGCTTCGCCGTCGAAGCCCCAGTCGGTGAGCTCGCCCAGTGCCGCCTCGATCTGCTCCTGGTTCAGCGTGTCCATCGGTCCCTCCATGGTCGCGTCCCGCAGGGCACCGCCGGCGACGGCGCCGCTACCGCCTGTCTTCCCCGCGCCCCCTCAGCGCACGCTCCATGTCGCGCTTGGCATCGCGGTCGGCCATGTCGTGGCGCTTGTCGTAGAGCTTCTTGCCGCGCGCCATGCCGATCTCCACCTTGGCGCGTCCGTCCTTGAAGTACACCTTGGTCGGCACCACCGTGTAACCGCGCTCGCGCACGCGGTGGGCGATCTTCTCGATCTCGGAGCGATGCATGAGGAGCTTGCGCGGGCGCAGCGGGTCGTGGTTCCAGATGTTGCCCTGCTCGAAGGGGCTGATGTGGGCGCCGGTGAGGTACAGCTCGGGGGCGTGCTGGGGACCTTTGACCTCCACGTAGCTGTCGCGCAGGTTGAGGCGCCCCTCGCGCAGTGACTTCACCTCCGTGCCCACGAGCACTATGCCGGCCTCGTAGGTGTCGTCGATGAAGTACTCGTGGTAGGCCTTGCGGTTGTCCGCGACCTTCTTGATGCCCTTTTCGCGTGCCATGGGACTAGGGTACCGCATAGCGCGGAGGGGCGACGCGAGCGGCCGCGAGGCGAGCCGGCTAGCGGCGGCGGCAGGCCGCAGGCGCACCACCGCCGCGACGGCCGGACTTCCCGCCCTTGCGGCCGCGGCCGGCCGGAGGCTTGCCGCGGCCACCGAGGTGCAGGGAGGCGCCGCCGACGGAGCCGGTCCCGGCGCCGGCCGGCGCCAGGTCGACGCGCCCGCGCAGGCGGTCGACGCGCTCCACGCGCACCTCGACCGCGTCGCCGAGGCGGAAGCGCTTGCCGGTGGCCTCGCCGATGAGCGCCGTCTCGTGCTCGCTGACCTCCATGCGCTCGCCGCCGAGGCGCCGCGAGGAGAGGAAGCCCTCAAACACCTCGCCGAATCGCACGAACAGGCCTCCCCCGACGAGCCCGACGATCTCGCCCTCGAAGCCCTGCTCCCAGCCCTCCTCCTTGAGCTTCGCCTCGAGGAGGAAGCTCAGGGCGACGTCGTCGGCGCGCAGCTCGAGGCGGGAGATCTGCCGCTCGCGCTCGGAGCAGTCCTCGGCGGCGGCGGCGAGCTCCGCTTCGCTCAGCTCGCCGCCCCCTTCCCCCAGGTGCTCCAGGAGGCTGCGGTGCGTCACCAGGTCGGGGTACCGGCGGATGGGCGACGTGAAGTGCGCGTAAGCGGGGCTCGCCAGACCGAAGTGCCCGAGGTTGGACGGGCTGTAGCGCGCTTGTTTGAGAGAGCGCAGTACCAGCGTCGACCAAGCGAGGCGGCCGCGTCCCTCGCGGGCGCTGGTCTCGGCGATGACGCGGCTGAGGCGCCCGTAGGCCTCCGCGAGTGCGGCCGCCG
>Ga0316219_1004129_pt1 | contig 11176 bp, 12 predicted proteins | sample TBH18003PmetaG_FD_203635 | JGI IMG/M metagenome (GOLD analysis project Ga0316219, IMG submission 203635) | Freshwater microbial communities from Trout Bog Lake, Wisconsin, USA - TBH18003P | ecosystem: Environmental > Aquatic > Freshwater > Lake > Hypolimnion/Profundal zone | place: USA... | reverse complement strand
GACGTGCCGACGAACAACAATTGCGAGGTACGGTTGCCTACGCACTTGAGTTTTTACAGGACGAATTGAACGAGCCCTTAGCCCAAGCTGCGGAAACTATAGCGGCGCTTTTGGATCGCGCCAAAGTCCCCTTCGGGAAGTCGGCAACGGACAAGAAGGCCGCCATCAAAAAATGGTTCTATGCTTGCCGAGCGGGTACAGACAAAGCTTCAACGTACTATCAAAAATTTCGCGAAGATGCGCCGATCCCTGCCTGCGGCGACCCTTTTAAGCGCGGAGTTGCGCTGATGATATGGTTCGACGGCAAACTCCGACAGCTCGGCCACGCACCGCCCGGTGTTGAGTGGCTCCCTAGCGCAAGAGATTTCATCGAATAACTTTGCTACGTTGTTTTCGCGCGCAGGCTACGACGTAGCAACGACATAGCAAAGAATGCCAGGTTTTATTGGATTATATGCATTTCAATGGTTGACGGAGATTCGTAAATAGCCCACAAAAGACGAAGGTCGCAGGTGCTTCAACACCTACGACCTTCTGACCAACACCTGATCCTAAGGAGATCAAGAATGGCTACCGCATCTATATCAAATGAAAATGCTTCCCGCATCATTAACGTGTTCGCCGATCGACGCGTGTGTGTCGTCAAAACAATTGGGACAACTGAGGGCGTAGATTAAGGGAGCATTGGCCTCATCTGTTGGTTGATCTTAAGCGGCGATCTTTTGGTGAAGCAAGCGTCTTTGAGTGATTGTGTTTCGTTTGATGCGTGCGCGTTCGAGCAGAATGGCCTGGCCTCTGCCGAAGTAAACGTCAGCCGGCGTTAGGTTTTCCAGGCTCTCATGGTAGCGCTGATGGTTGTAGTGCTCGATGAAGGCCGTGATCTGCGTTTCCAGATCGCCGGGCAGATAATAATTCTCGAGCAGGATGCGATTCTTCAGGGTCTGGTGCCAGCGCTCGATCTTGCCCTGGGTCTGGGGATGATAAGGCGCTCCGCGGACGTGGCTCATGCGCTGCTCGTCCAGCCACTCGGCCAGTTCCTCGGAGATGTAGCTGGAGCCGTTGTCGGACAGCAGCCGGGGTTTGTGCTGGACCTGGACCTGATCGCAGCCTGACGCCGTCAATGCCAACTCCAGCGTGTCGGTGACATCCTCGGCCTTCATCGTGGTGCACAGCTTCCAGGCGATAACGTAGCGCGAGAAGTCATCGAGGATGGTCGATAGATAATACCAGCCCCAGCCCGTGATCTTGAAGTAGGTGAAGTCGGTCTGCCACATCTGGTTTGGCGCCGTCGTCTTGTCCTTGAACTCGTTGGCCGCCTTCATCACGATGAAAGCCGGGCTGGTGATCAGATCGTGCGCCTTCAACAACCGATAAACCGTGGCTTCCGACACAAAGTACGCCTTACTGTCCGTGAACCGCACCGCCAGCTCGCGCGGGCTCAGCTCGGGCTGCTCCAGCGCCAGGTCAACGATCTGGGTCCTGATCTCGTCGGGAATGCGGTTCCAGATTCGGCTTGGCTGTGATGGCTGGTCTTCCAATGCCTCGGGGCCACCGGCCTGATATTGCTCATACCAGCGATAAAAAGTGGCTCTGGGAACGCCGATCTGCTCCAGCGTCTTACGCGCCGACAGGTGCGATTGCTCAACGATCTTGATGATCTCAGCCTTTTCGGAGGCGGGGTATCTCATGCGTCGCCTTCCCCATCCCCGATCATGCTTTTTTTGAGCAGGCGGATTTCCAGTGCCTGCTCCGCAACGACCTCTTTCAGCGTCGTGGCCTCCGAGCGCAGGTCCTTGACCTCGTCCGTGGTCGCTGCCCGCGCTGTATCACCCGCCAGCCGCCGCTTGCCGGCCTCCAGGAATTCCTTCGACCAGCCGTAATACATGGATTGGGCAATGCCCTCCCGGCGGCACAACTCGGCGATGCTGTCCTCGCCGCGAAGACCTTCCAGCACAATCCGAATCTTGTCTTCGGCAGAGTAATGCTTGCGGGTGGCGCGGCGGATGTCCTTCAGGACCCGCTCTGCAGGCGTTTTGGGACTTGGGGATTTCGTTCTCATCGGTCGTCCTTTCTCAGGGCGATGAGACCAAATTCATCCCTTAGCTAAAACCCCTTTTCTGTCTCATAGGCTCTGACGGCGTACAACCCCTTGGACGATTTGAAGAAAAACCTCGCAAAGCCGGGATGGCGCGCCGTCAACGGCAATGGCGCGACGCCCCAGGAGGGCACCCTTGGAGAATTGGCCGAAGCTGCGCATGCGCGCCAGACAAGCGGCCAGGCCGTCGGAAGCCTGCAAGAAATTGAGACCGAGATCGAAGTCGATATGTTTCAATTGCAGGAGCTATGGCGCCACATGGGCCTGCCGACCCTTTAAGGCCGATCTTTCGGAACCCACATCGAAAGCACGCCCGCTAACGCCCGCCCGCCGTGGCGCCATCTGGAATTCTGCCCTACCCTGCAGCCAACTTCAGAGATACTCCATGGCGATCAGTGTCATCGAATACCAGCTTGTCCGCAGCCTGCAGGAGCAGAACCTGTTTCCGCGCGGCCGCGACTTGCTGGAGATCGGCGAGGCCAACTGGTATGGCGATATTCATCTGGACCTTTTGCGCGCCGACATTGCCCGCTTCGGCGCGCCGGAGCGGCGCGCCGAATTGCTGCAGGCGCTGGACCAGGCCGCCGGGCGCGGCGACACCCAGGCTTCCTGGGACATCGCCAAGATATTCTGGCAGACCTTCCTGGCGCCCGCTTCCATCACCGCCATCGATTTCGACGGCACCGCAACCGCCCGCAAGCTCGATCTCAACCAGCCGATCGATCTGGGCCAGCGCTTCGATATCGTCCACAATGCCGGAACGCTAGAGCATGTCTTCGACATCGCCCAGGCCTTCCGCAACATGCACAACCTGACCAAGCCGGGCGGCGTGATGATCCATCACGCGCCTTTCGTGGGCTGGGTCGATCACGGCTTCTATGCTTTGCAGCCGACCCTGTTCTGGGACCTGGCCGAGGCCAATGGCTATCACGTTGCCGCGATGATCTATGCCGAAGTCGATCCGCCGCGGCTGGAAAGCCTGCCCAGCCGCGAAGCGATCCTGGAAATGGCGAAGGCTGGCCGCATCGGCCGCAACGCCAACCTGGCGGCGGTGCTGCAGCGGCCGCACACCGAGGCCCCCTTTCGCATTCCGATTCAGGGCTACTATGCCGGGCGCATCTCGCAACAGGCGGTGGACGCCTGGAGCCAGCTGCGCTGACGCTCCAGGCGCACGCGCCTCACAAACGCTCGATCTTCTGCGCCGCCTCGTCGAGGATGGCCGCGATGGCATGCAGCCGTTGCGCGGAAGGCTGGTCGTGCGAAAAGCGGTGCATCAGCACGGCGCGCAAATTCTTCATGGCCCGGCGCACGGGCACATGATCACCAGGACCGCGCCCGGCGCCCAGTTCGGCAAGGCGGGCGAACAGGGCTTCGGCTTCGGCCGCACGCTCGGTGAGGAAGGCTTCGCCTTGCGGCGTGACGATGTAGGTCTTGCGGCTGCCACCACCTTCTTCCTCGCGTGTGTGCCCCATATCCTGGAGCAGCGTCAGGGTGGGATAGATGACGCCAGGGCTGGGCGAATAGGCGCCCGCGGTCAACTCCTCGATGGCACTGATCAGGTCATAACCGTGGCGCGGCTGCGCCTTGAGCAATTTCAGCAAGACCAGCCGCAATTCGGCGGCGTCGAACACCTTGCGGCGGCGGCGGCCCCCCTCTTCGTCCCAACCGGGATCGAAATCCGGCCCGCGATGGAATGGGCGGCCGAAACGACCGAGATGCTGGTCATGGCCGAAATCATGGCCGTGGCGGTGATGGAAAGGATGCATGCGGAAACTCCAAACTAACTTGATACATCAAGATATATCTTAGTTAGATCATATAATTCAAGCCGCCTTCCCGAGATATTCTTATCATATTGTTTTCAAAGAGATATTCATGAATTTGGTCAATATTCGCTTGCGATGGCTCTTCGCAAAATCTCCGACGGCACTTCGTCGAAGCGGTAGCCGCGAATGAATTGCAGGCCCAGTTCGGGCGGGCGCTGCCACACCACTTTCGCCTCATAGGCAAAGCGGTTGCGCAGATCGAGAAAATAGGCGCCCTCGTCCAGGAATTGCTGGTTTTCGATGTTCACCCGGGCGCCGGCGCAGGAAATGTCTTTGGCCATGCAGTGCAGGTAGCGATCCCCTTTCAGGCTGGCCAGGCGCGCGCCCCACAGGACCTTGCGCCGCTCCGCCTGGCGGCGATTTTTCTGCACGTTCAATACCCTGCTCCCGGCTTCACTATGGCCGCCAGCATAGGAGGAAAAGCTTGCGGGCGGCTCACCCGTGTCCATCGCTTTTTATCGATCCTGCCAAAGCGAAACGGCTCCCGCGAATTTCGCGGGAGCCGTTTCGTCTCTGGTTCAGGAAAGACCTAGCGGCCGTAATAGTACCCGTTGCGGTAGTAGTAGGCCGGCGGGGGCGGCCGCGGCGGGGCATAGCGATAATCGTAGCGGTCATCATAGCGGTCATGGTTCGAGGCGATGATCGCGCCCAGGGCGAACAGGCCCAGCCCCAGGCCGATGGCGGCGCCGGCATTGCCGTGGTGATAGCCGCGGTCATAACCGCGATAGGGCTGCGCCATGGCAGCGCCGGTGGCCGTCAGCAGCATGGTGCCGGCCAAAGAACCAGCAAGAGCGGTGGCGAGAAGCTTTTTCATTGGGTCCTCCAAAACGATGCGCATGTGCATCTTGCGGAGGAGAATGGTCCCCGGCGCCTGAACGGGGTCTGGACGCGGTATTTATCTGACGTTCATCCGACAGAACCCGCCTTTGGGCGCCTTTTGGGGTCGAAACCGTAAAAACGCTCCGGATTTTCCACCAGGATGCGGTGGCGCAGGGCGGCATCGGGCAGCCAGCGGCCGAACAGGTTCACCAGATTGACGTCGTCGGGCATCTTCACCCGCCCTGCCGACGCGTCGGGATGCGGCCAGTCGGTGCCCCAGACGCAGCGCTCCGGCGCTGCCGCCACCAGGGCACGGGCCACGGCGCTGGTGTCGGCATAATCGGGGGCCGGCGCGCTGCCATAGAGATAGGCACCGGAAATCTTCACCCAGGTATTGCCGCCGCCCAGCAGGCGCTTGAGGCTGCGGAAGGTGTCGGAAGCGATGTCGGCGGTCCGCGCCATATGGTCGATCATGATCGGCACCGGCAGGCGCGCCAGCAGCGCCTCATGCTCCACATACTGGGCCGGCAGCATGTTGAACTGCATGTGCCAGCCCAGCCGCTTGATGCGGCGGGCCAGCGGCTCCACTTCCGGAATCTTCACCGGGTCGCCCAGGCCGAACTGGATGCGGGTACCGCGCACGCCCACTGCATGCAGGCGGTCGAGCTCGGCATCGGTGACGGACGCGCCCACCACGGCGACACCGCGGGCATTCTCGCCCTGGCTCTTCAGCGCATCGACCAGGCAGCCATTGTTCAGGCCATAGGTCGAAGGCTGGACCATGACGTCACGGGTGAAGCCCAGCCGCTTCTGCACCTGGCGGCGATAATCGGCGAGGGTGGCGAAAGGCGGCTTGTTGATGGCATCGGGCAGATAAGCCCAGCGCGGATCGTAGAGATGGTGGTGGCAGTCGCAGGCCCCGTCGGGCAGGACGAAGGCAAGGCCGTTTGGGCCCTTCGTCCTGTCTTGTGCGCGCGCGGGCGGCGCGATCGCCAGTGTCGCCATGCCGCCCAAGACCTGCCGCCGCGTCGTCGCCATGCTGCCCCCCTGCTTTTGCGGCATGATCCCGTGCGGCGAGAGGTAGCGCAAGCGCCGGGCTGGCTGAATTGACCCTGCCGGGGCCATGGGCCAGTGTCCCGCGCCATGGACGACAGCAAGAAATCCCAGGCCCGCGCCTGGTTCGAGGCCCTGCAGGGCCGCATCATCGCCGATTTCCAGGCTCTGGAAGACGAGGCCCCCGCCTCGCTTTATCCGGGCGACGCCGGACGTTTTGAAAAGACGCCCTGGCGGCGTGCGCTGGGGTCCAACGGCGAGGACCAGGGCGGCGGCACCATGGGGATGATGCGGGGCCGCCTGTTCGAGAAGGTCGGCGTGCACACCTCCACCGTTTATGGCCAGCTTTCGCCGGAATTCGCCAAGCAGGTGAAGGGCGCGGGCGAAGACCGCATGTTCTGGGCCAGCGGCATCAGCCTGATTGCGCACATGCGCAACCCGAACGTGCCCGCCGTGCACATGAACACCCGCATGATCGTGACGACGCAAAGCTGGTTCGGCGGCGGCGCCGATCTCAATCCGACACTGGATGCGGCGCGCACCGACAGTCATCCCGATACCGCGACCTTCCATGCGGCGATGAAGAGCGCCTGCGATGCCTTCGACGCCGACTGGTATGGCAAGTACAAGAAATGGGCCGAGGAGTATTTCTGGCTGGCGCACCGCGGCGAGCCGCGCGGCGTCGGCGGCATTTTCTACGACCATCACCAGTCCGGCGACTGGGACAAGGATTTCGCCTTCACCATGATGGTGGGCGAAGCCTTCCGCTCGGTCTATCCGCAGATCGTGCGCGGGCGCATGGACAAACCCTGGTCCGACGCCCAGCGCCATGAACAGGCGAAGTGGCGCGGCCGCTATGTCGAGTTCAACCTGCTCTATGACCGCGGCACCACCTTCGGGCTGAAGACCGGCGGCAATGTCGAAAGCATTCTGTCTTCGATGCCGCCGATCGCGGAGTGGGCATGATTATCGGTTCTCGCGGTTCGCCCCTGGCGCTGACGCAATCGCGGCTGGTGGCCGCGATGCTGGGGCTGGATGAAGACGCCGTCCGCAGCTTCATGACCAGCGGCGACCGCATCCAGGGCCGGCTGCAGGAGGCGGGCGGCAAGGGCCTTTTCACCAAGGAACTGGACGAAGCCCTGTTGGATGGCCGCATCGGCTGCGCCGTGCATTCGATGAAGGATCTGCCGACAAAGCTGCCCGCGGGCATCGTGCTGGCGGCGGTGCCGTCCCGCGAGGACCCGCGCGACAGCTTCATCGCCCTGAAGGCGAAAATGCTGGCCGATCTGCCGGTGGGCGCGACGGTGGGCACGGCGAGTTTGCGGCGGCAGGCCCAGACGCTGCACCTGCGCCCGGACCTGAAAGTGGAATTGCTGCGCGGCCGGGTCGAAACGCGGCTGGCGAAAATCGAAAGCGGCGCTTTCGATGCCACCTATCTGGCGCTGGCGGGGCTGAAGCGGCTGGGGCTGGAACAGCACGCCGCCGGCATTGTCGATGCACAGACCATGCCGCCTGCCCCGGCCCAGGGCGCGCTGGCGATCACGGCGCGGGACGGCGATGTGGCGACACTGGCAAAGCTGAAGACGCTGGATATCGCGGAATACAATATCGCCACCGCGGCGGAGCGCGCCTTCCTGGCCGCACTGGACGGCTCCTGCCGCACCCCCATCGCGGCCCTGGCGCGGATCGAAGGCGGGCGGCTGAATTTGCTGGGCGAAGTGCTGACACCAGACGGCAAGCATCGCTGGCGGCGCACCGGTGACGGCGCCGCAACCATGGCCGACGCCATGGCGCTGGGTGCGAAGCTGGGCACCGATATCCGCAAGGAAGCGGGACCGCTCTATTCCGCGCATTTCGGCGATCAGGGTTGGTAGTCAGTCGACCCGGAAGCCCGCGGGCAACCGCACCAGCTCCGGCTTGAGGTCGGCGACCGTCGCCGCGCCCAGCAGTTTCATGCTGCGGAAGAGGTCGGCGGTGAGAATCTCCAGCGCCCGGTCGACCCCGGCATCGCCCGCCGCCGCCAATCCGTAAGCATAGGCGCGCCCCACCAGCACCGCGTCGGCGCCCAGGCAGATCGCCTTGGCGATGTCGGCACCGCGCCGGATGCCGCTGTCGAGGAAGATGGTGGTCTTACCCTTCACCGCTTCGGCGATGCCCGGCAGCACCCGCAGCGTCGCCGCGACGCAATCGAGCTGCCGCCCGCCATGGTTGGACACGACGATGCCGTCGGCGCCCGCCTCGACGGCGCGGCGCGCATCAGCCGCCGTCATCACGCCCTTGATCACGATGGGACCGTTCCAGAGCTTGCGGATCCAGGCGAGGTCATCCCAGAGGATGTTCGCCTGCGCCAGCGCATCCGCCACGTCCACGGCGGGCAGCGCCTTGCCGTCCGCGCCGCGAACGTTGGGCATGGCGGGCGTTCCGCCATCCGCCAAGAAGCGCGCCAGCCAGCGCGGATGGCGCATGATCTCGGGCACATAGGGAATCTTGGGCAGCCATTTGCGGCCCATCAGCGCGCCCATGCCGTTCCTGGGGTCGCGCTCGCGGTTGCCGCTGACGGGCGTGTCGATGGTGAGGAACAGGGCCTTCACGCCCAGCTTCTGGGCGCGGGCGATGGCGCGCTCGGCGCAGGCGTGGCCGCCGATCTTGTAGACCTGGTAGAAAAACTTGTCGTTCAGCGGCGCCACATCTTCCATGGCGGTGCCGGCGCCGGTGGCCATGATGAAGCCGGTGCCGGCGCGCTTCGCCGCCGCGGCGGCGGCGTAATCGCCGCGCGGATGCAGCAGGCGGCAATAGCCGATGGGCGTCAGCAGGAAGGGCACGTTCAGATCGACGCCCAGCACCTGGGTCGCCATGTCCGGCGCGGTCATCACCGCCTGGCGCGGCTGGAACACGACTTCGGAAAAGGCGCTGATATTGTCGCGGCCGGTGACGCCATCATCGGCGGTGCCGTCGAGATAGTCGAAGACGGCGCGCGGCAGACGGCGCTTCGCGGCGGCGCGCAAATCGGCGATGTTGACGGCATGGGGACTGGCGACGTTTGGCATGGCTAGTCGATACGGAAGCCCGGCTTGAGCGCCACCAGGGCCGGCGTCAGTTCCCCCACAGTGTTGGCGCCCAGCAGCTTCATGGTGCGAACCAGGTCGGCGCGCAGGATTTCCAGGGCGCGGTCGACACCGGCATCGCCCGCCGCCGCCATTCCATAGGCATAGGCGCGGCCGACCAGCACTGCGTCCGCCCCAAGGCAGAGCGCCTTGGCGATGTCGCCGCCACGGCGGATACCGCCGTCGAAGATGATGGTGGTCTTGCCCTTCACCCGTTCGACGATGCCCGGCAGCACGCGCAACGAACCGGCGACGCCGTCAAGCTGGCGTCCGGCGTGGTTGGACACGACGATGCCATCGGCGCCCTCGTCCACGGCGCGCTGGGCGTCATCGGCGCTCATCACGCCCTTGATGACGATGGGGCCATCCCAGGCCTCGCGAATCCATTTCAGATCGTCCCAGCAGACATGGGCGTTCTCGAGCGCGCGGCCGACATCGGTGGCAGCAAGCGGCCCGGTATCGGTGACGACGTTGGGCAAGCCCGGCATGCCGCCATCGAGCAGGAACCGCGCCAGCCAGCGCGGATGCGACAGGATTTCGGGCAGGTAAGGCAATTTTGGCAGCAGCGATTTCGCCATCAGCGGGCCCATGCCGTTGCGATAATCGCGCTCACGCATGCCCGCCACCGCCGTGTCGATGGTGACGAACAGGCCCTTGTAACCCAGGGCCTTGGCGCGGGCGAAAGCGCGCTTGGTCGCCTCGCGCCCGCCCATCAGGTAGACCTGGAAGAAGACCTTGTCGTTCTGCTCGCGCACCTTTTCCAGCGGATGGCCGGAGATGGTGGAGAGGATATAGCCGGTACCCGCCCGCTTGGCGCCGCCCGCGCCCGCCAGCTCGCCGCGCGGATGCAGCATGCGGCTATAGCCGATGGGCGACAGGATGAAGGGTACGGCGAGATCGACGCCCAGCACCCGGGTGGCAAGGTCGGGGTTGGTCATCACCGCCTGGCGCGGCTTGAAAATCACCTCCGAAAAGGCGGCGATATTGTCCCGCGCCGTTACTTCGCCCTCGGCGGCGCCATCCAGATAATCGAAGGCGGCATTGGGCAGGCGCTTGCGCGCCAAGGCGCGGAGGTCGGCGATGTTGACGATATGGGGGCTGGCGAGCTTGGACATGGTGTCCGGTTATGCCCGATGACCGCCCCTGCGCCAAGAGTTCCGTTCCGTCCCAGCCGCCCTTCGCGCACACAGGCCTTCCCGGCGCGCGCAGACGGGGTTCGCACGCGCAAAAGCCGCGCAGAATGAGACCTGCAAAGGCTTTTGCCGTGGAAAAGGGCTAGTTGCTCTTGGTGGTCTGACCCGCAACCACATTGCCGGGGTCAGGGGTGACCAGCTTGCCAGAACTCGGCATCACCGTACGATTTTCGGCGCCGGCGAATTTCACATTGTTGCGGTCGGGCGTGACGCCAGGCTTGGACTTGTGGTCACGCAGGTCGGACTTGCGGGTCATGATCTGTCTCCGAAACGTTCCGGAGAGGAAACGCGTACTTCCTATTTTTCGTTTCGTGCGGCTTTGGTTGCCGGTTCCCGCGAGAGAACCCAGGCGGCAATGTCGGCCTGCGGCTGGGCGCGGTTCAGATCGCGCAGCAGCATGTGATAGCCGCTTTCGTAGCGATGGACTTCGGCGCGACGGCCCAGCGCGCCGATCACGGCCAGGGTCGGCGCGGCCGGAATAACCTGGTCCCTGGCGCCATAGGTAAACAGTATCGGCGGCGTATCTTTGAGGCGTTCCGGCGCGGTGCGGGCTTCATCCATCAGGTTGGTGAGGCCGAACACCGCGTCGGCACGGGTCTTGTGCTGCACTAGCGGATCGCGGCCCATCGCCCGCAGCATCTCGATATTGTCGGACGGAGTGATGGTGACGACATGGGAGGCGGCGCTGTTCGACAGCACCAGCCCGGGCAGGAAATGGGCAGCGAGGAACAGCGCCACGCGATAGGTGAGCGGCATGTCGGCCCGCGACCAGACCGCAGGCGCCACCAGGATCACGCCCGCGACATCGAGCGGTTGCTCCAGCGCGGTCAGCACCACGGCTCCGCCCATGCTTTCGCCCAGGGCGAAGACCGGCACGCCCGGCCAGCGCGCATGCGCCGCCACCACCGCGTCGCGCAGATCGTCGCGCATGGTGTCCGCTCCCGCCCAGAGACCGGGATTGGGCGCCGCGCCGAAGCCGCGCTGGTCATAGGCCAGAGTGAGGATTTCCCGCTTTGCCCACGCCTCCCCCGGCAGGGCGAAGCCATTGGCATAATCGCTCATCCCGTGCAGGGCGATGATGACGGC
>Ga0316219_1004124_pt1 | contig 11189 bp, 12 predicted proteins | sample TBH18003PmetaG_FD_203635 | JGI IMG/M metagenome (GOLD analysis project Ga0316219, IMG submission 203635) | Freshwater microbial communities from Trout Bog Lake, Wisconsin, USA - TBH18003P | ecosystem: Environmental > Aquatic > Freshwater > Lake > Hypolimnion/Profundal zone | place: USA... | reverse complement strand
CGCTGAGGGTGATGGCTGGACAAGCCCGGATTGAATTCAGCGATCCTTGCAGAAAAATCGTCTGAATCCAGCCGCTTGGCGGACGCTCCCGGACGTCGCCGGGAGAACAAATGGTGCCCAGAAGAGGACTCGAACCTCCACGCCCTTGCGAGCGCCAGCACCTGAAGCTGGTGCGTCTACCAATTCCGCCATCTGGGCACGGGGCATGGGGCGCGTGGCCTTCTGCCGGGTAGGAGGGCGCCGATAAGCGGTGGAGGGGGGGCTGTCAACAAGGGTTTGGTGAAAGAATGCGATTGGGTGCGGTTCGGCATTGAATCCGAAGCGTGGGCTGTGCAATTGGGCCACTGCGAACGGCGTGGCTGGCCTGTGTGGCCGCGAATCGCCATGTTTTTGGACAAGGACTGGGCATGACCATCGGCAGAGCGCGCGATCTGGACGGCAAGCTGGTTGCGCTGATTGGCGGGACCGGGTTTTTGGGGCGGCATCTGGCGCAGGAACTGCTGGCGCGCGGGGCACGACTGCGGGTGGCGGCGCGGCATCCGGAAAAGGCGTTCAAGGTCAAGCCGCTGGGCAATCTGGGGCAAGTGCAGGTGGTCGCGGTCGACGTGACAAAGCCGCACACGCTGGAGGTTGCGCTGACCGGGGTTGATGCGGTGGTCAATCTGGTCGGGGCGTTTGCCGGCAATCTCGATGCGGTGCAGGGCAAAGGTGCGGGGCAGATCGCCGCGATTGCGCGGGCGCGTGGGGTGCGCAGTTTTGTGCATATTTCCGCGATTGGCGCCGATGCCGGTTCGCCGGTGGCTTATGCGCGCACCAAGGCCGAAGGCGAAGCGGCGGTGCTGGCCGCGTTTGCCGATGCGGTGGTGTTGCGGCCGTCGGTGCTGTTCGGAATCGATGATCAGTTTCTGAATCTGTTTGCCGGGTTCACGGCATTGCCGGTGCTGCCGGTGTTTGCGCCCACGGCCCTGTTGCAGCCGCTCGATGTCGATGATGCGGCGCAGGCGGTGGGCAATGTGCTGGCCAATCCGGATGCGTTTGCCGGGCAGACGTTCGAACTGGGCGGCGCCGAAGTGCTGAGCGTGCTGGAGCTTAATCGGCGGATTGCGCGTGCGACGGGGCGTTCGCCGCTGTTTGTCGAATTGAGCGACGGGCTGGGGCAGTTGATTGCCGCCTTGCCGCTGACACCGATCAGCCGTGACCAGTATGCGCTGTTGCGGCAGGGCAATGTCGCTTCGGCCGAATTGCCGGGAATTGGCGCCCTGGGCGTGCAGCCGCGTCCGTTGTCGCTGTTTCTCGATCGCTGGCTGGTGACCTATCGCAAACACGGCCGGTTTGGCGCGCAGACGCGTACGGCCTGATCGGACGCTCAGGCGTTGACGTCGCCATAGTGTTCGGGCGGTTTGATCACATCCATGCGTTCGGTCAGCAGCGGGCGAAAGCTGGGGCGGCTTTTCAGCGCGGAATACCAGCCGCGCGACTGTTCGTGTTGCGACCAGTCGATACCGCCCAGATAGTCGGCGACCGAAATCTGCGCAGCCGCAGCCAGATCGGCCAGGCTCATCGTCGCGCCGGCCAGCCAGGGCCGGTTGTCGATCAGGAAATCGACATAGTCGAGGTAATCGTTGGCCAGCCGGATGGTATCACGCAGTGATCTGGCATCGGGCGGCTGGCGCGTGATCAGACGCTTTTTCATGCGCTCATCAAGCAAGGGGCCGGTGACCCCGGCGAAAAAGTTTTCATCGAACAGCGCCACCAGACGGCGGATTTCGGCGCGGTTGGCGGCACTGCCGTTGATCATCGGCGCCTTGTCGACGGTTTCCTCGAAGTATTCGGCGATGGCGCGGCTGTCGACCAGCACCAGACCGCGTTCCGGATTGGTCAGAACCGGGGTGCGCAGCGCCGGGTTGAGATTCTGGAATTCCTCGCGGTGTTCCCACGGGTTTTCGCGCACCAGTTCATAGCCGACGCCCTTTTCACTGAGCAGCAGGCGAATCTTGCGGCTGAACGGACAGATCGGGAATTGGTAGAGATACCACATTCCCCCTGCCATACCGACCGAGCCAATAAAGCCAAGTCCGGTGCGTGAAAAACGTCGTGCGAAACAATCAACCCGCCGATTTGCGCAAAGCGAGTTTAGCCTCGATCGCGTCCCACAGCTTTTGCAGGCGTTTGGCGGGTTCAGTCCAGTCGGCAAAGGCGCCGATCGGCATGCGCCGCACCGCCGATTGTTCGATCACGCTGGCCATCGGGATCACCGGCCAGCCGGCGGCGAGGCCGAGGTGCACATCGCGGTGCAGATTTCGCCGACTGTCATACATCGACAGCACCGGCAATATCGGCGGGTGACGTTGGTGGTTGCGCACCAGTTCGCGGCGGATGAAATCGAGCGCGCGTGACGCCAATGGCGAAGGCGGCAGCGGCACGATCAGCAAGTCGGCCGCGCCAATCACCTGATCGCTGATCTCGTTCAGCACCGGCGGGCAATCGAGTATGATACGATCGAAATCACCGGTCAGTCGGGTGGTCAACTGGCCCAGACGGCGGCGATGGCCGATGCGTGCCAGCGTGATCGACAGCGCACGCAGACTTTCGTCAGCGGGCAACAGCGACAGATCGGGCCAGCGCGTGGGCACGATCAGTTCGTCGGGATGGGCGTCGCGATGAAACAGCGATGTGGCGCGAGGCGGCGGCGGAGTATCGTTGCCCAGCAACCACGAACAGCCGGCCTGCGGATCGAGATCCCACAACAGCGTGCGATGGCCAGAGCGGACTGCCGACCGCCAGGCCATATCAACCGCCAGCGTGGTCTTGCCAACCCCACCCTTGACGCTCCACACGCCAATTACTGCCATCGCCTCCTCGTGCCGGCTGCATGCCCCGCGCGCACCGTCACCGATTCGCTGCTGCAGCGCAACGCGGTTGCCATGGCGGACAACGCTCCAGCGTACCAGAGCGGAACAGTGTTGATCGCAGCCCCGCGCTAACGCAACAGCCGCATGCGTTCGCGCAATGTCTCGATGGCGATCTGTTCGACGCTGTCCTCCAGGCAGTCGGACTTGAGCAAGGCGGCCAGAGACCGTTGCTTTTGCGCGATCAGGTCGATGGCCTGCAGCGTGTCCATGTGATGCATGGCAATGGCCATATCGACACAGAGCCTGGCGCCGAGCGCTTCGACGTCCTGCGACAGTTCTTCCAGCACCACCGCTATCTGCCGGTGGGTGGCGACATTGGCCATGTTTGGCCTCCTGATCCTGATTGCGCCGGGGTGGTCGTCAGGCCGCTTCGGCGACTTGCGCGCCGTCGCTCAGCGCGGCGAGATTGAGCACCATGACCATGTGATCGTCGATCGCGGCCAGCCCGTCGAGAAACGGCACCACCGTGTCGTGACCGGCACTGGGCGGGGGCGGTTGCAGCGTGTTGTCGGGCACGGTGACGATATCGCTGACCGAATCGACGATCCATCCGCCCACTTGCGCGCCCAACTGGGTGACGATGATGGCATGGCGCGGGGTCGGTTCGGTGGCGCGCCAGCCCAGCCGCGCGGCCAGATCGACCACCGGCAGCACGGTGCCGCGCAGATTGACGACGCCGGCGACATAATGCGGCACCCGTGGCAACCGGGTGGTCGGGCTCCAGGCGCGAATTTCGCGGATCGACATGATGTCGAGCCCGAACACCTGACCTTCGACTTCAAACGTGATGAGTTCGCGAAGCATGGCGGGTCTCCAGAAAGACGGATGATCAGTGCGCGACGCGGCGGACTGCGGCGACCAGCTTGGCGGGATCAAACGGTTTCACGATCCATCCTGTCGCGCCGGCGGCCCTTGCGCGCGCCTTCTTTTCCTCGCTGCTTTCAGTGGTCAGCACCAGAATCGGGCGATCGCGGTGGCGGCTGCCTTCGCGCAGGCGTTCGATCAGGCCAAAGCCGTCGAGCCGGGGCATGTTGATGTCGGTAATCACGACATCAACTTCGTTGAGCGCCAGCCAGTCGAGCGCGGCCATGCCGTCTTCGGCCTGCGCCACGTCAAAGCCCTGGGTGGATAGCGCGTGGTTGAGCAGCGCCCGCATCGACGGGCTGTCGTCAACGGTCAGAATGCGGGTGGCAGTGGTCATGCTGTCATGCTCGCTCGTTGGGGGTGGACATTCAGAATAGTTCGACATCGCCGGTGGCCTTTGCGGGTCTGGTGTTGGGCTGTACGGGCGGGGCAAAGCGGTCTTCAACCGTGCGGCAGCGCACCTGGCCCGACGCGGGGCGGAAATCGACGCGGCGGGCACTGATGCCGCCAAGGTCCGATCGCACCAGGTCGATGCCTTCGCGCTGGACAAAGCTGCGGGCAAAATCGGCGTTTGCGCTGCCGATCCGCATCATGTTGCGGTTGACGTTGGCACCGCCATAGAGATGCGCCTTCAACCGGCCCTTGCGCGCGCCTTTGGCCAGCATCTGGTTGACCAGCAGCTCCATCAGATATGTGCCATAGAATTCGTCGACGGTGTCACCGCTGGCGCTGATCGGCGGTTCGGCCAGCAGGAAATGGTTCATCCCGCCCAGCCGTGCCTCCGGGTCAAACAGGCACAGTGCGACACAACTGCCGAGCACGGTCGACAGTTCGGCGCGCGGCTCTCCGCTGACCAGCGCCTGCCCCTGCAACACGGTGATGCGTTCGGGGCCGACCGCGGGCTCTGCCAGGATGCGCTGTTCGAGCATGGTTCAGGCCGCTTTGCTGAAGGCGTGGCGGGCGATTTGCCCGATCGGGGCGACCACGCCGGCCGCACCCAGGTTGATCGCCGCGCGTGGCATGCCGAACACGGTGGAGGTCGCTTCGTCTTGCGCGATGGTGTGGGCACCGGCCTGCGCCATCGCCAGCAGGCCTTGTGCGCCGTCGCTGCCCATCCCGGTCAACAGGATGCCGATTGCACTGGCACCGACCGCTTTGGCGACCGAGGCAAACAGCACATCGACCGAGGGCATGTGCCCGGACACGCGTTCGCCTTCGCGCAACCTTGCACACATGGCATGGCTGCCAACGGTCAGATGGCGATCATCGCCCGGCGCCAGATAGACATGGCCATCACGCAACGGCTGGTCGGGTTCGGCCAGCAGGATGCGCGGCGGGCAAGTCTGGTCAAGCGTGCGCGCGACTGCAGGGGCAAAGCGCCCGGCAATATGCTGCACAATCAGCGTTGGCGGGCAATCAACGGGAAATCCGCCGAGCAGGATCTGCAAGGCTTCGACCCCGCCGGTGGACGAACCGATCGCGATCAGTCTGGGCCGTTCTTGCGTGGATGTGCGCATTTCGCTTGCGGCGCGCGGCGCGGTCGATGTGCGCTCGCCAAAGCGGACTTTGGCCGCCTCGCGGATCAGTCCGGCCAGCATACCGCCGTCATCAAACGGCAGCGATCCAGACCGTTCCGACTTGGCGTAGCAATTGACGGCTCCCAGCGCGAGCGCGCGTGCGGTGGTCTCGGTGCCCTTTTGCGTCGAACCCGACACCACGATCACCGGGGTGGGACGCAGTGCCATGATCTTTTCGAGGAAATCGAGCCCGTTCATCCCGGGCATTTCGACATCCAGCGTGATCACGTCGGGATCGAGCTCGCGGATCATCGTGCGCCCTTGCGCGGCGTCGGCCGCGGCGCCGATCACCACGATATCGCCTTCACGTTCGAGCCGGGTCTTGAGAATGGCGCGCATCGTCGGCGAATCTTCGACGATTACCACACGGATGGCTGGCTTTGCGGCACTCATGCGGCGGCGCTCCTGCGATAGACGGTTGGACCCATCGGCACGAGCTGGTCGAGCGCGGGGCCCGTCACGCGTTCACTGTGGCCGATATAGAGCGTGCCTTCGGGCTGCAGCATGCGGGCAAAGCGGGCGACCAGCCGTTCCTTGGTAGGCGTGTCGAAATAGATCATCACGTTGCGGCAGAAAATCACATCAAACCGGCCCTGCATCGGCCAGTCGCCGAGCAGGTTGAGCGAGCGAAACCGCACCAGTGCCCGCAGATCCTGGGCGATTTCGGCGGTTTCGCCGTCGCTGGTGGTCCAGGCGTTGCGCAAGTCATCGGGCACGGGTTTGAGATCTTCGGCGCGATAGCGTGCGGCCGTCGCCTTGTTCAGCGCGTGGGTGGCGATGTCGCTGGCCAGGATGCGCACGTCGCGTTTTGCCAGCGCCTGCCCCGCCTTGCGATCGGGGCCGAGCAGCGTCATCGCCAGCGACCAGGTTTCTTCGCCGCTGGAACAGCCCGCCGACCACATCCGCACGCTGCCGCCCTGTTCAAGCCGGCGCACCAGATGCGGGCGCAAGCTGTCGCGGAAATGGTCGAAATGATGCGATTCGCGATAGAAAAAGGTGTGGTTCGTGGTCAGCGCACAGATCGCCTTTTGCCGCTCGTCACCCACTTCGCGAATACGCAGGACATAGGCGCCAAATGTCGCGCAACCGGATTCGCGCACCAGCGGAGCCAGCCGCGAATAGACCAGCATCGCCTTGCCTTCGGGCAAGACGATGCCCGCCTCGCGATAGGCGATTTCGCTGATCGCGCGGAAATCCTCGGCGCCATAAACGTCGGGGCTGATCCCGGGCAGGGCATCGGAAAAGGCGGCGGCCAGATTTGTCATGGGGTCAGGCCGCTTCCTGCAGGCCGCTATCGGCCAGGCTGTGCGCGACCAGACCATCGACATCGACAATCAGCGCGACGCGCCCGTCGCCCAGGATGGTGGCCCCGGCGACGCCTTCGACCGAGCGATAATGCGTGTCGAGGCTCTTGATCACCACCTGACGCTGGTCGACAATAGCATCGACCAGCAGCGAGGCGCGGCCCGCGCCTTCGGTTTCGACCACGATCAGCACGCCCTGTTCGGGTCGTTCGACCGCACCGGCGGCGCCGACAGCCAGGTGCAGCGGAACCACCGGGATGAACCGGCCGCGCACATTGATCATCGCGCGGTGCGCGCCCAACCCTTTTACTTCGGCAGGATCGGGGCGCAGGCTTTCAACCACATTGGCCAGCGGCACCACCAGTGTCTGGTCTCCGACATTGACCACCATCCCGTCCGAAATCGCCAGCGTCAGCGGCAGCGTCAGCGTAAACGTCGTGCCGCTGCCCGGTTCGGATTCGATGGTGATCCGCCCGCCCAGGTCCTTTACGTTCTGGCGCACGACATCCATGCCGACGCCGCGCCCGGAGACATTGGTAATCTGCGCTGCAGTCGAAAAGCCGGGGGCAAAGATCAGCAGGTCGATCTCTTCCTTCGACAGCACCGCATCGGGCGCGACCAGCCCCTTTTCAATCGCTTTGCCCAAAACCCGGTCGCGGTCGATGCCGCGTCCGTCGTCGCCGATGCGGATCAGGATGCGGCCCGATTTGTGTTCGGCCGACAGCGTCAGCGTGCCTTCGGCGGGCTTGCCGGCGGCCAGCCGCGCATCGGCAGGTTCGATGCCGTGATCGACCGCGTTGCGGATGAGGTGGGTCAGCGGTTCGCCCAGCCGTTCGATCACGGTCTTGTCCAGCTCGGTGCTTTCGCCCGACACTTCCAGCCGGACATGCTTGCCGGTGCTGGCGGTCAGTTCGCGCAAGATGCGCGGCACGCGGCTGAACACCGATCCGATCGGTTGGGCGCGGATGGCCATGGCCGATTCCTGGATATCGCGGGTCAGCCCTTCGAGCATGGCCAGCTCTTCGGTTACCGCCAGCCCGTCACCGGCCAGCCGTTGCGCCATCATTGCCTGGGCAATCACCAGTTCGCCAACCGCATCGATCAACTTGTCCAGCTTGCCCAGTTCGATGCGGATCGACTGGCCCATCGCCGGGGGTGCGGGCGCCGCCGCGGCAGGGACCGCCGCCAGTGCGGCGGGGCGGTGGGTCGGCGCGACGATTTCGGATGCGGCGGTGGCGGTTGCGGGGGCCGCAGGGGCCATCGTTGCGGTGGCTGGCGGTGCGACGGCGCGCAATGCGGGCTGGCGCACCGGCGGCATGGGCGCGTCGTCGCCAAACGCAAGACTGCATTCATCGCCAACGAAATCGAAAATGTCGCGCACGGCGGCTTCGCTGACATCGGCGGGCAGCGCGAATGTCCAGCCGAGATAGCCGGTGCCGGCATCGATCGTGTCGAGCGGGGGCACCTGGCTGACGTCGCAACCGGTGCAAGTGCCGCCCAGATCGATCATTTCGCGCAACATCAGCAACGGTTCGCTGCCATTGCGCATCGCTTCGGCGTGGGGGCGCACCCTGGCTGTCCAGGTCGCCTCGGTATCGGGCTCGGCGCCGGTCTGGCCGATTGCGCCCGCGATGTCGTCGAGCATCGCCGAGAAATCGAAATCGCTCAGTTCGGGTGCTTCGTCATCATCCCGGGACGTCGCCGGTGTGGCAGCAGGCGCCGCGCCGGCATTGGCGGCCATTGCCGCCGTCATTTCGGCCTGCAATGCGGCATCGTCGGGGGCTTCGCCCAGCCCGCGCGTGGCCGCGACATGGTCGCTCAGCGTGTCGAGCGCGCGCAACAGCAAATCGATCAGCGCCTCGGTGATCGCCACAGTGCCGTCGCGCACGTCCGACAGCAGCGTTTCAAACGTGTGGGTATAGGACTGCAAGGCAATATAGCCGAACGCTCCGGCCCCGCCCTTGATCGAATGGACGCCGCGAAACACCGCGTTGACGGTGTCATCATCGTGGGTTCCGGCCTTGCATGCCGCCAGACCGGCCTCTGCCGCCGCCAGCGATTCTTCGCATTCGGCGAAAAAGATGGCCTGAATCTCTTCGGCGTTCATGCATCCGCCCCTTTGATGTCGGCGCGTGTCGTGGCGACAACCGGCGCGTCATCGAACAGTTCGGGTTCAAGCCCCAGCCGCCGCGCCGTGTCGCGCAGCATGGGCGAGGCCTGGATCACCGCGCCTTCGCCGGTGCGGCGGGCGCTGACCAGAATTTGCAACATGACCTGGCCGATCTGGGTGCAGCCGCGCGCATCGATGGCGAGCGGACCCGATCCGAGTGCGGCGATCATTTCCGGCAACAGCGCTTCGGCCGCGGCCCGGTCACAGCGGGGGGGCAGGCTGATTATCGACATGGCGACGCGGGTCCTTGCATCAAAAACTCTATGGTTCGGGCAGGGCGAGTGCCGCAGAGCCGAAGCCCCGGCTTAGCCACCAAGCGGCAAAGGTCGGCTTGCGCGGGACTTAGGGTGAGATACCTATCCCCGACCTCAGGATTTGTGCGCGGCTTGGCGGTTAACGCATTGCGAACACGGCGTCGCAGATGCGCGACGCGGTCCAGCCAAGGGTATCGGTTCCCATGCACGAAGCACGCGTTCTGGTTGTCGACGATTCCGCCGCGATGCGCGCCCTGTTTTCAGACATTCTGGATCAGGCCAAGAACGTTACGGTGGTCGGAACGGCGCGCAGCGCCGATGACGCCCGCGACCAGATTGCCGAACTGAAACCCAACGTCATCACGCTCGATGTCGAAATGCCGGGGATGAGCGGCATCGAATTCCTTGAGGAAATCATGGGCAAAGACCCCTTGCCGGTGGTGATGCTGTCATCGTTGACCCAGGCTGGCACCGAAACATCGCTGCGCGCAATCGAGCTTGGCGCGGTCGACTGCTTTCCCAAACCGCTGAAAGCCACGCCCGAACAGTTTGCCAAATCGGTGGGCAAGCTGGGCAAAATCGTGCTGGCCGCCGCCAATTCCAACGTGCGCGACCGCAAACCCCGCACCGAAGCCAAAAGCAGCGATGTGCCGTTTCAGTGGAACGGCCATATTGCCGCGATCAGCGCTTCGATGGGCGGGATCGACGCATTGACGACGATTCTGGCGCAGTTTCCCGGCCATTGCCCGCCGACCCTCGTCTGCCTGCAAGCCGAACCGATGGTGGTCGATACGTTTATCAAACGGCTCGACGCCATGCTCAAATGCCATGTCCGCCCCGCCAGCGAAGGCGCCACGCTGACGCCCGGCACGATCTACATTGCCGCCGATCCCGAACGCCACGTGGTGGTCGAAGCCGGCCAGCCGCCGCGCCTGCGGCTGATGGAGCGTGATCCGGTTGACGGGGCGCGCCCCTCGGCCAATTTGCTGTTCGGCTCGATTGCGCGCGGCGCCATCCCGGCGGTCGGTGCGGTGCTGACCGGCATGGGCAGCGACGGCGCGCGCGGGTTGAAACTGTTGCGCGATGGCGGCTGCGAAACTTTCGTGCAGGATCGCAAGACCGCGCTCGTCAGCGAAGCCCCCGAAGCGGTGATCGCGCTCAACGCCGCCAGCCGCGAAGTGCCACTCTCGGACCTGGGCGCGATTGTGCTGGGTGGCTGTTCAATCGGCTGAATTGCCACAGGTCCGCGCCATACGCTGGCGCGCCACTTTGGCATTGCCGTCTTCGTCGAGCCGCGTCATCTGGCCGCGCTTGCGGATGGCGGCATAAATTGCTTCGGCCTGCCGGTCGGTCGCACAAGATTGCGCCGGGCGATGCGCGGTGTCGAGCGCTTCGGCCACCACCGTCAGGCTATAGGCATAATCGCGCGCCAATCGGGCATTTTCAGGATTGGCGGCATAGGCGGCCCGGTCGGTTTGGGCCTGCGCGGTCAGCCGCGCCAAGGCCTCATCATGACGCCCCGCCATCGCCAGCGCCTGCCCATAGGCGGTGGCCACCACCCGCAGATTGCGCCGCGCTTCCTGATCGGCCGGATCAAACGCCAGCGCCTGTCTTGCTTCGGCTTCGCCTTGCGCCAGCAGTTTCAGCGCCGGCGCGACCTGGCGCAGTTCCAGCAGTGTGGTCGCCTGTGCCCAGCGTGCCCTCGCCAGTTGCAACAACAGGAAATTGTCGTCAGGCCAGCGGCGATGCCCGGCGTCAAGCGCTTCGGTTTCGGCGCGATAGAGACTTTCGGCGGTGGACGGTTTGCCCTGATAATAAGTTGCGTCGGCTTGCAGATCGAGCAGCCGGGCCCGCTCCAGCACGGCATCGCGATCCGGCGCAGGCGGCACCAGCGCGATCTCTGCCTGCGCCGCCGCAATCGCTTCGCCATAGTGGCCGTTCCAGTCGAGCTGCGCGGCGCGGGCATAGGCCAATTGGGGGCGCAATGTCGGGTCGCCCGGGCCCGCCTTGTCCACCGCATCGGCGGCACGGGCCAGCAGGCGGCCGGCGGCCTGATGATCGAATTTCATTTCGGTGGCGAGTGCGGCGCGGTCGATCAGGATATGCGC
>Ga0316219_1004114_pt1 | contig 11208 bp, 7 predicted proteins | sample TBH18003PmetaG_FD_203635 | JGI IMG/M metagenome (GOLD analysis project Ga0316219, IMG submission 203635) | Freshwater microbial communities from Trout Bog Lake, Wisconsin, USA - TBH18003P | ecosystem: Environmental > Aquatic > Freshwater > Lake > Hypolimnion/Profundal zone | place: USA: Wisconsin... | reverse complement strand
TGAGCCCCGAAGAAGCGCTGCGCAGGCTGGCCGCCGGCGAGTACGTCTTCGGCGCCTTCCTCACGGCGACCGGTGTGGACGAGGTCCGCGCCGTCGCCGACAACGGCGAGACCATGCCGCAGAAGTCGACGTTCTTCTACCCGAAGCTGCTCACCGGCCTCGTCTTCGACGCGCTCGGCGACTGAGGCGCGGCCTACTGCGCCGTCATCGCGCCGTCGGCCACGAGCACCGTCCCGGTGACGAACGAGGACTCGTCCGAGGCGAGGAACAAGGCGCAGTTGGCGATCTCGCGCGGCTCCCCCGGGCGGCCGATGGGCTGGAACGAGTCGATCGTGTCGTAGACGTGCTGCAGGCCGCCGAGCATCTCCGCGTGCGCGTAGTTGACCGGCGTGTCGACCCAGCCCGGGGCGATGGCGTTGCAGCGGATACCCTTCTTGACGTAGTCGAGCGCGATCCCCTTGGAGAGCATCACGATCGCGCCCTTCGAGGCGGCGTACACGGTCAGGAACGGCTCGGCGACGATGCCGTTCACCGAGGTCGTGTTGATGAGCGAGCCGGCGCCCTGCTCGAGCATGTACGGGATCGCGTAGCGGCAGCCGAACATGGTGCCCTTGACGTTGACATCGAGCGTGCGGTCGATGACCTCGTCCGGCACCTCGTGGAAGACTCCGGGGAGATTGACGCCGGCGTTGTTGAAGGCAACGTCGAGCCTGCCCCAGCGCTGGACGGTGCCGTCGGTGTAGGCCTTGACCTGCTCCGGGTCCGAGATGTCTGCTTGGACGGCGAACGCCGCGTCGCCGATGTCGCGCGCCGTCGCCGCGTTGGCGTCGCCGTCGATGTCGACGCACGTCACTTTGGCGCCCTCTTCCGCGAAACGGATGGCGGTCGCCTTGCCGATCCCTGATGCCGCTCCCGTGACGATGGTCACCTTGCCCTCGAGCCGTCCGCTCATGGCTGCTCCTCCGTTCGTGCCTGAAGCCGGGCGGCCTCTGGACCGCGCCGGGATGTCTGCGCCGCATCCTACTGTGCCAGGCGGCCCCGCGGGCAAGTCCTGCGCCGGCATCCTCAGGCCCGTGCCTGCATCAGTTGGCCCCGCACAGTGGTATACACCCCGCACATGAGCGGACCACGGACATCCAGACGCTTCGACGGCATCCTCTTCGACCTCGACGGCACGCTCGTCGACACCCTGGAGGACCTGGCCGACGCGATGGACCGGGTCCTGCGCAGCCAAGGGCTTCCCGGGCACGGCCGTGCAGAGTACCAGCGGATGGTAGGCCACGGCATCCGCCAGCTCGTGAGCGCCGCGCTCCCCGCTGACAGGCGTGACGAGCGGACGATCGACCGGTGCTTCGTGCTGATGATGGCCGACTACGGCGAGCATGACCTGGTCAAGACCCACCTGTACGCGGACGTGCCCGAATCGGTGACCGCCCTCAGGGCCGCCGGCCTCAAGCTCGCGGTGCTCAGCAACAAGGCCGACGAACCGACGCAGCGGATCGTGGCGGCGCTGTTCGCGGACGGCGTCTTCGACGCCGTCGCCGGCGCGCGGCCCGGCGTGCCGCTCAAGCCCGACCCGGCGGGGGCGCTGCGCGCCGCCGCGAGCCTCGGGCTCGAGCCCGGCCGGATGCTGTACGTCGGCGACTCGCCGACCGACATGCGGACTGCGATCGCCGCCGGGATGAAGCCGGTCGGCGTGTCGTGGGGCTTTCGCACGCGCGGGGAGCTGGCGGAGGCAGGCGCCAGCGTCGTGCTCGACCATCCGCGGGAGCTGCTCGGGCTGCTCTGAGGGCGCGGCCCGGCGCGGCCGGGGCATTCGGTCCTCGCGAGCCCGCAGGAACTCCAGCACGGCGGCGCGAAACTATCACGATGTCTATCCGGCCAGTCGAGGAGCGCCATGGACGATGACCTGCGTTCCGAGCTCCTGCGCCGCGAGCGCTGCCTCACTGCCGTTGCGGAGATGGAGGGCCGGCTGCTCGAATCCGGCCCGGACGACGATCTCTATGCTCTCGTGCTGCCGCTTCTCCGGGACGCTGCCGAGGCCAGCCGGGTCTACGTGTTCGAGAACAGCACCCGGGACGGGATTCTTCTCCACAGCCAGGTCGCGGAAGTAGTCGCCGCGGGCATCTCGCCGCAGATAGACAACCCTGCCCTGCAGGACATGTCCTACGACATCCATGCGCCGCGGTGGCGCGCGGCTCTCGAGCAGGGCATCCCGATGCCGGGGCTCGTCCGAGACTTCCCGGCGCTCGAACGGGCCTACCTGGAGCGGCAGGGCGTCCTTTCGCTGCTGGCGCTGCCGCTGACCGTCGAACACGAGTTCTTCGGATTCGTCGGCTTCGACGACTGTCTCGAACCCCGCGAGTGGGGCGATCACGAGGTCGCCCTCCTGCAGGCAGCCGCGGCGGCGCTCTCGGCGGCGCTCACCCGCCAGCGCGGGATGCGCGCGCTGGCGGCGAGCGAGCAGCGGTATCGCGCCTGGTACAGCATGATCCGCCTCATGTGCGACACGGTCCCCGATCTGATCTGGGCCAAGGACATGGACCGGCGCTTCCTTTTCGTGAACCAGGCCACCTGCGACAAGCTGCTCTGTGCCCGCGACACGGCCGAGCCGGTCGGGGAGTCCGACATGCTCTTCGTCGCCCGGGAACGCGCCGCGCGCCCGGACCGGGACGACTGGCACACGTTCGGCGAACTGTGCAGAGACTCCGACGCCGTGGTGATGGAGTCGGGACGACCCGAGCGATTCGACGAGTTCGGCAACGTCCGCGGTGAGCACCTCTTCCTCGACGTCTCCAAGGCGCCGATGCACGACGACGACGGGCGCATGGTCGGGACCGTGGGATGTGGCCGCGACGTCACGCAGGAGCGCCGGATCGCCGACCGTCTGGCGGAGCGCGAGGCCATCCTGATCGCGACGCTCAACGCCATGCCGGACATCCATCTGCGTATCAGCCGGGACGGCCGCTTCCTCGATGCGTACTCGAGCGACCCGTCGCTGCTTCTCGTCCCTCGCGAGCAGGTCATCGGGGCCACAGTGGCCGACGTGCTGCCTCCAGAGGTCGCCGCGCAGGCGATGCTCAGCATCGCGGCGGCTCTCGAGACGGGAGATGCGTCCGCCTTCGAGTATCCCCTGGCGGTCGACGGCGACGAGCGCCGCTTCGAGGCCAGGGTCGTGCCCTGCGCCGCCGACGAGGTGCTTGCGGTCGTGCGCGACGTCACCGACCTGCACCGGAGCCAGCGGGACCTGGCGGCGGGCGCGGAGCGGTTGCGCACCATGCTGCACGACACGGTGAGGGCCATGGGCGCCATGGTCGATCTGCGCGACCCGTACACCGGCGGTCACGAGCGTCGCGTCGCGATGCTCGCGAAGGCGATCGCGGACGTGATGGAGCTGAGCGAGGACCAGCGGGAGGGGCTTGCGATCGCCGGCGAGGTCCACGACATCGGCAAGATCGCGGTGCCGGCGGAGATCCTGAGCAAGCCCGGCACGCTCACGATGAATGAACGGGTGCTCGTCGAAGGGCACGCCCGACTCAGCCACGAGATCCTTTCGGGTATCGACTTCGCCTGGCCGGTCGCGGAGATCGTGCGCCAGCATCACGAGCGGATGGATGGCTCAGGCTACCCCCAGGGGCTGGCCGGCGACGACATCCTGCTCGAGGCGCGCATCCTCGCCGTCGCCGACGTGCTGGAGGCTATGGCTTCGCACCGTCCGTATCGCCCCGCTCTCGGGGTGGAGGTCGCGCTGGAGGAGTTGCGCGCCGGTGCCGGGACGCTCTTCGACGCATCCGTTGTCGCCGCCTGCGAGGAGGTCATCGCGATCGGCATGGTGGACCTCAGCGAGGAGTGACGAGCCGGCGCGGGCCGCCGGGCCCGCGCCCGTCAGACGAGCGCGTCTGCCTCGCGCAGCAGGGCGAGGAACGCCGGCATGAGCGAGGGGTGCGCGGCGACCACGGCGGGCCCGCTTCCGTGTGCCGCCGCCGGGAACTCCACCGCCGCGCCGGCCTCGCGCGCGATCAACGCGCCGGCCGCCGAGTCCCACGGCGAGAGGTCGAGCTCCCAATAGGCGTCGACGTGACCGGCGGCGACGTGGCACAGATCGAGCGCTGCCGTGCCGCCGCGCCGGATGTCGCGCACGCGGCTGAGGACGTACGCGGCGGCCGCGCCCTGGCGCTCGCGCTGCGCGGCCGCGTAGGAGAAGCCGGTGGCCACCAGGGCGCGTGACAGGTCCGCCTGCTCGCGCGCCCGCAGAGGTTCGTCGTCGCACGTCGCGCCGAAGCCTGCGACGGCGCGGTAGAGGCGCCCGGCGCTCGAGTCGCAGACAACGCCGACCTCCGGCCGCCCGTCCACTTCGACCGCGATGGACACCGCATAGGCCGGGTAGCCGTAGATGTAGTTGGTCGTGCCGTCGAGAGGGTCGATCACCCAGCGCACGCCGCTCGTGCCCTCGCGCGAGGCGCCCTCCTCGCCGAGCAGGCCGTCGTCCGGCCGCGCGGCCAGGATACCCTCTACGATGAGCCGCTCAGCCTCGCGGTCGATCTGACTCACCGGGTCGGTCGGGGTCGACTTGGTCTCGACGTGCAGGGCGCCGCGCCGCCCGTCCGCGTGGACCCGGCCCGCTGCGAGCGCGAGACCGGTGGCGAGGTCGAGCAAGTCGCGGAGGTGGGGCGGTGCTTCGATCATCGGCTCTCTCCCGCGTGTGTGGCGTGCCCTTGGACCGTAGCAAAAGCCTTCCCGACTCACCAGCGGCTCGGCAGATCGACGGCGGACTGCTCGCCCGGGAGCGTGACCGGGGGCTCGCACGGGCATGCTGGTGAGCGACCAGGCCGTTCAGGTAGCGAGTTCGTTCGACCGAGAGGAGATCACCGTGATCGACGTCGTGATCTGGTCCGACATCGTCTGACCGTGGTGCTATGTCGGCGTGGAGCGCTGGCGAGGAGCACTTGAGGAGCTGGGCGAGGCTGCCGCCGAGGTGGAGTGGCGGTACGCGGCCTTCGAGCTCGACCCCACGATCCCGGCCGAAGGGGTCGATGCGCGCACCTCCCTGGAGGCGAAGTACGACGCGGCGACGGTCGCGGAGATCCATGCGCGCCTCGCCGGGGTGGCGGCCGCCGAAGGGCTGCCGCTGCGCGACATGGGCGCCCAGGCGGTGAGGCCCAACACGCTCGCCGCTCACCGCCTGCTTACGGCTGCGCTCGAAGCAGGACCGGAGGTACAGCAGGCGCTGGCCGACGGTCTGTTTCACGCCTACTGGGCCGAAGGGCGAGACGTCGGCGATCACGGCGTGCTGACCGGCCTCGCCGAAGCCGCCGGCCTCCCTGCCGCGCGCGCGGCGGAGGTGCTCGCCGGCGACGACTTCGTCGCCGAGGTGCGCGCCGAGGAGCGGCGCGCGCAGGAGTCCGGCATCCGCGCCGTGCCGACGTTCGTCATCGGCGGGCGCTTCGCCGTGAGCGGCGCCCAGCCTCCGGATGTGCTCGTGCGCGCCGTGAGGCACGCTCTCGCTGACGCGAAGCGAGGGTCATGAAGCTGGTGACGACCGACGAGGTCAGGGCGCTGGTCGCCGAACGCGGCGGTCGCCTGTTCGTGTGGACCAAGCTCCACGGACGCTGCTGCGGCCGGATCACTCTCCTGGAGACGAGCACCGAGCCACCGGGCTCCGGGCGGCGGGAGTTCCGCCGCATCGAGGCGGAGGGCTTCGACCTCTTCATCGACCCCGGCGGGCGCAAGCTCCCGGAGACGCTCGTCCTCGAGGCGCGCGGCCGCTCGCGTGCGGTGCGCGCCTACTGGAATGACCTCGGCTGGGTGGGCTGAGCGGCTCGCGAACAGGAGTCGTCGCCGCCTGTACATGATGCGGCCGCCGGCCGGGCGCGTCGCCAAGGCCGCCCGGGCGGCGGTCTTGGCCGGCTCGATGAGCCCGCACGCGGGCGGCAAGAAGAAAGGGCCGGGCCGCTTTCGCGGCCCGGCCCTTTGGGTCTGCGTCGTCAGGCGCCGGCTCTTGCCGGCGCGGTGCTATCGGCTCGTCACAGCGCGGTCGCCGAGACCTGCGTCCCGGTCGGCAGCGGCGACCACACCGAGTAGCTGATCGCGTTCTCGGCGCGCACGCGATAGTAGTACGTGGTGCCGGAGGTGACGGCTGTGTCCGTGTACGCCGTCGCCGGCCCGCCGATCGTGAACGCGGTGACGTTGGTGGTGAACGCGGCGTCTGTCGCCCTCTGGACGACGAAGTCGGTCGCCGCCGGGTTGGTGGCGTTGTTGGTCCATGCGAGGGCGACCGAGGCGGTGCCCCCCGTGGCGGTGAGAGCGGAGGGTGCGGCCGGGGACACGTTGAACTCGATCGGCCGCATCATGTCGTTCTCTTCGTGGCCGAGCAGGTGGCAGTGCCACACGTACTCCCAGCCGAAGTCGGTCACGGCGTTCTTGACCGTCTCGGTGTTGCCGGTCGTGGGGCTCGTCACCGTGAGGTTCGCCCCGACGGGCATCGTCGGGTCGAGCGGCCGCCAGCTGTCGCCGATCTTGAACGGCAGCGTCGGCGCGATGGGCCGCAGGGCCACGATCGCGTCCTCCAGCGGGTTCATCCGCACGGTCTCCTTCCAGCCGAGCTCGTTGGGGTCTGGTGGCCTGATGGCGCCGTCCCAGCCCACACGGTTGATCAGCTGGACGTTGAAGAGGTGGAAGTGGATGGCGTGCGTGTCGACGCCGTTGTGCGCGATCTTCCAGATCTGGGTCCCATCACCGGTCGATCCGATCGGTGTCGCCGCATCGGAGTTGGTGAGGTTTTCCGTCAAAGGATCGAGATAGCCGAGCGGGATGGTCGTCTGCGTGTTGAAGTTGGCGAACGGGAGCTCCACACCGAGCGTGGCGTTCATGCGCCCGTAGTTCAGCTCGAAGAGCTCCTGGATCGCCTTGGGCTGCATCTGGATGACGATGCCCTGGGCCGTGGCCGTGGCGCCGGTCCCGCCGCCGCCCGCGATCGTGACCTGCGGGGCCGAGGTGTAGCCGACGCCCGGGCTGACGAGGGCGATGCTCGCGACTGCTCCCGCGGTCACGGTGGCCGTCGCGATGGCGCCCGAGCCGCCGCCGCCGGTGATGCTCACCACCGGGGTGGTGGTGTAGCCGGCGCCGCCGGTCGTCACCGTGATGCCCGAAAGCGGCATCGCACTGGGGAAGAAGCTGAGCTGAGTGTCCTGGATCCGTGAGTAGGTGTTGGTGGCCGCGCCATAGGCCTTCTCCGGCACGATCGGCGCGGGCTGGTCGACCTTGAAGGCGGCCGGCAGCGCCTTCTTGAGCGCGTTGAGGTCGAACGGCTTGGCTTTGCCGTTGCCGACGACCTGGAACTGCATGATCGTCCGCGTGTTGGGGCCGAAGCCGGCCCGGGTGGTCGGCGCGCCGCCCGAAGAGACCTGGTTCGGATCGCCGGTGTAGTAGTCGTACCGGGGGTCGAACGCCGGCACGGGTGCCGGGGCGTCGTTGTAGAGGATCAGCTTGGAGCCCTTGGGCACCTGCGAGAAGTCGACGATCACATCGGCGCGCTCGGCGGGGCCGAGCATGAGGGTCTTGGTGGCGACGTTGAGCACCACGATGTCGCGACGGTTGTAGTTGTAGCCGATCGGCGTGTTGGCGAGCACCACCGGGTTGGGCAGGAAGCCGCCCTCGGTGCCGATCTGGATGAACTCGGGGCCGCGTGCGCTGGGAGCCGGCACGCCGCCCTCACGTCCGTCCGTCGGCCACGTGGAGGGCCATGTCTTGTTGCCGGGGTGCGGAATGGCCGGCACCATCGGGACCTCGCCGGAAGCCGTCTGCAGCACCGGCGCGCCGTTCTCGACTTTCGCTATCTTGTTGGACTGGGCGAAGTAGATCTGCAGGTTGAGCGTGCGGTCGTTGGAGGCGTTCAGGATGCGGAAGCGATACGCCTTGCGACTGACCTGGAGGTAGGGGTATGGGGTGCCGTTCACCAGCATGGTGTCCATGAACGCTTCGGGCACCAGCGACGGGTTGGGCGTGCCCGGGATCAGGGCCGGCTCCCAGGGCTTGTTGATGGGGTCGTAGTAGGGGTTGACGACTTCGCCGTGCACCAGGCCGGCCGCAGTGGTGAGCGGCGGCCAGAACCAGGGACCGTAGTCCCAGCGGCCCATGGCGTTGGCGCCCGAGGCGTCGTACGGATTCTGGTTGGTCATGTACACGTGCGGGAACCACAGGCTGCCGCTGCCACCCCAGTGGGCGATGTCCCATGTCGGGTCCTGGGCGGCGAGCTGGGGCGTGGAGGGCACGAAGGTCTTGTCCTGGATGATCAGCGGGATCTGCGTCGCAGGGATCGTGCCCGCCTTGACCGTCTGCGGGATGGCGCGCTGCGCGACCGGCGTCTTCGAGTTGCCCTTGATCAGCTCCTGCTCGACCGGGTCGGAGAGCAGGTAGCCGGCGGCCTCGCCGGCGTAGACGTTGAGGCGCGTCATGCCGAGCGTGTGGTCGTGGTAGAACATCAGCCGGGCGCTCTGCTGATTGGTGTAGAAGTACGTCGAGGCGCCTGGACCGGGGTCGTTGGTGGCGCCGGGCGTGCCCGCGGGCACGACGTTGCCGCTGGCGTCGAACCACATGTCGGGCACATTGGTCTTGCTGACCCCCGACTTGTAGGAGGTCTGCTCGCCCGCCGGCGTGATCCACTGGTTGGGCGTGCCGTCGCTGATCCACGGGGTGGCGCCGCCATGCAGGTGGATCACGGCGCGGTTCTGCGTGTAGTACTCCGTCCCGCCGAGCGGACCGGTGTTGTCGCCCATCATCGTGGTATCGACTGGCAGGAAGAGGTCGCCGTCGGCTCCGGTCGGCAGCTGATTCACGAACTTGACGCGCACCGGCCGGTCCTTCTGGGCCGAGATCAGCGGGCCAAGATACTGGATCGGCGCCGGCGCGACCGTGTTGAGGCCGGTCTTGGGGTCGGTGCCGTTGTTGAGTTGCACGTAGCCGCGCAGCGTGGTCGGCGCGATGTCCTTGTGCAGCTTCATCTGGTACTGACGGACGGCGATCACGTAGTAGTCGGAGCCCGGGAACGTCGTCGTGTCGGGCACCGCCACGGGGATGTACTGCCCGAGGTCGTTCTTGCCCGCCACGCCCAGGCCCGGCAGCGAGTCGACGAACTTGCGGATGGTCGTCGGGCTGTTGGCGTAGTTGGGTGTGGTGCCGAAGTAGTCCGGCACGCCCAGCGGGTCCATCACGGGCGCTGAGGCCTTGTGACCCTTCATCCTGGCCGCCAGTCGCGCCGCGGCTTCCCGGCGCTGCGCCGGCGTCACGTGTCCGTGGAAGACGCGGTTGCCGACCTTGTGGCTCGCGGTCGACATCATGTCCAGCGCCGACATGCCGCTCTTGGTGTGAGGGACGGCCATGCTCATTTGCGCCGCCGCGGCCGATCTGGCCCGGCTCACGCCTAGCGCCCCGAAGGCGACGACGACCAAGATGAGTCCGATCATGAGAAACACCGTGCGTCTGGTCATGCCTTCTCCTTCTGGTCTGGCCGGCTGCCGACGGCGCGGGCCGGGCGAGACCCCGCGTCCCACCCGGCTGCCGGCATTGCATTCTGGGAAGGCGAAGTGACGCTCGCCGAGGCCGGTCTTGAGCCTGTTGGAGTGTCGTCGAACTTGCGCGTCATCCCCGCCCCCATGTGGACTGCTTCTTTCACGTTGTCAACAAAGGTTAACGCGACCTTGCCGTAAATCAACAGTTAGTGCGTTGGCACGCTCGAAACTTGTGGCGCGCGGGCGTTCGAGCGGGAGTCGTGGCCAGACCAGAGAACGGATCTGGCGGCGTGCTTGGCGCGAGGGCGAGGCGCCGCGGGCATCCGGAGCTCTCCGGGTGCCGCTGGGGTTTTGACGGGGTTCGGCCTCATTTTCCTGTCGCGGCGGATTCGCCCGGATCCGGGGGCTGCGCGCGCGAGTTCGACGGATCGCGCGACCCGCGCGGCCCCGCGCGGCCCCGCGCGCCGCTCGCGCGGGTTCGGCTTACCCGGGCGTGTGTCATACTGCCGCAACGGCATCTGGGCTCAGCGGCGACGGAAGGTCACACATGACCCGGCACCGGCGGACCATCGTGGCGCGGATCGGCGCCCTCTCATCTCTCATCCTCATCGCACTCGCGCTGACGGCGCTGGCCGCCGCAGGAGCGCATGGCTCGCGGGCGCCGACCTCGCCGCTCGTGGCGGCCGGTCCGGCGCAGGCCTCTGCGCCGCCGCAGGCCGGCAGCGGCGGCTGGTTCTGGCCCGTGGGGACGGAGGACTTCAGCGACTGGGGCGACAGCTGGCTGCAGTCGAGAGGTGCCTACGTCCACGTCGCCCAGGACATGCACGCCGCCTCCGGCCACCCGGTGTACGCCATCGGCGACGGTACCGTCTGGATCTCGCGCGCCGACACCGGGGGCTACGGGCCCGGCGGATCACCCGGGGGATGCATGATCATCGTCCACACGACCGCCGCCGGCGAGCAGTTCCGCGCCCTCTACGGCCACATCTCCGGACTCAGGTTCAAGGCCGGCCAGCACGTGACCGCCGGCGCCGTCATCGCCACCGTCAACGGCTGCGACCACCTCCACTTCGGCATCCACCCGAGCACGGTGTACCGCGACGGCAACATGTACGAGGGGCACGTGCCCAGGACGTGGGCGGACCACGGCGGCTGGGTGGACCCGGTGAAGTTCCTCAAGACCCATCCCCGGGCGAGCTCCTACAGCCCGCCGCCGGTGCCGCTGGTCGAAGTCAGGACCGCGACGCCGCCGGTCGGTGAGCCGGGCGCGCGCGACGGCTTCGCCTACTGGAACGAGCAGCCGGGGGCGGAGCTGGTCACCTACCGGCGCGACCTGGCCGGAGGCGCGCAGAGCGCCCTCGCGCCCGGCGACGTCGTGCCGGCTCTCGACAACCTTCGGTACGTGATCGCCCTCCTGGCGGCTCCGGCCTCCGGGTTCACGGTGGGCGACCGGCTGCCCCGGATGGGCGTCACGGTCGCTCTCGACACCCCGGAGTGGGGCGTGGCCGCGAACCTCACCGCCAAACTGACGAATGCGGCCGGCAAGCCGCTCGCGGGCGCGCGCGTCACGCTACAGCGTCGCGCCGGCGGCTCGTGGACGCCTGCGGGCGTCGGCCTCACCGGGGCGGACGGCGTCGCGAAGCTCGCCTTCACGCCCGCACTGCGGACCGCGGTGCGGGTGGCCTTCTCGCCACCCGCCGTG
>Ga0316219_1004111_pt1 | contig 11212 bp, 9 predicted proteins | sample TBH18003PmetaG_FD_203635 | JGI IMG/M metagenome (GOLD analysis project Ga0316219, IMG submission 203635) | Freshwater microbial communities from Trout Bog Lake, Wisconsin, USA - TBH18003P | ecosystem: Environmental > Aquatic > Freshwater > Lake > Hypolimnion/Profundal zone | place: USA: Wisconsin... | reverse complement strand
CCTTGGAGTTCATCGAGCAGCTGCCGCAGGGATTTTTCACGTTTCTCACCGAAAATGGCGCCAACCTCTCCGGCGGCCAGCGCCAGCGGCTGGCCTTGGTGCGCGCGCTTTACCGGGACGCCCCGATCCTGCTTTTGGATGAACCGACCTCCGCCCTCGACGCCGACGCCGAGGCGGCGTTCGTCCGCGTACTCCAGAGACTTCGCGATGCCGGCCGGACCATCGTCGTTGCCGCCCACAACCCGCGCCTCCTCGCCGCCGCCGATGTCATCGTCGAGCTAAACGCCGGCCGCATCGTGGCGCAAACCGGCCCGTCGGCGATTTAGGCTGCACTGGCCCAAATGCTTTCGCCGTGTGCTGGAGTTGGCCACGCTGCCGGCGGAACAAGCGCTCTTGGAGAAGAGGCTGGCCCAGTGCACAGAGTGAGCTAGAGAAGACGGCTTCCGCCTGACATGAGCACCCAACTCGAATCCCCGAGCCTGAGGCTGAAGGACTCCTATCTGTCGCACGTCGAAGAGTTCCGCCAGTGCGGCGAGTGGCCGATCCCGTTTGTGCTGAAATTCCCGACGGATGACTTCCCGGCCTTCCTGGAGCGGCTGCAAAGATGTGCCCTCGGGTCGGAAGTCGCCCAGGGTTATGCGCCCCATGAAACGTTCTGGCTCGTGGAAGACGGGGTGAACGTGGTGGGCGTGGCCAATCTGCGTCTTGAGCTGAACGACAACCTGAGGAAGGACGGCGGCCACATCGGCTATGGCATTCGTCCGTCCGCGCGGCGTCGCGGCCTGGCCACGCTCATCCTCAAGGAGACACTGCTGAAGGCCCGGGAGCGCGGCATCACGCGCGCCCTCGTCACAGCCGAGAAGGGCAACATCGGGTCGATCAAAACAATCCTCAAGAACGGCGGCGTGTTCGATTCCGAGGAACTGCTCCCCGGCTATCACGACGTGATGCAGCGGTTTTGGATCCCGAATGAGTAGAGTAACGGGAATGAAATTCCCGCTCCGCTAGGATCTCCCTGACCCAACTCCGGCGCGACCTAGAGGGAGTGATCGTGAACGTTGAATCACCCTGCGTCGGTCAGCAGCCAGCGGAGAGCCGGGGCCAGGTCCGCCCGCCAAGGGGCTGGGGCATGGCCTCCGGGATATGGTTGGTAGCGCACGTTTCCGCCGAGTTGCCGGAATTTTCGCGCGGCCTGTTCAACGCCGGCAATTTGGGAAATTTCCTGGAAGAGCTCCGGTGAATGAGCCACGCCCGTCGCGACTTCCTGGTCGCCCACGCTCAGCCAGAACTTTGCCGTCGTGGGCGGGAGTAGAAGTTCGCGATTCTGTAGCCACCAGAACGAGCCCGATTGACTCAGGGCAGCTGAAAAAACCTCATTGTGGCGAAGGGTAATGTAAGAGGACTCAAGTCCGCTGAGGCTCAGCCCGCAAATCACGTGATCCCGGTCGCGGATGCCGGGGTTCCGTGCCTTTGCCCAATGCACGACATCCTCGGCGACGAAGCGGGCGTAGCGATCATTGCAGGTGTAGTCGGCCATTCGACAAGCCGCGTAATCTGCCGCGCCACCTCCTACGCCGACGTGGGAAATGAAGAGGAGAGACAACGGGGGCATGCCGGACTCCGCCAGCAAGGACTCCAGCAGCGGCAGCGCGTCCATGTCGCGATGGTAGTGTTCGCCATCAAGAAAAACGCAGAGGGCATGCGGTCGGTCCGTCGGACCGGGCCGGTACCAGACAATGCGGGAGTAGTCTCTCCCGGTGATGACGTGTGGTTCGAGCTTCATTGCCATCGCACGACTTTATTTTGATCGGTTCGCCAGGATCTCCTTCACCCAGCGCCGATGCGGCCCGGAGAGGGTGATGGTGTCGAGCGCCGTCAGTGGAACCCAGACCAATCCAGCGGGCCAGCCCGCTGTAGGTTTGGCGGAAGCGGGGGCGGCGTGGATCGATTCGGTGATTTGGTAGCGGGTGATGCCGCGGCGTTTTTTGGCGAGTAGTTTGCCTCTGGCCGCGCTCGCGTCGGCGAGGCCGACTTGGGCGGCGGTGGGCAGCTCGTGGATGTTCGCGAAACGGCGGGCGCCTTGGGCGGAGAGGTGCAGCAGGAGCGAGCCGCGGCGCTCGATCCAGACGCGGGTGACGGCGACTTGCTCCATTTTCTTGGCCGCGAGTTGGGGATAATTCTCCGGGTCGCCGCGCTGGCCGGAGGCGCAGAATTTTCGCACCGGGCACGTCAGGCAGAGCGGGTTTTGGCGGAAGCAGACGGTCGCGCCGAGTTCCATCATCGCCTGGTTGTGGTCGCCGGGATGGTGCACGGGCAGCAGCGCGGCGGCGAGTGGGGCGAAGGCCTTGGCGGCGATGGCGGAGTCGCGGTAGGGCGTGGCGTCGGCGGTCAGGCGCGCGAGGATGCGCACGACGTTGCCGTCCACGCAGGCGGCGGGCGCGTGGAACGAAATGCTCGTGATGGCGGCGGCGGTGTAGGGACCGACGCCGGGAAGTTCGAGCCACTCGGCGGGCGTGCGTGGCGGGGCTGGCCGGGCGGCGACGGCCTGCGCGAGTTTGTGCAGGTTGCGGGCGCGCGAGTAGTAGCCGAGGCCCTCCCAGAGCTTCAGCACGCGGGCTTCGGGGGCGGCGGCGAGCGTGGCGAAGTCCGGCAGTTCGGTGAGCCAGCGCGCGAGATACGGCAGGACGGTTTTCACCTGCGTCTGCTGCAGCATGAATTCGCTCACGACCGTCTGGTAGAGCGACGGCTTCAGCCGCCACGGCAAGGGCCGGGCGTTGACGCGATACCACGCGAGCAGGGCGCGCTGGAAGCCGGCCTTGGCGGCGAGAAGTGAGTCGCGGGACTTAAACCCCAGAGCTTCGGATTTTTTCACCACGGATGACACAAAGAAACACGGATCAACCTAGGCAGGAAAGCGAGGAATGCTATGGATTGGGTCCGCCCAAAGGATGGGGGCTGGTGGATTGATCCGTGTGGCTTTGTGTTATCCGTGGTCAAAACGGTTGGAAGAGATCGGATCGGCAGGTTCGCCACAAAGAGGCACAAAAGGGCACAAGAAAGTGTCGGGATAAAGGCTGGCTTAAATTTTCGTGTGTTTTTGCGCCTTTTTGTGGCCATATCCCTCGATGCCCAAGAAGCCGGCCTCCGACGACGAGGCGCCCAAGAAGATCGCGTCCTACACGGCCAAGCTGGATGACACCCAGATGGAGAAGCTGCGCGCCATCTGCGAGGCGCGGCATTTCGAGCCGTTCGAGGTCGCCTACACGCGCTTCGCATTCAAGTCCGACCCGGCGCGCATCAACATCGCTGCCTACACCAGCGGCAAGGTGGTGATCGCGGGCAAGGGCACGGAAGAGTTCGTGACGATGACGCTCGAGCCCGAGGTGACGGGCGCGGCGAAGCTGGGCTACGACGATGTGCTGCACCCGGACTGGTTCGAGTCCCACGCCGGCCTCGACGAGAGCGGCAAGGGCGACTTTTTCGGGCCGGTGATCGCGGCGACGGTCATTGCCGACCGGCCGGCGATCGAAACTTGGATCAAGGCCGGCGTGAAGGACTCCAAGGCGATCGCGGAGTCGCAGATCATCAAGCTCGACAAGCTTATCCGCGAGACGAAGGGCGTCGTCGTGCGGACGCGTTTCGCCGGCATGCCGCGTTACAACGAGATCATGGCCCGTCCGCGGGCCAACCTGAACAACCTGCTCGCGTGGATGCACGCGGGGGCGCTGCAGGAGGCGCTGGCGCTCAAGCCGGTGCCATGGGGCCTGCTGGACCAGTTCACGGAAAAGCCGCTCGTGCAGAACGAGCTGGCGAAGAAGCCCGTGGCCGGCTTCGAGCTGCGGATGCGGACGAAGGCCGAGGAAGACCCGGTGGTCGCGGCGGCCTCCGTGGTGGCGCGCGCGGAATTCGTGCGGCAGATGCACACGCTCTCGAAAAAGTTTGGCGCCAAGCTGCAGAAGGGCGCTGGTCCGCTGGTGAAACAGCAGGCCAATGAAATCATCGAGAAATTCGGCGCGCGGGCGCTGGGCGAGTTCGCCAAGCTGCATTTCCGCACCGCCTACGAGGTGGTGTCGGCCGCCGGCAAGCTGGGTGAACTGCCCCTGCGGCCGCCCCCGCCGAAGATGGAGTGGGGCCGCTGACTGCATCATGGCGAAACGCCGCCAACTCCGCGGGTTTGACCTGAAGCAGGTCGAGGGCGTCGCCAGCCTGATCGGCGTCGACGAGGCCGGCCGCGGGGCGCTGGCGGGACCGGTGGTGGCGGGCGCGGTGCTGGTCACCCAGGAATTTCTCGAGGGGCGCTGGGCCGTTGGGCGGTCGGGGCGCGTCAACGACTCGAAGCAGCTCACCGCCGCCGAGCGGGAGGAATTATGGGTGGAATTCGAGGCGCTCGTCGCGCAAGGCCAGATCCACGCGCAATTCGGCGTGGCGGACGTCGGCGAGATCGAGGCCCTCAACATTCTCGGCGCGACAAAGCTGGCGATGCGGCGCGCGCTCGAGGGGATTTACCCGCCGGAAGCGTTCGAGCGGAAGACGGAGCCGGACCTGTTCGCGTCGGCCGCCGAGGTCGCGGCGTTCGTGCCGACCGTGTCGGCCCGCATCCTGGTCGACGGGCTATCGCTGCGGAATTTCCCGTATCCGCACACCGCAATTGTCAGCGGCGACGCGCGGTCGCTGTGCATTGCGATGGCGAGCATCGTGGCGAAAGTGACGCGGGACCGGCTGATGAATGAACTCGACGCGCGCTACCCGGCTTACGGTTTCGCGCAGCACAAGGGCTACGGCACCGAGGAGCACCGGGAGGCGGTCCTGAAGCACGGCCGCTGCCGGGAGCACCGGGATTTGTTCCTGCGCAAACTGTTCGCCGGCCACGTCGACCCGGCGCAGATGGAATTTCTCTGAGCCGCCCGGAGGTATCGCGGAAACGCGGAAGGGCGGAAGCGGTCTGGACGCGAGGACGGCGTTGGCTGAGAGTGGAGGAGTGAATTACGACCTGACCAACTGGCCGGACGTGGACTTGGACAGGGTCAGGACAACGTTCCGCGAAGTCCCGCTGGTCGCGTATCCCGAGCTGGCGCGGTATGGACGACCAGGGATTCATGAGGCCTTGGCCGGACAGGGCGGCCTGTTCCTGGCGTCGGACATGGCGAAGCGCCTGGCCTTGAGTCCGGGGATGCGCGTGCTCGACCTCGGCTGCGGCGCAGGCGTGACATCGATTTTTTTGGCGCGCGAATACGGGGTCACGGTTGATGCGGTCGACGCGGCAATTCCCGAGGATCTAGCGAACCGGGCCGCTGCCGCAGGTGTGGGAGACAAAGTCCGTCCTATCCGGACGGACGCGCGCCTGCTGCCTTTCGACCCGGGAGCCTTCGACGCCATTTTCTCGCTGAATTCGTTCTTTTACTTCGGCACAGACGACCTTTACCCGCCCTATCTCATAAGTTTCCTGAAGCCGGGAGGGGAGATCGTGATTGGCTGCCCGTGCTATCGCGAAGAAATCACGTCGGATACGCCTGAGGAGCTTTTGTTGGAGTTTCCCGCTTGCTTGGCCGTGCATTCGCCGGGTTGGTGGCGCCGGCACTTTGAGAAGTCTCGTAGCGCGACTGTGTTACATTCAGCGCTGCATCCGCGCGGCGTTGAATTCTGGGAAGACCGGGTGCGCTTTCTGATCGAGGAGCAACCGCCGCGGGAAATGCCGCCCTGGAAACGCGATATGATCCACGCGATGATCCGCATGCTTAATCGGGATGCTGAAGGCATGGTTTCCCATTTTATCCTGCACGGTCGCAAAGACCGCATTCACTGAACGCATTCGTCGCGCCATGCTCGAGCCCGCTTACGTCAGCATGAAGAATTTCCGCGTGGTGGACGCGTCGTTGGTCACCGGGGGCCAGCCGACGGTGGCGCAGTTGGAGAGCCTGGCGGAGGCGGGGTTCCAGACGGTCATCAACCTGGCGCTGCATGACCAGCCGCGTCACTCGCTACCCGACGAGCCCGGCACGGTCGCGGGGCTGGGGATGAGCTACGTGCACATTCCGGTGCAATTCGAGTCACCCACGGAGGCGGACCTTCTGGCCTTCTTCGCGGCGATGGAGGCCAGCCGTGGCCGGAAGGTCCTCGTGCACTGCGCGGCGAACATGCGGGTGACGGCGTTCCTCGGGCTGTATTGGGCGATCCAGCTGGGTTGGCCGGAGGAGCGGGCGTTTGAGCTTATGCGCGGCGTCTGGGAGCCGAAAGGCACGTGGGCGGATTTCCTTGCCGCCATGTTGGCCAAGCACCGGCGCTAGCGCACCCGATCCGGCGAGACCGCGGCGAACATTCATCCCAGGACCCACCCGGACGGAACCTGCGCACGATGAACCCTCGATCCGTAATTTCCCGGAGTCTGCCGTTCATGAGCGGGCTGGCGTTGTGGGGTAATTTGGTTTTTGCAGTTCCCGTGCCCAACCCCAACGACGACTGGGCCGCGACCGGCGCGGCTCCCCCCATTTTGAAGGTTGGCGAGATTCTGCCGCCGCGGGTGCATGTGCCGCAGTTTCCGCCGAAGGACCGGCGGACGCTTTTCACCGATGCCGAGATCAGCCAGGCACGAAAGAATGTGTCGCTCTACCCGGCGGCGAAGAAGGTGGCGGACGACATTCGCAAGGAGGCCGATTATTGGGCGGAGTGGACGGACGAGTCCCTGCGCGACCTCGTGACGAGCGCCGAGGTGCCGCGCTCGTTCGAGCTCTGCCCGGAGGGCTGTCCCATTCACGGCAAGAAGATCTTCGAGGTGACGGGCGTAATCTACCCGTGGATCATCGACCCCAAGAAGCCGTTTTGCGTGAAGTGCCCGATCGGGGGCGAGACCTATCCGAGCAACGACTACGGCAAGTTCTACCGGAGCGGTTTCAAGGATCGCAGCGATTTCAACGGCCCGTATGTGGACGACGGCCGCGGCTGGGTTGGCCCGAACGGCCAGCGTTACTGGTTCGTCGCCTGCTGGAACCACTGGCTGTGGGTCATGCATCAGGTGGCCCCCCATCAAAACCTGCAAGGTGGTCTGGCCGCGCTGGGCCGCGCGTACCTGCTGACCGGTGAGGCGCGCTACGCGCACAAGGCGGCCGTCCTGCTGGCGCGCATTGCGGAGGTTTATCCCAACATGGAGCACGAGAGCCAGTCGCGCTACGGGCAGCTCATGGCGGAGAAGGACGGGACGCGCTATTCCGGGAAAATCGTCAATGCGATCTGGGAGACGTACCTCGTGGCGCAATTTGCCGAGACCTACGACGCGATCTGGGAGACGATCGCGGGCGACGCCGCGCTGCAGAAACTTTACGGCCAGACGGCGGCGCAGCTCTGTGCGCACGTCGAGGGTGGCATCCTGGAGGAGGGCATTGACGCCGTTTACGGCAAACGCGCCCGCGGCAACTACGGCATGCACCAGCGCGCGCTGCTCGTGCTGGCGATCGTGCGGCAGCATGCCGACAACGCCCGCTACCTCGCCACGGTGCTCGACCAGCCGGGTGGCACGGTTTACCTCGGCCTGCGCACGGCGTTGAACAGCTTTGTGTGGCGCGACGGCCAGCCGTTCGAGTCGCCGGGTTACAATATTCTCTGGGTGCAGAACATCACCGCGCTGACGGAGCTGCTGCCCAAGATGGGCGTGGATATCTCGACGCTCCCGCGGCTGCGCCGCCTCTACGACGCGCCGCTCGCGAGCATCGCGATCGGCCGGCACACGCCGGCGATCGGTGACACCACGGGCGTTTACGGCGGCGTGGTCGGCGAGGACGCGTCGGTTTACGAGCAGGCCTATCGTGCCTACCGCGACCCGCGTTACGCGCAATTTCTCGCCGGTTTCGGGGCGGGCGGCGTGGACGGATTCAAGGATTTCACCTCGCTGCTGCATCCGCCCATCACGTCTGTCGCGGCGCCGGCCGGAGGCCGCTGCGTGGCGCAGCAGCCTTCGCGGCTGCTGTCGGGTTTCGGTTTGGGCCTGCTGAATAACGCCGCCGACGACACGGCGGTGTCGCTCTATTTCGGGCAGCACGTGAACCACGCGCACTACGACCGGATGGAGCTCGACGTGTTTGCAAACGGCCAGCCGATGACGCCGGATTTGGGCTATCCCGACGCGATGAACGAATACGTGCCGGGCATCTTCACATGGTCGCTGCACACGATCTCGCACAACACGGTGACGGTCGATGCCACGCCGCAGCCCGGCAATCTCCCCGGCCAGGTGCAGCTGATGGCCGAAGGAGCCGGCGCCCGCGTGCTCGACGTGAGCGCGCCTGGCACTTACCCGCAGTGCGAAACCTACCGCCGTGCGGTGGTGTTGGTCGATGTGGGCCCGCACCAAAGTTACGCGGTGGATTTCTTCGACGTCACCGGTGGCCGAGAGCACGATTACAGCCTGCATGGTCCGCCCGGCACCTTCTCACTCACGGGCGGGCACTGGACACCACAGACGAAGGGCACGCTGGCGGGTGAGAACGTCGGGCTCGATGAAATCTACGATGATCCCGTGCTGGGTGCGCCGGGTTACATGGGCGGCTACATGGATTACCGGGGGTCGGGCTTCCAGCATTTCACCGCCGTGCAACGGCACGAGGCCGGGGATTGGGTGGCGGATTACACGCATGAGAAGGACGCCAAGGCCCGGCTGCGCATCCGCGTGCTCGACCAGCCCGGCCAGACCATGATCCTGGCCGATGCGCGCGTCACGCCGGTCAAGTTTCCGCAGGTCCTCAAATACCTGATCGCGCGCCGCACGGCGAAACCCGGCGAAAAACTCGCGAGCACCTTCGTGAGCGTGCTCGAGCCGCATGCGAGCGAGGCCCCGCTGGCGTCCGTGAGCCGGCTCAATTTTCCGCAAGGCGCGGGCGTCATCGCGGTCAGGCGCGACGGGAAGACCGACCTCGTCGTGCACGCGCTGGCGGCGTCGCCCAAGAAATTCACCGCCGCCGGTCACAAGCTTGAAGTCCTCGCCACGACGATGGTGGCCACCTTCGACGCGAAGGGAAAACTGGAGCGGCTCTTCTTTGCCGGCGGGCCGAAAGTGGAGATTGACGGCGAAGTGTATCGCGCCGCGCCGCGCGCCAGCGGGCGCGTGACGAAAGTCGATCCCGTGATGGGACAGATCACGGTCAACCTTGACGATGAGCGCGAAAGTTTCCTCGTCGCGCCGGATACCGGGTCGCTCGTTGGCCGCGTGGTGCGGTTCGCGTCACCCGCTGGTTCGACCGCGCACACCATTCAGGCGGCGAAGCTGACGCGCGACGGGCTCATCCTGACGCCGAAGGACGACCTGATCGTGGGCCAGTTGCGGGTGGGCGAGGTGAAGGGCAAGGTGGTGCTCACGCCGACGCGCCTCGTGTTCGCACCCTCCTATGCCGGGGCGACCGCGCTGGACGCCGCTTACCAGTCGATCGGACTCGTGGCGAAGGCCGATCAGGATCGCATCGAGTTGGTGGCACCGCCGGGGCGGGAGAAGGAGCTGGCGGGCACCGATGTCTGGTTGAGCAGCGTCGGGCCCGGCGACCGGCTCGAAGCGCCGTCCATGTTCGCTTGGCAGCGGAACCGGTGAGGATTTTTGCCCACGGAATACGCGGAAGACACGGAACGGGGAACGATGGAGACGCGGCGCCCGCCGGGTTGAGGTGGTCGCCGATTTCCAAATCGGCGATGGGACGTCGTCGATGTGGAAACCGACGACCACCTTGCAAAACCAATCCCTCTGGCTGTAGTCCGGCCGCCAACGTCGAACCGGGGATACGTGACTCAGTTGACCGCCGTTGACCGATGGCGGGCCATCCGCCCATAGTCGGACGATGTCCGGAAAGAAGAATTCCTCGCTCGACCGTGTGCTCGGGCGGCTCGACACGCTCGACTCGGTCAACCTGGCCAACCTCGTGCAGCGCCTGGCGCGCGAGCGGGGGCTGTTCGAGGACATCTTCAACACCCTGCAGGAGGGCGTGCTCGTGATCACCGCCGACGGCCGCATCGAGTATGCGAACACCGCGGCCCAGCGGCTGGTGGGGTTGGGCGACGAGGCGCTGGCCGGCGAGACGCTGTGGCGGCTCGTGCCGGGATTGCGGACTTCACTCGAGGCGGCGTTGGACACGGAAGGCGCGGCGCCGTCGGTGCTGACGCGGGAGTTCGAGCTGACTTACCCGGAGCCGCGCAACGTCCGCCTCTACATGGTGCCGTTTCGCGGCGAGGGGAAGTCATCGCCGCGTCGCTTTGCCGTCATTCTCTCCGACATCACGCAGGACAAGCAGACCACCGCCGCACGCATCGAGAGCGAGCGCACGTCGTCCATCCTGCTGCTGGCCGCCGGCGTAGCCCACGAGCTGGGCAACCCGCTCAATTCGCTCACGATTCACCTGCAGCTGATCGAGCGAAAGCTGAAGAAGCTGAAGCTGGCGAAGGCGGCGGACGCCGACTCGCTGGCCGAGTCGATCCGCATCTGCGAGGAGGAGGTCAAGCGGCTCGATGGCATTGTCAGCAATTTCCTCGAGGCGATCCGGCCGCGTCCGCCCGACCTGGCCGAAGTCAACCCTGCGGACGTGCTGGCCGAGGTGTTGCGCTTCCAGCAGGGCGAACTGGCCGACCGCGGCATCACGATTGAGGCGGAGACGCCCGCGGACCTGCCGCCGGTGATGGCGGACCGGAACCAGCTGAAGCAGGTGTTTTTCAACCTGATCAAGAACGCGGTGGAGGCGATGGTGCCCGGCGGCACGCTGCGCATCCGCACCCGCGCGGACGACGACAACGTATTTTTGCTGTTCGGCGACAGCGGCGCGGGCATCAAGCAGGAGGATCTCGGCCGGCTGTTCGAACCCTACCGCACGACGAAGCCCGGCGGCCATGGGCTCGGCCTGACGATCGTCCAGCGCATCATGCGCGAGCACGGCGGCCAGATCGGCATCGAGAGCAAGGAAGGCGTCGGCACGGTCGTGACGCTGCAGTTCCCGAGGAAGGACCGCCGGGTGCGGATGTTGCGGAATTGAGGGTGAGAGGCTAAGTTTCCGGCATGAAAGCCAGAACTATCCTCGGATCGATACCCCTCGCCGCGGCGTTGATTTTCAGCGGCTGCAGCACATTCCAATCCTCCGCTGATTATCAGCAGCATGGCTATGCCGACGAAGTGCGGTCCAGCGTGGATCGCCAGATTCGGGCGGAATGGCACCAGGAGCCTCCGGAAGGATCGGTCGCTCAGACCTACTCT